>Ga0187893_10000521_pt1 | contig 99651 bp, 77 predicted proteins | sample MA1701074metaG_FD_139574 | JGI IMG/M metagenome (GOLD analysis project Ga0187893, IMG submission 139574) | White microbial mat communities from a basaltic lava cave in the Kipuka Kanohina Cave System on the Island of Hawaii, USA - MA170107-4 metaG ...
CGGGGGCGGAGGGGCAGGGGGCGCGGGCTTGGGCGGGGGAGGGGCGGGCGACGGAGCCGGCTTGGCGACAGGGGGAGGCGGGGCGGGCGGGGGAGGAGTGGCCACCCTGGGGAAGAAGCGCTCCTCCGGGGCGAAGCGGGCGAATTCCGCCTGGTCGCGGCTGGCCCCCCGGAGCCAGACCTGGACGAAGACGCCCTCGGCGGGCCTCCGCCGGGTGAGGGGGATCTCGAGGTAATCGGTGCGGGTGTTCGGGAGCAGATAGACGGGCATCTCCGCCGCGCGGTCCCGGAGCGCCCCCCCGCTCGTCCGGAGGATCACGAGCCAGGAGGGGCCGTCCTGGACGGCCGACGAGACGCGGCCCACGAGACCCGGGGGCCCAGAGGGGGGCTCGCCCTGGAGGAACGCCGCGAGGAGTAGCGCGAGCGTCATGCCCCTCCATAGCGCGGGAGGGCCCGTTCGTTGCCGAGTTCCGCTTTTCCGTGAAACGGCCCCCCCGGTTTGCTTCTCTGGGAAGGGTCCTTTGAAGGAGGAAGCAGGAGCCGATGGAGATTCCCTTCGACGAGAAGTTCGTCCTGGCCGCCGACCGCGCCGAGACGCTCCGGCAGCTCGTGCCCGGCACCGAGGATTTCTACTACTACTCGTGCCTGGTCGAGGAGCAGCGGGACCGCCGCGAGGAGGTCGCCAAGCTCCTGGCGACCTGGGTCCAGCGTTTCGGCTGGACCGCGCGGGCGCACGAGATCGCCAACCGGCAGGCCCTGCTCGGGATCGAGGAGTTCCCCAAGCCGTCGTTCGAGCATCTCCGCCGGCAGCTCGGCCTGACCTTCAACCACCAGCGCGAAGTCGAAGGCCGCTCGACCCGGCACCCCACGCAACTCGACCCCCAGGCCCTCTCCCGGGAGAAGTGGAAGGCCGCCGCCTTCGCGTGGGGCGGGGGCACGGACCTCTCCGGGTTCGCGGACCCGGCTCTCGACTGGCTCGCCCGCGAGAAGCTCGACCCCGACCGCCGCCGCGCCCTCCTCGAGCGGCTCCGGAGGCCGGACGTGCCGGGCCTGGCCGACCTTGTCCTGGCCGACCTCAAGCACAAGGGCAGCTCCGGGTTCGGCGCGATGGAGATCCACGCGCTCCTCACGAAGGAGCAGCTCGACCAGCTGGCGCGGCGCGAGCCCAAGCTCCTCCACGAGGAGGACTTCGTCCACGGCGCGCTCGCCCGGCTCCATCCGGGGCCCGAGAGCCGCTGGGAGGACGACCCCGAGGAGCGGGAGGCCTATCTCGAGCGCCTCTGGGACTTCGTCGAGCCCCTGCCTCCTTCCTTCAACGCCCTCAAATCCCACGTGCTGTATCACCGACTGGAGCACGACCGCTCGCGCGGCGTCTACGACCGGAAGCGCTTCCAGAAGTACGTGGAGCTTCCCCGCGAGGTGCCCTACGCCGAGCCCAAGTACCTCGAGCGTTTCCGGAAGGACGATTCCGCCTTCAGCCTGGGGGAGAGCTTCGACGAGATCACCCTCCTCCCCTCCGTGGCCGACGACGAGGCGCTCGTGGCGGACTACCTCGCGCGCTTCTTCGCCGACGCGCGGGACTGGAAGCCGTTCGACGCCTGGATCCAGGCCGGCTGGCTCAAGGCCCTCTTCGCGGAGACGAAGCTCCTCGCGGGCGCGGGCGACCCCGAGAAGTGGAGCGCCCTCCTCGACGACCCCGCCCGCGTCCAGGCGCTCCGGGACCGGGTCGAGCTCTCCTTCCCCCCGCACAACCGGAAGGCCTGGCGGGGGGACGAGCCCGTCTCGATCGACGTGGACGTGAAGAACGTCGAGACCCTGGTCGTGAAGGTCTTCGAGGTGAACGCGCTCAACTTCTACCTGTCGCGCGGCGCGGAGATCGACACGTCGGTCGACCTCGACGGCCTCGTGGCCGCGGAGGAGAAGACCTACGCCTATGGGGAATCCCCGCTCCGGCGGGTCCGCCGGACGTTCGAGTTCCCCTCGCTCTCGCGCCCGGGCGTCTTCGTGGTCGAGTTCATCGGCGGCGGGATCAGCAGCCGGGCGCTCGTCCGGAAGGGCCGATTGCGCTTCGTGGAACGCGCGGGATCGGCGGGCCACGTGTTCACGGTCCTCGACGAGGACCTCCGGCCGGTCCGCGACGCCTCGATCTGGATGGGCGGTCGCGAGTACCCGCCGGAGAAGGGCGGGGAGATCGCGCTTCCCTATGCGGAGCGGCCGAAGACGGAGGCGGTCGTGCTCCGTCGCGGCCCCCTGGCCACGCTCGAATCGTTCAGCCACCGCGCCGAGGAGTACTCGTTCGCGGCGGGGCTCTACGTGGACCGCGAGGCCCTGCTCCGCCGGAACGAGGCGACGCTGCTCGTCCGGCCCTCGCTCCGGCTCCACGGCTCGCCCGCGAGCCTCGAGCTCCTTCAGGACTCCGCGCTGCTCGTCCGTTCGACCGACCGGCACGGCGTGGAGTCCACGATGGAGGTCCGGGGCCTCGAGTTCCGCGAGGACCTAGAGACCGCGGTCCCCTTCCAGGTCCCCGAGGACCTGGCCCGGATCGAGTTCACCGTCCGGGCCCGGGTTGAGAGCCTCTCGACCGGCAAGAAGGTCGAGCTCTCGGACGCGAGGGCGTTCGCGCTGAACGGCATCGACGCCTCGGCGAAGACGGAGGACCTCCACTTCGCGCGGACGGAGAAGGGCTTCGTCCTCTACGTCCTGGGAAAGAGCGGCGAGGCCCGGCCGGACACCCCCGTCAATTTCGCCTTCCGTCACCGCGACTTCGCGTTCGGGATGAACCTGACGCTGCAGGCCGACGGGCGGGGGCGCGTGGAGCTCGGGACGCTCGAGGGGATCTCGCAGGTGCGCGCGTCGATCCCGTCGGGCGTCGCGCAGTCGTGGACGCCGCCGTGCGACCACGTTCAGGTCCCCGGGACGGTCCACGCGCGGGCCGGGGAGACCCTCCGGGTCCCCTTCGCCGGGGAGCTGGCGCGCGAGACGGTCGCGCTCCTCGAGCGGGCGGGAGAGACATATCGCTCCGACCGCTTCGACGTCCTCGCGGAGAAGGACGGGTTTCTCAGCATCGGGAAGCTCCCGCCGGGGGACTACGAGCTCGTCCTGAAGGAGAGCGGCCAATCGGTCGAGATCCGGGTTTCGGCGGGAGAGCCAGCGGCGGGCTGGATCGCGTCGCCACGCCGGCTGCTCCAGGCGTCGCCGCAGGCGCCGGTCCAGGTCGCCCGCATCAAGCCCGGCAAGGACGAGGTCCGGATCGAGGTCGCCAACGCCTCCCCCGAGACGCGGGTCCACGTCTTCGGGACCCGCACCCTCCCGGCCCACTCGGCCTTCCACGAGCTGGGCCGAGCGGGGCTCCCCGAGCCGGGCGCGGTTTTCCTCGAGGCGGCGCGTTCGGCCTATGTGTCGGGGCGGGACATCGGGGACGAGTATCGCTACATCCTGGAACGGCGGCGGGCCGCGAAGCGACCCGGGAACATGCTGGCGCGTCCCGGCCTCCTCCTCAACCCCTGGGCCGTCCGCTCCACCGAGACGTCGGTGGCGGACGCGAAGGCGGGCGAGGCGTACGCCGCGGCCGGGGCCCCGGCGGCCAGCCGTCCCGCCCCCGGCGCCGCGCCCGCGGCGCCTCCTCCCCCTCCCGAGGGCGCGTTCTCGAACCTTGACTTCCTCGCGCACCCGGCGGCCGTCCTCGCCAACCTGAGGCCCGACCGCGACGGGGTCGTGTCCGTGCCCCGGAAAGCCCTCGAACACGCCCACCAGGTCCGCGTGGTCGCGGTCGACCCGACCGGCGTCGTCTCGCGGGACCTCTTCCTCCCGGAAGTCGCGACGGAGCACCGGGACCTGCGGCTCCGCCTCGGGCTGGACCCGGGGCGGCATTTCACCGAGAAGAAGGAAGTCTCGGTGCTCGAGGCCGGAGCGAAGCTCGAGATCGCCGACCTCACGACCACGCGGATCGAGACCTACGACACGCTCGGCCGCCTCTTCGGCCTCTACCGCACGCTCTCGGGGAACGCGACGCTCGACCTCTTCGAGTTCGTGACGCGCTGGCCGAAGCTGGGGGAGGAGGAGCGCCGAGCGAAGGTCTCGGAGTTCGCCTGCCACGAGCTCCACTTCTTCCTCTCTCGGAAGGACCCGGAGTACTTCCGGAAGGTGGTCCAGCCGTACCTCCGGAACAAGCGGAACAAGACCTTCCTCGACCGCTACCTGGTGGAGGAGGACCTGTCCGGATACGTCCGCCCCTGGGAGTTCGGGCGGCTCAACATCGTGGAGCGGATCCTGCTCGGGAAGCGCCTGGCGCAGGAGCGGGGGCCGGTGGCGCGCCACGCCTCCGACCTCTGCGAGCTCCTGCTCCGCGACCCCGCGCTCGAGGCGCGGCTCTTCGAGACGGCGCTCCAGGGCAAGGCGCTCGAGGCGGGGGACGGGCTGGGCGTGCGGACGGCGACCGCGGAGGCGGCGGAGGCGCTGGAGAAGCGTCTCCCGCTGGGTCCTCCCATGGGCCAGACGGCGAGGCTGGCCTCCCGGGACGAGCCGGAGGCGGACGTCGACGAGGGGATGTCGATGGAGGCCCTCGCGCACGAGGGCGAAGAGCAGGAGGAACGGCCGAAGGCCAAGAAGGAGAGCTTCCGCGCCCGCCGGGCCGACGCGCCCAAGGACGCCGACCTCCGCCGACGGCAGGCGCTGCGGCAGCTCTACCGGACGCTCGACCGCACGCAGGAGTGGGCGGAGAACAACTACTACAAGCTCACGGTCGAGCAGCAGGGCCCGGAGCTCGTCACGATCAACCGTTTCTGGAAGGACTACGCCCGGCACGACGACCGGGGCCCCTTCCTTTCCCCGCACCTCGCCGAGGCGTCGCGGAACTTCACCGAGGTCCTGTGCGCGCTGTCGGTCCTCGACCTGCCGTTCGAGGCGTCGAAGCCCGAGACGGTCGTCACGGGCGCGCGGATGGAGCTCAAGCCCCGGGGGCGGACGGCCGTCTTCCACCGTCAGATCCGGCCGGCCGAGCCCTCGGGGGAGAAGCTTCCCATCCTGGTCAGCCAGAACTTCCTCCGGGACGACGACCGCTTCCGACACGAGGGGGAGGAGCGCTTCGACCGCTACGTGACCGAGGAGTTCCTGGTCCACGTGGTCTACGTCTGCCAGGTGGTGCTCACGAACCCGACGTCGTCGACGCACAAGCTGGACCTCCTGCTTCAGGTCCCCGAAGGGGCGATCCCGGCGAAGAACGGGTTCTTCACGAAGGGGGTCCACGTGGAGCTCGCGCCCTACGCGGCGGAGCGGCTGGAATACGCCTTCTACTTTCCGGTCGCGGGGACCTGCGAGCACTACCCCGTCCACGTCTCCCGGAACGAGAAGCTGGTCGCGAGTGCGACGCCGTGGCCGCTCCAGGTCGTGGAGCGCCCGAGCCGGGTGGACGAGACGTCCTGGGAGCACGTCTCGCAGCACGCGGACCCCGAGGCGGTGCTCCGGTTCCTCGAGGACCGGAACGTCGAGCGGCTGGACCTGGAGAAGGCGGCCTGGCGGATGAAGGACTCGAAGTTCTACGGCGCGGCGCTCGACCTCCTTTCCCGGCGGCACGTCTACCACGACGTCCTCTGGTCCTACAGCGTCCACCACAAGGACACCGCGCGCGTCCGGGACTTCCTGCTTCACCGGGACGACTGGCTCTCGAGGTGCGGGCTCCGGCTGGACGACGGGGCCCTCTCGGTCGACCCCGTCGCGATGGGGTGGCTCGAGCACCTGGAGTACGCGCCGCTCGTGAACGCCCGGGCCCACCGACTGGGGGCTTCGAGGAGGATCCTGAACGACCGCTTCGCCGCCCAGTACGGCCGGCTGATGGCCGCGCTCCGGTACCGCGCCCGGCCGAGCGACGACGACCTGCTCGCCGTGGCCTGCACTCTCTTCCTTCAGGACCGCGTGGAGGAGGGGCTGGAGACACTCGACCGGGTGAAGCGGGACGCCGTCGACGCGAAGCTCCAGTATGACTACCTCAAGGTCTACGCCGAGTTCTATCGCGAGCGCCCCAAGGCGGCGCGCGCGATCGCCGAGAAGCACCGCGAGCATCCCGTCGACCGCTGGCGGAGGCTGTTCCGGAACGCGCTGGCCCAGCTCGACGAGATCGAGGGGGATCCCGCGGCCGTCGCCGATCCGGAGGACCGCGACCAGCGGCAGGGGCGCCTCGCGGCCACGGCGCCGTCGTTCGAGCTGTCGGTCGAGGACCGGACGGTGACGATCCGGTTCCGGAACCTGGAGCGAGCGCGGGTGAACTACTACCGGATGGACCTCGAGCTCCTCTTCTCGCGGCAGCCGTTCGTGCAGGAGCCGTCGGACCGCTTCGCCCTCGTCGTGCCGAACCGGTCCGACGAGCTGGCGCTTCCGAAGAAGGGAGACGTCCACTCGTTCCCGCTGCCCACCGAGTTCAACGGTGCGAACGTGGTGGTCGAAGTCGAGGCGGACGGACGTAGGGCCTCGAGGCCCTGCTTCGCGCACGAGCTGGACGTCCAGGTGACCGAGGCGTACGGGCAACTCTCGGTGGCGCATTGGGGGACGCGGAAACCGGTCGCTAAGGCGTACGTCAAGACCTATGCGCGCTCGAAGGGCGGGGAGCTGACGTTCTACAAGGACGGCTACACGGATCTCCGCGGCCGCTTCGACTACTCGTCGCTCTCGACCGACGCGCTCGACCGGGTGGACCGCTTCGCGATCCTGGTCCTGAGCGACGAGCACGGCGCCGTGGTACGCGAGGCGGCGCCGCCGAAGCGGTAGGGACTACTTGCCCGCCGGGCGGACGTTGAAGCGGTCGACGCTCGGGACGTCCTGGAGGGGGGGCGTTCGCCGGCGGAGGAAGAGGATCGCCCAGCAGGTGTCGGGGATCGGGCCCGAGCTCTCCTTGCCCTGGCCGGACTGGTGCCAGGAGCCGTCGGGGTTCTGGAGCCCCAGGAGGTGGTTCGCGCCCTCCTTGTACCAGTCGTGGTCGCCGAACGAGCGGAGGTTCGTGAAGACCCCCGCCCGCTCGAGGGCATAGAGGTAGTAGAAATACCAGCTCTCCTTGCCGGGGTTCATGGCCACGGTGAAGTTCTTCGTCACCCAGTCGACGGCCTTCAGGACCTTCGGGTCGGCCCGCCAGCCCTCCCCCAGGTGGTGCTTGCAGATGATGAGCGCGCCCAGGCCGCCCACGGACATGCTTCCGTAGGAGGTCCCGCCCCCGCCGCTGTACGCCCAGCCGCCGTCCTCCTTCTGGTGGCTCTCCCAGTACTTCTTCGCGAGCTCAAGCGACTCGCGCGGGAACGCCACGCCCGCCTCGAGGCAGGCCCGCAGGCCGAGCGTCGCGTACTGCGAGTTCGAGTTGTCCGAGGGTCCCCCGTAGCGCTGGCGCTTGAGCGTGAGGACGTTCTTCGGCCGGGTCGGCTCCCTCTTTGCCCGCCCGCCCGGCGTCGCCACGTCCTTGGCGGGCGAGACGATCGGCGTCGGATAGGTCGTCGGATCGCCGTAGCCCCAGCCGCCGTCCTCGTTCTGGTTGTCGAGGAGGAACTGGCCGCACTGCGCGATCCGGGACTGGTACTTCGCCGCGTCGAACTCGGAGAGGAACATCGCCTGGAACGCCGCGCAGTAGGTCCGCTCGATCGGCGCCTCGAGGACCGCCTTGAGGAGCGACTGAAAGGCCGGGTGCTGCGGGTTCGCCTTCGCGTGGAGGAGCGTATAGAGCACCATCGCGTGGGCGGAATAGCCTCTCTGCGTATCGAGCGGCTGCTTCACCAGCCACTCGACCCCCCTCGCGATCGCGGCGTCGACCCGGCGCTGGTCCACGCCCGGGTAGGGTTTCGTGTCGTCCTTCGGCGCGGCCTGAGCCATCGGTCGGACCACGAACTCCACGCCGGGCGCCAGGAGCGCGTACTGGCCTCCCGCGAGGTCGAGGCTCCGGCCGTCCGCGAGACGGCGGAAGGCCACCCGGCCCTCGGCCACCTCGAGGAGCGTCGACGTCTTCTCGACGCCCAGCCGCAGGCGCGTGCCGAGGACGGCGACCTCGCCGTGGGGCGTCGCGAGCACCATGGGGTGGGGCTGCTTGGCGACGTCGGCCACGAGGACGCCGCGGACGAGCGTCGCGCGCTTCCCCTCGCCGTCCGCCTTGAGGTTCCGGACGGCCGTGTCGCCGGCGAGGTCGAGGCGGGTCCCGTCGCCGAAGACGACCAGGGCCTGCGCCTGGCCCGTCGTCACGACGTCCTGCCCCGCGAAAAGCTCCCGGCCGTTCCTCGCGGGCGCGCCGAGGACTGTGGCCTCGCCGACGATCCCCTCGAGCTTCGCCAAGGCGGTGACGGTTGGGGGCGGGGGCGGCGCCGGGGGCTTGGGAGGCGGCGTTTGCTGCGGCGGCGCGGGCTTCGGCGGCTCGGGCCGGGGCGGTTCCGGCGGGGGCGGCGGGGGCTCGGGCTCCGGGCGGGGAGGCTCGGGCCGGTGAACCTCGGGAGGAGGGGGCGGCGCGACCTTCGGTGCGCTCTCCTTGGGGCGGACCTTCGGGGTCGCGACAGGTTCCGGCGTCTCGCGCCTCGAAGGCCACGCCAGCAGCGCCGCGACCAGGAGTCCCGCGGCCGCGAGCGCCGGGACGAACCACGTCATCCGGGAGCGGCGCTCGCCCGCGATCCGGCCCTCGAGTCTCCGGAGGAAGCGGCTCTCGCGGTCGGACGCGGCGGTCCCCGTCGCGACGGCACGGAGGAACCCCTCCTCGTTCCGCCGCCCCAGGCCCCGGGCGCGGAGGGCGCCGTGCAGCTCGGCGTCGTCCAGGAGCTCGCGGCGGAGCGATTCATCTCCCCGGAGCGCCGCCAGCAGCTCCTGCTCGTCGGCCGCGGGGAGCCGTTCGCCCGAGAGCGCGCGCGTCCAGAGCTCGCGGATGCGGTCCTGGCTCATGACGGGACCCTCCCGGCGGCGACCTTGGACTGAACACACTGGCGGAGCGCCTCGCGGATGCGGAGAAGGGTCATCCGGACCGCTCCCTCCCGCTTTCCCGCGCGCCGCGCGAGGTCGGCCGCGCTCTCGCCCCTGTAGTAGAAGGCGTCGATCATCCCGGCGCTCTCGGGGGCCAGCCCCCGGAGGCAGTCCTCGAGCGCGCGGAGCTCGCGTTCCTGGTCCTCGACCGAGCCCGCCTCGCCGCGCTCGGCCAGCCAGCCCGAGAGCGCCGCGTCGAACGAGGCCGCCTCCCTCGATCGGCGCGAGCGCTCCGAGCGGAGCTGCATGAGGGCCTCGTTCTTCGCGATGCCGAGGAGCCAGACGCGCGGGCTCGATTCCCCCCGGTAGGCCCGGAGGTGGCGGTAGGCCTTGAGGAAGGTCTCCTGGGCCAGGTCTTCAACGACGTCGAGGCGCGCGATGAAACGGCCCAGGAACGCGTGGACCTGCGCCTGGTGCCGACGGACCAGCTCGCGGAAGGCGTCGGCCGACCCCGCCTGCGCCCGACGGACGACCTCGAGGTCCGAGTCCACGCCTCTATGATGCACCGAGATCGACCCCGTCACCCGGACCTTCCGAATCCCGGACCCGCCCTCAACGCCCCGAGGCCTTCCCCAGGAGCGCGGCGACGGACGCCTTCGTGTGCGGCCCCGGCTTCGCCTCGATGACCGGAGGGTACGTCCGGGCCATTCGCTCCTGGTCCCGGCCGAAGCCCTCCACGGTCTGGGCGGCGTCGAGGAGGACGATCCCCGCGGGGCCGGCCCGGCGGAACGCGTCGGCCAGCTCCGGGGGCGCCTCCTTCGGATCGAGCCGGACGAAGACGTGCTGGGGCTCGAAGTTCCGGAGGACCTCGGCGTTGCCCAGCGCCTTCCCGAGCGCCGGGTCGACCGGCGCGGGGACGAGCACGATCCGGCGGGAGTCCATGCCGCCGCGCCGGCGGGCGTTCTTCGTGTCCCAGGCCGAGACGAAGACCGCGTGGCTGAGCGACACCTGCCAGGGCACGGCGGGCTCGGCGCGCCGGGCGGGGTAGAGCTTCGAGACCGCCTCCATCAGCTCGATCGTCTTCTCGACGATCTCCTTCCCGTCGCCCGCCTGGTTCTTCTCCGTCGCCACGACGTCCCGGACCCAGCAGGGGCCGCTCGCGGGCTTCAGGGTGCGGACGTCGATGCTCTTCCCGTCGGGCGTGAGGAAGGCGAGGTCCACGTTGTTCCGGGGCTTGGCCGGGTCGCCGAAGCCGAGCCGCGCGAACGGCTCCGAGGCGCCCTTCGCGGTGTAGTAGAGCCGCACGCAGACGAATCTCGGGCTCAGGCGCGCGAAGGCGCTCCCGGGCGAGCAGAGACTCTGCTCGACGCAGAGGCCGCCCCCTCAGGTCTTGACCTCGGGCCCGATGTCAGCCCGGATCTTGAGGAGGACGATGGGGCGCCCCGACTTCCCCGCGGCAGCGAGGGCGGTCTCGGCGTCGTGGTACCAATAGATTCCCTCCCCGCCGGGCGGCAGGGCGAGCGCCAGGAACAGGGCGATCGAGCTTCTCATGGCTTCCTCCTCCCCCCTCTGATGCCGCCGGCCGCCCGGCGTCACGCGTCAGCGCGGGGCGAGGCTCCGGAGGAGCGCTTCCGCCTCGGCCCGGCGGCTCCACCGGGCGGGGGAGAGCTGGAGCGCCGTGCGGCAGTCGGCCAGGGCACCCTCGGCTTCCCCGGCCGAGGCCCGGAGGCGCGCCCGCTGGTAGAAGGCCTCGGCCGCGTGCTGGCGCCGGTCGGGGGACTGGAAGTACTTCGGCGACGCCTCGAGCACCGCGGCGAATTCGGCCGCCGCGCCTGCCGGGTCTCCGGCCTCGAGGCGCGCCCGGCCCCGGACGTAGAGGGCGTCCGCGCACTTCGCGTCGATCCGGAGCGCCGCGGTCGCGTCCTCGATCGCGCCTCCGGAGTCGCCCTTCTCGAGCCGCGCGGCGCCCCGCTTCGCGTGGGTCTCGGCGTCGGGCGGGCCGACCCGGATCGCCTCGCCGTAGTCCCGGAGGGCCTCCTCGAGCGCCTCCTTGTTCGGGCGCGCGCTCCCGCGCGGACGGCCCTGCTCCGGCCGCGCCTGCGCGAGCCGGGCGTCGGCCCGGACGACGTAGGCGGGGCCGTTCCGCGGGTCGAGTCGGATCGCCTCGCCGGCCTTCGCGATGGCGGCGTCGAGCTCCCCCTTCACGAGGCTCGCGAGCGCCGCGCTCGAGAGCTCGCGCGACCGCGCGCCGGCCAGGTCCTCCTCCTTCCGCGACCGCGCGCTCGCCTCCTCGCGCCAGGCCCGGACGAGCCCGCCCCCGGCCGCGAGCGCCATCAGGGCCGCCGCCCCCGCGACGATCCAGCCCTTCCGCCGCCTCCAGAGCCGACGGAGCGGGGAGGGCGGCCGCGCCTCGACCGATCCTCCCTCCAGATAGCGGTCCAGGTCGTCCGCGAAGGCGTCGGCCGAGGGGTAGCGCCGCGCCGGCTCCTTCTCGAGCGCCCGGAGGCAGACCGCCTGGAGCGCCGGGACCGCGCCCGGCGGAAGCGGGTCGTCCTTCAGGATCTTCTGGTACACCACGGCCGCCGTCTCGCCGGGGAAGGGGAGCGCCCCGGCCAGCGCCTCGTAGAGCATGACGCCCAGCGCGTAGACGTCCGTCCGGGGCCCGATCTCGGCCGTGCGCCCCTCGACCTGCTCGGGGGCCATGTACTGGGGCGTCCCCATGACGGCGCGCGAACGGGTGAGCTTCGTGAGGAAGGAGTCCGCGTGGGCCAGGCCGAAGTCGGTGAGGAGGACGCGGCCGCCCTTCTCGACCAGGACGTTTCCGGGCTTGAGGTCGCGGTGCACGATCCCCTTCGAGTGGGCGAACGCCGCGGCGCGCGCGGCGTCGCGGAGCATGCGGAGGAGCTCGGGGAGCGGTGGGGCGCCTTCCCGGAGGAGTTCGGCGAGCGTCCTCCCCTCGATCAGGTCCATCGCGATGAAGGGGAGGCCCTCGGTGGACCCCACCTCGTGGACGCCCACGATGTTCGGGTGGAGGAGGCCGGCCAGGATCGCGGCCTCGCGCTTGAGGCGCTCGAGGACCGTCGGGTCCGTGTCCGCGTCGCGGAGGACCTTGAGCGCCACGCGGCGCCGGAGCTCCGCGTCCTCCGCCTCGTAGACCACGGCCGCGCCGCCCCGCCCGATCTCGCGGAGGATGCGGTAGCGGCCGACCTGCGGCGGGGGACGGTCGGGCGCCGGCTCCGCCAGGATGCGCTCCACCCCCTTGAGCCAGCGGTGGCGGTCGGATGTCATCGCGAAAGGAGGTAGCGGAGCTCGCGCTCCACGTCCTCCCCGGGCTCCATCGTCTCGGCGAGCAGCTCCCGCAGGATCTTCGCGATCGCCTGGCGCGCGAAGGTGAGGCGGTTCTCCACGTCCTTCGGGCTCATCCGGTAGCGGGCCGCGAGCTCGTCGTAGGAGGCCGCCCCGTCGCTGCGGTCGCGGAAGATCTCGAAGTGGACCGCCTTGCCGTCGGCCTCGAGGCGGGCCTTGAGCCGCGCCACGGCCTCCATCACGACGCCGCAGGCCCATTCGCGGTCGAAGGCCTGCTCCGGCGTGAGCTCCGGCGCCGCGCGGGCGGCGTCGGCCCAGTCGCGCTCCGCCTCGTCGAATGCGAAGGCCCGCGCGGGGCGGGCCTTCCGGCTCCGGTCGGCGCCGGCCAGGAAGTTCTTGAGAGCCGTCTTCAGGAACCCGCGCAGGGTGCCGCGGTCGGGCGAAAGCCGCTCGAGGTCGCGTCGCTCGAGGAGCCGGGCGAAGAACTGCTGGGTGAGATCCTTCGCGTCCTCGACGTCCACCCGGCGGAGCGCGCGCACGTAGTGATAGACCGGCTTCCAGTAGCGGTCGATCAGGGCGTTGAGCGTGGCGGCGAAGGACGGGTCGGTCGGGTCCCGGAGGGAGAGGACGCTCGACCAGATCGTGGAGGGGAACTCGCGCGCGCTCCCGCCCAGGGTCGTGTCCGCCGGCATGGGTAAAATTGTAACACCCGCCATTTTCTCCTAGGGAAAACTCCGGATCGCGCGCACAGGGGGGTGAACGAGGAGGTGGACCGTGACATCGATCATCCTGGCGATGCTGGTGACGTCGGCGGCGGCGCAGGACCGGGGGAGGGGCGCTCCCGCCGAGCCCCCGACGATCCAGGGCAAGGTCACCGCGTACGCGCCCGACCAGACGATCACGGTCGGGACGAGAGCCCGCGGGGGCGCGGTCCTCGAGACCGCGTTCTCGATCGTGAAGGACAAGACCCAGGTGGTCCTCGAGGGCGACCTCAAGGCCATCGAGGTCGGCACGTCGGTGTCGGTCTGGGCGGACAAGGATAGCCCCAAGAACGCCGCCCGGATCATCGCCCGGCCGGAGCCCCCGGCGGCCCGGGGCAAGGTGACCGCCTACGAGCCGGACACGTCCATCAAGATCCAGTCCGCGGCGCGGGGGGGCGCGGTCCGGGAGACCGAGTTCTCGATCGCCAAGGACAAGACCCGGATCGAGGGGAAGGTCGAGGTGGGCGCGACGGTCTCGGTGTGGGCCGACAAAGAGAACCCGACGACGGCGGCACGGATCGCCGCGCAGGGGGCGGCGCCCGCCCCGCGGAACCGCGGAGCGGGGAATCCGGAGGGGAGCAAGCCGGCGGCCCCGCCGCCCGCGGCGCCGAAGGCCGAGGGTCCCGCCGACGCGAACGCGGTCCTCGAAGCGTACAAGGCCAACCTCCCGACGACCCAGCAACTGGAGTGGTACACGCTCGACTGGGTCAATTCGCTGACCGAGGCCCGGGAGCGGGCCGCCCGCGAGAACCGTCCCATCCTCTTCATCCAGACCAACAAGGAAGGGGACCTCTTCTGCTCCTTATGCTGAGGGGTGGCGAATCTAGTGCGGGGCGCACTAGCCGGCCCGAAGGTCTTCCCCCAGATGAAGGGCTTCATCTGCTGTAGTTGGGGGGTCTTCAACGGGGTCGAGGGGAAGGGAAAGGCCGCGGCGATCAAGGAGCCCGCGGTCAAGGAGCTGTTCGAGCAGCTGGCCGGCGGCGAGTTCAAGGGCTTCGTCGATCCCGACCAGCCGGGGGTGATGAAGGGCAGCAACGCCAGCCTGGTCGTCCTGGACCCGAAGGGGAAGGCCGTCCACGTCTTCAACGAGTGGGGCGCCTACGAGCGGGACTTCAAGGTGGCGTGGGAGAGGCTCGGGATGTCGCCCGGCCAGTTTCCCGCCAAGACCAGCCTTACCTTCCCGGGCGTGAGGGACACCGACTCCTCCACGGGGCCGGGCGCGGGGCCGGCGGGCGCGGACTACAGCTTCCTGGCGAAGGACGCGAGACGGGCCTTCCGGCTCTTCCTCCAGACGGGCCCGGCCAAGGTCGTCGTCGAGGCCAGGCCGGTGAGCCTGGCGCAGGCCGAGGCTCTCGCCTGGTCGTCCGAGCCCAGGCAGATCGAGGCGGCCCTCTTCAAGAGTCTCCTCGACACGATCAACCCCGGCGGCGTCGCCCGGGCGATGGACGTGGTCATTCCCTGGAAAGAGATCCGGGGCTCGCTCAAGTGGGAGCCGGCGGGCGCGGACGGCAGATACCGCTTCGCGGTGATCCGCGGACCTGTTGAGATGACGAAGAAAGAGGGGACGTTCCGGGCGGACGGCACGATCCAGGCGGTGGCGTGCTACCTTGCCGACCGTCCGGAGCTCCATGCGATCCGCGGCGCGATCAACGTGAGCTACGTCGGAGGAGGGACCGCGACTCCAGACCGGCCGGCCCAGTTCTCGATCGCCTGGGTCATGACGCCCGAGCCGGAGGACATCCCCGCCGCGTTCCGGATCCCCCTCCAGAAGGACAAGTGAACCGAAATCATCCAGTTTGATTTGGGTTCAGGCTAGAGCCCCAGCAGCTTCAGGGCCTCCTCGCGGCCGGGCGTGGGCTCTCCGTACATGCTGGCCGCGTAACGGGCCATGCCGACGAGTTGCCGCCAGCGGAAGGGGGCGCGGGTGGCCTCGAACTCCTCCTTCACGGTGCCGAAGAACTTCTCGCCGTGGAGCTTGCCGTCCTCGCTGATGACGTAACGGCGGAAGAGGTCGAGGACCGGCGCGGCCGGGGCGCCCTGCTCGCCCAGGCGGTGGACGAGCGCCGCCGCGCGGGCCTGGTCCTTGTTCCGGATCGAGCCGTCCAGGTCGCGGAGGAGCGTTTCGGGGTCTGCGGGCTTCACCGCCTCCAGGGCGTCGGGGCGCGGGTAGGGGGTCCACTCGCGGAACTTGTTGCGCTTGGGGTTGTCCCGGTCGAAGGCGAAATGGTAGGCGGCCAGGATCGCCGCCGCGACCGCGTTCCTCGCGTCGCTCACCCGCCCGATGTGGCGCCAGGCGTTCACGGCGTCGCAGCAGTGGACCCCGTTCGTGCTCCCGTGGGCCTGCTTGTTCTCATCGCGGAGGACCATCTGGTTGGCGGCGAGCGAGACCGCCTCGTGGACCGCGTCCGGCCTCATCCCCTCGGCCAGCGCTCCCGCCGCGATCTCCGCGGCCTGCTCGGGGGCTGCCTCGAAGAGGGCCACGCTCGTCCGCTCGACCCAGGCGTCGTCGGCCTCCTTCCGGCCCGGCGGCTTCCCGTCCAGCCGGTGCTGGTCGAGGAGCCTGGGGAGGAGGGCCCGCGCGCCGCTGAAGTGGTCGCGGTGCTTGGAGCCCTCCTGGTTCACGAAGTAGTGGAGCGACTGGCGGAGGAGGGCGTGGGCGTGCTCGGGGCCGACCAGATCGAGGAGGCCCCAGGCACGCCAGACCAGGTTGACGCGGTGGACCTCGGTGCTGTCGTGTAGGGCCGCCTGGAGCTCGTTGAATGCGCGCTCGGGCGAGGCCTGGCAGAGCCCGGCGAGCGTGGCTTCCGCGCCCTTGAGGTCGAGCCGCCGGACCTGCTCGCGGAGCGCGCCGTCCGCGGAAGGGGCGACGGGGCGCAGGACCTCCTTCGCCCGCCCTCCGAACTCCTGGATTCGGTTCGTGTTCCGGTAGAGCGCCTTGAGGACGGGCAGGAGCTGCCGCTCGGGGGGCAGGTCCTTCGCGATCGTGTAGGCGGGCATCAGGGCGAACATCGAGTGGAAGCCGACGTAGTCCTCGCCCCCGAAGGTCCGCGCGTTCGCGAGGGCCGCGGCCCCTACGAGCTCCTTGAGCCCCGCCTTGCCCTCCTTGAACAGGCCGACGACCGCCGGCTGGAACTTCGCGATCAGGGTCTCCTGCATGAGCGCCACGAGGGGCTCGAGGACGCCGAACGCGAGCCGCGGTTCGTCCTGCCCCGCCCAGGCGCGGGAGAGCCCCAGGTCCGCGGAGAGGGCGGATCCCAGGCTCGCGGTGAACACCCCGGCTCCGACCTGCCTCAGGAACTCGCGGCGCGTCCGTCCGTCCATGGCTCTTCTCCCTCGTTCAACGGTTTCGATTCAGGGCCCGGGCCCCAGGAGCGACCGGGGAAGGAAGGGGAGCGGGCCCACGATGAGCGAGACGACCGAAAGGATGAGGAGGATGATCCCCAGGCCGGCCAATGGCCCGACCAGCCAGAGGATCCACGGGACCTCGCGGGGGCCTCCGTTCGCCGGGCTCCTGTTCACACCCTACCAACGGCCGTCCCCCGGATCGTTACACGGGTGAGACAAACTAACCAGGATGGTTCTGCTCACTCCGGGGAGACGGGGAGGCTGACTTCGTAGACGCCCACCACGTCGCCCTCCTTCCAGTCGCGCTTGGGGCTCTCCTTCATCTGGTTGTGGCAGTCGAGGCAGCGCTTCTCCATCCGGCTCGCCGTGGCGTAGCGGAGCGAGCGGCGGCCCTGGAGGTCCTCGAGCCGGTAGAACGGGGCCAGCGGCTCCGCCCGGAGCCGCCGCAGGGCCTCCTCCTGGAACGCATCCTTCGGTCCCCCCTCGGCCCGGCGCCAGGGGAAGGGGTGGTCGCTGAAGAGCCGGATCCGCATCCCCTCGCCCTTCCTCGAGATCCGGTCGGCCAGCTCCACGCTCATCGTGGCCGGGAGGGGGATGGCGTTCTTCCGGGCGGCGTAGTCGTGCGTCACCTGGATCCCCCGGTCCGAGAGCCGCGCGACCACCTCGGTGGTGTAGTACTCGTTGAACTCCTTGAGCGCGTCCGAGGTGAGCCGCGCGTTCTGGACCAGGGCCTTGAAGAGGTCGTCCTTCGCGCGGGTCTCCCGGCGGAGCGTGTCCTGGATGCGGGCGTAGTCGAGGGCGAATTGGGCGGTCAGGAGGCCCGCCGCGAGCACGCTCACGGCGATCAGTGCCGCCGAGGCCGGGCGCCGGCGGGTCCAGCCGAGGAGCCGCTCCCACGCGGCCTGGGGCCTCGCCCGGATGGGCTCGTCGGCGAGCCAGCGCCGAAGATCGTCCGCCAGCTCCCGCGCGCCGGCGTAGCGCCGGGCCGGGTCCTTGGCCATGGCCTTGAGGCAGATGGTCTCGAGGTCGCGCGGGATCTTGTCGTTGAGCTGCCGCGGGTTCCGGGGCTCGTCCTCGAGCACCTGAAGGATCAGCATCCGGCGGTTGCCCTGGAAGGGGCGCTCCCGGGTGAGGAGCTCGTAGAGGATCACGCCCAGGCCGTAGACGTCGGTGCGGGCGTCGACCCGCGACCCCTCGCCCCGCGCCTGCTCGGGGGACATGTAGGCGGGCGTCCCCAGGACCTCGCCCGAGCGGGTCATCGGCTTCTCGTCCTCTTCGAGCTTCGCCAGGCCGAAATCGGCGAGGTGAGGGTGGCCCTGGCCGTCGAGCAGGATATTCGACGGCTTGAGGTCGCGGTGGATCACGCCGCGGGCGTGGGCGGCCTGGAGGGCGTCGCAGACGCGCGCCAGGAGCTCCGCCGACTCGCGGAACGGGACGGCCCCCTCGGCCATGCGGGCCGCGAGAGTTGCCCCCTCTACCAGCTCCTCGACGAAGTAGTACCGACCTTCCTCCTCCCCGATCTCGTAAAGCGTCACGATCCCGGGATGGCTGAGCTGGGCGACGCTCCGGGCCTCGCGCAGGAAGCGCTCCACTTCGTCGGGACCCGAGAGGTGGCTCGTCCGGAGGAGCTTGATTGCGACGGCCCGGCCGAGCTTCGGGTCGCGGGCCTTGAAGACGGTGGCATACGAGCCCGAGCCGATCTGGCCCAGGAACTCGAAGCGGCCGACCCGGGCCGGAGGCGCCTGGTTCCTCGCGGCGCGAGCGACGTCGACGAGCGCCGAGGGGAGCGGCGGCTCTGGGACGGTGGAGCCGATCCCGGCCAGGAGGGGATCGGCGCCGGGGTCGAGGTCCTGGAGCGCGGCCTCACAGCGGGGGCACTGCTGGACGTGGTCGGCGATCCGGGCGCTTCGTGGGACCGGCAGGGTCCCCGCCAGGAACTCCGAGAGCTCGGCCGGCCCGGGACAGCCTGGGGATTCCATGGAAGCTCCTCCGTCTGCGCGCGCCACGACTATCGTTACCCGGCCGCCCAGAAAGAACGCGGAAAAGGGGAAAGAGAGGGAGGATGGACCGCGCGGGGAGCTTCACGGGGACGTCGTCCAGCCTGATCGACCGCGTCAAGGCGGACGAGGCGGGCGCCTGGGACCGGCTGGTGACGCTCTACGCCCCGCTCCTCTACCACTGGTGCCGCCGCTGGAAGCTCCAGGAGGAGGACCTGGCCGACGTCTTCCAGGAAGTCTTCAAGTCGCTCGTCCTCCACATCGGGGCGTTCCGCCGCGAGCGGAAGGGGGACACCTTCCGGGGCTGGCTCTTCACGATCACGCGGAGCAAGGTCCTGGACCTCCTCCGCCGCCGCGGGCAGGAGGCCTGGGCCCCGCTCTCCGACGTCGCCGCGCCGGAGGCCGCCGAGGCGGCGGACCCCGGGGAGCGGGAGGCGCTGCGCCGGCTCTACCTCCGCGGGCTCGACCTCATCCGGGGCGAGTTCGAGGAGCGGACCTGGCAGGCCTTCTGGCGGACGGCGGTCGACGGGCGCGCGCCGAAGGACGTGGCGGTGGAGCTGTCGATGAGTTCCGGGGCCGTGCGCGTGGCCAAGTGCCGGGTCCTCCAGCGCCTGCGCGAGGAGCTGGGCGACGCGCCCGCCTAGCGGGGGAGCGTGCGCAGGAGGCCGATCGCGGCCCAGGCGGTGCCCCAGTAGGTCGAGATGGAGGCGTCCTTGGACTTCGGCTTGGTCGAGGGCACCTTCCAGGATCCGTCCTCGAGCTGGGTCCGCACCAGGAAGTCCTGGGCGCGCCGCGCCGCCGCGGCGGCGTCGGCCCCGTCCGCGAAGTTCAGAACATAGAGGACTTGCCCGGTCGCCAGGGCGTCGCTCAGCTCCCCGCGGAGCCAGCCCCAGCCTCCGTCCTCGTTCTGCCGCGCGAGCAGCTCTTGAAGAAGGGGCTCCGAGGGCGCCGTCAGGAGGCGGAGGGCCACGGACTCGACGCTCCGGCCGGGCTTCCGCCGCTCCAGCCAGGCCAGCGCTTCCGGGCGCTCCTCCTCGCGGCCGAGGGAGCGGAGGGAGTGGAGGACCCACATCGAGCTGACCTCGTGGGACTCCTCCTTCGGGCGGCGCTGAGACGGAAGCTGACCCCCGGCTTCCCAGTGCCCTTCCTGCTTCCGCTCCGACCGGATCAGGTCCGCGAGCTCGCCGTAGGGCGCGACATCCGCTTTCGCGGGCCGCGAGAGGATGACCTGCGCCATCGTGTCGAGGCCCCCGCCATTCCGCTTCCCCTCCTTGTTCTTCGACCCGAGCGAGAAGTCGAGCGCCCACTTCGTCCACTCCTCGAGCTTCCGGGCGTCCACGTCGAGGCCGCGGTCGAGCGCCTCGCGGTGGCTCCAGACCATGAAGGTGACGTGGTGGCAGGAGGCGCACTTCTTCTCGCGCATCCAGTCGAGGCCGCCCTTCTCGATGAAGGGCAGGCTCCGCTCGGCGGCCCGCCGGACGGGGTCGGGCTCCGGGGCCTGCACGAGCAGGAAGGCCAGGACGAGGGGGGCGATTTCCATCTCCATCCCCTCAACGCGCGATTCGCCGCTCGTTACGCGGAATCCGGCGTCCAATGCCCCGGAGCGGGAGCGGTCCCCTGGGGGCGAGAACGCATGGGCGCGGGACTGGCGCTGCTCCTCCTCCTTCAGCAGAAGAACCCTCCTCCGAAGATCGACCCGGTCCGCGTGGACCGGGCCGTCGAGGCGGGGGTCCGGTACGTCCGGGGACAGGTCGCGAAGAAGGCGGGGCGGACGCCCGAGGCGGGCGGGCTCGTCCTCCTCGCGCTCGCGCACGCGGGGGTAGAGAAGGGAGATCCCCTCTTCGACGCCCTCCAGAAGGCGCTCCTCGAGGAGCCGCTCGAGACGACCTACCGCGTCTCGCTCCAGGCGATGGCGCTCGAGGAGGTCGACCGCGCCGCCCACCAGAAGCGGATCTTCCAGTGCGCCCAGTTCCTGGTGGACAACCAATGCGCGAACGGCCAGTGGAGCTACGGCTCGCCGACCGGGTATCCCGAACCCGAGCCGGACTACGAGCAGCCGGGCCGCTACCGGGTGCGCAAGCAGCGGGACGGCCCCGGCCACGGCGACAACTCGAACGCCCAGTTCGCGGCGCTCGGCCTTCGCGCCTGCCATGACGCGGGCATCGTGCTCCCCCCTGAGGTGGTCCGGAAGGCCGCGCTCTGGTGGCGGGAGAGCCGCTGCGAGGGGGCGGGGGGCTGGAACTACGGGCCCAAGGGGAACGCGGCCTACGGTTCGATGACGGCGGGGGCGGTGGCGGCGCTGGCGATCTGCGACCAGCTCCTGGGGCTGGACTGGACCAAGGATGCCGACCTCGAGTCGGGCCTCCGCTGGCTCGAGGCGCGCTACAGCGTGACGGAGAACCCCGGCCGGAACCACCAGCACCACCACTACTACCTCTGGGGGCTCGAGCGCGCCTGCGGCCTCACCGGCACGGAGAAGCTCGGGCGGGCCGACTGGTACCTCGAAGGCGCCACGTTCCTCCTGGCGACCCAGGGCGCGGACGGCGCGTGGAAGAAGAACCCGCTCGACACCTGCTACTCGATCCTTTTCCTCCGGCGGGCGACGCGGCCGCTCCGGGAGCCGCGCGAGATGGACCGGAAGAAATGACGAGGACGCTCGGCGGCCCGGCCCTGGTCGCCCTGGCGGGCCTCCTCGCGGCGGCGCAAGAGGGCGCGAAGGAGACCCGGTGGTGGAAGGGGAACACCCACACCCACACGCTCTGGAGCGACGGCGACGCGGCGCCCGAGTGGGCGGCCGACTGGTACAAGTCGAACGGCTACCACTTCCTGGTCCTCTCCGACCACGACCTCCTCCTCGAGGGGGAGAAGTGGAAGCGGATCGGGACGGGCCGGGGGGAGATGCGGCCCGAGACGCTCCGGCCGCTCCTCGACAAGTTCGGGAAGACCGCCGTCTTTCGCGAGCGGGCCGGCGCGACGGAGATGCGCCTGAAGACCCTGGAGGAGCTCCGGACCATGTTCGAGGAGGAGGGCCGCTTCCTCTTCATCCCGGGGGAGGAGGTGTCCGACGAGTACGCCCGGAAGCCCGTCCACCACAACGTGATGAACCTCGCGAGCGTGATCCGGCCGACGGGAGGGCAGTCGGTCCGGGAGATCCTCGAGCGGACGATGAAGGCGGTCGAGGAGGAGGCGGAGCGGGCCGGCCGGCCGGTCCTCGTCCACCTGAACCATCCCAACTTCGGGTGGGCGGTGGAGGCGGAGGACATCGCGCACGTGAAGCAGGAGCGATTCTTCGAGGTCTACAGCGGCCACCGCGGCGCGCGGGTCCACGGCGACGGGCGACGGAAGAGCTGCGAGCAGATCTGGGACTACGTCCTCTCGCTCCGCCTCGGAAAGATCGGCGGGCCGCTCCTCTACGGCCTCGCCGCGGACGACGCGCACCAGTACTTCGTCGACCCGGCGGTCTCGCGGCCGGGGCGGGGCTGGGTGATGGTGCGCTCGGAGAAGCTGGGGGCCGACGCGATCGTGCGGGCGATGAAGGCGGGCGACTTCTACGCCTCGAGCGGCGTGACGCTCGAGTCCGTGACGTCGGACCGGGAGCGTATGACGGTGACCGTGGCGGCCCAGCCGGGGCTGAAGTACCTGATCCGCTTCACCGGAACGCGCGCTCCGGGCGGGCGGATGGCCGAGATCGGGGCGCGCCTCCAGGAGACGGCGGGACCGAGCGCGACGTACGTCTTCAAGGGGGACGAGCTCTACGTGCGGGCGACGGTGGTGTCGAGCCGGCGGCACCCGAACGGCTATTCCCCGGAGGACTTCGAAACGGCCTGGGCCCAGCCGGTGGCCGTCCGCCGCCTGGCGGAATGAGGAGGGCGGAAAAATTCGTACCCATGATCCACGGGTCTGGCCGAGGGGTGTTATATTGATGTGGAGCGAGGGAGTTCCGGGAGGGCGTCCCGAGCTCGGGTTTTTCGCAAGTTCGTCACACTTTGTGCGTCCTTGGGCGTAGGGTTATTGGGGCGAGCCAAGAGCCTACCCCGAGGTTCTTGGAGGCTTGAATGAGGATAGCCCCGGTTGGAGCGGCGGTCGTCGTACTCTCCCTTCTTTCCTCGAGCGCGTATCCCACCCCGCAGCAGGCCGGTAAGAAGTCGAAGTCTCCCATCGCGTCGGCCATCGACTCGGCGTCGGGCGGCGGATCGGGCAAGACCTCGAGCCTGACCGAGGACGGCGAATTCCTGCGTCGGGTGATGCTGGACCTGGTGGGGTATCCCCCCAACCTCCAGCAGGTGAAGGCCTTCATGGCCGACACGAACCCGAACAAGCGCGCGGAAAAGATCGACGAGCTCCTCGAGACGGACGAGTGGGCGGACCGGACGGCGCGGCTCTTCTGCGAGGGCTGGTTCGGGAACTACCACGACATCCCGATGAGCAACGTGATGCCGGCCCTGGACGCCGGCGCGCGGGGCAAGCTCGTGACGGAGTTCGTGAAGTGGCTCAAGATGAAGCTCCAGAGGGACATGCCCTTCAACCGCGAGATCGTGGACGCGATCCTGCGCGCGCGGGGGACGGGCACGGGCGACCCCGCTCTCCTCTGGAAGCTCGCCTGCTTCAACGGCGACGACTCGCCCCCGGTCGAGTTCGCCAACCGGGTCTCGCGGCACTTCCTGGGGATCCGCCTGAAGTGCGCCCAGTGCCACGACCACCCCTTCGACATCTGGAACGAGGGCCACTTCTACAAGCTGGCCGCCTTCTTCGGCCGCACGCGGGCCAAGGGCGGGTCGGACGGCGAGGTGAGCGAGAGCGGCGCGGACGACGGCTACAAGATGTCGGGCATGTCCTACCAGCCCCAGTTCATCTACGGCCAGAAGCCGGGCAAGCAGGACGTGTGGATGGACGCGCTGGCGGTCTACATGACCGGCCCGGAGAACGCCCAGCTCGGGACGGCCGCGGCGAATCGCGTCTGGTCCTGGCTCTTCGGGCGCGGCCTCGTCCACCCGGTGGACGACTTCAGCAAGGCCCACCCGCCCTTCGGGGGCGGCCTCCTCGGGGTCCTGGGCCGGGAGTTCAAGAACGGCAAGTACTCGGTGAAGGCGCTGTACCGCGGCATCTGCAACTCGGACACCTACCAGAGGTCGAGCTCGAACGAGGCCAAGCAGGCCAAGCCCGGCTTCGGGGTGGGCTGGATCAAGCACCTGGATGCCGAGCAGCTCCTGAACTCGATCCAGGTCGCCACCCGGGGCACGGCCGGGAAGAACATCCAGGAGGCGATGCGGATGGTGGATCCGCTCTTCCCGGCGGACATCGTGTGGTGCGAGGTGACGCCGCTGCCGGGGAACATGAGGCAGGCGCTCCTCCTCCGGAACAACTCCGGGATCTGGAGCGGGATCACCGGGGGCGGGGTCCTGAGCAGCATCCGCGGGGGATCGACCGCGGAGAAGGTGAACGACATGTTCCTGGCCGCCCTGTCCCGCAAGCCCAACGAGGTGGAGCTGGCCCGCTACGTGAAATACATCGACAGCCATCCGGGCCAGGGAGTCGATGATGCCTACTGGACGCTGATGAATACGGCCGAGTTCTTGACGAGACATTAGAATAGAGAGACTTGGAGGGATCTAAGATGGCAGGTTGCAATCGGTGCATCGTCCCGGCGTACGGAAGGCGTGATTTCCTGTCGTACAGCCTGACCGGGCTGGCGGGGATGGCGGCCGCGGGGCCGCTGTCGGCCTACGGTCAGCAGACCGTGGCCGAGACGAAGGGTCCGGCCAAGTCGAAGAAGTGCAGCACCCTGATCCGCATCTGGCTGCCCGGCGCCCCGAGCCAGTTCGAGACCTTCGACCCCAAGCCCGGCCGGCCGACCGGCGGGAAGGTGAAGGCCATCGACACGGCGGTGAAGGGGATCCAGATCGCGGAGTACATGCCCTCGACCGCGAAGGCGATGAAGAGCATCGCGCTCGTCCGGTCCATGTACTTCATGGAGCTGGCCCACGAGCGGGCGGCGTCGCTCGCGCAGATCGGCATGGCGCAGATCCCGTTCGCCGGGGTCGCCGACCTGGGCACGATCGTGGCCTATGAGAAGGGCCCGAAGGACCTCCAGCTCCCGTACTCGATCTCGATGGGCGCGCAGCTGGCCCCCGGGCAGAGCATGCCCTTCGGCGGCGAGTACGCCCCGTACCGGGTGATCGACCCGAACAACCCGATCCCGGACGCCCGGAGCCCCGTGGGCGAGGCGCGGGACGCGGAGCGGACGAAGCTCCTGGTCGAGCAGAACAAGGACTGGGACTCCAAGCACCAGCAGGCCCCCGTGGGCCAGATCGAGAAGTCGTACGTGAAGGCCCAGGAGGTCATGACGACCCCGCAGGTGAAGGCCTTCAACGTCAGCGAGGAGGAGGCCAGCATCCGGGCGATGTTCGGGAACGACCGGTTCTCCCAGAACTGCCTGGTGGCCTACCGGCTGGCGAAGGTCGGCGTGCCCTTCATCGCCCTCCAGACGGGCGGCTGGGACATGCACGACAACTGCCTCGCGGGCATGGAGCGCGCGGTGCCCTCGGTCGACGCCGGCTTCGGCGGCCTGGTCCAGGCGCTGACGGCCTCGGGCCTGCTGGACTCGGTGTGCGTGATGATCGGCGGCGAGTTCGGCCGGACGCCCACGGTCAACGGCGGCCAGGGCCGCGACCACCACGGGTACGGCAGCTGGGCGCTGGCCGGCGGCGGCATCCGCGGCGGCATGGCGCACGGCGACAGCGGCAAGGACGGCACCGCCAACAAGGAGAACGTAACGGTCGGCGACATCTGGAACACGATCTACGCGATCGCCGGCATCGACTCGAAGAAGAGCTACACGGTCGAGGGCCGGAAGATCCCGTACGTGTACAAGGAGGTCAAGGGCGCCCCGGTGCGGGCGATCATGGCCTAGCGAACCTTACGCATCAGAGACGGCCCCGGCCGAAAGGCCGGGGCCGTTTTTTTTTCGTCGTTGGCCGGCGCGCCCGGACGTAGGGGGATCCGGCGATGTCATAGGATCGGGCGATGGGGAGGGGGGGCGATGGAGAGAAAGTCGGCGGCCCGTTCCTATGGACTTGGATGCCGCACGATTCCCATCCCCGGATCCTCCCCCATCATCGGATCTCCCTACGTTCCAGATGCCCCGGTGTTCTCTGCGGACTTCCTGGGTCGCCCTATCGCTTGCGGGCGGGAGGAGGGACGTTGCGGATGCCGAGGCGGTCCTTGGAGAGGGCGACGTCGTCGATCCAGGCGACGAAGCCGGTCCCGGCCTGCTGGTAGTTGTTCCAGCCGACGGAGAGGCTCTCGAAGACCTCGGGGATCTCGGCGTCCTTGAACTGGCCGGCGCCCTTCATGAAGGCCACGTCCTTGACCTCCTCGCCGTCCACGAAGAGCCGGTAGGTCTGGGTGGCGTGGTCGACGAACCACTCGGCGAGCGTCCAGCGGTCCGTGAACTTCGTCCGGTAGCCCCCGCCCTTGCCGAACTCGGGGCGCATCCGGGGCTGGAGGTTGTAGATCCATTGAAAGTCGCCCTTGGCGTTCATGACGGTGTCCACCACGCGGACCTCGATGGGGTCCTTGTGGAGGGGGCTCTGCGCGGCGCCGGCGACGAGGGTGGAGTGGACGACGCCGCTGGCGGGGACGGGGGAGGGCTGCTGGACCCGGAAGAAGAGGCGGCCCCAGTGCCGGCCGCCGAGGGCCTTGAGCGCGTCGCCCTTGAAGGTGATCCGGCGCGGCCCGTTCGGGGCGGCCTCGATCCGGAGGGCGTGGCGGCCGCTGTGGGCCTGGTCGGCCGCGACGCCGACGGCGCCCTGCTTCTGCCAGCCGCGGGGGGCCTGTCCCGGGGCGGTCGTCTCGAAGTCCTCGTAGAGGAGGATGGGCGACTTCCCGACGGGGGGGACGTCCTGGGGCGGCCTGGGCTCGTTCTGGGCCTGGAGTCCGAGGCCCAGGGCCAAGGCGAGGGCGACACGCATGTCAGGATCTCCGCTCCACCGGGGATTCTATGCGGGCGAAGGAGGAATGTGATCGCGGATTCCGAACGCCGCGGGTAGACTCCCGGCGATGGGAAGAGAGGAGATCTGGGGCCGGGACGGCAACACGCGCTGGCTGCCGATGCTCGACTCGAGGCACGAGGGGCTCCGGAAGGCGCAGGGCCCGGTCGAGTTCCCCCCGGGGGCGGTCGTGGTCGACCGGCGTTCGGCGTTCGGCTTCGGGGCGGCGGACTGGATGAGCTACGAGCTCCGCTTCGGCCTCCAGATCCTCGAGGGCGCCAACGCCCAGATCCGGCTCCGGACCTCCGAGGACGGGAAGCGCTTCTACCTCGTGGACTTCCTCCTGGGCTGGCAGGCGCTCGGGGTCTCGCGGGTGGACCACGGCCCGGGGGGGAAGGGCCTCCAGAAGCTGAGCGTGGTGAACCTCGAGATGGCGCGGATGGCGGAGATGCGGGTCGAGATCGCGATCCGGGAGCTCTCGATCACGACCTACGTGGACGGCCGATTGGTCAACCAGGCGACGGACGAGTCCTTTGCGGCCGGCCCGCTGGCCTTCTGCGCCTGGGAGGCGAAGGCCCGCTTCAGCCAGCCGGAGTTCCGGGTGCTCGCCTAGGGAGCCGCCCGCCTCCGCCGCTCCCCGGGTCTTGCTCGATCTGGTCTCGAGGGGGCGCCTGGGGGCCGCAGAGCGAGGGGGAAGAGCGCTGCGCCGTCGATTTCGGCATCGACTTCTCGTGGTTGGAGTGCCCCCCGGAGTAGCGGGCGGATCGGAATGGTCCGTCCCCCTCGCGGGTGAGAGCAGGGCCGACCCAGGGCATCGTCCGTCAAGCTCACGGGGCGATCGGCGTCCGGAGGATGCCGTGGAGGGTCAGGGCGAGGCCCGCCAGGAGGGCGGCCGGGGTCACGATGGATAGCACGATCCTTGCCTGCCGGTCGTTCGCGCGTGAGCGACGCAACCAGAAGATCGTCGCGATGACCAGGAGGACGGCCATCCCCGCCCGGCCGGCGAGGCCGTATCGTCCCGGCCCCCCCATGAAAGCCGCCAGGAGGCCTCTCGCGGCCGTTCCCAGGCTGGCCGCCGCGGCTCCCGCGTGGACCAGGACCACGGGGAGGGCGAGGACGAGGCCGATGCCCGCGTCGGAGGAGGGGGTGCTCAGGCTTTCCTTGAGGAACCAGCCGACGGGAACCAGGCACCACAAGCCCACCCCGGCGAGCGCGATGAGCCCCGCTTTCGAGGCCCGGGCCAGCCATCGCGGCGCGGGGTCCTCTGCGCCGGGCTTCGCTCCCCGGAGCGTCCGCCGCGGTGCGGATGGGTTCGTCACGGAGGTCGACTGTAACCGAAGGTGGTGGACAGGGGCGGAGTTGAACCGCCGACACCTGCATTTTCAGTGCAGTGCTCTACCAGCTGAGCTACCTGTCCTCGCGGAAGGCGTCGCGAAACGGGATGATAGGGCGATTCCGGCGGAGCGTCAAGGCCCTTCGCCATCAGCTCGCCGGGCCCGGTCCGTCGCTAGCCTTGTGGCCGGGAAAAAGGCGCATCCTTGTGACTGCCGAGCGTCTTTAGGAAGTAGACTTCATGTGGATGGGATTCCTCTTTTGCGCCCTCCTGAGCCAGGACCTCGTCGAACGGCTTGCGTCCGACCGGGTCGAGCTGCGCGAGGAGGCGGCGCGGAAGCTGAGGGCGCTGGGCGAGGAGGCGATCCCGCTCCTCCGGCCGGCGGCGCGGTCGCCGGACGCGGAGACGGCCGCCCGCGCGCGCGACCTCCTGCACGAGCTCGAATGGGAGGCCGCGATCCATCCCGGGGTCCTCCGCCGGTACGAGGAGACGCGGGCGCCCTTCCGCGAGCGGAATCATGCGGAATTCATCGATCGCGCCTTGATGAATCGGCGATACGAGACCTCGCGTGACCTGAACGGCAGCCTCGAGGCCTACTTCGTCAAGCTCCTGGATCATCCGGACGCATCGCTGAAGAAGACGGCGACGGGCCTCATCGCGCGGAACCATCCCTATCCCGTCCCGTATGCCGTGCCCCGCCGTCCCATCCCGACGCTCGTGGCCCTGATCGCGGGGTGGGACCCGGCCGCGTCGGACGACGAGGGGCGCCACTGGCTGGCCGAGCTCGGCCGGCGCGTCGCCGAGCTCTCCTCGCCCTACGACGGGGCGCTGCTCGGGGAGGCGCGGGCGGCGCATCCCGACGGCGCGCGGGTCCTTCGGATGCTGCGTTCCGTCGCGGTTCTGCCAGAGGGCGAGGCGGACGTCCTGGCCGCGCTCAAGGAGGCCCCCATTCCGCTGCGGGGACTCGCCCTGTGCATCGTGCGGCGGATGCGGCAGGCCGCGGCGAGGGAAGAGGTCCTGGCGCTGCTCTCCCATCCCGAGCTCTATTCGGAGGCCACGGACACGCTGGGGACGATCCTGGACCCGAGCTGCGCCCCGGGGCTGGTCCGCTTCTTCCGCAGCTCCGACCCGGGAAAGCTGGACGGACGCCACTTCCACATGCTGCTCGAGACCGGCGCGCCCGAGCGCACGGCGATCTTCATGGACTTCATCCGCTCGGGCCATTCCTCCCGAAGGCGGGCGGCCGCAAGGTGCTTGAGGGAGCCGGGCGGCCGGGAGGCTCTTGACCTCCTGCTCGACCCGGCGGTCGGGGACGATGTCCTCGACGATTTCCTCGAAGCGGCCGCGAGGATCGCCCGGGGGCGGGACATCCATCGGCTCGTCGAACGACTGACCGATCCGGATCCGAAGCGCCGCGAAAAGGTCGCCACCGTCCTCGGCCGGCTCAGCGCTCCCGAGTCGGCCGCCGAACTCCTGAAGGCGTTCGAGCGGGACCCGCGCCTCGAGGTGAGGAAAGCTCTCCTGGGCGTCTCGAGCTGGGCCCCCTGCTTCAAGGAGGAAATGGCCGCCCTCGCCGAGGCCCTCGAGAGGGTGGTCCGGAGGCCCGAGGATCCGCTCGCGCCGCTCGCGGCCCGCCGGCTCCTGGAGATTCGGCCGGAATTCCCCGTGGAGCCGGTCGAAGCGATCATCGTCGCCCAAGGCAAGCCTGCGGCCGACCTGCTCTACCTGCTCTGCCGACGGCCCGCCGAGCGGATGCTCCCGCACGTGGGGACACTCCTGGAGGATGGCGCGTCCGCGCAGGTCGCGATCCGATACCTCGAAAGTCTCGGGACCGCAGCCGCTCAGGAGGAACTGGCGCTCGCCACCACGGCCTCCCCCTCTCCGGTAATTCGGGACTTAGCCGGACGGGCCCTCGACCGCCTGCGGCGCGGGGTGAGCGAGGAACAGGAACGCACTGAGCAGCTCCAGGAAATGCTCGAATACTCCCTGCGCCGGCCCATCGAGGACATCGCCACCGGGCCTGCCCGCGAGAGGATCCCGCGGCTGAAGAAGGCCCTCGCGGAGTGGGATGCGGGCCTGCCCGAGCGGATTCGGAGGGAGGGCATCCTCGGATGCGGCACCGGGAGAATGTGGGACCGGACGGTACACGGGTTCGAGATCATCGGGGCGCTCTCCGAAACGGGCGACCGATCGCTCGTTCCGCTCTTCCTGGACCGGGTCTTCGACTCCGACGACGGGGTGCGCCGCGAGTCGATGAAGGCGCTCGCGCGGTGGAAGGTCGCCGAGGCGGCCCCGCTCCTCAAGCGGATCATTCGCTCGGCGGGACCGGGGGAGCGGGCGATCGCGATCGACGCGCTCGCGGGAGTCGATCCGGCCGGCGCCGTCGCGTTCCTCCGCGGCGTCCTCCGGGACAATCCGCACGCCGCGCCGCTCGCCCTCGTCCGGCTCGGGGCGCGGGATTGCCGCGCGGAGTTCGTCGCCCTCCTCGACGACCCGGGCAACCCCGCCGGTCTCTGCGCCGCGCTCGAGGTGATGGCGCACCCCGAGCTCTATGGGGACTTGGGCCAGGCCCTGGACGCCTCCCGGGGCGTCCCCCTCGCCGAGCTTCCCGCTCTCCTCGAAAGGACCCTCGGGGTACCCGGCCGGCTTACGCCCGCCGCGCGAGAGGCGCTCCAGAGGACGAACATGCCCCAACTCCACGGCGGGACCGTCCGCGAGCTCCTGTTCTCCCTGGTCTACGGCGGCTCGTGGGTCGATGGGCGCTTCGCCCCTCTCTTCCGCGGCGGCTCGCTAGAAATCGCCACGGCGGAAGAGGCCCGGACCCACTGGAAGGCGGCGGGGCGGTAGCCGGCGGACTCGAGGTCTCGTTCCGAGGTCTCGAGGGCCGGGGAAGTCCAGAAGGGAGGATGGGAACGCCATGCATTACCTGCTCTTCTATGAGGGGGCGGAGAACTACGTGGAGCGGCGGGCGCCGCACCGGAAGGCGCACCTCGAGTACGCGTGGAAGGCGGTCGAGCGGGGCGATCTCGTGCTCGGCGGCGCGCTGGCCGAGCCGATCGACGGGGCCGTCCTGCTTTTCAGGGGCGACTCGCCCGCCGCGGCCGAGGCGTTCGCTCGAGAGGATCCCTACGTGAGGCACGGGGTCGTCAAGAGCTGGCGCGTCCGGAAGTGGACGACCGTGGCGGGAAAGGACGCCGCCACGCCCGTCCGCCCCGAAAGCCTTCCGTAGGACGGCGAGCGTCAAGAGGATCATGAGCCTCCTCCTCGCCGCGTTCCTCCTCCAGGCCGCCCCGCCCGAGGCGGAGTGGAAGGCCGGGCTCGCCTCCGCCGTCATCACCCCGGAAGGGCCGCTCCCGATGGCCGGCTACGCGGCCCGGAAGGAGCCGGCCGAAGGGAAGGAGCAGGACCTCTTCGCCAAATGCCTCGCCCTCGAGGACCGCGAGGGGAACCGCGCGGTCGTCCTCACGATGGACCTGATCGGCGTCCGCGACACGCTCCGCGCCGCCGTCCTCGAGCGCGTGTCGGAGAAGCACAAGGTCCCGCCCCGGGCCCTCCTCATGAACGCCTCCCACACCCACTGCGGGCCCGACTACGGGCGGGAGGAGGCCAAGCCCTACGCCGAGGGCCTCGTCCGCACGCTCGCCGACCTCGTCGACCGGGCCGTGGCCGGCCTCGCCCCCGCCCGGCTCTCCTACGCCCACGCCCGCTGCGGCTTCGCCATGAACCGCCGCACGCCGTTCGAGAACGGGTACCGGAACCACCCGAACCCGGAGGGCGTCGTCGACCACGACGTCCCCGTCCTCCGCGTGGCCGCCCCCGACGGGAAGCTCCGCGGCGTCCTCTTCGGCTACGCCTGCCACAACACCACCATGGGCTTCCGGCGCTGGCTGGGCGACTACGCGGGCTACGCCCAGGAGTACTTCGAGCAGGACCACCCGGGCGCGACCGCGCTCTTCCTGACCGGCTGCGGCGGCGACCAGAACCCGTACCCGCGGAGCCAGCTCCCCTACGCCCAGAAGCACGGCCGCTCCCTCGCCACCGCCGTCGAGGCCGCGCTCCAGACCCGGCCACGGGACGTGCGAGGGCCCCTCCGGAGCGTCCTCGAGACCGTGGACCTCGAGTTCAGCACCCCCGACCGCCCGCCCTTCCCGTACCCCGTCCAGGTCCTCCGCTTCGGCCGCGACCTCGAGATCGTGGCGCTCGGCTCCGAGGTCGTGGTCGACTACTCCCTCCGCCTCAAGCGCGAGCTCGGCTCGCCGGACGGGCCCGCCGTCTGGGTCGCAGGCTACTCGAACGTCTACTCGGGCTACATCCCGAGCAAGCGCGTGCTCCTCGAGGGCGGCTACGAGGCCCAGAGCCGGCCGTGGAAGGACACCCTCGAGGAGCGGATCGTGGGCAAGGTCCACGAACTCCACCGGCGGCTCAACCCCTGAAGCCGCTCAGCGCCGGTAGACCCGGTAGTCGATCCTCGGGAAGAGGTTGTCCTTCTCCTCGAGCTCCCGGAGCCAGGGCTCGGAGAGGGCGCCGGCCCGGATCCCCTCATAGAGCCGGATGAAGCGGTCGATGTGGCCGCAGACGCGCTTGACGGCGTAGTCCACCGTCGTCCCCGTCTTCATGATGAACGGCCAGTCGCTCGACTGGGCGAGGAGGAGTTCGCGGGCCGCCTGGTCGAGCGCGCGGCGCCGGACCCCCGAGGCCTCGGGGTGGCTCCGCGCCAGTTCCACCATCCGCTCTCCCATCTTGTGGAGATGCCGGTGCACCCAGTCGTTCGAGCCATTCAGCCAGAACTCCCCGTAGCCCTTGTAGCCCCAGGAGGAGGCGCAGGGCGTGAGGACCTGGTTCGTCGGGTAGCGGCCGAGGACCTCGAGGGGCGTCACCGGCGCCACCGCGTCCTGGTCGTACTGCATCTTCCGGAAGAGCATCTCGAGGAAGGCCGGCCCCTCGTACCACCAGTGGCCGAAGAGTTCCGCGTCGTAGGGCGCCACCACGACCGGCTCCCGGTCCATCCTCGAGCGCAGGAACTCGACCTGCTTCCCCCGGTTGAAGAGGAAGTTCCCCGCGTGCACCGCCGCCCGCTCCTGGGCGGCCGCGGGCTCGTAGACGGCCTTCTCATGGAGCGGCACGTCCCGCCCCGTGATCCGGTGGTACTTGAAGCCCGTCGCGTGCCGGATCCCGTCCGGGTGGAGATAGGGCCGGAGATAGTCTATGTCGAGGTCGTATCCGATGTCCCGGTAGAAGTCCCGGTAGGCGGGATCGCCCGGATAACCCTCCCGCGCGCTCCAGACCTGCCTCGAGCTCTCGGTGTCCCGCCCGAAGGCCGCCACGCCCGAGGGGCAGTGGACCGGGGCGTAGACGCCGTAGACGGGCCGCCGGTCGCCGAAGAGGATCCCGTGCGTGTCCACGAAGAAGTAGTCGATCCCGCTCTCCCGGAGGAGCTCGTCCAGGCCCCGGACGTAGCCGCACTCGCCGAGCCACATCCCCCGCGGCCGCCGTCCGAAGTGGCGCTCGTACTCGCGGCAGGCGAGCTCCACCTGCGCGTGGCAGGCCGCCCAGTTCCGGTCGGCGAGCGGGAGGAACATGTGCGTCGCGTTGGCCGTGATGATCTCGAGCTTCCCCGCGTCCTGGAAGCCGCGGAAGGCGCGGACGAGGTCGCCCTCGTGGCGCCGGAACGCGTCCCGGATTCCGCCCAGCCGGTTCCGGTACATCCAGGCGACCGGGCCGAACGCGGGGTCGGGCCGCGTGCGCGCGACCTCCCGGTCCCCGAGCTCCACCATCCGGTCGAGCCGCTCCGCGTAGCGGCGGAGGAGAAGCGGGTCCCGCATCATCGAGAGGAGCGGCGGCGAGAGCGAGAGCGTCAGGCGGAAGTCCACGTCGTCCCGGGAGAGCGACTCGAAAACCTGGAGGAGCGGGACGTAGGTCTCCGTCATCGCCTCGTAGAACCAGTCCTCCTCGAGGAAGCGCGCGTGCTCCGGGTGCCGCACGTAGGGGAGGTGGGCGTGGAGGACGATCGCGAGATGGCCCTGCGTCACGGCCGCTCCTCGCTCGCGCCCGGCCAGAAGACCCCCGACGCGCCTCCCAGCACGGTCTCCGAGGCGCCCGCCCAGGACGACTCGGAGGTTCCGATCCGGCGGGCCTCCGACGCGCCGCCGAACAGGGCCTCGGTCGCGCCGGCCCGGAGCGTCTCCGAGGCGCCCGAGAGGATCGATTCGGTCGCGCCCCCCCAGTGCCACTCGCTCGCCCCCCGGAGGACCTCCTCGCTCCCCCAGACCGCGCTCGCCAGCCGCTCCTCCGAGCCCGAGCGCTCGACCACGGTCCGGCTCCCGCCCAGGATCCGGAGGAGGATCGCCGACGTCTCCACGCGCCCCCCTCCGCCCGCGATCACGGTTTGCCGCCGCACCGTCCAGCGCTCGATCTCGCGGCGCTCGCCGCCCGGGCCCAGCGCCTCGAGCCGGACGATCCAGGGACCGAAGACGAAGCGCTCCTCGTTCGCGGTCCGCACCGAACGCCCCTCGGCCCCGAGAAGGATTTCCACCCGCGACCAGGCCCCCGCCGGGAGCCCGGAGAGGAGCTCCGCCGGGCGCGGCCCCGACCAGCGGATCCAGCGGACGACGCGACCGTCCATCCGCGTCTCGGTCCACTCGGTCCGGCTCCAGCCCTCGACGGCGAACTGGCGGAAGACGTCGTCCAGCTCCGCCGGGACGCCCGCGGGCGGGGGCGGCGCGCCCGCGGGCGCCGCGAAGCGGTGGCGGTAGGAGGGGACGGGAGCGGAGCGGAGGACGGTGGACCACTCCACGCGCCCGTCCGGGGAGACCGAGTCGCGGGGCATCTCGACCGCGCCCGAACGGGCGATCGGGGCGAAGCCGCCCGCGGCGCCCAGGACTCCGACGTCGACGTGGAAGACGGCCCCGGGCCGGCCCACGCGGAGGTGGCGGCCGCGCTCCTCCCGGCCGATCGGGACGTTCCAGAACTCGTTCGGGTTCAGGCCGTCGAACTGCCGCCAGGTGGTGTCGTAGACGCGGATCGCGCAGCCGGCGGCCGGGTCGCCCAGGCGGGCGCGGGCCTCGGCGATGGCCTCGTCGCGGATCTCCCAGTAGGCGAAGATCCAGTGCGGGTCGCGCGCCATCGCGGTGATGCGGTTCTCCACGTAGCCCCAGGGGATGTCGCGCGGTGCCGGGGGAGCCGCAGGGAGGAGGTCTCCCGCAGGGGCGGCCGCGCGGCGCGGCGCCTTTCGGACGGGGGCCTTCCGCTTCTTCGGGGCGGGGCGGGCCGCCTTCTTCCGGGCAGGAGGTCGGGGCTTCCGGGGGGGCATCCGCGGCTACGGTATGAGATCCGGCCTGCCCGATCAAGCTCCTTTACGGGGCCTTGGGGCTATTTCTTGGCCGCGATGTCGTAGCAGTACAGGTTGTCCCACTCCCGGAGGTAGAGCTTGCCGCCGGCGACCGCGGGGTTGGCCCAGGCGCCGTTCCCGCCGGTCTTCGGGAGGTTGAAGCGGCCCTTCTCCTTGTAGCCCGCAGGCGAGGCCTCGACGAGCGCGACCCCGCCGCCCTCGCCCCGGACGTAGAGGTGGCCGTCCGCGAACACGGCCGAGCCCTTGCCCACGCAGCGGTCCTGCCAGGCGACCTTGCCGGTCTTGAGCTCGGCGCAGACGAGGGAGCCGCCGTCGCTCGGGACGTAGACGTGGTTCTCCACGACGACGTAGCCGCCGTGGTGGCTGGCCATCTCGTTCCCCTCGTAGGCCGGCTGGACCTGGAAGCGCCCGCCCGCCCCCGCCACCCGGAACCCGTTGTGGCCCACGCCGTAGCCGGACGAGACGAAGACGATCCCGTCCCGGTACGCGGGGGTAGACGCGATGGCGGTCTGGCCCGAGCGGTCGATCTGCCAGGCGACCTGGCCGTTCCGGGCGGCGATGCCGGCCACGACCTGGTTGTTGAAGTAGAGGTACTGCCGCACGTTCCCGATATCCGCCACGGCGAGGGACGTGTAGTGCGCCCCGCCCTTGACCCGCGACTGCCAGAGCGGCGCGCCGGTGGCCTTGTTGAGGGCCGCGACGTGGCCGCCGGAGCCGCCGGGCGAGACGACGAGGGCGTTCCCGTCGAGGAGGGGGGACTCCGACCAGCCCCAGCCCGGGGTGCCGCCGCCGCCGAGCTGGGACATCGTCTTCTTCCAGACGGGCCTCCCGGTGGCGGCCTGCGCGCAGAGGAGCTCTCCGTTCTGGGAGAGCGCGAAGACGAGCGTCCCGTCCGTGGCGGGGGTCCCGCGCGGTCCGGCGCCCTGGTTCCCCGGGTCGCCGCCCTGGCCGGCCTCGGTCTTCCAGAGGATCTTCCCGTCCGCCGCGTTGAGCGCGAGGAGGTAGGACTTTCCGCCGGTCTCGCCCATCGTGAAGACGCGGGTCCCGGAGACGCAGACGCTCGAGTAGCCCGTGCCGATGCCGGTGGCCTTCCACGCCTGGGGCGGCCCGCCCGAGGGCCACGGCGCGAGGAGGCCCGTCTCCGTCGAATGGCCGTCCCGGTTGGGACCGCGGAACTGGAACCAGTCGAGGGCCTTCGCGTCGGGCTTCTTCGCGGCCTGGGCGGCGAGGGGCCGCTCGGCCGGGAGAGAGAGCAGCGCGAGGAGGGCCGGAAGGGCCAGGAGCTGATGCTTCACGATCCCGTTCTCCAACTTTCCCTTACTAATACGCTCGCCGAGGTCACTTCGCCTTGAGGTCGTAGCAGTGAAGGAGATCCCAGTCCCGGACGTAGAGCCTGCCCCCGAAGATCACGGGATGGGGCCAGGCCGCGTCGCCGCCGTTCTTCTCCAGGGTGAAGCGGCCCTTCTCCTTGTAGCCCGAGGGCGTCGCTTCCACGAGGCCGATCGGCCCCCTCTCGCCCCGGCAGACGAAATGCCCGTCCGCGTAGGCGATCGCTCCCTTTCCGACGCTCCTGTCCTCCCAGACGAGCTTCCCGGTCTTGAGCTCGACGCACTTCATCCGCCCGTCGCCCAGCCCGTAGACGTGGTCCCCGACCCGGATGGCGCCCCCGTGGTGGCTCGAGAACTGCGTGCCGGCGTAGATCTCCTCGGCCTTGAACCGACCGCCTTCGGCCGTGATCCGGAAGGCGTTGCAGCCGATCCCGTACGCGGAGCTGACGAAGACCACGCCGTCGTGGTAGATCGGCGTGTCGACGACGGCCGTCTTGCCCTGTCGGGCGGCCCGCCAGGCCAGCTTTCCGTCCTTGGCGGAGACCCCCGCCAGGGTGTTCCCCGTCAGCACCAGGTACTGGCGCATGCCGCCGATCTCGACCGGGACGACCGAGGCATAGGCCGCCTGGTCCTGGAGCTCCGCGCACTGCCAGGCCGTCTGGCCGGTTTCCTTCTTGAGCGCGAGGAGCGTCCCCCGAGGGCCCCCCGGGGTGCAGACCACGAGGTCGCCGTCGAGGAGGGGGGATTCCGAGAACCCCCAGCCCGACATCATCTTTCCGCCGAAGTCCCGCGGGAGGCTCTTCCGCCAGACCTCCTTGCCGTCGGCCGCCTTGACGCAGACGAGGTCGCCGTGCTGGCCGAGGCCGACCACGAGCGTGCCGTCGGTGGCCGGGGTCGACCGGGGCCCCGCGCCGCGGCTCCCGCCCGGCCCGCCCACGTCGGCCGACCAGAGCACCTTGCCGTCCGCCAAGCCGAGCGCGAGGAGCCTGCTGCGGCCGTCCGACTCTCCCATCGTGAAGAGGCGGTCCCCGGAGAACGACACCGCGGAGTATCCCGTCCCGAGGCCGCTCGCCTTCCAGAGGAGCGGGGGGCCCGCCGCGGGCCACTGCTTGAGCAGGTCCGTGTCCGGCGAGATCCCGTCGCGGAGGGGGCCCCGGAACTGCGCCCAGTCCCCGTCCCCTTCGACTCGCCGGCCGGAGGCCGGCTCGCTCAAGGCAGGCCGGGCCGCCGAGCCGGGGATGGTCGCCAGGAGGGCCAGGAGGGCGGTCGCAAGCTTCATGTCGTCGGCGCTCCTACTTTGCCCGGACGTCGTAGCAGAGCAGCACGTCCTGGTCGCGGACGTAGAGCCTTCCGCCGATGACGACCGGATGGGACCAGCTGTTGTAGGTCGATCGGTCGGGCGGATCGAAGCGGCCCTTCTCCTTGTAGCCGGCGGGACTCGCCTCGACGAGGGCGATCGTGCCCTTGCCCCGCTCGCTCCGGACGACGAAGTGGCCGTCGGCGTAGGCGATGGCGCCCTTGCCCACGCTCCGGTCCTTCCAGACCTCCTTCCCGGTCTTGAACTCGAGGCACACCATCTGGCCGCGGTCGTGGAGGGCGTAGAGGTGGTCCCCGAGGAGGATCATCCCGCCGTGGTGGTTCTCCATCTCCTTCCCGGCGTAGATCTGCTCGGCCTTGAACTTGCCGCCCTCGGCGCCGACCCTGAATGCGTTCGACCCCACGCCGTAGCCGGAGGAGACGAACACGATCCCGTCCTTGTGGACGGGGGTGGGGACGACGGCGGGGGTCCGGGCCGCCTCGGGGCGGTCGCCCTGCCAGAGGAGCTTGCCGTCCTGGGCCGCGATCCCCGCGATGTGGGGCTTCGTGAGGACGAGGTACTGCTTCACGCCGCCGATCTCGACGGGGACGAGGGACGCGTACTCCGCCGAGTCGGTGAATTCGCGGCTCTGCCAGACCGTCTCGCCCGTCTCCTTTTTCAGGCAGAGGACGGCCCCGTTCCTTCCCCCCGGGGTGCAAAGGACGCGGTCGCCGTCCAAGAGGGGCGACTCGGAGTACTTCCAGCCGCCCACCCTGCCGCCGAAGTCCGTCCGGAGGTTCTTCCGCCATTTCTCCTTGCCCGAGGCGGCCTCGACGCAGACGAGCTCCCCGCCCGGGGCGAGGGCGATCACGAGCGTCCCGTCGGTGGAGGGGGTGGCGCGGGGTCCGGGGTACTTCTCGTTGCCGTCCTTGCCCAGGTGGTGGGCGCCCACGCGGACTTTCCAGGCGACCTTTCCGGACGCTCCCTCGAGCGCGAGGAGATAGCAGGCGTCGGTCAGGTCACCCATCGTGTAGACTTGGCCGCCGTGGACGGAGACGCTGGAGTAGCCGATCCCCACGCCCGCCGCCCTCCAGGCGAGCGGGGGTCCCCCGGAAGGCCACTGCTTGAGGAGGCCGGTGTCGGGTGAGATGCCGTCGTGGTTCGGTCCCCGCCACTGGCCCCAATCCGGTTCGGGCGGGGCGGAGGACAGGAGGGCGAGGGCCGCGACGGCCAGGAGGGCGTCTTTCATACCTGTTGTACGCCGGAGATCGACCCATCGTCGATGCCGGGCGGCGAGTTCCCTACGCGAGGGCGCCCGCCGCCGCGGCGAGGAGGGCCGCGGCGGGGAGGGTGAGGCCCCAGGAGAGAAGGATGGCGCCGATCATCCTCCAGCGGGCCTGCCGGGTGGCCGCTCCGATCCCGAAGAGGGACCCGCAGGAGACGTGGGTCGTGGAGACGGGAAGGCCGAAGCGCGACGCCAGGAGGACGAGGCCCGCCGTGACGAGATTCGCCGAGAGCCCCTGGCCGTGATTCATGGGCGTGATCTTCCGGCTCATCGTCTCGGCCACGCGCCGCGCCTGGAGGACGGCCCCCAGCGCCATGGCCAGCGCGACGGCGACGAGCCCGGCCTGGAGATCCATGGCCCGGGCGGCGACGAGGAGCGCGACGATCTTCGGGGCGTCGTTGAGGCCCCTCGCGAAGGACACCGCGCCCGCGCTCAGGTAGTGGGCCTTGTCGAGGATTCCCTGGGCGGTGAGGGCGAAGATCGTCCCCTGGTAGCGTTCCTCGCAGGTCGTGACCTGGACGCCCGCCGGCGCCGCGGCCGCGCCGCCCGCTGCCAGGGAGACCGGGACCCACTTCCGGTCGATGCAGACGCAGGACTCCCGGCGGATCCCCAGCCTGAGGCGCGCCCAGTGGGCCGCGGGGTAGAAGAGGATCGCGAGGAAGGACGCCGCGAGCGGCGAGAGGAGGAGGGGGAGGAAGAAAGCCGCTCCGAGAACCGGGAGGCGGACGTCGCCTCCGGGCGCGGCCAGGCCGGCCCCTACGAGCGCGCCCGTGAGGGCGTGAGTGGTCGAGACCGGGAACGAGAGGAGCGTGGCCAGAAGGACCGTGGAGGCGGCCCCCAACGCGACCGCGCCCAGGAACTCCGGGCTCCCCGCGAGGGCGTCCGGGACGAGCCCCTTGCCGCCGAACCGCGAGACGAGCCGTTCCGAAAAGGCGAGGGCCACGAGCGATCCCGCGAACGTCGTCGCCGTCCCCCACGCGAGCGCGCCCCGGTATCCGGCCGTGTTGCTTCCGAAGAGCGTGGCCACGCCCTTGAAGTTGTCGTTCGCCCCGTTCGCGTAGGCGACGAAGAGGACGGCCAGGAGGACGAAGGCGGCGTATTCCACGCGCTTATCTTACGGACGGGCCCCGGCGGGCGCGGCCATCCGCTGTCACCTTTCAGCGGTCGGCAACGGGCCGAGAGCGGATCGCTGAAGGCCGACCGCTTCCGCTTACCCCAGCCCCGCGAGCTGGCGGAGCTGCTCGAAGGTGTAGATGCCGGTCCGGTGCCCGTCGCTCCACTGGAAGTGGAGCGCGTAGCGGCCGACGGGCGAGATCTCCTGGGGCCAGACCGACTCGGCGACCGAGGCGGGGTCGAGAAGCGGCCTGCCGCTGGACTCGTCCACGCAGGAGGCGCAGGGGCAGGCCAGGCGGAGCGTGCGGGACTCGAGGAGACTTTCCTTCCCGTCGTTCCACTGGATGAAGAGCTGCTTGCGGCTGCGGAGCTCGATCTTCTGGGGGACGGGGCGACCGTCGGCCGAGGCGCCCGCGGCCCTGATGCTCACCTGGGCGGCCAGGTTCTCGGCCACTTTGACGAACGCCTTCGCGGCGGGGGAATCGGGCTGGGAGACCACGATCGGGTTGGCGGCGTCCGAGGACTCCCGGATGCCCGTCGCCAGCGGGATCTGGCCCAGGAACGGGATCCCGTTCGCCAGCGCGTAATTCTGGGCGCCGCCCGAGCCGAAGATGTCGTCCCGGTGCCCGCACTGGGAGCAGACGTGCCCGCTCATGTTCTCCACGAGGCCGAGCACGGGCGTGTTCAGCTTCTTGAACATGATGATCGCCTTCTCGGCGATCTTGAGGGCCACGTCCTGGGGCGTGGAGACGATCGCCGCGCCCGTGAGCGGGATCATCTGGCAGAGGCTGAGCTGGACGTCGCCCGTCCCGGGGGGGAGGTCGACGACCAGGTAGTCGAGCTCGCCCCACTCCACCTGGCCGAGGAACTGCTCGACGGCCTTGTGGAGCATGGGCCCGCGCCAGATGACGGCGTCTCCGGGGCGAACGAAGAAGCCCATGGAGACGACCTTGACGCCGTGGGCGACGGGCGGGGTGAAGCTCGTGGGGCTCCCGCCCGCGCCGGGCGTGGCGCCGGTCAGGGTGGGGATGCTCGGGCCGTAGACGTCCGCGTCCATGAGGCCGACCTTCGCGCCCATCCTGGCCAGGGCGACCGCGAGGTTCACGCTCACGGTGGATTTCCCGACGCCGCCCTTTCCGCTGGCGACGGGGACGATGTTCTTCACCTTCGGGACGAGGGTCTGCTTGCGCTCGCCCGCGCTGGGGCGGACCTGGGAGGTCATCTTGATGTCGACCTGCTTGACCCCCGGCAGCGCCATCACGTGCCGGTGGGCCTGCTCCTTCATCTGCTCGCGGACGGGGCAGGCGGGGGTGGTGAGCTCGATGGTGAAGGAGACCACGCCGTCGCAGGCCTTCACGTCCTTCACGAAGCCGAGCGCGACGATGTCCTTGTTCAGGTCGGGGTCCTGGACGTTCCTCAGGGCCTGGAGGACTTGTTCCTGCATGGGAGCGTAACCTTATCAGACCCCCGGGGCGGGGTCAACGACGGTTCGGAGAGCCTTCCATGCTGAGAACGCGCGGCGTCCTCCTCGGATTCCTCCTGGCGGGCGGGCTGGCCGGGGCGCTCGTCCTGAGCGAGCCGGCCTTCGGCCGGCGAGTCGAAGGGGACGATTGGCCCGCGTTCCGGGGGCCGGCGGGGAACGGGCTCTCCTCCGAGAAGAAGGCGCCGACCGCCTGGGCGCCCGACCGGAACGTGAAGTGGAGGGCCGCGCTCCCGATGCCGGGAAACGGGAGCCCCATCGTCTCGAACGGCCGCGTCTTCCTGGCGGGCACCGAGGATTCCCGCGGGATGAAGCGCGTCCTGTACTGCTTCGACCGGAAGGACGGGAAGCAGCGCTGGGCGAGGACCGTCGATTTCAAGAAGGCGATCGATCCGGATCCGTCGAAGTACGTCCACAACACCAACACCTTCTCGGCTTCGACGCCGGTCTCCGACGGGAGGAAGGTCGTCGTCTGGCACGACTCGGCGGGCCTCTTCTGCTACGACTTCGAGGGGAAGGAGCTCTGGTCGCGCGACCTCGGGGACTTCTACCACTACTGGGGCCACGGCGCATCGCCGATCCTCCTCGAGGGGAAGGTGATCCTGAACTGCGGTCCCGGGACGAGCGTCTTCGTGACGGCGCTCGATCTCGAGACGGGGAAGACCCTCTGGAAGACGGACGAGCCCCAGGATCTCGACCCCGAGCGGGTCTCGCAGGGCTTCGGCGACAAGAACCGGGGAGGGAAGCCCGCGGGGTCCTGGGCCACGCCCGTGGCGGCGACCGTGGGAGGGAAGGCCCAGGTGATCTGCGCCCAGCCCACCCGGCTCGTGGCGTACGATCCCGCCGACGGGAGGATCCTCTGGTCCTGCGACGGGAACCGCTTCGCCAAGGGCGACCTGTCCTATTCGTCCCCGATGCTGGCCGGCGACGTCTGCGTGATGTTCGGGGGCTTCAACGGCCCGGGCGTGGGGGTGCGCCTGGGCGGGACGGGCGACGTCACCCAGAGCCACCGCCTCTGGAGGAAGGACGACAAGGGGAACCCCCAGAGCATCGGGACGGGGGTCTTCGTCGACGGCCACCTGTACGTCCCCAAGGCCGGCCCCAACGTGATCGAGTGCGTCGATCCGAAGACCGGCGAGGCCGCGTGGACGGAGCGCTGGCAGGGGGCCGCCTTCTGGGGCTCGATCGTCCAGGCGGGCGGCCTGCTCTACGTGACCGACCAGCGGGGCCGGACGGCGGTCTTCAGGCCGGACCCGAGGAAGTTCGACCTCGTGGCGGCGAACGACCTCGGGGAGAAGACGAACTGCACTCCGGCGATCTCGGACGGGGAGATTTTCATCCGGACGCAGAAGAGCCTCTTCTGCATCGCCGAGTGAGAATCGTCCTCCCGGAAAGCTGGAAACGGGCGGCCGGAAACTGGTAATTTTTCACCACCCCGGCCCCCTCCAGGCGGCGTTTTGAAGGGAGCGGAGGAAGCCAAGATGATGAGTCGTTGCTCGGGGCTCGTCCTGTCGTTCGCGTTCCTGGGGACCTTGACCGCCCAGGAATGGACCCAGTTCCGCGGCCCCAACGCCACGGGGATCAGCGAGGCCAAGGGCCTCCCGGTCACCTGGACCGAGAAGGACTTCCGCTGGCGCGTGCCCGTGCCGGGGGCGAGCCACTCGCAGCCCGTCATCTGGGGCGACAAGCTCTTCATCACGAGCGCCTCCAAGGAACTGGGCCAGGAGCGTTACCTCCTCTGCTACTCCAAGGAGGACGGGAAGGAGCTCTGGAGGAAGACCTACACCCAGCCGACGCACAAGCCGGGGAACAACGGCAGCGGCTTCGCGAACGGGTCGGCGGTGGTGGATGCGGAGCGGGTGGTCGCGTCCTTCGTCTCGGACGCCCAGTTCAACGTCCGCGCCTTCGACCACGCGGGCAAGGAGCTCTGGACGGTCAACCTGGGCACCTTCGTCTCCCAGCACGGGCACGGGGCCTCGCCCATCCTGTACGACGGGAAGGTGATCGTCACCAACGACCAGGACGGGCCCAGCTTCGTCGTCGCGCTGGACGCGAAGACGGGGAAGACGGTCTGGAAGAGCCCGCGCCGGCCCCAGGTGCAGGGCACGGCCTACGCGACCCCCGTGCTCCTCGAGCGGAAGGGCATGAAGCCCGAGCTTCTCTTCGCCAGCCAGTCGCACGGCATCTCGAGCCTGGACCCCAAGACGGGCGCCATGAACTGGGAGGCCAAGGTCTTCGACAAGCGGGCGGTCGCGTCCCCCGTCGTCGTGGGAAACCTGGTCTTCGGGAGCTGCGGCTCGGGCGGCGGGGGGATCTACCTCGCCGCGGTCAAGCTGGGCGGCCGGGGCGACGTCAGCTCCTCGCACCAGGCCTACACGCTGAAGGACAAGGACACGGCGGGCTACGTGCCCACGCCCGTGGCCGTCGGCGGCCGGCTCTTCCTGGTGAGCGACAGCGGTTTCGCGAGCTGCATCGAGGCGGCCACCGGCCGGATCGTCTGGCGGGAGCGGGTCGGCGGGGGATTCTACGCGTCCCCGGTCGTCGTCGAGGGCAAGATCTACTGCGTCTCCAGGGACGGCCAGGTCTACGTCTGGGAGGCCTCCGAGCAGTACTCCCTCGTGGGCCGGAGCCCGCTCGGCGAGGGGAGCCACGGGACCCCGTGCGTGGACGGGAACCGGCTCTACTTCAAGACCTTCGGCCATCTCGTCTGCGTGGGGGGCAAGTGAAGCGGCACGTCCTGATCGGCAGCGCGATCCTCACCTTGCCCGTCGCGCTCGTCCTGAGCGAGGGCCGTGAGGCCCGAGTCGAAGGGGACGACTGGCCCATGTTCGGCGGGCGGCCCGACCGGAACATGGTGTCGGCGGAGAAGGGCCTCCCCACGGAGTGGAGCTGGGAGCCGCGGAAGAACGTCAAGTGGGCCGCCGAGATCGGCCACGAGACGACGACCTACGGGAGCCCGGTGGTGGCGGGCGGCCGCGTCTTCATGGGCACCTCCAACAGCAAGCCGCTCGACCCCGAGGTGAAGGGCGACCGGGGGGTGATGGCCTGCTTCTCGGCGGCAGACGGGGCCTTCCTCTGGCAGGCGGTCCACGAGAAGCTCCACCCGGGGGACAAGAAGAAGGCCGAGGAGGTCGACTATCCGGAGGTCGGCATCGCCTCGACGGCCTGCGTGGCCGGCGAGCGGGTGTACTACGTGAACAACCGGGCTGAGCTCGTGTGCCTCGACGTCCAGGGCTTCCACGACGGGGAGAACGACGGGCCGTTCAAGGAGGAGAAGCTCGCGCGCAAGCAGGACGCGGACGTCGTCTGGATCCTGGACATGCGGAAGGAGTTCGGGATCACCCCGCACCAGGCCTCGGCGGCGTCGCCCCTGGCGGTGGGGGACCTCGTCTTCGCGGTCACGGGCCAGGGGAGGGGGGTCGCGTCGGGGAAGGTGGACAACCCTAAGGCGCCGAGCTTCGTCGCGGTGGACGCGAAGACGGGGAAGGCGGTCTGGCAGGACGACTCGCCCGGCGACCGGATCGTGACGGGCCAGTGGGGCTCGCCGGCCTACGGCGTCGTGGACGGCAAGCCCCAGGTGGTTTTTCCCGGGGGAGACCGCTGGCTCTACGCCTTCGAGCCCGCCACGGGGAAGCTCCTCTGGAAGTTCGACTGCGGGGCGCACGAGAAGCCGAAGGCGGACGGGAAGCCCGAGACCGACAACCAGCTCGTCGCCACCCCGGTCTTCCACAAGGACCGGGTCTACATCGGCTTCGGGGAGCACCCGGACGTGGGGGGCTCCGAGAGCCCGGGCTGCCTCCGCGCCATCGACGCGCTCAAGCGGGGCGACATCACCCGGGAGGGCGAGGTCTGGCGCGTGGACGGCGCCAACTTCCACTGGACGATCGCCAACGTGGCCGTCCACGGGAGCGTGATCTTCGCCGTCGAGGCGAGCGGCTACCTCAACTGCCTGGACCTGCACACGGGGCGGCTGATCTGGCGGCACGACTTCCTCACCACGGTCTTCGGCTCGCCGCTCGTGGCGGACGGGAAGGTCTACGTGCGGACCGGGGACGGCGAGGTCGTGGTCTTCGCCGCGAGCAAGAACTACAAGGTCCTCGCCCGGAACAAGGGCCTGCCGGATCTCGGGCAGGGCGCCGTGATCGCGGCGGACGGGGTCCTCTACCTTGCCGGGAACGCCCGGCTCTACGCGATCGCCCAGTCCAAGTGAAACGGGGGTCGACGATGAAGCAGGCGCTCTCGGCGGTGGCCCTGGCGGCGGCGCTCTCGGGCGCGGCTTCGGGAGACGAGAACTGGCCCCAGTGGCGCGGGCCCTCCCTCGACGGGACCTCGAACTCGACGGGCCTTCCCGTCTCGTGGTCGGAGACGGAGAACGTGAAGTGGAAGGTGAAGCTCCCGTCCTGGAGCGGCTCGACGCCGGTCATCTGGGGCGAGCGGATCTTCGTGCCCTCGGCGAGCGAGCTCGTCCCCGGCGCCGAGGCGAAGAACGTCCGGAAGATGGGCGGGGACCGGAAGCCGGAGGGGGTGGACCTCCTCCTCCTCTGCCTCTCGAAGGCGGACGGCAGGGAGCTCTGGCGCCACACGCTCAAAGGAGGGAACTACCAGATCGGCAAGCAGAACATGTCCAGCCCCTCCTGCGTGACCGACGGGGAGCACGTCTGGTGGCTCACGGGGACGGGCGTGCTCACGGCCCTGACGCTGGAGGGTAAGCAAGTCTGGCAGGCGGACCTCCAGAAATCGTACGGCAAATTCGGCCTGAACTGGGGCTACGGGGCCTCTCCCCTGCTCCACGAAGGGATGGTGATCGTGCCCGTGCTCCATGGCATGAACACCGACGACCCCTCTTACCTCGTCGCCTTCGAGGGCAAGACCGGGAAGGTCCTCTGGCGCGAGGAGCGGCCCACGGACTCCCCGAACGAGGGGCCCGACGCCTACACGACGCCGCTTCCCATGAAGGTGGGAGGCCAGGTCCAGCTCGTCGTCGCGGGCGGCGATTACGTGACCGGCCACGACCCGAAGACCGGCAAGGAGCTCTGGCGGAGCGGCGGCTACAACCCGAAGAACGACCGCTTCTACCGGGGGATCACCTCGGCGGGCATCGCGGGCGACGTCGTCGTCTGGTGCGTCAAGCAGGGTCCCTCCGTGGCGTTCCGGGCGGGCGGGAAGGGGCTGATCACGCAGTCGAACCACGCCTGGACGAGCGCCGACATCACGTTCGACGTTCCCACCCCGGTTTCCGACGGGAAGCTGTTCTACATCCTCGGGGACAAGGCGTTCCTGAGCTGCGTGGACGCGAAGACGGGCGCGTCCCACTACGCGAAGCAGCGGCTCCCGGCGGGCACCTACAGCGCCTCGCCGCTGCTGGCCGACGGCAAGGTCTATGTCACCAGCGAGAAGGCCCGGACCACGGTGCTCGCCGCGGGACCCGAGTTCAAGGTCCTCTCCGAGAACCAGCTCGACGACGACTATACCCTCTCCTCGATCGCCGTCTCCGGGAGCAACCTCTACATCCGCACGTCCGGCGCGCTCTACCGCATCGGGAAGTAGCCCCGGAAGGAATCGGCGAAAGAGTCGTCGTTCGGACGCGAAGGAACCCAGGGCGCGACCGTTCTTGCGCCGGGCGAGCGTCCGCCGGGGAAAGCGCTTCCCCGGGCGTCGTTTTTTCCGGGAATGCGCTTGCCGATTCCCGAGTCGTGTTGAATAATTCATGCACCGGACGGGGTGAGGGTCCTTGGACGAGATCATCGAAATCGAAGGCGGAGAGGATGACGTCTGCCTCCTCCTCCTGGGGCGGAACCTCGTTCCGCGCGCCGATCTCGAGGCGCTGATCCGCGAGCGCCGGGCCCTCCGTTCGACGGGGGCGGTCGTCGCCCTTCTGGCCGCCGAGCTCGAGAGCCGGGGGCTGGTTCCCTCCGCCCGCGCCCTCCAGGCGCTTCGCCTCCAGACCAAGGCGCTTGCCAAGTGCGGTCGATGCGGCGCCTTCCACGCCATTTTCTTCCACCGTTCCGCGACCGTCCATCCCTGCGCGCGCTGCGCCGAGCCTCTCCGGCCGAGGCCCGCGATCGAGGCGGGACCCGCAGCGCAGGAAAGCCTGCTCGGCGCGATCCCCGAGGGCGGCGGCGAGACGATGCTCGGCATGGGGCCGACGCCCGAACGTCCGGCACCGACGCCGACACCCGCCTCCCAGGAGAGCCTGATGGGGAAGCTCCCGGAGGGCGGCGGCGAGACGATGCTCGACCTGGGAGCCCGGCCCCCCCCGCCGTCTCCGTCCCCCGCCGCCGCCCCGACCGCGGCTCCGCCGTCCGCCCTCCAGGAGAGCATCCTCTCCGGCTTCAGCCCCGGGGGCGGCGAAACGATGCTCGACCTCGGGTCTCCGGGCGGCGTTCAGCCCCCGCAGGCCCCGCCCGTCCCTCCGTCCCAGGAGAGCGTGAGGGGCGCGCTTCCGCCCGGCGGGGGGGAGACGGTCTTGGATCTGGGGTCGACGCCCGCCCTCCCGCCCTCCCCGAAGCCTCCGGAGGCGCCCAGGAGCGAGCCCACCATTTACGTCGGCGGCGAGTCCGACGCCAAGGCCGACCCCACGGTCCTGGCCGACACGCCCCGGACCCGGTCGTCGGCCCCGAAGTCCGACCCCCGCGGCCTCGAGGCGACGCCCCGCACCGCCACCGGCGGGGGCGGGAGGTCCTACGCCCCGATGAAGGCGGCCCCGAAGGAGGTGCAGGAGGCGGCGCGGGACTGGTAGTGGTCCACGAAGTCCATCGAGAACGCCCGGGGGTCGTAGTCCTTCCCCGACGCCCGGGCGGACGCCCGGTTCCGGAACCAGAGATCCAGGATGGCGATGGGGAAGGTCTCGCTGAGTCGCAGGGTCTCCTCGAGGACGTCCCGCCAGGGGGTCGCCTTCGACTTGAAGACCTTCCGGATCTTCGGCTCGTCGAGCTCCCGGTGGCGCTCCGGAGCGACGAGGCCGAGGATGTCCTGGACCTACTCCTCGAAGAAGAGGAGGAGGGGGTTGTCGCGATAGCGGGGCTGGTCGATAAGGCTCACCGGCGGGCCGCCTTCCGGCGGGCGCCGACCGCCGCGGCGATCCCGTCGACGGCCCTGTCGATCTCCTCCCCCGTGGTGAAGCGGCCGAGGGAGAAGCGGACGCTGCCGCGGACGCGCTCCGCGTCGCAGCCGAGCGCCCCGAGCACGTAGCTCGGCTGAAGCAGCGCGCTCGTGCAGGCCGAGCTCGACGAGACGGCCACTTCGGGAACCGCCTTCATCAGCTCCTCGCCGTCCATCCCGCGGAAGCTGAGGTTCGACGTGTTGGCCAGCCGCCTCTCCGGGTGGCCGTTCACCTCGACCCCCTCGAGGCGCGAGGCGAGCTCCCGTTCGAGCCGGTCGCGGAGGGAGCGGAAGCGCGGCTGCTCGGCGGCCATCTCCCGACCCGCGATCTCCGCCGCCGCGCCCATCCCGACGATGGCGGGGACATTGAGCGTTCCCGAGCGGTAGCCCTTCTCGTGGCCGCCCCCGTGGAGGAGCGGCTCGCAGCGGACGCGCGGCGCGCGGCGCCGCACGTAGAGGACGCCGATCCCCTTCGGGCCGCAGATCTTGTGGGCGCTCGCGGAGAGGAGGTCGATCCCCATGGCCTGGACGTCGATCGGCTCCTTCCCGAACGACTGGGTGGCGTCCGTGTGGAAAAGGACCTTCCGCTCCTTGCAGAGGGCGCCGATCTCGCGGAGCGGGTGGAGCACGCCCGTCTCGTTGTTCGCGTGCATGATCGACACCAGGACCGTCTCCTCGGCGACCGCCTTGGCGAGGCGGTCCAGGTCGAGCGTGCCGTCGGAGTTCACCTTGAGGTAGCTGACCCGGAATCCCTTCGACTCGAGGTGCTCGCACGCGTCCAGGACCGCGCGGTGCTCGGTCGCGACCGTGACCAGGTGCCTGCCCTTCGCGGCGGACGCGGCGGCCACGCCCTTGATCGCGAGGTTGTCCGACTCGGTGGCGCCGCTCGTCCAGACGATCTCCCGCGGGTCGGCCCCGATCAGGCGGGCGACCCGCTCCCGGGCGGCCTCCACGGATTTCGCCGCGTCGCATCCGAGTTCGTGGTGGCGGCTGGCGGCGTTGCCGAACTTCTCCCGGAAGTAGGGCAGCATCGCGTCCAGGACGCGGGGGTCGAGGGGGCTGGTCGCGTTGTAGTCGAGGTAGATCATCCGAGGAGCCGCCGGAGGGCGGCGACGCTGAAGATGATCGGGTAGAGCCGCTCGGAATACCAGAGTTTCGCGAAGTAGAGGCCGATGGGGGAGGGCGGGAAGCGCGTCCCCTCCTCCGTCCGCTCCGCGAGCCACCGGGCCCCCCGCTCCGCTTCCGGTCCGGGGCCGAGCGCCTCGACGGCGAGCGCCGTCTCCTCGACCGTGGATTCCACGCCCGGGGCGCCGCCCCAGCCGCCGTCCGGGTTCTGGGCCCGGAGGAGCCAGGTCCTCCCCCGACCGGCCGCGCTCCGCCAGTCCGGGTCCTCCGAGAGATTCGCGCAGCGGAGCACGCGCGAAGTCCCGTAGACCGGGTTCTCCTGCTCGGGCGCGCGCTGGTTCCCGAACCAGAGCGGGATCCAGGAGCCGTCCCCGCGCTGCGACCGGGCGAGATACCGGAAGGCGCGGGCCAGGGCCTCCGGCGGCGCGGCCCAGGCGCGCCAGGCCCGGATCGCGTGGGCCGTGAGGTCGGGGCTGCTCCGGTCGAAGGGCATCTTCCCCCAGCCGCGGCAGAAGGTGGGGATCCCGCCGTCGCGGTTCTGAAGGTCGAGGAGCCAGCGGACCCCCCGGGCCGCCGCGGCCCGGACCTCGTCGTCGGGAGGGAGGAGCGAGAGCGCCAGGAGCGCCCCGGGCGTGTCGTCCGCGTCCGGGACGCCACCCGGGAGGTCGGTCCACGCCCAGCCGCCCGGGGCGGCGCCCGTGTAGGGGTGCTCGGCCTTCGTCTGCTGCCGGAGGAGCCACTCGCGCAGCCCCGCCGGCGCCTCGCCCAGCGCCTGGACGGAGAGGGTCGTCACCCAGGTCGCGAGGTTCGCGTCGATCGGCCAGCTCCCGTCCGGCCGCGCGGAGCGGGCGAGGAAGTCCAGGGCCTTCCGGCGGACGGGATGGTCCTCGAGGCTCATGGCCACGAAGCTCGTGATCGGCGTCGCCTCGAGGAAGCCGCCGCTCGAGGGCTGGATGGCCTCCAGGACGCGGAGCGTCCGGCCGCGGGCCATCCATCCGAGCGGATGGAAGCCCGGCAGGTGGCGGTCGCGGCACTGGCCGAGCGCGATGAGCGCCGGGAGGGCGTAACTCACCACGGGGAGCCCGATCGCGGGGAACCAGGAGCGGGGGAGGGCGGCCAGCTCGTGCGGGAGCCGTGGGATCGGGCGCCACGCCTCCGGCCCCTCCCCGAAGCGGCCGGCGAGCGCGCACATCGTGAGGATGGGGACCGAGAACGTGCGGTCGACGCCGTAACGGCGGCCGATGACGTCGGCGATCGCCTCCGGCCGGGGTTCGCCGATCTCTCTCCGGAGCCAGCGCTCCGTCCCCTCGAACGCCGGGCCGCGCTCCAGCTTCCCGAGGATCGCCCAGCAGAGGACCGTCGTCGAGACGTTGCTCGGGCTGTCGCTCGTGTCGCCGTACCCTCCGTCCGCGTTCGGGTGCGCGGCGAGCCACGCGACGGCCTTCCGGACGAGCTCGTCGCGGCCGCCCGCCCGGTCGAGAGCGCAGGCCGCGGTCGCGGTCGAGAGCGCGCTCGAGGAGAGCTCCCCCGTCCAATGGCCCTCGGTCCGGGCCTCCAGAAGCGTCCGACGCGCGGAGGCGAGCGTGCGCGCGAGGGCCGCCTCCAGGGAAATCATGCCAGGCTCAGGTGGCCGAGCGCGAGGAGGCCGTAGAACGTGTACTCGCAGTCGGGCGCCTCGTCCGCCCAGGTGCCGCAGAAGGCCGAGCCCGTCCAGAGGCTGTCGACGAAGTCCAGCGTCTTCTCGCGGATCGCCCCGGTCGGCGCGTGGGCGGCGGCGAGGGCGTGGAGCGCGGTCGCGGTGGAGAGGAGGTCGGGCATCGGGGCGTCCGGCACGGCCGCGAAGCCGCCCTCGGGCCGGACCCGGGCGAGGAGCCAGTCGACCGCGGCGGGCGGGACTTCCCCGCCGAGGTGGTGGAGCGCGGTCACCGCGCCCGCGGTCGTGGGGGTCGTGCCGCCGAACGATCCGTCCGGCGACTGGTGCTTCAGGATCGCGTCGGGGGCCAGGGCGGGCGTCCCTCCCAGGTCCTCGATCGCGCCCGCGGAGATGAACTGGTGGTAGACCGATGGGCCGGTCTCCCGGCCGACGCGCTCCGACAGGCCGGGGAGCGTCGGGGCGTTCAGCGCCGCCCGGCAACGGGCCAGGCAGGCCAGGTGGACGAGGTCGAGGCCTTCGCCGTCGCCGAACGACTCGAGGTAGGGGCGGACGCGGTCGGCGGGCGGCTCCCGACGGAGGGCGATCAGGCCGTCGAGGGCGAAGACGGTGTAGTAGAGGTCGCTCTTCCCGGAGCGGTCGCGGGCGCCCCCGTCCTCGTTGAACTGCGATCCCAGGTACTCGGCGACTCGATCAGCGGACTCCTGCAGGAGGTTGGGCGCCAGCCGCGCGACCTGCAGCATTTCGAGCCTCAAACTCACTGCAGTACCCTTCGATGAGCTTCTCGCCGAAGATCTTGCCGACGACGCGGCGCAGCAGGCCCTTGAGCGTGGCGTTCGAGAGGAAGCGGAGCGACCGGATCGCCTCCTCCTTGTACGCCTCGAGGAGCTCGTCCGCCTTCTCGGCGACGCCCCGCTCCCGGAGAAGGCGCCGCAGCTCGCCCGAAACCTTACCGTACGGAGTCTCGCGGCGGAAGAGGGATTCGACGAGCGCGCGCTCGGCCTCCCCCTCGGCCCGCCTGTGCGCGATGGCGAGCACCAGCGAGGGCCGGAGGTCCTCGAGGTCGTGCGAGTCGCTCTTTCCCGTGTAGTCCTCCAGGTCGTCCTTCACCTGGTAGGCGATCCCGAGCGCCTCGCTGTACTTCCGGAGGACCTCGTGGGTCTCGGGGTCCGCCTCTCCGAGGAACGCGCCCAGGCGGAGGGCGACCTCGAAGGCCGGGGCGGTCTTCTGCCGGAAGATCTCGAGCACCTGCATCGACGTGAGCGGATCGGGTTTCCGGGCCCAGGAGAGCTCCTGGCCCTGCCCGCGGCTGAGGGTGAGATGCCCCGCCGAGGCGAGCCGGAGCATGGCCAGCTTGGCCTCGGCCGCGACGGGGAGCTCCCCGATCAGGCGGTAGCCCTCGCCCAGGAGCAGGTCGCCCACGTTGAGGGCGACGGGCATCCCGACTTCCTCGTGGAGGGTCTTCTCCCCGTAGCGCCGCTCGTCGCCGTCCTCGATGTCGTCGTGGACGAGGGAGGCCTTGTGGAAGCACTCGATCGCGACGGCCAGCTTCCTGAGCTCGGCGGGCGGCGGGGGCGGCTCGTCGTGGCGATGGCTCTGGAGCGCCATGTACGCGCAGGCGGCGAGGTAGGGGCGCCAGCGGTTGCCGGCCTTGGCCAGCCAGTCGCGCGAGATCCGCGTCGTCTCGTCCTCGACCGGGCCCATGATGTCCGCGAGCGACTCCCGGGAGAACCAGCCCTGGACCTCCTTCTTCAGGGCGTCGAGGTCGAGCCGGTACGTCTTGTCGTCCGAGGTCAGGTGGATCAGGTCCCAGACCCAGTCGAGGTCGACGGTCGTGTTGATGCAGTCGTCCTGGAGGAGGGGGATGGCCATGCCGGGGACCGCCGCCGCCTCCATGTGGGGGAAGCACTTCTCGAGGACGTTGACGCAGCTCACGCCGACGACGGCCTCGATCTTCCCCGTCTCGATCATCGATCGGACGATGGCCGAGCCCTCGGCGACGAGCACCGCGTAGCCCAGGCGCTCGGCCTCGACGGAGAGGTCCTGGATCGAGCATAGGCCGCACTCCTTGCAGAGGAGGCCGAACTCGTCGAAGGGGGCCGGACAGCGGTCCTCGACCCGGAGGCACTTGGGGAGGAGGAGCAGCCGGCGCTCGAAGGGGATCTTGGCCAGGGAGTCGCGCCAGGCCTCGTTGCTGACCAGGATCGCGACGAAGTTGCCGTACTTCGGGTCGAGCCCGTGCTCGATCAGGATCGCCGCCGAGTGCTCGCGGAGCTCGTCGATCGTGAGCGGCGGCACCGCGCCCGACCTCCGCACCCGGTCCGCGGCGGCCTTCTTGAGCCTCATCCGCACGAGCTTGTCGTCGGGGATGTTCGACTGGGCGGGCCGGTAGCGTTGCTTGGGGACCTTGGCCGGGAGCGCGAGCGGGGAGCTCCGGCCCGGCATGAGGAGGACCTCGCCGGGGGAGGGCGGGCGGGGGACGTCGGAACGAGGCTCGATCATGTCGCGCGTCCCATCCTAGCTGTTAACCCTCAAACGACGTTCACCTGTTAACACTTAGGTGTACGCTCCGAACCCGAAGAACCAGTGCTTCTTGGCGAAACGATAGACGAAGTTCTCCTCCGGGACGGCGTTCCCGGGATCGTGCTGGCTGGGCCGGGACTGAAGGGCGGCGAGCTCGGCCATGGCCCGCTGCCGGATCGTGGTGTCCCGGCACGAGTGGCGCTCCACCACCTGCTTGAGAAGGTCCGGGCGCTCCAGGACGATGCAGCCCCGGGTCGCCTTCGCCGCGGTCTTCCGGAAGTCGAGGAGCAGCCTCGACTCGGTCATCGTCTTGTAAAGGTCGCCGTCGTTGTCGCGGATCGACTCGCTCGCGAACTGGATGATCGGGCAGGGCTCGACGTCGCCGAACGGTCCGATGTGGTGGCTGATCCCGGTCGCCGCGGGGCAGAGGGCCTCGCCCCGGTCGTCGTAGTAGGCGTCCACGATCCCGATGGGCTTCCGGTTCCGCATGTCGATCACGAAGCGCCGGAGGGCGAGGGCCTGCTCGGAGCGCAGCGCCAGGCCCGGCGTGGCCACGGGCCCCACCGGGCGGTACGTGTGGAACCACGTGTAGTGGACGCCCATCCCGATCAGGCGGTCGATCCACGACTCGCGGACCAGGTCGTCGAAGTTGCTCTGGCAGATGCTCGAGGCGACGCCCGTGATCAGGCGGTTCCGGATCGCGGCCTCGAGGCCGGCCAGGGTCCGGCTCAGGACCTTCTTCCGGCCGCGGCGCTCGTCGCTCACGGCGGCGCTTCCCTCGATGCTGACGAGAGGGGTCGCGTTCCCGGCTCGCCGGAGCTCGCGCGCGACCTCGTCCGTGATGAGCTGCCCGTTCGTGAAGATCTGGAAGTAGCAGTCGGGATGAGCCCGGAGGATCCGGATCAGGTCGGGGTGCATGAAGGGCTCCCCGCCCAGGATCCCGAAGAAGCTGTTCCCGTGCCTCTTCGCGTTGCGGATGAGCCGGTCCATCTCGGCGAACGCGATGATCTTCTGGGGCTTGTCGACGTCGACCCAGCAGCCCTGGCAGCGGAGGTTGCAGCCGTTCGTGATCGAGATGTAGAGGAAGGGCGGGAAGGTCACCCCCCGCTTCAGCCGCTGCTTGAAGCGCTCGACGGAACGCATGCCTTTCCAGCCGAAGTTGTAGCCGAGCTTCCAGAGAAGCCGGAGGTCCGTCGACCGGAGCATCCTCATCGCGAACTGCGCACCCACCGATAGTAAGCCCCTCCCCCGCGGGAAGGGGCCAGGGGCTGGGGCCTTCTGGATTCCGGATTCCGGATTCCCGTTCATATCCCCCACTCCTGCTCCGACGGGGGCGGCTTCCGGTCCTGCACGGTCTGGGAGCGTGCCTGGCGCTGGGCCAGCTTGGCCTTGGCCCTCTCGGCGCGCTCCTGGATGTCCTCCACGGTCGGGAGGCTCATCAGGACCTCGTCCGGGATGTCGAGCTGCTTGCCGAGCTCCTTGAGGCAGCGCTTCCGCTCGAGGAGGGCGCGCGACTCGTCGCGCTCGGTCGAGAAGCGCTTCCGGGCGTCCGCCTGCCGGCTCCGGAGCGAGGCGTAGAGGTCGCCGCCGAGGAGCGCCGAGATGTCGACCTTCATCGCCTCGCGCTTCACATCCTCCTGCCGGACGACGTCCCCGTTGATGGGGCCCGCCTTGTACTTCGGGAAGAGGATGGCGACCTCCGGGCAGACCCGCGAGCAGGCGGGGCAGTCGGTCTTGCAGTTGGACTGGTTCTGGACCTGGATCTTGTCGTTCTTGTCGACGCCGTAGACCTCGAAGAGGCAGAAGGTGAGGCACTGCATGCAGTTCGTGCAGCGGTCGTAGTCGATCACGGGAAACCAGGGCTTCCAGGCCTCGAGCTTCCGGGCGCCGGCCTTCTCGCGGACCTCGCGCGCGGCGGCGAGGACCTGCTCGGGCGGGAGGCCGTCGATCTCGCGCACGTAGACGCCCTGGGACTCGGCGGGCCGGGCGCCGTTGAAGCGCCCCAGGAGGAGGACGGCCGACCCGTCGGGCTTCGAGACGTCCCCGCCCGGGGCCGGCCGGGTCACTTCGAAGCCGTTCTGAAGGAGAGTGGCCAGGGCCTGGAAGCGCGCCTCGGCCGGGAGCGGCCCGCTCCCCGGCCCCTCGTAGAGGACGGTGCGGAGGTTGGCGCCGGCGGTCTTGTTCACCCGCCCACCCCCGGGAGCCTCGAGCAGAGGGAGTCCGCGGTCTCCGTCCTCATGTTGAGCACCTCGACGCCCTCCGCGGGGAGGGGGACGCCGGCCCCGTGGAAGAGCCACTTCACCGCCCGCGGGAAGCACGCCACGATTTTCACGGGCCCCTCTCCCGCGATCCGCGCGAGCGACGGGTCCCTCCGCGCGGCCAGGTCGCAGAGGTCCGGCACCGCGTCGAAGGCGACGCCCGCGTCGCTCAGGCGCCGCAGGACCTCGGTCTTCACCTCGTCCGGGACCACCTTCGCGTACGCGCAGTGGCAGTAGAGGATGCGGGCGCTCACGGCGCGTCCCCCATCCGGTGGGTCGGCTCGGGCCGGCGCGGGCGGAAGTGCTCGAGGTGCTCCATGGTCGCTCGGATCCCTTCTTCCGAACGGACGAGCGCCCCGAGCGCATCCTGCACGGCGGTCCGGAGGAGATCCGGGTCGGCTTCGGCGCGGAGGTTCACGACGAGCTCGCCCCCGTCCACCCGGTCGAGGAGCGACTCGCGGAGGTCCGGCTCCCCGTCGTTCCGGACCAGGCTCACGACCGAGAGCATGCCGCCCGCGTCGAGCGTCATCTTGAGGTGGGCGATCTCGGCGCCGTGCCGCGCCAGCGCGTCCCGGATCGAGCGGCCCAGGCGCAGGAGCGCCGCGTTCCCGTCGAAGGGGGCGCCCGCGGCGACGCGGGCGGTCGCGTTGAGCCAGCCGAGGAGCGCCTCGCCCTCGGCGTAGCGGTCGTAGTCGAGGTCGAGCGCGGCCGACTCCCCCTCGCGGGGCCGCATCACGTCGTCGAACCAGGCGTCGAGGCCGCCGCCCTCCTTCGCGGAGCAGGCGTGGACGCGGGCGCGCGGGAAGGCCTCGCCGAGGGCGGCGACCAGGCGCTCCCGGAGCGCGGGCTCGGTCGCGTCGGCCTTGTTGACGACGATGACGTCCGCCTCCTCGAGCTGCTTCCGGTAGACGTAGACCACCTTTTCGGAGAAGACGCGCCCCTTTTCGAGCCCCAGGACGCGGGCCGCGCGGATCGGGTCGACCATGACGCTGAGGGGGGCGATCTCGAAGCGGTCGCCGTAGATCCGGCGGAGCGGGTAGGAGACGGTGGCCACGAGGTCGGTGCAGCTTCCGACCGGCTCGGCCACGAAGACGTCGGGCCGCGTCTCCCGGGTCAGCTTCGTCGCCGCCTCGAGGAGCGAATTGAAGCGGCAGCAGAAGCAGCCGCCGGCGATCTCCTCCACGGCGAAGCCCTTCGAGCGGAGGATGGCCGTGTCGACCAGGCCGTGGCTCTGGTCGTTGGAGATGAGGCCGACCCGGAGGCCGCGGTCGGAGAGCCGCCGGGCCAGCCGGGCGACGGCCGTCGTCTTCCCGGCGCCCAGGAACCCGCCGATCATGACGTATCTCGCCCGATCACTCATGGCGCTGTCCGAGCATCTTGTCGATCGTCGCGTCGAGCACGGCCACGTAGCCGTGAACCGCGACGCACGCCGGGTCCGGGGTGCCCCGGAGCGCGTAGAGCCATCCTCTCCCGTAGGTGTCCGTCTGGACAAGCTTTATTTCCGTCTCGAGGGCGGGATTCGGGCCCTCGAAGCGGCCCGCCATGGGCGCGTAGAGGTCCGTCACGGCCTTGAACCCCTCGATCCAGCCGACGGCCTGGCCCGTCTCCACCGCCGCCCCCGCCTCGACCTCGAAGCCCGCCTCGACGGCCTCCCCGAGCATCCGGACGGCGAACTTGGTGAAGCCTACGCGCCAAAGGTCGCCTTCCTCCTTCCGGAGCCAGTAGTGCCCCGCCGTGTAGAGGCGGTCGTCGGGGAGCCGGGTGGAGAACCTCGACCGCGAATACCGGATCCCCTCGGTTCCCATGCTGGTCCTAGTGTTATACGCTCAGCGCGCGGCGGGCGCCGCGAGATCTTCCCCCGGAAGGCGGAAGATTCGGCGGCTCCCGGCGGGGTCCGGGGCGTTTAGATTCCAGGGACGGAGGATCGATCCATGCGCACGCGACTCGCCTACCCGGCGGCGTTCTTCCTGCTGGGGGTCTGCCTCGCCTCGGCCTCCGACTGGCCGCGCTGGCGGGGGCCGGAGGGGACGGGCATTTCCTCCGAGTCCGACTGGAAGCCGCAGGCCCTCGCGTCCCCGAAGATCCTGTGGAAGGCCAAGGTCGGCGAGGGGTACTCGGCCGTGTCGGTGGCGGCGAAACGGCTGTACACGATGGGGAACCAGGGGGGGAGCGACGTCGTCCTCTGCCTGGACGCGGAGACCGGGAAGGAGGTCTGGCGGCACTCCTATGCCTGCCCGCCTGGAGGCCAGGGCTACAAGGGCCCCCGGGCCACGCCCGTGGTGGACGGCGACTCGGTCTACACCCTGAGCCAGATCGGACACGCGTTCCGCCTGGACGCCGCCACGGGGAAGGCGAAGTGGCAGAAGAACCTCCTCAGGGACTTCAAGACGTCGAACGTCACCTGGGGCCTGGCCGGCTCCGCGCTCGTGGTCGGGGAGACGGTGTTCTACAACGCGGGCGCGAGCGGCGTGGCCCTGAACAAGGCGACCGGCGAGAAGGTCTGGGTAGGAGGGAGCGGGGAGGGGGGGTACTCGACCCCCGTCCACTTCACCCACGAGGGGAAGGCCCTGCTCGCCCTCTTCGGCCGCGCCGACCTCCACGTGGTCGAGGCGGCCACGGGGAAGAAGGTCGTGTCCTACCCGTGGGAGACCCAGTACGACGTGAACGCGGCCGACCCGATCTACTTCGACGGCAAGCTCTTCATCACGTCCGGGTACGAGCGGGGCTGCGCCCTTCTCGACCTGGCGGGCGGATCGATCAAGCCCGCCTGGGAGTCTCGCGAGATGCGGGGCCACTTCGCCACGCCGGTCCACCTGGACGGCCACCTCTACGGGGTAGACGGGAACACGGGGAGCGGCCAGCTCCGATGCGTCGACGCCCGCACCGGCCGCGTCAAGTGGACCCAGCGCGGCCGGCAGGAGAACCTGATGGCGGCGGGCGGGAAGCTGATCGTGATCGACAAGGAGGGAGTGGTGACGGTCGCCGAGGCGGACCCGGCGGCCTTCAAGCCGATCGCCAGGGGCGCGGTGCTCCACGGGCGGGCGGTGAACTGGACGGCGCCCGTCCTCGCCAACGGCCTCCTCTACTGCCGAAACAGCGACGGCGAGCTCGCCTGCGTGGACCTCCGATAAGAGCCGGGCGCGGAACCCCACCCCGGAGCACTTCATGGGGCCTTCAGGCCCCGCCACCGGCCATGAAACCGGAACTCCACCGCGGAGACACGGAGGCGCAGAGGCGGTCCCAAGCGCCCTACGGGGCCGCGGCGGCTGCGCCGCCGCGCCTGGGACTTGCCCCAGGATTCCTTCTCCGCGCCTCCGTGCCTCCGTGGTTTTCCGGGACCGTGTGACCCTCTCTCAGGGGGAGGCGAGGATCTCGGCCACCCGGTCGCGGATCCGGAAGACGGTCCGGAGCGTGGCGATCCGGGCCTCCGCGAAGCGGCCCTGGATGTCGCGGGGCCCGTCGTAGCGCCCCACCCGGTTCCAGGCGGCGTCCTCCGAGAGTCCCCGGAGGACCAGCTCCCGGAGCGAGGCGCCCACGCGGGCCACGTCCTCGGGCGTCACGATCGGCGGCTTGAAGTCGGGGGTGAAGATCTCGCAGAGGGTGGCGTAGTGGCGGGGCGCGGACGTTCCCTTCCGCACGTGGAACTCGAAGATCCGGGACCACGCGTGCCGCTCCTTCACGCCGAAGTCCGAGCGGAGCCAGGCGGGGATGGGCAGGAGCGTCACGTCCAGGAGGTTCTTCTTGATCGCGAAGCCGGCGTCGCGGAAGGAGTCCCCGATCAGGCCGCCGTCCCGGATCCGGGCGTTCACCGCGCGGATCGAGGGCGGCAGGGGTCGGGAGAGGAAGGTTACGCTGAAGATCCGGGTGACTCCCCGCCGGTCGACGAGGTGCGCCTCCCGTTCGCGGGCGTCGTGGCGGAGGACCCGCGCGGAGATCGGCCCGTAGCGCTCGCGGAGCGCGTCGCTCAGGAGCCCGTCGATCGTGGAGGGCGGCTGGGTGCGGAAGAGGCGCATGGCTCGGTTCGTTCCCCCTATGGTACGCGGATCACGCGCTGCGACTTCATCTCGGCCCTCGGGAGCGCGCCCGGGGCGACGACCTCGACCTCCGGCCGGAAGAGGAGCTCGTTCCGGACCGCGTCGGCCAATCCCTCCGCCAGGCCCTCGGGGGCGGGCCCGGGACGCAATTCCACCTCGAGGCGCAGTTCGCGGACCGCGCCCGCGCCGCGCGCCAGGATCCGGAACTCGGCCACCTCCGGGAAGCGGCGGACGACGGCTTCGATCGCGCTCGGGTAGACGTTCGTCCCTCGGACGATGAGCATGTCGTCGGCCCGTCCGAGGATGCCTCCCCGGAGGCGGACGGAACTCCGGCCGCAGGGGCAGGGGGCCGGATCGGCCTCCACGCGGTCGCCGGTCCGGTATCGGAGGAGGGGGCTTCCCGGGCGGCCGAGGTTCGTCAGGACGAGCTCGCCCTCCCGGCCCGGGGGGACGTGCCTTCCGGAGGGGTCGACCACCTCGGCGATGCACTCCGTCTCGAGCAGGTGGAAGCCGCCCGGCTGCTCCGGGCACTCGATCCCGAGGGAGCCGATCTCGGTCATGCCGTAGTGGTCGAAGAGTCGGGCGCCCCAGGCGGTCTCGATTCGGCGGCGGGTGGCGGGGATGCCCGCCCCGGGCTCGCCGGCCACGATGAGGGCGCGGACGGGGCTCGCGGCGAGGTCGATCCCCTCGGCCTCCGCCGCTTCGGCCATCCTGAGGGCATAGGTGGGCGTGCAGCAGACCAGGGTCGCCCGGTTGTCGAGGAGGAAGCGGAGCCGGGCGGGGGTGCTCATCCCTCCCGTGACGAGGCGGAGGTTCCCGAGCCGCTCGGCGCCGTCGAACGCCGCCCAGAAGCCCAGGAAGGGGCCGAACGAGAACGCGAAGAGGAGACGGTCGTCGGGTCGGAGCCCGACGGTCGCGTAGATCCGGCCCCAGCACCCCAGCACCCAGTCCCAGCCCTCGCGGTCGTCGAGCCAGCGGAGCGGTCGCCCGCGCGTCCCGGAGGTCTGGTGGAGCCGGACGTAGCGTTCGGGAGGGTGAGTGAGGACGCTGCCGTAGGGCGGATGGGCGTCCTGGTCCGCGACGAGCTCCTCTTTCGTCGTGAACGGGAGCCCCGAGACGTCCTGGAGGGAGGCCGGGTCCGCGAGCCCCGCCAGCTTCCGGCCCCAGAAGGGATTCCTCGGGAGGATCGCCTCCAGGAGGCGGCGGAGCTTCTCTCGCTGGAGGGCTTCGAGGGCGGTCCGGTCGGGTGGCTCCCCGCTCATGAGAGGAACGATTCCTTTCAGGTGTTCGTCTCGCCCGGGCACCGTTCGAGGTTGGACGTTCGAAGCCGGAGGGCCCCTCCGCCTCCCACCTCACCCGTCCGACATCCCGCTTCCCCCTCCCCGTCCATCATACGGACCGGCGAAGGAAATTCCATCTCGCGGTCTCCATCGCGTATCGGAATCGCTCGCACAGTTTCCGGTCACCAGGTCCCAGAAGTCGAACGCGCGCTCTGCTGCAATCTGGAAACTGGGAACGGGGAACTGTGCCGCATGCCGTAGACCTCTACGAGCTTCTGAAATCCGGCACTACGGCTTGGAGTGTGCGGGCACGGCCGACGCCTTGGCCGGGGCCGCGTCCTTGGGCTTGTACGCGGTGACCAGGTAGCCCCCCGTCGCCGCCATGAGGATCCCCAGGACGAACGGGAGCGGGATCTTCGACCAGCCGCCCTCGGGCGAGTGGAGCAGGAGGGAGACGACGGCGTTCACGACGGGCGCCCCGGCGAAGATGATCGACATCACCACCGGGGGCTTGCCGCCCGCTCCGAACGCGAGGACGACGCCGAGCGCCCCGACCGCGCCCACGGTCCCCGCGATAAGCGACCACGTCAGGCCGCGGCCCGGCATCTGCCACGACGCGCCCTTGAACCAGAGGATGGCCAGGGGGGCCAGCACCGCGATCAGGAAGTAGGCCACGCCCACGAAGAGGAAGGCCTTGATCCTCCCGTTCGTCGGGTCGCTCATCCCCGTGGCTCCCGCGTGGAGGCTGAGGCCGTAGAGGCCCCAGGTCACCACGGTCAGCATCGCGAAGGCGAGCCAGGTCATCTTCTTCCTCCCTTGAGCGGGGGCGTTCATGGGGTCAGGCGCCCGGGGGCGCCGCCTCGATCAGCCGGGCAATCTCCTCGGGGATGGGGACGGACTTCATCGTCCCGCTCCCGTCCCGCGTCACGCAGACGGTCGTGACGCGGCCGCGCCCGACCTCGAGGACGGGCTCGGGGCGGAGGCGGCGGAAGACGAACTCGTAGGTCAGCGACTTCTCCTTCTTCTCGAGGACCCGGAGCCGCACCTCCACCTCGTCCTCGAAGCGGAGCGGGCCGGTATAGTCGCAGGACGCGTGGACGCGGGGCCAGCCGACCTTGAAGCGCTCCCACATGACGATGGAGTGCCCGAGGGAGCGGATGAAGGCGTGCTCGGTGGCCTCCATGAAGCGGAAGTAGCTCGAGAAGTGGGCGAGGCCCGCCATGTCGGTGTCCGCGAACTGGACCCGGTGGAGCATCCTGAATTCGTGCGCCATGCGGAAGCTCAGGCTCCGAAGGGCCGGCCGTGAGCCGCGGGCTCGGGGAGGCGGGCGAACTCCCCCACCGCGGCGAAGAGGTCGGTGAAATCCCGCATCAGGTTCCCGATCAGGCAGTCGGTCACGTCGCCCCGCAGGTGGGGGTACCGGGTGACGAACTCCCGCATGCTGAACTCGCGGTCGTAGAAGGCGTAGACCAGCTTCCGCATGGACTCCATCCCGCGGGAGACCTGCTCGGCGTAGCCGGCGAAGCGGGGGGCGGAGACGTCGCCCGCGGCGAGGGCCTCGTGGGCGGCGTCGGCGGCGAGCTCGCCGCTCTTGAGGGCGAGGAAGATCCCCGAGGAAAAGACGGGGTCCAGGAAGCCGAAGGCGTCGCCGGCGAGGATCAGGCCGTCGGCGGCGCCGTACGCCGAGCGGTAGGACCACTCGCTCGTCGTGTAGAAGGGGCCGTCGTCCAGGCCCGGGGCGTTGACGCGCCGGCCGGTGGCGAGGTGCTCCTTCACCCAGGGGTTCACCTCGGCCTCGCGGTCGAAGATCGCGCCGCGGTCCTTCGTGGCGCGGAAGAGGTACTCGTGCTCCGCCACGATGCCCACGCTGACCAGGTCGTCGTGGAGGGGGATGTACCAGAACCAGCCCTTGTCGGGGAGGAAGGCCACGGTCGTCGCGCCCTCGTCGAGGCCCGGGTCGCGGAGGGCGCCCCGGTAGTAGGTCCAGAGGGCGATCTTCTTCAGGTTCGGATCGGAGGCCCGCCAGCGGTTCCGATTGACGCCGAGGGCGTCCCGGCCGCTCGCGTCGATCGTGAGGGGGGCGCGGAACTGGAGGGCCTCGCCGGCTTTCGAGACGGCCCGGACCCCGGCCACGGCGGCCCCGTCCCGCAGAAAGTCCGTCGCGCGGGTCTCCTCCATCACCTCGGCGCCGGCGGCGCGGGCGTTCTCGAGCAGCATCTGGTCGAACTCGCTCCGGAGCACCTGCCAGGTGGTCGAGGAAGGGTGGTCGTAGTGCTGGAAAAAGTAGAAGGGCTGGGAGGCCTTCCCGTTCGTGCTCACGAACTGGACGCTGTACTTCTTGGGGAAGTGCGAGGCCGCCATGCGCCCGGCCAGGCCCAGGCGGTCGAGGGTGAACCAGCAGTAGGGCATCAGGGACTCGCCGATGTGGTAGCGCGGGAACTTGTCCTTCTCGAGGACGAGGACGCGGCGGCCGTGGCGGGCGAGGACGGCCCCCGCGGTCGAGCCCGCCGGCCCGCCGCCGACCACCACGACGTCGTAGCCCCGTTCCTCCATGCTTCGCGTCCGGATCAGGTGTAGCGCGCGTCCCGGTGCCGGGGCAGGAAGAACTCGTGGACGAGGCGGTCCACCTGGAGGAGGCCCTCCCGGTTGAGCCGGATCTCGTCGCCCTCCCCCTCGAGGAAGCCCCAGTCGGCGATCGTCTCGAGCGCCTCGGAGAACCGCTCGCGGATCTCCGCGCCGAACTTCTTCCGGAAATAGCCCGCGTCGACCCTTCCCAGCTTGAACTGGAGGAGGAGCTCGCGGATCAGGCGCTCCTCGGGGCTGGGGGTGAGCGCCCGGTAGACGGGGAGCTCCCCCGCGCGGAGCCTCCGCAGGTACGGGTCCCAGTCGTGCTCGTTCTGGTAGTGGGTCCCCTGGATGTGGCCGAACGAGGCGACGCCGAGCGCCACGAGGTCGGCGCCCGTCCAGAGCCGGTCCCGGTAGACGAACTTCGTCCGCCGCGGATCGCGGACGGCGGTGTAGGCGCTCGTGACGGCGTAGCCGGCCCCCTCGAGCCGCTCGAAGGCCTCGGCCACCCAGCGGCGCTTGGTGGGCCAGTCGGCCACGGGCGCGGTCTCGCGCCCGGCCGCCTTCATGTCCTGGAAGATCGTGGTGTTGTAGGGGATCTCCATCTGGTAGATCGTGACGCTGTCGGGCGCGAGCTCGACGGTCTTCTCCACCGCGTCCCGCCACTTCTCGTCGGTCTCCCCCATCATGCCGGCGATCAGGTCGATGTTGATCTGGGGGAAGCCCACGGAGCGGGCGAAGCCGTAGGAGCGGCCGATCTCGCGGTCGCCGTGGGCGCGGCCGTTGAGCTCCAGGATCTCCGGGTCGAAGTGCTCGACGCCGAGGCTGAGCCGCGTCACGCCCATGTCCCGGAGATACTGGATCTTGGGTTCCGTGAGCGTCCCCGGCTCGCACTCGAAAGTCACCTCCTCGGCGCGGTCCCAGGGGAGGATGCGCTTCATGCCGTCGGTGAGCTCGGTGAGCTGCCGGACGGAGAGGAAGGAGGGAGTGCCGCCGCCGAAGTAGACGAAGTCGGGCCTCCGGCCGCCCACGAAGGGCTTCCTCGCGGCGAGCGCGAGCTCCGCGAGGGACGCGTCGATGTAGCCCTGGATCTCCTCGGCGTTCTTGTCCGTGTAGACCCGGAAGTAGCAGAAGTGGCAGCGCTTCCGGCAGAAGGGGATGTGGAGGTAGACGCCGAGGGGGGTGCCGGGGGCGGGGGGCCGGTCCATGGCCCGGGCGGCCTCCGCCGCGAACTCGGGCTTCCAGAAGGAGTACGGGGGATAGTTCGAGATGAAGTAGTTCCCGACGGGCTTCTCGCGGGTGGCCCGGGTCATGGGCGGCCTCCGTCGCGGTCCCGCAGGGCGGCGCGGTAGAGCGACTCGAAATCGGGCGCGGAGACGGGGCGGGGGTTGAACCGGGCGGTCCACTGGCCCGCGGCCTCGGCGGCGAGGCCCGGGACCGCCTCCTCCCGGATCCCCCAGGCGGAGAGCGAGGCGGGGAAGCCCGCCGCGGCGAGGAGTCCCTCGAGGGTCCGCGCCAGCCGCTCGGCCGGGGAGCCGTTCCCCTCGATCCCGGCGTGCGCGAGGAGCTCGCCGTAGGCCTCCCGGGCCGGGGCGTCCTCGCCGTTGAAGCGGACCACGTGCGGGAGCATGAGCCCGACCGCCTGGCCGTGGACCACGCCGAAGCGCGCCGTGAGCGGGTTCGCCGCCGAGTGGGCGGCCCCCAGCATGCTGAGCTCGATCGCCGCCCCGGCCGTCGCCGCGCCGAGCTGCATCGCCGCCCGCGCCTCGAGGTCGCCCGGGTCCCGGAGCACCCGGGGGAGGTTCGCCACGGTCAGGCGGAAGGCCTCGCGCGAGCAGCGCCCGGAGTCTTCCGTCCGCTTCGTCGTGACCGCCGTCTCCACCGCGTGGGTCACGGCGTCCATCCCGGTGTTCGCGGTCACGGGACGGGGCTGGGAGAGGGTCAGCGTCGGGTCGAGGACCGCCGCCCGGGGCTGGGCCTTCGGATCGCCGCAGGCCATCTTCTGCTGGCTGTCCTCGTCGGAGATCAGCGCGTAGGACTGGCACTCGCTCCCGGTGCCGGCGGTCGTGGGGACCGCGATGAGGGGGAGGAGGGGCCGGGCGGCCTTCCCGTAGCCCCAGTAGTCCCGCATCCGGCCGCCGTTCGTGAGGACGAAGTTGCAGCCCTTGGCCGTGTCCATGCTGCTCCCGCCCCCGAGGCCCACGAGGAGATCGACCGCCGCCCCCCGCGCGAAGGCGACGCAGTCGTCCACGTCGCGGGCGGTGGGGTTCTCCCGGACCCGGTCGTAGACGGCGGCCTCGACGCCGGCGGCCGCCAGCGAACGGCGGGCGCGCTCGAGGTGGCCGGCGGCGACGATCCCGGGATCGGTCACGATCAGGACCCGGCGGGCGCCGAGCTCCCGCGCGAGCGCGCCGAGCTCCGCGAGGGCGTCGACCCCGGCGACGACGCGCGTGGGCGTGGGCAGGTCGACGCGGCCGGCGCTCATCGCGCCCCCTGGGCGGCGGGGGCGGCGAGCTGGAGGGCCCGGGCGCGGAAGAGGAAGTCGACGATGCTCCCCTCGTGCGGCTGGAGCCAGTTGAGCTGGACCGTGGGGAGCGCGCCCAGGTTCAGGCGGTCGATGTGCTTGGCTTCGACCAGGGCGCGGCGGAACTTCTCGTCGCTCGTGATCGCGGAGCAGACGAGGGTGGGGCCGATCTTGGCCAGCATCTGGTCCTGGGGGCACTTCACCACGGTCGCGAAGGGGAACATGTACTCCTTCTTGGCCATGGCCGCGTCCGGGGAGGCGCAATGGACGATCGTGGGCCGGAGGTAGTCGCAGCGCTCCTTCTTGACGAGCCGGTCTCCGCCGCGGTACTTGGCCGTGACGTCGGAGACGCCCGGCTCCTTCAGGGCCGCCTCGATGTCGTTGTTGACCCCCTCGGCCTGACCCTTCACGGTGAAGGCGGCGAGGGAGGCCTTGGGGTCGTCGGGCGGGAGCGGGGCGACCGGGCCCAGGCGCTTGGCGAGCGCGTCGGCGATCTCCTCGGTGTGGCGCGAGGCCCAGATCCCGGAGCAGTTGATGCAGCCGCGGCCGCTGTTGATCGCGACGCTCGTGGCCATGAGGTCGAGGTGCTTCTCCCAGCGGTCGGCCTCGTCGTCGCCGAGGAGGATCTTGCTGAAGCCGGGGCCGTGGACCTGGACGGCCGGGTTCCCGTGGTAGCGCTCGACGGTGGCGGTGCTCCCGAAGATGAGGGTCTTGGGGCAGTGGCTGAGCACGGCCGCGCCCACCTCGGCGCCGCCGGGGTAGATGGCCACGGCCTGCTTGGGCACCCCCGCCTGGAAGAAGGCCTGGGTCATCCGCCAGGGGGTCCAGGGCTCCTGGGGGCCGGGCTTGAGGACCAGGCCGATCTGGAGCGGGATGATGGGGAGCCAGAGGCCGTGGACGCCCGGGGAGTTGGACGGCAGCACCATGCCGAGCACCGGCGTCAGCGCCTGGTAGCTCCGCATGACGCCGTTCTCCATGCCGTAACCGCGCGTCAGGATCTCGAAGTCGAGGCCCCGCATGAGCGAGGCGAGGATGGCCTCGAGGTTCGTGAGCACGTAGTGCAGCTTCTCCATGTTCATGCGGCACAGGTGCTCGGGGAGGCCCGTCGTCGCCGACTGGCAGCGGACGAACTCGTCGGGCGTCTGGGTGCCCTCGCCCGCGGGCAGGGTGGCCTTCATGAACAGGTCCGCCGCCTTCCGGCACATCTCGAGGAGCTGCTTGCAGGGGATCTCGCGGAGAACCTCGCGCGCCCGTTTGGACTGGCGCATGTCGCGCTCGATCAGCCCCCCGTTGGCCTGGCTCACCTCGGCCATGAGCTCGCCGGTCGCGTGGTGATAGACCTTGTCGACCTCGAGGCTCTTGTACGGCTCTCCCCAGCGCAGGATCGGAAAGTGGATCATGGCTCCCACTGTATCATGTACGGGACTCGGAAGGGACTCGTACCCGCAAACGGCTCGGGCGCAACACGTTGCGGTCTCAACGGGCCCGCTCTATCTAACTAGTACACCCCGACGGTCGTGGTCGCGGCAAAGGCGCGGTAGGGACGGACGCCGCTCACGCCGTTCCAGGGGAATTCCTCGCAGGGCGGCTCGAGCTCCGCCTCGTCCCGCTCGAAGAAGCGGGGGACGAAGAATTCCTTGGTGAGCGTGGTCAGCATCACGCGCCCGGTCTTTCCGTACTCGGTGATCTCCTTCTCGGAGTCGTCGAGGTCGACGAGCTGGAGCGCCGCCCTAGGCTGCGGCGCGTAGTACATGATCTTGTACTGGTCCTCGGGACGAAGCGTCCGGGCGCGCGCCAGGCCCATGAGCGTGTTCCCGTAGCAGGCGGCGAGGTAGACCTCGGGGCCCAGGATCTCCTCGACGGCGAAGCGGGCCCACTGGGCGGTCATCTCGGTCCCGCCGCAGAAGACGCCGGTGATCCCCGCCTTGCGCACGCTCGACCCCTCCGACTCGAGCCGGGCGGAGAGGGCGTCGAGGAGCTTCGGGGTCACGAACATGCACTTGATGTCGTGGCCCGCGGAGAGGATCGTCATCGCCTGGTCGATCACGTGGGCCTGGTAGAGCTTGAGCTCGTCCATCGCGCCGCGCTTGATGAGCTTGATCACCCAGCGGGGGTCGAGGTCGAGGCAGAAGCAGATCCCCCCCCGGTGCTGGCAGAGGTGCTCGACGGCGAGGCGGAGGCGGCGCGGCCCGGACGGGCCGAGCATGAGCCAGTTGGAGCCCTTCGGGAAGTACTCGTCCGGGAGGGTCTCGGAGAGCATGTCGTAGTCGATCCGGAAGTCGTCGATCACGATCCGGCTCTTGGGGATCCCGGTCGTCCCGCCCGTCTCGAAGACGAAGACGGGCTTGTCGGCCAGGCCTTTCGGGACCCAGCGCCGGACGGGGCCGCCGCGGAGCCACTCGTCCTCGAAGTGGCCGAAGCGTCTGAGGTCGGCGAATCCTTTCACCTCCTTCCGGGGGTCCCACCCCGCCTTCTTGGCCCACTCGATCCAGAAGGGGGTGCCCGTCTCCGGGGAGAAGTGCCACTGGACGATCTCGCGGACCTGCTGGTCGAGCTGCTCGGCCGCCTTCTTGACGGCCGCGGGGCTGGCGCCGGGAGTGCTCATGGGGGTCCTCGTCTCAGGGAAGGGTCCAGAGGGCAAACTTGGTTCGGTCCTTGATCGCGATCGTCTTTCCCGACAGGACGGGGTGGGCGAAGGCGGGGCCGTCGGAGACCTTGTAGCGCGCCTTCTCCTCGTACTCCTTGTCCGTGGCCCCGAAGACCACGAGGTGCGAGGGCTTGCGATCCGTCGGGCCCGGCGTCACGAGGCCCAGGAGGACGGCGCCGGCGTCCACGAGGGCGGCGTTCGTCCCCTGCCGAGCCTCGCCGGTCCACATCGTCTCGCTCGACTTCGCGTCCAGGCAGAAGAACTGGCCCGAGCCCATCTCGCTGAAGCCGTAGAGCCGGTCGCCCTTCAGGATCGGGGAACTCATGAACATCGAGGCTTCTCTCGTCTGCCAGGCCGGCTCGGGCTTGGGTCCGCCGATCCGGTAGGCCCGGACGCCCATTTGGTAGCCCGAGAGGATGGCCAGGTCGCCCAGCACGACGGGCGTCACGGCGTTCTGGTTGTACTGGGACTTGAATTCCAGCTCCCAGAGGAGCTTGCCGTCCGCGGGCGAGAGCCCCACGGCGAGCGACTCCGTCTGCGTGACGAGCTGGGGGACGCCGCCGACCGTGACCGGCACGGGGGTCGCGGACCCCGCGCAGTCGCCCTCCCAGGCCCACTTCACCGTCCCGTCGGCCGCGTCGAGCGCCACGACCCCGCCCCGGCCCTTGCCGTCCCGGTGCTTGCCCGGCCCGCCGCCCACGTGGACGACGACCTTCCCGTCGACCAGGACGGGAGAGGCCGCGGTGCCCCATTCGGCCTCGGGCTTGGGGAAGCGGTCCTTGAAGTCGGCGCGCCACAGGAGCTTCCCCGTCCTCGCGTCCAGGCACGAGAGCGTGCTCTTGATCCCGAACGTGTAGACCCGCCCGCCGGCGACGAGCGGGGAAGCGAAGGGGCCCTTCCCGTAGGACTTGGCGTCCGGCGGCGGGTCGTACTTGACCTCGAGCGCCTCGCGCCAGAGCTCCTTCCCCGTCGCGGCGTCGAGGCAAAGCGCCACCTCGCTGTCGCCCTGGCGGACGTGGAGGAAGTAGCGCCCGTCGGCCAGGGCGGGCGAGGCGTGGCCCTCGCCCACCTCGACCTGCCAGCCGCGCCGGAGCTCCTCGGGCCAGGAAGCGGGGGCCTGGAACCCCGAAGCCTTCCCGTCGTGCCCCGCCCCGCGCCAGCCCGGCCAGTCCTGGGCGCAGAGGGACGAGGAGAGCAGGAACCCCAGGGCGGCCCCAACGACGTTCCTCATTTCGCAGCCTCCTTGATCGCGAAGAGGTGGCGGAAGGTCGCGACGTAGAGCACCCCCTGGGCGACGATCGGCGAGCAGTGGATCTCGTTCGGGAACCGGATCTTCTGGAAGTAGCCCGGCGCCTGCTCGGCCGGGATCTCCCGGACGGTCTTGCCCTCCTTGCGGAGGAGCAGCCGCTTCCCCTGGACCTTCGCCTCGAGGTCGCCGCCCAGCTCGTCGGCGAGCTTCTTCATGAGATCCGTCCGGAAGATCGTGAGGACGCCGTCCTTGTTGCCCACGTACACCTTTCCGTCGGCCACGAGGGGAGAGCTCCACACCTCGGCTTGGGTGTCGTGCTTCCACTGGAGTTTCCCCGTGGCGGCGTCGAAGCAGTAGATCCGGCCGGTCAGGTCGGGGACGTAGACGAGGTCGTCCACGATCGCGCAGGTGCTCATCGTCCCGTCGATCCGGTAGTCCCACACCTTCTTCCCGGTGTCGGCGTCGACGCAGGACAGGTTCCCGGGGCGGGCGCGGTGCTCCGGGTCCTGCCCGATCGCGGCGTAGACGCGGCCCTTGTAGAAGACGGGGGTCGCCATGATCTCGCTCGGCCCCTCGGGGCCCACGGCGTACTGGATCGGCTTGGTCGGGTCGCCGTTCCGGAAGCGGTAGTCCGGAGGGTTGCAGTCGTAGCGCCAGAGCTCGGGGAAGAGGCCGAAGCCGTCCGCGTCCTTCACGGGCCTGGGATCGAAGGCGTAGAGGAAGCCGTCCGGGCCGGGGAAGAGGAGGGCGTCCTTGCCCCGGACCTTGCCCCAACACGGCCCGGTCCAGGCGCCGTGGAAGATGCGCTTGGAGATCTGGGAGGCCTCCTCGCCCAGGAGGATCTCCGAGGGCTTGACGCCCGGGCGCTCCGCGGCCTTCCGGTCGAGCGCGATCAGCACGGGGGCCTTGGGCGAGGGGAGGTCGGTGTGGTCGTAGGTGACGCCATTCGAGGTCGGGCAGTAGAGGACGTCCCCGATCACGAGGGGCGAGCCCGCCGTGATGTTGTGCTGGAAGATCGCCAGCTCCTCGATCATGTTGTAGCGCCAGAGGATGTCGGCATCGGTGGGCTTGACCTCGACCGGCTTGCCTGGAGTCGTCCCCACGTAGGACATGTACTGCGCCTCGTCCTGGTCGCCCTGGTTCCCGTCGGCCAGGCCGTTGAAGTCGAGGCACATCACCTCGCAGCGGTTCGTGAGGATGTAGACCCGGTCGCCCACGACGGTCGGGTGGGAGCAGATCCCGAGGAACTCCCAGTCGCCGACCTTGCCCGTCCCGAGCTTGGGGACCGTAAGGGTCCAGATCTCCTTCCCCGTGGCGGCGTCGAGGCAGCGGAGGAGGCTGTAGTCGCCCTTGAAGCGCGGGTCTCCCCGCCCCTCGTTGTTGGTCCCGACGAAGATCCGGCCCCGGGAGATCGCCGGGTTCCCGTAGGTCTGCGAGCCCATCGTGACGGCCCAGAGGACGTTCTTCGCGTTGGCGAGGTCCACGCTTCCGTCGGGCCGGACCCGGCCGGGGTCCATCGAGAAGGGGAGGCCGGTCGCGCCGGAGCTCATGTTCTTCGCGGGCGTGCGGCCCCACTCGGGCCAGTCGCCGGGGTCGGCGGCCGGTTCGGCGGGGCCCGCGGGGATGCCGCCGCAGGCCGCCAGGAGGGCCGCGGCGGCCAGGATGCCCGCTCTCAGCGGATGGTTCATCGCGACTCCCTCCAGGCTAGCGGTTCGGGACGATCTCGACGTTGTCGACGTAGACGCGGAACGCCGGCTGGGTCGAGAGCCCGTAGATCCCGGGCACTCCGCGCGCGTGGCCGTGCTCGTGGCGGACCTCTATGGTCCAGGTCGCGGGCTCGGGGTCGGACTTCTTCCAGGCCTTGCCTCGGATCGTGGCCACGCCGTCGGGCGCCATGTCCACGCGGGTCTTCAGGCGGTACCAGATCTTCGGGGCCAGGGTGAACGGGGCCGAGACGCGGAGACGGTCCAGGTTCGAGTTCACCTCGATCTTGTCCTCGTTCCCCTTGAGCCGGATGATGTAACGCTGGTTGATGAGGCCCATCTCGCCCATGCCGCGGCGGTTGCCGTCGCTCATCACGTCGGCCGAGATCGTGTAGTTCGCCTCGTCCGGGTGCCCGATGAAGGTGAGGGCGCGGGTGAGGAAGGGGTTGTCGGTGGTCTTGGCGAGGACCTTCGAGCCGTCGCGCTCGCGGACCTCCCAGCGGAAGCGGCCCCCGATCCAGGGGAGGGGCGGGTAGTCGAACTTCGCCCCCTCGACGGCGTGGGTCTCGCCGAGCCCGAACGACTCGAAATCCTCCCGATAGGGCGGGTGGACGACGACGCGGCCGCGGATCGTGCCGCTCAGCTTCCCGACCGTGGCCCGCCAGGATCCGGCGGAGGGCCGGGATCCCGCGACCATCTCGCCCTGCTCGTTGAAGGAGGCGTCCATCTCCGCCTTGACGAGCGCGGTGGGGGGGACGAACTTAGCCCAGGCGGCGCCCTCGGCGACGGGGCCCACGCGCTGGCCCTTGGCGTCGATCGCGAAGATCCGGAATCGGGCCTTCTCGCCGGGCCGGAGGAGGACCTCGTTGGGGACGATCTGGAGGCGCACCGCGGGGCCGGGCTTGGGGGCCTCGACGGCCGGCGGGGGCGGCGGCAGGTTCGCGGCGTTGCCGCCCTTCTTCCCGAAGCAGTAGAGGCGCTTGGTCGTATGGACGTAGACCTTGCCGTTCCATGCGGCAGGCGGGCCCAGGCAATTGCCCACGAGTTGGACTTGCGCCAGCTCCTCCGCTCCGGAATCGGTCGGACGGAGGATCCACAAGGTCCCCTTGCCCGTTTCCCCCCCCTCCATCGGCACGTAGAGCTTGCCGTCGGCCCAGAGCGGCGAGGCGTGGAGCTGGCTGGGGCCGAGCTTCTTCTCCCAGAGGACGTTCCCCGTGTTGGCGTCGATGCAATAGAGCTCCCCGTTCTCGGCCACCTGGTAGATGCGGTCGCCGACCAGGGTGGGCGAGCTCGTGAACATGACGAGGGGGAGCCGCCAGGCCTCGTCCGGCTTGCCGAGCTCGAGGGGCAGCTTCGCGGGATCGAGTCGGCCGGCCCCCGGGATCCGGAGGGCGAGCATGCGCCCCGTCTCGGTCGTGTCCAGGTTCTGGCCGCTGTGGATGGCGATGACCTTCCCCTGGTGGACGAGGACGGAGGAGTTGAAGCCGCCCACGATCTGCTGCGAGCGCCAGATCGGCTCGCCGGTCCAGGCGTTGGCGCAGATGATGGAGCCGGATCCGAGCGCGGTGTAGAAGACGCGCCGGCCCTCCCACCAGTCGAAGACGGCCGTCGCGAAGCTGCTGTCCTTGAGGTAGGGCGGGCCCTGGCAGACGGTCGAGTCCCAGACGGGGTCGCCGGTCCGCTTGTCGAAGGCGTAGTAGCGGTCGCGGGGGGGGCCCTGGGAGCCCCAGTTGTTGGTCACGCCGCGGACCACGACGAGGTCGCCCTCGATGCAGGGGGCGCCGGTCCGCCCGTTGGGGTAGGTGTTCTGGCCGAAGGCCTCCATCATGGAGTGCTGCCAGAGGAGCTTGCCGTCGCGGTCGAAGCAGACGACGAGGCCGGGCGAGGTCTTGAGATAGACGTTCCCTGTCTCGGCGTCGAGGGTGGGCGAGCCGATCGAGTAGCGGTCGTAGACGACGTCGCTCAGGTAGTCGCGGAAGGTCCGCTCCCAGAGTACCTTGCCGGTCTCCTCCTCGAGGCAGGCGAGGACCTCGATCAGGTCCTGCTTCTCGCCGCGGTAGCCCCAGGTGTAGACGCGGCCGTCGGCGATGACGGGGGAGCCGCGGCCGGGAAGCTCGACGGACCAGAGGTCGTTCGCGCCGCCGGGGGCCCACGTGTCGGGCAGCCCCTTCTCGAGCGAGGTGCCGTTCTGCTGGGGCCCGCGCCAGTTGAGCCAGCCGCGGACCCGTCCGTCCTGCTTCGCGTCCTGCGCGCCCGCCGCGCCGGATGCGGCCAGGAGGACGACTCCCCACGCGAAGGTTCGTGCCATGACGGTGGTCCCTTACAGGAGCCGGGAGTTCGTTCGTCGCCCGCCGGGAGGATTCCGGCCGCGGCGGGCTCCCTAGAATACCTACGCCGTCCGGGAATTTCCAGCGAGTCGGGTCGTAAAGTGTGAAGGAAGCGGGCGGGCCGGAGTGTAGAATCCGCGGGTCCGACCAAGGAGCCTTTGATGAACGCCGCCTCGCCGGACGTGCCGGGCCCGCGGCCGGGCCTGACCCGCACCCAGTGGCTGATCTGCGTCATCGCCGTCATCGGCTTCGCGTTCGACATCTACGAACTGCTGATGCTGCCGCTCATCATCCGTCCGGCGCTGTCTGAACTGGGCGGCCTGCTGCCGGGCACTCCGGAGTACATCGGCTGGGCCCGGACGCTTTTCTACGTGCCGGCGATCGCGGGGGGGATCTTCGGTCTCCTGGGAGGGTACCTCACGGACCTCCTGGGACGGCGGCGGATGCTGACGTTCTCGATCCTCTTGTACGCGATTTCCGCCTTCTTCGCGGGCTTTTCCACCTCGCTCGGGATGCTCCTGTTCTTCCGCTGCCTGATCTTCGTGGGAGTGTGTCTCGAGTTCGTGGCAGCGGTGGCCTGGCTGGCCGAGCTTTTCGACGACCCCAAGCGGCGCGAGCGGGTACTCGGGTACACGCAGGCGTTCAGCTCGGTCGGCGGACTCCTGGTCGTCTACGGGAACAAGGCGGCCCTGGCTTGGGCCGCTTCCCTGCCGGCCATCGGCATACCCGGGTTCCTGGAGGGCGTCCTGGGCGAGGTCCAGAACTCCCATGCCGCCTGGCGCTACACGCTCATGAGCGGCCTGATCCCGGCTCTGCCCCTGATCCTGATCCGTCCGTTCCTGCCGGAGTCCCCGAAGTGGCAGCAGAAGAAGGCGGCCGGTACCCTGAAACGCCCGAGCCTGCTGGAGATCTTCCGGCCCGAGCTGCGTCGGACAACGCTGGTCACGACCGCCATGTTCGCCTGCTCCTTCGGAGCCGCCTTCGGCGCGATCCAGCAGATGCCGCAGATCGTGCCGGATTTCGCGAAGGTCCAGGCGGAGGGAACGGCGCGCCTGGATGCCGAGGAGGGGCGGACGGCCGTGCAGAAGCACCTGGACTCGGCCGAGGTCCAGGCGCGGATCAAGGACAAGCCCGAGGAGGAGCGCGCCAAGACCCTCCAGCAGGAGCGTCAGAAGGCCCGGCGCGGGTTCCTGCGCGATGTGGGGCAGAAGAAGGCCGCCGCGGTCCAGGAGTGGCAGGAATACGGCGGCTTGGCCGGCCGCGTGCTCCTGGCCGTGCTGGCCACCGTCATCCTGAGCCGGATCAAGCTCATCCGCGTCTTCATCGTCCCGGGCCTCCTGATCATGCCGCTCGTGTTCGGCTACGCGGCCCTGAGCAACCTGGAAATGGCGATGCCGCTTCTGTACGCGGGGATTTTCTTGTCGGGCATGTTCACCGTGGGGCAGTTCAGCTTCTGGGGGAACTACCTCCCGCGGATCTACCCCGTGCACCTGCGCGGGACGGGGGAGGGATTCGCGGCCAACATCGGGGGGCGGCTCATCGGAACCGGCTTCGCCTGGGTGGCCCAGACGGTTTCGGGGTTCGCCTGGCTCTTCCCGAAGGACATGACGGGGGCCGCCAAGCTCGCCTACACGGCCGCGGGAATCGCCGTCTTCGTGTACGTGGTCAACTTCGTGCTGTCCTTCTTCATGACCGAACCCGCCCGCGAGGAGCTCCCCGATTAGGGGTTAACCCTGAAACGACGTTGGAACGTTAACAGCAGGGGGGAAGTACCTGGCGAGGGTGGCGGGGGAGGGGGGGCGGGTGAGGAGCGAGACGAGCCAGACGAGAAGCGCCGAGCCCAGCACCATCGGGACCACCGGCTGGAAGCCCCAGACCGTGACGTTGCCGGGCGCTCTCCCGAAGACCTCCGGGAGGAAGGGGAAGGGCTTCCCCGGGGCCGAGATCGAGAAGAGCCACCAGGACCCGAGCGCGGCGGCCAGCGTCCAGGCCGAGGCGGCGAGCGCCCCCCACTTCGTGCTCCTCCTCCAGAAGAGCGCGGCCAGCATGACCGGGGCGAGGGCCGCGAAGCCGGAGAAAGCGAAGCGGATCGCGATGTCGAAAATGCTCGCCTTCCCCCGCAGCGCGATCGCGATCGCGTAGGCCCCCGCCGCGATCGCCACCACGAAGGCCCGCCCCGTCCAGACCTGGACCCGGTCCCCGAAGCGCTCCTTCCCCTTGTAGTAGGCGAAGACGTCCTGCGTGAACATCGTCGAGAGCGCCATGATCTGGCTGTCCGAGGACATGACGCAGGCCATGATGCCCGCCCCGAGCACTCCGGAGACCACGACGCCCGTGTGGTTGGAGAGGAGCCAGAGGAGGACGTCGTCCGTCTGCCCGGGCGCGAGGCCGGGGTTGCGCGCCGCCGCGATCACCCCCAGGTACACGGCCGGCGCCCAGAGCGCCAGGATGCAGAGCGGGTAGAGGACCACGGTCTTCCGGAAGTGGCCGACCTTCTTCGCCGTCAGGCACATGATCGAGACGTGCGGGAACATGATCGAGGAGAGGGGGATGAACATGAAGCTCAGGAACTCCCGCTCGGAGATCCGCTCCCGGGAGAGGAGGGGGGCCCGTTTCGGGTCCCCGGCGAGCTTCGCCATCTCCCCGTCGAAGCCCCCCAGGTCGCCCGCGATGAGGACGATGGCCGCCGCGCCGAACGAGAGGAAGAGCGCCGTCTGGAAGGCGTTCACCCACGCCGTCCCCCGCATCCCGCCGAAGAAGACGTAGCCCATGACGACGAGGGCCACGACGCCCCCCCCGGCGGCGTAGGGGACCGCCCCGCCGCTGATCCGCTCCATCGTGACGCCGCCGCCCATGACGGCGATCACGATGTAGGGGACCAGCATCGCCGCCGAGATCGCGAAGAGAAAGGTCCCGATGTGCCCGCAGTCCCAGCGGTCGCGCAGGAACTGCACCTGCGTCATGTGCCCGAAGCGCTTCCCGATCGCCCAGAGCCGCGTCCCGATCAGGTAGATCGTGAGCGGGATGACGAGCGCGGAGGAGGAGGCCATGAGGCCGAAGACCCCGATCCCCCGGTGGTAGGCCATCCCGGAGCTCCCCAGGATCGAGAACGCCGTCATGTTCGTCCCGAAGAGCGAGAGGAGGAACACCGTCGGCCCCAGGCCCCGCCCCGCCAGGAAGAAGTCCTCCCCCGAGGCCTTCCCCCGGCGGAAGGCGAAGATCCCGATGTAGAAGATTCCGGCCAGGTAGGCGAAGACGATGATCGCGGGGATCATGGGGCCGGCCGGTCCTCGTCCTCGAGCTCGCGCGGCCAGGCCCAGCGGACGAGCGCCGCCATCGCCAGCGCCGCGAGTCCCGTGTAGGCCATGTGGTAGGCCAGGCCCGCGGGGAGGAAGCCGAAGAGGAGCGTCGCGTTCTTCGCGAGCCAGAAGTCCTGGTGAAGCAGGATCACGAGGACCAGCCCGCCGGCGAGCGCCCGCTTCATGTGGGGCTATCCTCGGGGATCGCCCCGCGCGCTGCAACAGATTCGCGCGCTCAGGGGATCGCCGGAGGGGAGAGCGCCCGGGCGCGCCGCTCGAAGAGCCGGAGCCCCGCCCGCTCCTCCGGCCCGAGGTCGTACGTGATGCACTCCGTCAGGTAGCGGCGGCAGAAGGCGCGAGGGAGCCCCAGGCGCGCCGCTTCCCGCCGCGCGATCTCCTCGAGCCGCGAAAGCCCGAGCGCCTTCGCCTCCCGCAGCGCCCGCCCCATCCGGCGCGCCCCGGGATGGCCCCGGCGGAAGGCCCAGACCGCGTAGACGAACGGGAGGCCCGTGAATTCCTTCCACGCCGTCCCCAGGTCGACGAACGGCGCCCGGCCCGGACGGAACGAAGCGTCGCCGATCGTGAGGACGGCGTCCACGTCCCGGAACGAGATTCCCCGCGAGGGGTCGCGGACCGTGTACCGGGGCCGGAGCCCGTGACGGCCTTCGAGCAGGATCCGGGCCAGGACGTTCGAGGTCCTCGAGTTCCGGTCGAGCGCCACCCGGCGGACGCGCCGGAGCGGGACCCGGTGGTGGAGGCGGACGCTGTCCGTCTTCCCGGGCGAGGCCACCGCGATCCCCGGCACGTAGGCCCAGTCGTGGCGGAACACCTCGACGGCCGAGACGAGCCCCACGTCCAGGCGCCCGGACTCGAGGGGAGCGGTCAGCCGGGAGGGAGGCAGCAGGACCACTCCCTCCAGGCCCTCGATCAGCGGCTTGGCGTTCAGATAGGGCACGCAGCCGATCTTGAACATGCTGATCCCCGCGCAAACCCCGTGCCCGCGGGGAGGCCCGGGGGACGCCCTCCGCTGGGCCGTTCTGTCCCGGTTCCTGCGGCGCCCGGGCCCGATAGGATGCCGTCTTCCGCCTCCCTTGGCCAGCCTTTCACGCCCTCCGCCGGTTGTATATAGTGATTCCGCATGGACCGGCGCCGGCGCGCGATCGACCCATGAAATCCGTCCACGTCATCCCCGGCTCGGGCGACCGCTTCTACTGCGAGAACTGCGTCCGCGACACCTCCCTCGTCCGCGCGCTCCGCCGGGCGGGGGAGGCGGTGATCGTCGCCCCGATGTACCTCCCGCAGTTCCTCGATCCCGTGGCGGGAGACGCCCCGGTCTTCTACGGGGGCATCAACGCGTACCTCCAGCAGAAGTCCGCCTTCTTCCGCGTGACTCCCCGCTGGGTCGACTCGATCCTCGATGCCGGGCCCTTCCTTCGGATGGCGGCGAAGAAGGCGGGCTCCGTCCGCGCCTCGGGCCTGGGCGAGCTCACCCTCTCGGTCATGAAGGGGGCCGAGGGCAACCAGGCCAAGGAACTCCGGCGGCTCCTCCGGTGGCTCGAGGGCGAGGCCCCGTTCGACCTCGTCCACCTCTCGAGCTCGCTCCTCATGGGGATCGGGACGGAGATCAAGCGCCGCTTCGGCGTCCCGATCGTCTGCTCGCTCCAGGACGAGGACGTCTGGATCGACGCCATGGAGGATCCCTACCCGCGGCTCTGCTGGGAGACGATGGCCGAGGGCGGCCGCGAGGTGGAGGCCTTCGTGGCGCCGAGCCGCTTCTTCGCGGACGTCATGCGGGAGCGGATGCGGATCGATCCCGCCCGGCTTCACGTGGTCCCCGTGGGCGTGGACCCGGGCGAGACTCCTCCCGAGGCGTCTCCCGCGCCGCCCGCGCTCGGCTACCTGGCGCGGATGTCGCGGGGCCTGGGCCTGGGCACGCTGGCCGACGCGTACCTCGAGCTCCGGAAAGGGGGCTTCCCCGACCTCCGGCTCCACCTCTCGGGCGGAGCGACCGGGGACGACGGGGCCTTCCTCGAGGAGCTCCGCGGCCGCTTCGCCTCCGAAGGCGCCGGGGACGCCGTCCGCTTCTTCGACGACTTCGACCCCGCGTCGCGGAAGGACTTCCTCCGCTCGCTCACCCTGCTTTCGGTCCCTTCGCCCAAGCCGACGGCCTACGGGACCTACATCCTCGAGGCGAACGCGGCGGGCGTCCCGGTCGTCCAGCCCCGGCTGGGCTCGTTCCCGGAGATCGTCGAGGCGACGGGCGGCGGCGTGCTCTACGACCCGAGCGACGCGGACGCCCTCGCCCGCGAGCTGGGGGGCCTTCTCGGCGACCCGGCCCGGCTCGCGGAACTCGGCCGCCGGGGCCGCGAATCCGTCGTACAGAGATTCGGCTGGGATATGATGGCCGGGAGCATGGTCGGGATCTACCGCGCGGCCGTCGCGGGGAGGAGAGCGTGAAACCCGTCGTCGTCCTGCTGGCCCTCCTGGGCGCCCAGGAATCCGGGGACTGGCCCACCTACCACGGCGGCTTCGCCCTGGACGGCGTGTCGGCCGCGGAGCTTCCGGACGCGCCGGCCCGCCTCTGGCGCTTCAAGGCGCCCGCGCGCGTCGAGCTCACTCCCGTCGCGGCGGGAGGCCGGATCTTCGTCGCCTGCGACAAGGGGATTCTGGTCGCGCTCGACCTGGCGGGAAAGGAGGTCTGGAAGGCGGAAGTCGCCAAGGACACCTTCGCCTCGCCGCCCCTCGCGGTCGACGGGCTGGTCGTCTCGGGCACCGCGAACGGCTCGCTCGTCGCCTTCGACCAGGCCTCGGGGAAGCCGAGGTGGACCTACGCGGTCGAGGGCACGGTGCAGGGCTCGCCCAACCGCGTCGCGCTCGCCGGCGGGAAGAAGGGGATCATCGCCGTCTCGCAGGCGGACGGGACGATCCACGCCGTCGAGCTCGAGACCGGGAAGGGCGCCTGGAAGACCGAGCCGATCGAGCGCTGCGACGGCTCGCCCGGGATCGGCGACGGCCGGATCGTCCTGGGAAGCTGCGCCTCGGCGCTCCACGTCTTCTCCATCGAGAAGGCGGCGAAGGAGCAGGACATCGCGCTGGGCGGGGACAGCCAGGTGGCGGGCGGGGTGGCCTTCTCGGGGAAGACCGCCTTCGCCGGGACGCGGAGCGGGAGCGTGGTGGCCGTGGACGTGGCCGGAGGGAAGGTGCTCTGGACCAACACCGACACGAAGCGCGAGGCCTTCACCACGCCCGCGGTGAACGAGCGGCTCGTCGTCTTCGGCTCGGACGACGGCCGGATCTACGGCCTCCGGCGCGACACGGGGGCCAAGGTCTGGGACTTCGACACGGAGGGGAAGCCCGCCTCTCCCGTGATCGCGGGAAAGCGCGTCGTGGCCGCGGCCGGGGGCCGGCTCTTCCTCCTCGACCTCGAGACCGGCCGGAAGACCTGGTCCGCGGACGTGAGCGACCATCTGACCTCGCCCGCCATCGTGGCCGGGATGATCGTGGTGGGCGCGGACGACGGGACCGTGACGGCCTTCGGGAAGGAGAGCCGGTGAGGGCGGGGGAACGGGTGAGAAGGGGATGAGCGCGGGCGGGAGGCTCCTCGAGCTCTCCGGGGTGACGAAGACGTACGTCACCCCCGAGGGGGCGGAGGCCCGCGTCCTGAACGGCGTCGACCTCTCGATGGAGGCGGGCGAGTCGGTCGCGATCGCGGGCCCGTCCGGCTGCGGCAAGAGCACCCTCCTCAACATCATCGGGACGCTGGACCGGCCCACCTCCGGGCGCGTCCTCCTGGAAGGCCGGGATGTGGCCGGGCTCGACGAGGCGGGGATCGCGGAGGTCCGGACGTGGCTCCTCGGCTTCGTCTTCCAGCACCACCACCTGCTCCCCCAGTGCAGCGTCCTCGAGAACGTCCTCGTCCCCACGCTCGCCGCGAAGGCGGCGGACGGGGCGGAGGCCCGCGCCCGGAAGCTTCTCGAGCGGGTCGGGCTCTCGCACCGGCTGAACCACCGGCCCGGCCAGCTCTCGGGCGGGGAGTGCCAGCGCGCGGCCGTGGTCCGGGCGCTCGTCAACCGGCCCCGCCTTCTCCTGGCCGACGAGCCCACGGGCTCGCTCGACCGCGCTAACGCGGAGTCGCTCGCGGCCCTCCTCCGCGAGCTGAACCGCGAGGAGGGGGTGGCCCTCGTCCTGGTCACTCACTCGCGGGACCTCGCGGCCCAGGCGGGGCGCGTGGCCGAGCTCCGGGACGGCGTGATCGCCCGATGAGCCCATTCACGCTCGTCCTCCGGAGCCTCCGCTTCTACCGGAGGACCCACCTCGGCGTGGCGGCCGGCGCGGCGGTCTCCTCGGCGGTCCTGGTCGGGGCCCTCTTCGTGGGCGACTCCGTCCGCGGGAGCCTCGGGCGGCTCGCCCTCGCGCGCCTCGGCCGCGTCCACTCGGCCCTGGACTCGGGAGAGCGCAGTTTCCGGGACGACCTCCCCGCGCGGCTCCGGGAGAAGGCCGGGGTCGAGACGGCGGGCGCGCTCCGGATCCGGGGAATGGCGATCCGGGAGCCCCGGCAGGTGAACCGGGTCGAGGTGACGGGCGTGGACGAGGGGTTCTGGCGCTTCGCGGAATCGCCTCCCGGCGTCCGGCTCGGCCCGGACGACGTCGCGGTGAACGAGAAGCTGGCCGCCGCGCTCGGCCTCCAGGTCGGCGACGAGCTTTCGCTCCGCGTGTTCAAGCCGGGGCTCCTTTCGCGGGACGCGCCGCTCTCCTCGCAGCCCGACCGGGAGACGGAGCGGGACCTCTACACGGTGCGCGCCGTCCTCTCGGACGCCCGGCTCGGGCGCTTCAGCCTGAAGTCGGACCAGGCCGGCCCGCACGCCGCGTTCGTGGACCTCCGGGGGCTCCAGGAGAAGCTCGACCTCGAGGGCTTCGCGAACCTGCTGGTGGCCGGCCCCGGCCTCTCCCAGGACGCGCTCCGCGACGCGTGGACCGTGGAGGACGCGGGGCTGGCCGTCCGGCGCGTGGGCGAGGTGGTCCAACTCCAGAGCCGGCGGATCTACCTCGACCCGGCCGCGGCGGAGGCCGCGCTCGCGCTCCGGCCCGGGGCGGTCGGGTCGCTGGCCTACCTGGTGAACGGGATCGCGTCGGAAGGAGGGAAGTCGACCCCCTACTCGTTCATGGTCGCGCTCTCCCCGGACGCGGGGGGAGGCCTGGGCGTCGTCCCCGCCGGGATGAAGGACGACGAGATCCTCGTGCACCCCTGGCTGGCGGAGCACCTCTCGGTCCGGCCGGGCGACGCGGTCCGGGTGGACTACTACGAGCTCACCCCCTCGAACGAGTACGTGGAGCGGAGCCGGACGTTCCGGGTCCGCGGGCTCGTCGATCCCCGGGCGCTCGCCCGGGAGCGCGAGCTCGTTCCCGAGTTCCCGGGCTTGACGAAGGCGGAGCGCTGCGCCGACTGGAAGATCGGCATCCCCCTCGACGAGGAGAAGCTCAAGGACGAGGCGAACGAGGCGTACTGGCAGGAGCAGCGGCAGACGCCGAAGGCTTTCGTCACGCTGGCCGCGGGCCGCGCGATGTGGGCGAACCGCTGGGGCGATCTCATGTCCGTCCGCTACCCCGCGTCCTCGATCCCTCCCGAGGAGCTCCGGGAGGCGCTGCGGACGAGGGTGGACCCGTCGGCGACGGGCCTGCTCGTCCGGCCGGCGCGGGAGCAGGCCCTCCGGGCGGCGGCGGAGTCGATGGACCTCGGCCAGCTCTTCCTCGGGATGAGCCTCTTCCTGATAGCCGCGTCGCTCCTGCTGACGGCCATGCTCTTCACCTTCACCGCCGAGCAGCGCGCGGGGGAGACCGGACTCCTCCTCGCGGTGGGCCTGGGGCCGGGCGGGGCGCGACGGCTCCTCCTCCTCGAGGGCGGGATCGTGGCGGCGGTCGGCTCGGCCGCCGGAATCCCGCTCGGATGGGCCTTTGCCAGGATCCTCCTCGGGGGCCTGGCGACCTTCTGGAGGGGGGCGGTGGCCGACGCGTCGATCGACTTCCATGCCACGGCCGGGAGCGCCCTGGCCGGAGCGGCCGGGGCGGCCTTCATGTCGGTCCTCGCGGTCGCGATCGCGCTCCGTCGGCAGGCGCGGCGGCCGGTGCGGGAGCTGCTGGCCGACGACTTCACGCTTTCCCTCGAGAAGGCGGCGGCCGGGGGGCGGGCCCGCGCGAGCGGCTGGGTCGCGCTCCTGGGGGCGCTGGGCGGGGCGGGAGTCGTGGCGGGAACCCTGCTCTCGGGAACGGAACGACCGGCCCCGGCGTTCTTCGGAGCCGGAGCGCTCGCGCTCGTCGCGGGGATCGCGCTCGTCCGCCGCATCCTCTCGCGGATGGGCCGGGCGGCCGCGGCGCGGCTCACGGTCGCCTCGCTCGGGGTCCGGAACGCGGCCCGCCGGCCCGGCCGGGCGATGGCGGCGGCGGGCATGCTCGCCTGCGGCTCGTTCGTCGTCTTCGCGGTCTCGGCGATGAAGGAGGACCTCGACGTCCAGGCGGGCGAGCGGGCGTCCGGCACGGGTGGCTTCGAGCTTCACGCGGAGTCGAGCGTCCCGGTGCGCCAGGACCTCAACGGCCCCAAGGGGCGCGAGGTGTTCCGGCTCGCGGGACTGCCGGAGATGGAGGGGGTCTCGTTCGTCCAGGCCAAGCTCCGGGAGGGCGACGACGCGAGCTGCCTGAACCTGAACATGGCGCTCTCCCCCTCGCTCGTGGGCGTGGACCCGGCGGTCCTGGGGCGCCTCGGCGCCTTCGTCCCGGCGGAGACGTGGAAGCTCCTCGATCGGGATCTGCCGGACGGAGCGGTGCCGGCCCTGGTGGGCGACTCGGCCACGGCGCTCTGGAAGCTGAAGAAGAAGGTGGGGGAGGACGGGGACCGGCTGGACTACCTGGACGAGCGGGGGAACCGCTTCCAGGTTGCGTTGGCCGGGGCGTTTCCCGTCCGGCTCTCGGTTTTCCAGGGGAGGCTCCTCGTCTCCAACCGCCACCTGACGCGGCTCTATCCCTCGGAGACCGGGACGCGGCTCTTCCTCGTGGATGCGCCGCCGGGCCGCGAGGAGGCGGTGGCCGCCCTCCTCACGAGGCGGATGGACGTCGTGGGCATGGACGTGTCGAAGTCGGTCGACCGCCTGAAGGAGTTCTACGTCGTCGAGACGACCTATCTGATGATGTTCCTGGTCCTGGGGGGACTGGGGCTCCTTCTCGGGAGCGCGGGGATGGCGGTGCTGGTCCTCCGGAACGTGCTGGAGCGCCGGAGCGAGCTCGCGCTCCTCCGCTCGGTGGGCTTCACGCGGGCGCGGATCGTCCGGCTCGTGATGACGGAGCACCGCTTCCTGCTCGGGGCGGGGCTGGCCGCCGGGGCGGCGGCGGCGATGGTGGCGGTGGTCCCGGCGGCGATGCAGCCCGGGGTGCGGGTGCCGTTCGCCCTGCTCGGGGCGTTCCTGGCCGGGACGGCCGCGCTCTCGCTCGGCTGGATCTGGCTGGCCGCGCGGGCGGCGCTCCGGGCCCCGCTCCTATCCGCGCTTCGGAACGAGTGAGCGCCGTAGAGTAGTCGGATGACCACGATGGCGGCGATCCTGCTCGCGGCGGCCGCCCAGGCGGCGGGCGCGTACGACCCCCAGGGCGTCCACGTGGATGCGCAGGGCGTCTTCCGGAGCCGCACGGTGGACCCCGACCCGCGCCTGGCGGAGCTCCGGAAGGCGGCCAAGGCGCACGAGAAGGACGGCCGCTTCCTCTCGATCTCCCTCCCCCGGCTCTTCGCGGAGGCCCGCCGTCTCCGCGAGGCGGGGAAGCCCCTCCCCGACGAGATGCGCTACCTCGGGGGGATGACGCGGCTCCAGTACGTCTTCGTCTACCCGGACGAGAAGGACCTCGTGATCGCGGGGCCCGCGGAGCCCTTCGACGCGAAGGTCGCCTACCGCCCCCTGGGGCGGATCAGCGGGCGGCCGGTGCTGCACCTGGACGACCTCGTGGTGGCCCTCCGCGCGTTCGCGAAGCCCGAGAAGCCCGACCGCCTGGGCTGCGACATCGAGATCACGAAGGAGATCCAGGAGCGGGTCGCGACGAAGACAAAGGCCGTCGGGCCGATCGCCCAGGTGATCGGGTTCAAGAAGGCCTGCGACCAGATCGCGGAGGCCGGCGGCCCGCAGCCGGTGAAGTACTACGGGATGGATCCCGAGACGCGCTTCGCCTTCGTCTGCGTGGAGGCGGACTACCGCCTCAAGCAGCTCGCGCTCGGGATCCTGGCCTCGCCCGCGTTGAAGGTGAAAAGCTATCGGAGCCTCCTCTCGCGCCCCGAGGCGGAGCACCGCTTCTCGCTGGAGTCGGACTACGAGGCGCTCCGCGTCTCGCCCGCCGGGGACGCCTACGAGCTCCGCGGCCTCTCGCTCAAGGTGAACGGGGGGCTCCTCGGGAAGCCCGAGACGACGCCCGAGGACATGTCGCAGGCCGGGAGGACCTTCGTCGAGCTCTGCAACGCGAACTTCGCCCTCCTCCTCCGGGGCCTCCCGGAGTGGGCGGACCTCTGCAACCTCGGGGACCTCTCGGTGCTCGGGGCGATCGTGGCGGAGGACCGCCTCTCGGAGAAGGCGGGCTGGGACCCCTCCTGGGTCCTCGACCCGAAGGGCTACGTCGCGGCCCGGATGCCCGCGCCCGCCTCCGCGGCCACGCTCTGCAGCATCGCCGTTTCGGGCAACTTCGCCCTCTTCGTGACGGGCGGAGTCTGGATCAAACCGGCCGACTGGGCCGCGAAGCGCGCGCCCGACGACGCCCTCCGCGCGAAGGCAGCCCGCCCCTCCGAGGGCTGGAACGCGGCTAGGAAATAGCGGGAGCAGGCCCTCCTTCCATTGACGCCCCGGCCCGCGACTCCTATAAGGGGAGCGCCGCAAATCGGAGGTCCCCGATGGCGAAGTCCGAGCTGGAGCTCCGCGAATTCGAGAGGAAGATCCGGGTCCGCCCCCTCGCCGCGGGGGACTTCGACGCGGTCGTCGCGCTCCAGAAGGAGTGCTTCCCGGGGATGAAGACCTGGAGGCGCGAGCAGTTCGACAGCCAGCTCTCGGCCTTCCCCGAAGGCCAGATCGGCGTGGAGAGCGAGGGCCGGATCGTCGCCTCGTCGAGCAGCCTCGTCGTCGACTTCAGCCGCGACCGGGCCTGGCACAACTGGAGCGAGATCTCGGACGCCGGGTTCATCCGGAACCACGACCCCAAGGGCGACACCCTCTACGGGATCGAGATCATGGTGGCGCCGGCCTTCCGCGGGATGAAGCTTGCCCGCCGCCTTTACGAGGCCCGGAAGAGCCTCGCGCGCGAGCTCAACCTCCAGCGCATCATCATCGGCGGACGGATCCCCGGCTACGGGAAGCATGCCGGGGAGATGTCGGCGCGCGAGTACGTCCAGCAGGTGATCGAGAAGCGCCTGGTGGACCCGGTCCTCACGACCCAGCTCTCCAACGGTTTCGTCCTCAAGCAGATCATCCCCGGCTATTTCCCGGCCGACTCGGAGTCGCGGGGCTACGCCACGTACCTCGAGTGGCCCAACCTGGACTACGTCCCGGGCGGGCCCGGCCGTCAGCCGGGGGCCGCGTCCGCGCGGGTCTGTGTGGTCCAGTACCAGATGAGGAAGGTGGCGGACTTCGGGGACTTCGCCGCCCAGTCGGAATACTTCGTCGACGTCGCGGCGGACTACCACTCCGACTTCATCGTCTTCCCCGAGCTCTTCACGACCCAGCTCCTGTCGACCTTCCCCCGGCTCCGTCCGGGCCTGGCCGCCCGCCGGCTCTCCGAGTTCACCCCGCAGTACCTCGAGTTCTTCACGGGCTGCGCGGTGAAGTACAACATCAACATCGTCGGCGGATCGCACTTCACCGTGGAGGACGAGAAGCTCTACAACGTCGCCTACCTCTTCCGCCGGGACGGGACGCTCGCCAAGCAGTACAAGCTCCACCTCACGTCGAACGAGCGGCGCTGGTGGGGGGTGAGCCCCGGGGAGCGCCTGAACGTCTTCGACACGGACCGGGGGCGGATCGCGATCCTGGTCTGCTACGACATCGAGTTCCCGGAGCTCGCCCGCGTGGCCGCCGCGCGCGGGGCGGAGATCCTCTTCGTCCCCTTCAACACGGACGAGCGCTACGGGTACCTCCGCATCCGCACCTGCGGCCAGGCGCGCTGCATCGAGAACCACGTCTACGTCGTGGCGGCGGGCTGCGTGGGGAACCTCCCCTCCGTGGAGAACGCCGACGTCCACTACGCCCAGTCGGGGATCTACACTCCCTCGGACTTCCCCTTCGACCGCGACGGCGTCGCGGCCGAGTGCGCCGACAACATCGAGACGGTCGTGATCCACGACCTCAACCTCGACGTCCTCCGGCGCCACCGCGAGAAGGGCACCGTCCTGAACTGGCACGACCGCCGGAAGGACCTCTACCGCATCCGGTACACGGTGGGGGAGGAGAGCGCCGAGATCTGAGCAGCCCCCGGCAGATTCGCGGGCTGATCCTGACGTAGGGAGAGCCGGAGAGAGGAGGAGAGCGGGGGAGGAAAGCATCGGGAAACCCGGAGCGAGCCCGATCCCGGACGCAGCGAGGGCACCGCCGTCGCTGCGACACGATCGGAGCCCCTCGCCGGCTCTCCCGGCCTCGCCGGCTCCCCCTACGTCTCGGGACAACACGCGAATCCGGGATGCGCTCCGGCCGCCGCTCACCGCCGGCGGAGGAGCCCCAGGAGCGGGAGCGCGCAGAGCGAGAGGAGCGCCATCCGGAGGAAGGCCCCGGGGTATCCCGAGGACGCCGCGAAGCGGCCGACGAGGAACGCCGACCCCGCCTCGCACGCGTTCGTCGCTCCCATGTAGGCGCTGAACTGGGTCCCTCCGAGCCGCGGGTCGGTGAGGTCCATGAAGAGGGCGTACGACGCGGCCGTGAAGAGGCCGATGCCGAAGTAGAGGCCCCCGAGGACCGAGAGCAACGCCGCCCCCGTGGGCTCCCCGGCCCCGTCGAGCGCCGCGAGCCCGGCCACGTCGGCCGCCACCAGGACGAGGAAGAGGCCGGCCGCCCGGCGGCGCCCGATCCGGTCGGAGAGGTATCCCCCGGCCAGGGCGCCGAGGGCCAGGCCCGCCAGGGGGAGGATGGCCAGCGCCTGGCCCGCCTCGTCCTCCGCGAAGCCGCGGTCGATCAGGTAGGGGCCCGCGACCGCGCCCACCGCCTCGAACGCGGTCCCGGAGACGAGCGCGAAGGCCAGGCCCGCCCAGGTCTCCTTGCGGGCGAGCGCCGCGCCGAGCGTCGCGCCGAAGCGCCGGAGCTCCGTCCGCGCGCCCTCCGCGGGGGGCGTGGCCAGGAGCAGGAGGAGGAGGGAGCCCCAGACCAGGGCGACCAGGCCCAGGAGGACGGCCGCGTCGCCGACCCGGGCCGCGGCCCAGAGCGCGCCGCCTCCGAAGGCGGCGAGGCCGATCCTCATCCCGGCCTGCATCCAGCCGTTGAGGGTCCCGCGCTCCGGCTCCGGGACGCAGAGGATGGCCAGGGCGTCGATCGCCACGTCCTGCGTCGCCGCCGAGAACGCGTGGGCGAAGAGGAGGAGAACGACGAGGGCGCCCGCCTCGCCCGGGTCGAGGAACAGGAGCGGGAGGAGGGTGAGCCCCATGGCCCCCTGCGCCGTCACGATCCAGGAGCGGAACGTCCAGCGCGCGGTCCGGAGCGTGTCCACGAGGGGCGCCCAGAGGAACTTGAGCGCCCACGGGAGGACGAGGAATGCCGAGAGGGCCGTGACGGTCTCGACCGGCATCCCCTCGGCGCGGAGGCGGGTGGGAAGCGCGATCCAGACGAACCCGATCGGGGCGCCCTCGCTCAGGTAGAGCGCCGCGAAGAGGAGTCTGCGGCCCGCCGGCGTGGCGAGGAGGTTCATGCCGCGCGGTGCTACTTCGGCTTCTCCGGCCAGAGCCCGTTCATGAGCTCGACCGTCCGGTCGACGAGCACGCGGCCGCCCTCCGGCCCGACGAGCCCGCTCTCCGGGATCGCGCTGTAGCCCCCGCCCGCGACGGCGCGCTCCGTGGGCAGGTAGCCGCCGCAGCCCGCGGCGAGCTGGACCACGAAGGTCTGGAGCGCCCGGCTTCGCGCCTTCATCTGGATCCCGTAGTCGATGAAAAGCTCGAAGGCGTTCGTCGCGATCGCGACGTCTCCCAGCCGGAGGACGTGGAGCTCCATCGGGTACTCGGCGAAGTCTTCCGGCCGCTCGTGCCGCCGGACGACCGCCCCGTGCCAGCGGAGGCGGGAGAGGTCGGCCGAGGTCCGCTGGTCCGCGGGCTTCTTCTCGACCGACTCGACGACCGAGCGGGCCGAGCGGGCCTCGGCATCGGTGATCCTGCGCCCCGGGAGGCGGAGCTCCTCCACGCGGTGGGCGAAGGGGAGCTCCGTCGCGACCTCCTGCCGGGCCGCCCCCCAGGCGTAGTCCACCGCGTCGGCGATCCGGAGGGCGATGGCCCGGGTCTCGGAGACGTTCCCGTGGAGCCTCCGCATCCGGGCGTCGGCCGCCTTGCGGAGCTGGGGATGGGGCGACTGGTCCCCGGCCGCGCCGCACCAGGCGAGGATCTCGAGGTCCTTCGAGTGGCGTTCCCGGAGTACGGAGCGGACGTCGTCCCAGAAGTCCGAGGAGATCGTGCCGGCCCCCTCCACGACCTGGGAGGGGCAGGCCACGTTGATCGCGACGCCCGTGAGGCGGCGCTCGCCGTCGAGGAAGAAGAGGCTCTCCACCCCGTGGTCCTCGTATCCCTCCACCCCGCGGAAGTCCGGGACGGAGTTCCGGCCGTACATGACCGCCCGGCCGTCCGCGTAGACCATGCGGCGGTTCAGGCCTACCACGGCGTATCCGAGTCCCCACGCGGCCCCTCCCGGCTTCCGGCGCGTCCAGGCCTCGACGGCGGCCTCGGCGGCGCGGTCGAGGAGGAACTCCACGTACTCCGCCGGCTTCATCACTCCCTCCTCGGTCACGTCGTACCAGCTCTCGTCCGTCACCGGGGCGGTGTGGGTGTGGGTGGCGCTCAGGACCAGCTTCCGGAGGTCGAAGCCCTCGAGCTTCCCCTCCAGGCGCTTCCGGAGCCGCTCCTGGATCCCGTCGCGGATCGCGACCAGGTCGCAGGAGACCAGGATCGCCTGGTCGACCGCGCCTCCCGCGTCGCGGGTCTCGAGCGCGAGGGCGGTGAGCGAGAGGCGCGCCGCCACGCCCTTCGAGATCCGCTTGTGGAACTGGCCCGCGAGCGCCACGGGCCGGTCGGGGGTGATGTCGCGGCTCGACCAGCCGAGCTGGAGCCTTCCCGTCCGCTCCGCGGGGACGGGGACGCCGAGGGCCAGGACGGCCAGGGATGCGAGCAGGGTCTTCATGAGTCCTCCGGATCGGGGAGAAGGGGGACGGCGAGCCTCCCGGTAGAGTATACGGATCGCCCCCCGACGGCGCTCGAACGGGCGCCCCCCGGACGGCCGCGACGGCGTTATAATCCCGGGATCGGAGAGGACGCCTCATGACGAGACGCACGCTGGCCGCCGCGCTGGGACTCCTCGCGCTCGCCTCGGCCGCCGGGGCCCAGGAATGGCCCGGCTGGCGCGGTCCGCTCGGGGACGGGACCTCGAAGGAGGCGTCGTTCCCGCTCCGGTGGAGCGCGACCGAGGGCGTGCTCTGGAAGGTGCCGGTCCCGGGGAAGGGGCACTCCTCCCCGGTCGTCTGGGGGGACCGGATCTTCCTCACGACCTGCCTCGAGGACAGGGAGGAGCGGCGCCTCCTCTGCCTGGACCGGAAGGACGGCCGCACGCTCTGGGACCGGCTTGTCGCCTCCGCCCCCCTCGAGAAGAAGCACAAGCTCAACAGCTTCTCGAGCTCCACGCCCGTCACGGACGGGAAGCGCGTCTGGCTCGCGTTCATGGAGGGCAAGGACTTCGCGGTCTACTGCTACGACGTCGAGGGGAAGCTGGTCTGGAGGAAGGTGGCCGGCACGTTCTGGTCGCCCCACGGCTTCTGCAGCTCGCCGGTCCTCCACGGGGACCTGGTCATCTTCAACGGCGACCAGGACGCCGTGGCCTGGATCGTCGCGCTCGACCGGGCCACGGGGGAGGAGCGGTGGCGGGCGGACCGGCCGAACCGGACGCGGTCCTACGCGCCCCCCGTGATCTTCGAGGCGGCCGGGCGGCGGCAGCTCGTCCTGCCCGGGAGCAAGTGCGTGGCCTCCTACGACCCCGAGACGGGGAAGCAGCACTGGATCATCGACGGGCCGACCGAGCAGTTCGCCGCGAGCATGGTCTTCGCCGACGGGGTCTTCTTCATCACCGGGGGCTTCCCCCAGTACCACGTGCTCGGCATCCGCCCGGACGGCGCGGGGAACGTCACCGGGACCCACGTCCTCTGGCGGGACGAGGGGAAGGACGTCTGCTCGTACGTCCCCTCGCCGATCGCCTGGGGCCCGCACTTCTTCATCGCGTCGGACACGGGCTTCGCGAGCTGCTTCGAGGCGAAGACGGGGAAGCGCCTCTGGAACGAGAAGATGTCGCGGCACGTGAGCGCGTCGCCCGTGGCGGCGGCGGGCCGGCTCTACTTCGTCGACGACCAGGGGGTCACGACCGTCCTCAAGGCGGGGCCGTCGTACGAGGTCCTCGCCCGGAACGAGCTGGGAGAGGAGTGCTATGCCTCGCCCGCCCTCTCGCGGGGCCGGATCTACCTCCGGTCGGTCGGCCACCTCTACTGCATCGGGCAGGGAGCGGAGTAGGCCCGGCTCAGGGGCGGAGGAGGGGGGAGAGGCGGCGGAAGGCGTCGGCCGCGGCCTCGGCGGCCCGGTGGCTGTCCCGCGAGAGTTCGAGGGCGCAGGGCCCCTCGTATCGCAGCCGCCGGAGTTCGGCGAACACGGGCGCGAAGTCGATCTCCCCCGATCCCGGGGGGAGGTGCTCGTGGAGCCCGCGCCGGGCGTCGTCGATCTGAACGTTCCGGAGCGACGGCGCGAACTCGGCCAGGTGCTCGTGCGGGGCGCCCGGCTCGGTCACGATCAGGTGGCCCACGTCGATCGTCGTCATCAGGTCGTCCCTCCCGAGCCGGCGGCGGAGCTCCCGGTACCGGGCCAGGGAGTCCACCAGCATGCCGGGCTCGGGCTCGAAGCAGAGGGTGACGCCGGCGGCGCGGGCGTCGTCGAGCGTGCGCGGGAGGCGCTCGAGGAGGCGGTCCAGGGCTTGGACGGGGTCGTCGCCCTCCTCGGGGGCCCCGCTCCAGATGGAGACCAGCTCGGCGCCGATCGCCTCCGCCAGCCGGAAGGCCCGCCGGTAGTAGTCCGCCCGGAGCTCGGCCGCTCCCGCGTCCCGCGAGAGGAGGTTGGGCCAGTGCTTCCGGCGGGGGTGGAGGACGTAGCGCGCGCCCGTCTCGACGACGCGGCGGAGGCGGAGGCGGTCCAGGAGCGTCCGGGCGGCCTCCCACTCGCGCTCTCCCGTGGCCAGGAGGTCCAGGTGGGCGACGTCCGGCGTGAGCGCCACCCCGCCGTAGCCCAGGTCTGCCAGAAGGCGGAGCGCGTCGTCGAGCCGGTGGTGGGCGAGTCCGTTCGTGTTGTAGGCGAGGTACATCGAGGCGGGGCGGCTATGCCTGGGCCTCGGGGGGCGGCTTGAGCATGTCCCGGACGAAGGCCTCGAACGTGGACGCCATCTCGCGGGCGACGGTCTCCGCCATCCTCGCCTTCTGATCGGCCAGGGCGCTGGAGAGCTGGGCGATCTTCTCCATCTCGGCGTCCATCTCGGCGCGCTTGGCGCCCAGCTTCTCGAAGTCCAGGTTCAGCTCATCGCGGTCCTTCTGGATCCTCTGCTCCTGCTCCCGGAAGGCCGCGATCTTCTCGTCGGTGTCCTTCTTGAGCTGGTCGAGATCCTTGGCGCGCCGGACCACGTCCAGGTTCGAGAGCTTCGCCTCGAGGTCCTTCTCCCGCGCGCGGGCCGCCTGCTCGGCGGCCTGGAGGAGCTTCTTCTCGCGGTCCAGGTCGTCCTGCTCGCGGGCGAAGACCTTGCGCTGGACGTTGAGCTCCTCCTCGGCCTTCCGGAGTTGGGAGGCCTTCTCCGCGAGGGAGGCTTCGAGTTCCTTCACCGGGCCGAGGGCGGCGATGAACTGGGAGAGCGCCAGGAGTCCGGCGTCGAGCTTCTGGTACTTGGCGGCGAGGAGGCCCTTGTCCTGCTCGAACTTGGCCTCGGCGATGCGGCGCTCCTCGGCCTGGAGCTTGGGGAGGGATTCCGGCCCTCCCGGCCGGACGCGCTTCTCGGCGGCCTTCATCGCGGCCTCCACGGCCTGCCGCTGGGACTCCTCGAGGCGCTGGAGGTCGAGCGTGTGGGAGCGGCTCTTCAGGGCGCGCAGCTCCTCGATCAGCTTGAGGAAATCCTGGGGGCGCGCCTGGGCGGCCCTCTCGATCCGGCTCGTCTCCGTCTGGGTGCTTCCGGCCGCGGGGGGTTTCATCGTCCTGCTTCCTGCCGACCTCGCTCCTCCGGGAATATTATACCCCTCCGTGGTATAATCCGGCCGCCCTTTCCGGAGCCGCTTATGAACCGTCGGCCGCCCTCCGTGCTCGCCGCGCTGATTCCTTTCTTCGCGCTCACGTTCGCGCTGGCGGGGTTCACCGCGGGGTACTTCCAGGGCCGCGGGGCCAGGAGCCAGGACCTGGGGAAGCTGCACGCGGCGTACCGCAAGATCCAGGACCGGTACTACGGGGAGGTCCCGCCCGGCGCCCTCCTGGACGGGGCGCTCGAGGGCATGACCACCAAGCTCGATCCGTACTGCGAGTACTTCACCGCGGAGGACTACCGGGAGTTCGAGGACGTGAACCTCCGCGGACAGTTCGGCGGCGTCGGGATCGTCGTCGGCATCGACCGGGCGACGGGCTTCCTCCTCGTGGAGACCCCCATCGAGGACACCCCCGCGTTCGCCGCGGACGTCCTGCCGGGCGACCTGATCCGCGAGGTCGACGGGAAGTCCGTGAAGGGGCTGGGACTCTCGGAGGTCGTCAAGAAGATCAAGGGGCCGCCCGACACGCCCGTCACGCTTACGATGTCGCGGAAGGGGCGCGACCCCTTCAAGGTGACCCTGGTCCGGAAGATCATCGTCGTCAAGGCGGTGAAGGCCCGGATGCTCGAGGACGGCGTGGGCTACGTCCGGATCAGCGACTTCACCGAGATGACCAAGCAGTTCGACGCCGAGGTGAAGCGGCTCCGGGACCAGGGGATGAGGGCGATGGTCGTCGACCTCCGCTTCAACGGCGGCGGGCTCCTCTCGGAGTGCGTGAAGCTCTCCGATCGGTTCCTGGATTCCGGCGTGATCGTGACCACGCGGGGGCGGACCGCCGACGACGTCCGCTCCTTCACGGCGGAGAAGGGGGACACGCTCCCGGACTTCCCGCTCGTGGTCCTCGTGAACGAGTCCACGGCGAGCGCGGCCGAGATCTTCGCGGGCGCCATGAAGGACCACCGGCGGGGGACGCTCGTGGGCTCCCGGACCTTCGGCAAGGGTTCCGTCCAGACGCCCTTCGAGCTGCCCGACCAGTCCTACCTCAAGCTCACCACGGCCCGTTACTTCACGCCGAGCGGGACGAGCGTCCACCGCGAGGAGGGGAAGAAGGACTTCGGCCTCGAGCCCGACTTCCGGGTGGACATGTCCCAGGACGAGTACTCGAGGCTGATGAAGAAGTGGAACGACGAGAGGATCGTGAAGGGGGAGCGTCCCGCGGAACCTTCGGACTTCAAGGACCACCAGCTCGAGGCCGGGCTCGAAGTGATCCGGGCCAAGCTCGAGAACCGGGAGCCCAAGGTCGAGGCCCGGCTGCTCCAGAAGGAGAAGGCGTCGGAGAACTAGGAGTAGGGAATCGAGAATCGGGAAGCGGGGACGCGCCGGGACGATCGAGATCCCCGATTCCCCGTTCCCGATTCCCGGTTCCATGATCGTCCTCGGCATCGAATCCTCCTGCGACGAGACGGCCGCCGCGGTGGTCGCGGACGGGTTCGATGTCCGGTCGAACGCCGTCCAGTCGCAGATCGACCTCCACCGGGTCTACGGCGGCGTGGTCCCCGAGCTCGCCTGCCGGGCGCACATCGAGACCATCACCCCCGTCGTCCGGAAGGCGCTGGACGACGCGAAGGCCGGCCTCGAGGAGATCGACGCGTTCGCCGTGACCTCCGCGCCGGGGCTCGTGGGGGCCCTCCTGGTCGGGGTTTCGATGGCCAAGTCGCTGGCCCTCGCGACGGGGAAGCCGATCGTGGGCGTGGACCATATCCACGGGCACATGTACTCCGTGAAGCTCGCGTTTCCGGATCTGGCCTATCCGTGCGTCCATCTGGTCGTCTCGGGAGGGCATACGAGCCTCTACCTGTCCAGGAGCGAGATCGACCACGAGCCCCTGGGCGCCACCACCGACGACGCGGCGGGGGAGGCCTTCGACAAGGTGGCGAAGATCCTGGACCTCGGCTTCCCGGGCGGCCCGGCCATCGACCGGCTGGCCCGCGGCCGGGACCCCGCGAGGGTCGCCTTCAAGCGCACGGTCCCGGAGGATCTCGACTTCAGCTTCAGCGGGATCAAGACCTCCGTCCTCTATCGCGTCCGCGGCCAGGACGCGAAGCGGCCGATGACCCTTTCGGAGGACGAGCGCGCGGACGTGGCGGCGGGATTCCAGGAGGCGGTCGTCGACATGCTGGTCGAGCAGGCCCTCAAGGCCTGCGCCCGGACGGGGGCGAGGCGGCTGGCCGTGGGCGGGGGCGTCGCCTGCAACTCCCGCCTTCGGGAGAAGCTTGAGGCCCGCGCCCGGCGCGAGGGGATCGAATCCTTCTTCCCGCCGCCCTGCTTCTGCACCGACAACGCCGCCATGATCGCGGGCCTGGGCTACCACTTGCTCCGCGCGGGCCGCGCGAGCGACCTCACCCTCGACGCCATCCCCACCAAATCCCACCGCCCCCGAACTGTTAACAGAAACACGACGTTCTAGGGTTAACACTTCCGGCGGCGCCGGGGAATCACCGGGCGGGCGCGCCGTAGTAGCGGAAGCGGTCCCAGCGGTCGTCGTCGGGGTTCAGGGCGCGGGGATCGCCGGTCGCCTTGAGCCGGCGGTCGAGCTCCGCGCGGAGCCTGGCCTTCGCCTCGGCGTTCTCGGGGCGGGTTGCCACGTTCACGATTCGGTGGGGGGGGCCTTGGCGAGGGCGAGGAGCCTCACGGCCGCGAGCCCTTCCAGCCGGCCCGCAGGATCTCGGCCAGCTCCTTGACGACCGCGGCGTTCTCCGGGAGGGCCGCGACGTTCACGTCCTCGTTCGGGTCCTTCCCGTGGTCGTAGAGCTCGAATTCGCGGTACTGCTTGTCCGGGACCGCCCACTCGACGAGGCGCCAGCGGTCCGTCCGGACGGAGTAGCCCATCGCGCGGCCCACGCCGGGCACGCTCCGCGGGTACTGGCTGAAGGCGGCCCTCTTCCAGGTCCGTGCGGGGTCGTCGAGAAGCGGGGCGAAGCTCGTCCCCTCGCTCCCTTCCGGCGCGGGGAGCCCGCAGATCTCGGCGAGCGAGGGGTAGATGTCCACGAACTCGACCAGGGCGTCCGTCCTCCGGCCCGCCGCCTTCTGGCCCGGCGCCGAGACGAGAAGCGGCGCGCGCGTGGCGTACTCGTAGTTCGTGTGCTTGCACCAGGCCCCATGCTCGCCCAGGTACCAGCCGTGGTCGCCCCAGAGGACGACGGCGGTCTTCTCGCGGAGGCCGAGCCGCTCGAGCTCGTCCAGGATCCGTCCGAGCTGGGCGTCCATGTAACTCACGCAGGCATAGTAGCCGTGGATCAGCTTCCGGGCCTGCTCGTCCGTCACGGGGCCCGACTTCGGCATCCCGTGGTAGGCCCGGAGCTCGCCCCAGTTGCTCGGGGCGTACTTCGGGGCGTCCTTCGGCGGCGCGGCGTTTTTCGGGAGGGCGAAGTCCGACTCCTTGTAGAGGTCCCAGTACTTCTTCGGGGCCACGAAGGGGAGGTGGGGCTTGAGGAAGCCGACGGCGAGGAAGAACGGCTTGTCCTTGAGCGCGCGGAGCGCCTCGATCGCGAGGTCGGCGGTCCCGCCGTCGGCGAGCTCGGAGTCCCCGACGTCGGGCGCCTCCCAGGGGAGGCCGCGGGGCTGGTTCGCGCGCTGCGTAAGGTCCTTCCCGGCCTTCTTCGCCTCGTCGCGGAGCCTCTGGAGGAGGGCCTGTCCCTCGGGGCCGAAGCCGGGCTTCTTCGAGGTCTGGTGGGGGACGCTCCAGCTGGGCGGGTCGTCGTAGCCTCCGTGGTAGATCTTCCCGAAGCCCTGGGCGTGGTAGCCGTGGGCCTTGAAGTGCTGGGGGAGGGTGACCACGTCCGGGAGCGCCTTCCGGAAGTGGGTCTCGAGGTCGTACACCTTGGTCGAGTCCGGGCGCCGGCCCGTCATGAGGCTCGACCGGGACGGGCTGCAGACGGCCTGCTGGCAGTAGGCCCGATTGAAGACGGTCCCGCGCGCGGCGAGGCGGTCGATGTGGGGCGACTTCACGAGCGCGTTCCCGTAGCAGCCGAGCTCCGGCCGGAGATCGTCGACCGCGACGAAGAGGACGTTGAGCCTGGGCTTCTCTTGGGCCGCGAAGCACGCGACCAGGGCGAGGAGCGCGAGTTTATGCAGCATATGCACTTAACCCCCGCCCTTCCGGCGAGTTGCTCTCACGGTTCCTCGACCTTGAGGAGCGTCGAGTCCTCGTGATCGACCAACGAGTGTTCGAGGGCGATCCGGAGCGGTCCGACCTTCCGCTCCGGAGCCTCGCCGGTAAGGACGATTTCCGCGTTCTCTCCCTGGTGAGTCACGCGCGCGTGGAGCTCCGGGCGCGCCGCGTCGTAGCGGGTGACGGTCACCGAGCGGCCCCCCTCGAGATCGATCCGCAGGCCCGCTCGGACGGGACGGTAGTCGCCCGGGCCGAAGCAGGAGGACCCGGGCTTGAGTTCGAGCTCCAGGGTGACCGCCTGCGGCGACGCGGCCACGCAGCGCAGCTCCAGCTCGTGCCAGCGGCGGATCCAGCCCCGGGTGGGGGGCGCATAGCGGGCGAGGAGGAGGCCGCCCGGGTTGAGAACTCGCAGGCCCTCCGCGCCTAACCAGGCGATGAAGAAATGCTCCACCTCAATCTGCTCTCCGAGCCCGAGGCGCAGCGCGGCTCGTTTCTGGTCTCCCAGGAAGAAGCGCGGCCGGACCCCGTGGCGGGCGGCGGCCTGGATCACCCGATCCTGGAGGTCGAGGTCGGGAACGGCCGGCAGCGCGACGTCGGCGGCCTCCCGGAGCCGGGCCTCGCGCGCGAAGTACTTGTCGATCGCCGCCTCCCGGCGCTCGACCGACAGGTCGAGGATCGGCCGCCCGCCCTGCCCGGGCACGGCGGCGGGCGACTCGATGCCGTAGCGCCCGGCGAGCTTCCGCTCGCGGTTCTGCCAGGCGGTGATCCAGAGCGCCACGAGGACGAGGGCGCAGAGGAGGCCCGCAGCGATCCAGTAGGCCGGCGGGGCCCCCCGCCCGTCGAAGAGGGCGCCGCAGGGACAGGCCACCGCCCGGAGGTCCGGGGGATCCGCGACCTCCCCCCGGCACTTCGGGCAGCGCACCTTGAGGGACATGGGACCGCAGTATACAATCGGCGCCCCATGGACGAGCGCCGACTGAAGGGGATCCTCGACCGCTACCGCCGCGGGAAGATGTCGCAGGACGCCCTCCTCCGGGAGCTGCGGGGCCTCCCGTTCCAGGAGCTGGAATTCGCCAAGGTCGACCACCACCGCGCGCTCCGCTGCGGTTTCCCGGAGGTCGTCCTCTGCCGGGGGAAGACCGTCCCGCAGATGACGCGCATCGCGCGCGAGATCCTGAAGCGGGGGAGCGACTTCCTGGCCACC
>Ga0187893_10000522_pt1 | contig 99355 bp, 63 predicted proteins | sample MA1701074metaG_FD_139574 | JGI IMG/M metagenome (GOLD analysis project Ga0187893, IMG submission 139574) | White microbial mat communities from a basaltic lava cave in the Kipuka Kanohina Cave System on the Island of Hawaii, USA - MA170107-4 metaG ...
CCCGTCCAGCTCGGGGAGGTTCTTCCCCTGGCTGATCCGGCCATACCAGCTGTCCTGGGAGAGCTGCTCCGTGTGCGGGATCCTGCGGGTGAAGAACGGGTCCACCGGTTGAGCCCGGGCGGCCGGACAGATCAGGAAGCCCAACAGAGAGAGAGAGAATTCCGAGTTCGCCGGTTCATGACCATCGATCCCCAGAACAAAGGATGGCCATCTTACCCTCACGGGACATTCGAAGAGCACTTCTTTTTCGGCAACTGTTCAGCGGCGAGAAGCTGCCGCGGAGGGAACACCTTCGCAGCCGAGACGGTCATCGCGGTCGGCTTCATCGCCGCGTGCTTGGCGAGCGGATAAGCCGTCCGGGAGCCGCTGGGAAACGCGAGGGCGCACGTCTCGGGCGAGCTTTACCCGCGATGGATCACGCCCGGTTTGTTGACCGGTTACCTTTTTCGATAATCCGAGTAGAGACCCACTCCAAGCGACTTGCGAGCCCCGCGCGAATTGTCTTCCGATGGAGCGATCGATACGATGCGCGGCCGTGTCTTCCCGGATCCAAGCCCCTTGAAGGAAAACCGATGCTGTCTTCTTATACCCTTTCACTGATGGCGCTGCTGGCGCTCACCCCCCTCCATCCCGCCGACGTCGTCCCGCACAACCAGGACGGCCCGCCGGGGCCGGCGCTCTCTCCCGCGGAAGCCGTGGCGAAGATGACCCTGCCGCCCGGATTCCGGGTCGAGGTCTTCGCCGCCGAGCCGGACATCGTCAATCCTGTCACGATGAACTTCGATGAGCGCGGCCGGGTCTGGATCGCAGAGAGCATCGAGTACCCGCGACGGGACGCGGGGCCGGGGCGCGACCGGATCAAGGTCCTCGAGGACACGGACGGCGACGGCAAGGCCGACTCCTTCACGGTTTTCGCCGACGGCCTCAACATCCCCTGCGGCGTCGCGGTCGGAAACGGCGGCGTCTACGTGACGAACTCACCCGACATCCTGTTCCTCCGGGACACCGATGGCGACGACAAGGCCGACACGCGCGAGGTCATCCTCACCGGGTTCGGCCGCGCCGACACCCACGAGCTGCCCAACACGCTCACCTGGGGCCCCGACGGCTGGCTCTACGGCCTGAACGGGGTCTTCAACGGCGCGCGCGTCGTCCATCGAGGCGAGGAGCACCGCTTCGATGCCGCCCTCTGGCGCTACCACCCGCGCACGGGCGACTTCGAGCTGTTTGCGCAGGGCACTTCGAACCCCTGGGGGCTCGCGTTCGACGGCCACGGGAGCGCGTTCGTCTCCGCGTGCGTCATCGACCACCTCTACCACCTCGCCGAGACCGGCTACTACCACCGCCAGGCCGGCGCCTATCCGCCGTTCACGTGGAAGATCGAGTCCGTCGTCGACCACAAGCACCAGAAGGCCGCCTACTGCAGCCTCGCTCTCTACGACGCCGAGGTCTACCCGCGCGAGTACCGCGGCCGCCTCTTCATGGGCAACATCCACGGCAACTGCATCAACGCCGACAGGCTGAGCCGCAAGGGCTCGACGTACGTCTCGAGCGGGGAGCCGGACCTCCTCACGGCCAACGACACGTGGTTCATGCCGACGGCCATCCGCCTCGGCCCCGATGGCTGCTTCTACGTCCTCGACTGGTACGACCGCTACCACTGCTACCAGGACGCCAATCGCGACCCGAGGGGGATCGACCGTCTGAAGGGGCGGCTTTACCGCATCGCATACGGAGATGCCCCGCGCGCCGGTAGGTTCAACCTCGCCGCGGAGCCGACGGCGAAGCTCCTCGACCGCCTCGCCGACTCGAATCTCTGGTGGCGGAGCGAAGCTCAGCGCCTCCTGGCCGAGCGGATCGCGCGCCAGAACGACCAGGAGACGGCGAATAGCTTGAAGAGCCTCGTCCTCCTCGACGCCTTTCCCCGAAACGCGCGGCTTCACGCCCTCTGGGCGCTCGCGAGCGCCGAAGATCCCGGCGCCGAGCCGCGCTTCTTGGACGCGTCCTTCCACAAGAGGCTCCTCTCCCATGCCGATCCGGTCTTCAGGGCCTGGGGAGTTCGCGCCGCGGGCAATTCCCGCCGCGTGGGCCCCGAGGTCCGCTCGCGCATCGCCGAGATGGCGTCGGACTTGAGCCCCGAGGTCGTCCTGCAGGCCGCCACGGCCGCGCGGAAGCTCTTCGATGGGGAGGAGGCGCTCGCGGTGCTCCTCCAGGCGCTCGCGGCAGGCAAAACCGACGAACTGATCCCGCGCATCGTCTGGCGGAACCTGGAGCCGCTTGTCGGCGAGCGCGCGGCCGCGATCGCGGCTTGGATCGGGAGCGAGCCGCGGCGGCGGCTTCCTTCCATCGAGCCGATCTTCGACAGGACCATCGAGCGGCTTCTGGCGACCCGCGATCGCGGCGCGGGGGCGATCGATCAGCTCGTCGCGCTCGGCATCGAACATCGCGAGTCGTGCCCCGGCGCCGCCGAGAAGGGCCTTCGTGCACTCGTGAGGGCCACTGAGAGCGGTCAAATCGAGCCGAAGGACCTCGAGAGGCTCCGCAGAAGGCTCGCGGCGCCGCTCGCGGACATTGTCCGCGCTCCCGGCGCCGGTGCGGTCGCCGAGGAGGCTCTGAGCCTCGCCATCGCCTGGGGGGACGGGGAGGCGGTCGCGCAAGCGAACCGTATGCTCCTCGAAGGAAGACGGGAGGACTCTCGGGTTCGCGCCCGGGTCCTGCAGGCGCTCGCCGCCACGCGGGGCCCCTCGGTCGCCGACACGATCAAGAACCTCCTCGCCCGCGATGACGAGAGCGAGGAGTGGATGCGGGAAGTGCTCCGGGTCGCGGGGAGAGTCGACTCCCCCGCCCTCGGGGAGGCGGTCCTCGGGTCGATCGAGAAGCTTCCGGCCACCTTGCGGCCCCAGGCACTGGACGTTTTGACGCAGCGGCGCGCTTGGGCGGCTCAACTCCTCGATGCGGTCGATGCGAAAAAGGTCGACCGCTCGGCGCTCAACGTGAACCAGGTCCGCCAGATCCTCGCCCTCGATTCCAAGGAGCTGCGGGAACGCGTCACGAAGGTCTGGGGGCAAGTCCGCACGGAGCGAAGCCCCGAACGCGAGAAGGTTATCGCCCGCATGCGGAACGTCCTCAAGGAGAAGCCAGGGGACCCGTGGAAAGGCAAGGCCGCGTTCGAGAAGACGTGCCTCCAGTGCCACACGATCTTCGGGAAAGGCAACGCCGTCGGCCCCGATGTCACCTTCAACGGCCGCGAGACTCTCGATGCGATCCTGACGAACCTCCTGGACCCGAACCTCGTCATCGGAAAGGACTACTACGCTTGGACTCTCATCGAGAAATCGGGGAGGATCCTGAACGGTCTTCTCGTCGAGAATTCCGACCAGCGCGCGGTCCTCAAGGTGGCAGGCGGCAAGGAAGAGGCCGTCGCCAAGAAGGATGTCCGAACCCTCGAGATGGCCGAAGTCTCCCTCATGCCCGAGGACCTCGAGAAGACGATCTCCGAGGATGAATTCCGCGACCTTGTCGCCTTCCTCCGCTACGAGGAGGCTCCGCCCGAGCCGGTCGAGACGGCGAAGCACCCCGGTACTCCGCGGAGAATGGCCGTCGAACAGGAATACGGCGTACTGAGGGTCGTGGCCGACGGCCAGGAGCTCTTGCGGCACCACCACTCCGGCGACGGGCGGCCCTTCAGCCACCCCCTGCGAGCGCCGGGAATGCTCCCGGAAGGCGGTTTCGTTCTGACGGCGCTGCGGCCGGACGACCATCCGTGGCAGTACGGGCTTTTTACCGGCCACGCCCGAGCCGGCGGCCTCGATTTCTGGCACGAGAAAGGCTGGATCCGAAGCCGCGGGCTCGAGCGCGTCGAGGAGCACGCGGACCGCGTTCTCCTCATCTCGCGCGCCGACTGGCTAAGCCAGCGCCAGGCGGGCAAGAGGCTCCTCGCCGAGCGGCAGGTCATTACCGTGCATGCTCCCCAAGCGGCCGACCGCTACCGGATCGACTTCGAGTGGAGACTCACGCCCGATGCGGAGCTGAAGTTCGAGCGCTACGAGTACGGCGGCCTGGCGTTTCGGCCCGCGGATCACAATGACCGGCGCCACGAGCGCGCGGCGGGCGGCGAGAACCGCGCCTGGCAGGACGTGTCGGGGCTCTTCGCCGACGCAGGCGGCGGGGTCAGGGCCGCCGGAGTGGCGATCCTCGACCACCCGAAGAACCCCGGTTTCCCGAACCGCTGGCGCGTCGACGACCAGGGGCTCATCAACCCGGCGATCACGGCCGCGGGGCCCCTTACTCTACCCGCCGGCGAAGAAGCGGTGTTTCGATATCGCCTGGTCATCCACCTCGGCCACGGCGATGCAGAAGTTCTCGACGAGGAGCACCGAATCTGGACGCAAGCGGCGTCAAAGTAGCGGGGCGCCTCAGTCGGCGGGATCGAGAGCCATCGGCTGCTCGTCGCGGCTCCTGTCGCGGTAGACCGTCACGCCTTTCACCCGCTCTCGATAGGCAAGGAAGAAGATCTCGCGGACAACCTCGCGCGGGGCATCGGCCGGGAAGTTGATCGTCTTGGCGATGCTGGCGTCGCAGTGGTGCTGAAACGCGGCCTGCATCCGGATGTGCCAATCGGGGGCGATGTCGCGGGCGCAGACGAAGACGCGGCGGACGTCGGCAGGGATCTCGTTCATCCGGGCGATCGATCCCTCGCGGGCGATCCTCTCCATCAGCGACTCCGAGTAGAATCCCCGCTCCTTCGCCGCCCGCTCGAAGTGCCTATTCACTTCAAGGAGGCCCGCGCCGTCGAGGATGTTGCGGCGGAAGACGAGTCCATAGATGGGTTCGATGCCGCCCGAGCAGTCGGCGAGGATGCTGATCGTCCCCGTCGGCGCGATCGTGGTCGTGCAGGCGTTTCTCTGAGCGCGGTGGTGCACGACGTCCCAGAGACTCCCCTTCCAGTTGGGGAAGGGTCCCCGCTCCCGGGCGAGCGCTTCAGAGGCGGCGTGCGCCGCGTCGTTGAGGATGGCCATCGCGCGTTCTCCCGTCGCGATTCCCTCATCGGAGTCGTAGGGAATCTTCAAGAGGAAAAGCGCATCGGCCAGCCCCATGAGCCCGAGGCCGATCTTGCGGTTGGCGCGCGAGATGGCCTCCGACTGCGGAACCGGGTAGCGGTTCATCTCGATGACGTCGTCGAGGAAACGCACGCCCATCGCTACCGCCGCGCGGAAGCCGTCCTCGTCGAAGCGGGCCTTGCCTCCATCGTCGCGCACGAACGAGCTCAGGTTAATGCTGCCGAGATTGCAGGACTCGTAGGCCAGGAGCGGCTGCTCGCCGCACGGGTTGGTCGCTTCGATGCGGCCCACCGCGGGCGTCGGATTCGCCTCGTTGACCCGGTCGATGAAGAGGAGCCCGGGCTCGCCCGTGCGCCAGGCTTCATCGACGATGAGGTCGAAGATCTGCCCGACGGTCCAGGGCCCCTTTCCATCGAGACGCTGTAGGCGGCTTCGCTCGCCCGTGCGCGGGTTCACGACCTCGTGGGGCGTCGCGGGGCGATGGATCAAAGCCTCCATGAAGGAATCGGGAATCGCGAGCGAGATGTTGTAGTTCGTGAGCTCCCGGAGGTCGGCCTTCGCACCGATGAACGAGATGACATCGGGGTGATCGATGCGCAGGATGCCCATGTTGGCCCCCCGGCGGAAGGCGCCTTGCTGGATCGCCTCCGTGGCGCGGGAGAAGACGCGCATGAAGGAGAGTGGGCCGGAGCTTTTCCCTCCGCTCGTTCGAATCGTGTCGCCCTGGGGGCGCAGGCGGCTGAAGTCGAAGCCGGTTCCGCCTCCTGCGCGCTGGATGAGGGCCGCGTGCTTGACGGTGTCAAAGATGCCTTCGATCGAGTCCTCGACGGGGAGGACGAAGCACGCGCTGAGCATACCCAGCTCCCGCCCGGCGTTCATCAGCGTCGGCGAATTGGGGAGGAATTCCTGCCTGGCCATGAACGCGTAGAAGGCGTCGGTCCAGCGGACGGCAACCTCTTCGCTTCCGCCGGGGAAGTTGCGCTCGGGCGCCGCGACGTTGCGGGCCACGCGCATGAAAAGCTCCTCGGGAGTCTCGACGACGTTTCCGCTTCCGTCCCGGCGCAGATAGCGCGCCTGGAGGACCTTGCGGGCGTTCGGGGTCAACCTCAGTTCCGGCCGATCGCGGCTCCCCACCCGAAATCCTCAACCGTTGACGAGGCGGCGCAGCCCCCCCACCGCCATGTGCATGACGATCAAGTGCGCGTTCTCGGCGATCTCCATGTCGGAGATCGGGAAATGAATGCTGGTATGCACCATGGAGCGGAGCTTCCCACCATCAAAGCCGGTCAGCCCCACCGTGTAGAGGTCGTTCTCGCGGGCCCATTCGATGGCGCTGAGGATATTCGGGCTGTTTCCCGAACCGCTGAAGCCGATGGCGAGATCGCCCGGTTCGGCGTTTGTGGCGAGCTGCTCGCGGAAAACGGTGTCGTAGCCCCAGTCGTTCCCGAGCGCCGTGATGAACGGCGTGCAATCGGTCAGGCTCAGGACGCGCAGCCTCCGTTTCTGCTTCAGCCGATCGCGGATCGGGCTCTTGGCCAGGTCTTCGGCGAAGTGGGAAGCGGTGGAGCCGGAGCCTCCGTTTCCGAAAATGAAGACGTGGCGCCGCTCCTGGTATGCGCTGAAGAGCTTGCGGATGAGCGTCTCCACCGCGGCGTAGTCGACGCCGCGGATGACTTCGAGCGTCCGGATGACGTGCTCCTTCATCCCATCAAGCAGCTTCGGCGCGGCGATCTCCATGACCTCGGTTTTCTCCTTCGAGTCGTCGTCTTTCAGCAACAGATTCTCTCCGTTTTGGAGTGGAGTTCTATGGAAAAAAATGTTTCATCGCTGCGTCATGCGAGATGGAGCCGTGTTCTATCTCCTCGAAACCCGTGCCGCGCCATTCGCGTTTGCTCTGGCGACGTTCCTGCTCGGCGGATGCGATGAAAAAGCGGCGCCGCCACCGCCCGCTCCCGCGCCCGCCAAGGCGGAAGCGCCGGCCGGAACGGAACCGGCTCTCCAGACGGTGACCCCACCCGAGAAGAAGACCCCCGCCCCCAAAGGGGCCGCAATCGAGGAGATGCTGGCGCGCCTTCAGCCGGCCCCCGATCCACAGCGCGAAGCCCGAAGCAAGGATGAGGAAGCCAAGCTCCTCGCGGAGGCAGGAGGGCTGATCGCGGCGCTGGTCAAGGAGATCGATGCGGACGATGCCGCCGCCCTTCAGGCGCGGTTGATCCCGAAGGAGGAGCTGGAAGCGATGGTGAGCGAGGGCATGAGGCGAATACTGGTGGGCAACCTGCTACCGGAGAACGGCCGGGTCGTGCAGAGGCTCGTCGAATCATGCCGAGGGAAAGACGTCGCGCTCAAGGGGTGGACGCCGGGAAAGCTGCAGTCGACTCGGCCCGGCCCGACATTCAGGATCGACGCGCCGTACCTGACCAACTCCGTGGCGGAGGTTTCGAGCGCTGGAGAGTCGATCCCGCTCATCGTGGACCTCATCCATCGCGGCGGTAGATGGGTCGTTTTCCGGATCGCGCGAAAAGGCTGAAAAAGGGCTGTGCGTTCAATCGCCACGCAGGCTCCCTGAAGCGGGAGATCTTCGGCCTGCGGGGGCGGCCCAGCGGGGGCGACGCATTCCGTGGTGTACGCCTTCCTCGTGCCGGGGTCTCCGCTCACACGGGCCTTCGGCCCGAGAGCGGGTATGACGGCGTGTTCAGTGGCCTCCGCGCTCGCAAGAATGGGGTGTCCCCAGGGCTCGCTCGCTGGCCGGGCGGGAGTGAAAGGGCCCGCAGGGTGCAACCCACCGGCCCGCGAGGACTTCGAAATCCGACGGTCGCCGCTGCCGTTGCGGGGGCGAAGCCGGTACGAGCCACGAGTGCAAAAAAAAAGAGCGTCTCAGAGGAGTTAAGACGCCCTTAGAAAAGAAGTGAAGAGAAAAATGAAGAAAAGTCTTGACTGATCGGGGCACAATATACCGAGCCCCCTGGCGAGCTGTCAATCCCCTGCTGAAAAAAAATTCCACAGGTTATCAACGAGCAGGTAAGTATATGCCCAAACAAGACTTGCGTATTGGATATGCGGTCCGACTAGAACGGCCTCTTGGCCGTGTTTTTACAGCTTATTCACGACGGGAGATCACGGCCCGACGAGGGTTGTCGCCACGGAGGGTCCGGTGGTTCTGATGGAAATCCAGCGAGCGGCGAGCCCCTCGGTGATGCAGCGGGCCCGCTCCGAGAAGTCGGCGGCGACTTCGTTGTTTCCCCGCTCCGCGTAGATGGCCGCGATCGCGTCGAGTATGCGGGCCTCGACGGCCGGTCGGATGCGCTCTTGTGCACCAATGAGGGCCTGGTGAAGCGCTTCGAGGGCCCGCAAGAAATTCTTTCCCTTGTTAGTCGGGGAGCTCTCGACAACGCCAAGCAGGAACAGAAAATCGTCGAGGAGGTCCTGGGCACCGAGGGCTCGGGCTGCGTCGAGCCCCTCGCGGGCGACGCGAAGAGCCGCAGAGTGGTTCTCGCGCCGGCAATACTCCCAACCCGCCTCGAGAAGTAGGAGTTCGTGCTCGTACGGCAGGCCCAAAACCTCCACCAGCGATCGCGACCGCGAGAGGCATCGGGCGCTCTCTTGGTAATCGCCCGCCTCCGAGTGGAGCCCCCCCAAAAGCCGGTAGGCGTCCGCCTCCCAGCGCTTGGCGCGGGAGTGGCGGCTGAGGTCGACGGCCGCTTCGGCGATGCGTCGGGCCGGTTTCGGGAGCCCGACGCCTCGAAGGAAGTTTCCCAGGCGCAGCGTCGTGATGAGGAGCCCTTGGTCCTCGTCCACCTCCTGAAAGAGGCGCCAGCCGCGGAGGAGGAAGTCGAACGCCTTTCCCACTTCCCCTTGCACTTCGAAGATCGATGCGACCTCGATGTAGGCGTTCCCCACCAGGGCCTTCTGGGGAACGGGACCGAGGCATTCGAGGCTCTTCTCCAGGTAGCGCAGAGCGACCCGGCGGTTCCCGAGAAGTCGGTGGAGGCGACCCGCATGCTGGAGAAGTCGAGCCAAGGTCAGCGGGTTGTGAAGCGAATCGCGAGAGCGAAGCGCCTGTTCATAGAGTCGGCTGGCTTCCGCATACCTTCCTGCATCGACGAGATGGGCGCCCACCGGATCCCAGGGAACATCCTTGCGCGGGGTGTGTGAGCCTCCATCGCGAGGAGAGCCCTTAACAAGCAAACGGTCGATGATTTCCGATCGTGTACGAAGGTCGGGATAGATGGCGGGGAAAATCCCCGGATTTGCGTCCGCCGTCCCGAACCCCCCCGAGCGGTGAGCGTACTCCACGAGGCTCTCCGCGGCGGCATCGAAGTCCCGCAAGAGAAGGTGCACGTGGAACAGCCCCAGGTGCAAGTCCGATGCGGCCTCTTCCCGGCCGAGTTCGTGGAAAAGATCGCGGGCCTGAATGAGAAAATCGCGAGACTTAGCCGATTCTCCGCGCGACCGATGGAATCGCCCCAACTGAGCGAGGCATCGCGCCACGAGGAGGCGGTGTCCGCTCGATCGCGCCCCTTCCAGCGCCAGATAGAGGAATCGCTCCCCTTCGGCCAATTCGCCCCTCAGCAGGTACAGGTGGGCGAGGTTCTCGGCGGAGCGGAGGATGCCGGCCCGATCGCCGGTAGCCTCGTAGTGGTCTAGGAGGCTTTTCTCGAAGCCGATCGCCTCGACGTACTCGCCTCTGCGCAAGCTCACCTCCTGCGCGAGACGGTAGATCTCGACGTAGTCCGCGTTTTCATCGAGACCGCCGGACCCCGGAAACCGCATGCTCTTTTCAAGGTAGCGAAGCCCCTCATCGCCCTGACCGCTTTCGAGGGAAACCCGGGCCATGTGGGCGAGGAGGATCAGTCTCTCGGTACTCTCGCCCGTTCCATCGAGGTAGGAGAGCCCCGCCTGATACTGCGCCGCCTGCAGGCGAGCCTCGCCCAGCTTTCCGTAGATCGTGCCGATCCGCCGTGCTGCGCGGGCCCGGTCCTCCGGGTTCATGCGATCGAACCGGCGGCTGAAGATCTCCGAAAGGAGCTCGACCGACTCTCTGTGGTGCCCCGCTTGGTCGAGGAACTCCGCCAGCATCGCGCGCACCTCGTCCTGCGACGAGCCGTCCTTCTCGAGGTCACGGGCGTCGAGTATGTGCTCGAGGATTTCGATGGCCCGTACGATCGACGAGCGCTGCTCCGCCTCCTGTGCGGCCGCCAAACCCGCCTCCGTGCGGCGCGGGTGATCGGGGGAAGAGAGTAGGTAGTGGTTGACCAGCGTCCAGACGCCGGGACGGACAGCCGAACCGCCCGGCGGAGCGCGGTCGACTTCGTGCAGGAGGATCCCATCGGCGAGGGCCGAATCGACCTCACGCCGCTCGGCTTTCGCGAGTCCGTTCCGGACCCGCTCGGCGATCGGCTCTCCGCAGATCCTCCAGCGGGGCTCTCCGGCACACGGGACTCGCTCGACCCAGCCCGCAACCACGAGCCTCGCCAGGAGCCCCCCGACCTCCGCTTCCCCGGAGGGGCCGGGGGATTTCTCCCCGGCGTGGAGGGCAGCAAGCAGCCAGGAGGTCGGCCAGGGCCGTTCGGCCGCCGAGAGGAGCGCGACGAGGCGGTGGGCATCCTGAGGAAGTGCCGCGAGCCTCGCCTTGAAGAGCCGGGCTCCGGCCTGAGCCCCTCGTTCCGGTTCCTCGGGGACTCGGGCGAGGGCGGGCTCGCCGTCTTCGGTACACGCGCGGAGGAAGAATCGAACGAGGCAGGGGCTGCCGTTCGTGATGCGCAGGAGAGTTTCCCTCTGCGAAAGCGGTATGTCCACCCCGAGAGAGATCGCCAGCTCGCGGATTTCCTCTCGAGAATAGCCACGCGCCTCCACCTCGAATGCGAGGGTACCGACCTCCCTCAAGCCGTCGAGGCCGGGCGGCTGGCCGGTATCGAGGCCGGCCACCACGAGTAGCTTCGCCTGACCCCTCGAAGGTTCCCCCGAACCCGTTCCGCCCCGCGAACCTGCGATCCGCAGCGCTGCGGCGAGCATCTCTCGCGAGAGCGCATCCATCCGCTGCACGTCGTCCACGAGCAAGACCAGCGGCTCTCCTTGAGCCAACGCCACGAATGTCCGGCCGACCACGTCTACGGAGTGAAGGCGGTCGAGCTCGGCGCCGAACGATCCGCTGAGGGCCGGAGAACGAGCCGAGGTTTCCGAAGACGCCTCCGCCGGCGGCCAGGGCGAATCAGGGAGCCATCGCCGCAGTTGGGGAAGCAGGCCCTGGATCGATCCCCAAGCCTCGGAACCGGTCCCCACTCGATCGGCGGCGCCGGCGAAAAGCAGGCTCAACGCCTGCTCGATGAGATGGAGCGCCGATTCTCCGCATAGGCCGTCCCGAAAGCACGAAGTGTGCGCGCAGCGGACTCCCCATCCGCGAAGCGCCGCGGCGAGCGCATCGAGAAGGATGGATTTCCCCGAGCCGGCGGCGCCGGTAATCAGACCGAGAGAGCCGCTCGAGCCATCGCCCGAGGTCTCGACGACTCTCCCTTCGATCCAGGCCCGCAGGGCACGAATCAGGAGCCGTAGTTCGCGGCTTGGGAGCACCACGCCGGGAGTCCAAGGGGGGATGCGCGCTTCGGAACCGGAGGCGGTGCCGGGAACTTCCATCGGGAAAAGATACAACGCACTGCGGTGGGCGCCCACAGCCGTTATCGGCCCGCGCGCGTCGCGGATCGCTCATTCGCTCGCCTTGAAAATGCACTCGGGTGGGATAGATTTCTTCGTGACCATCCAAGGGAGCCTTCGATCTCTCAGCATCCCGGATCTTTTCTCGCTCCTCAACCAGCACAAGAAGACTGGGCTTCTCAGCCTCGTCTCGAAGTTGGATGAGCGAGGGATTCTCTTCAGCAAGGGAAATCTCGTCTACGCGACGGCTTGCGATGGCTCCCGCCGCCTGGGAAACATCCTGGTCAAGCTGGGACTCCTCACCGAGCAGGAAATCGATGTCCAGACACATCGCGGATGGGAACCGGGCTATTTCGGCCAGGAGCTGCTTACCCGGGGCCTCATCACCGAGTCCGAGCTGAATTCGGCCGTCCGCGAACAGATCCTCGACATCCTCGATGAAGTCTTACTCTGGGAAGAGGGGGCCTTTCACTTCGATGAATGGAGCGACGGACTTCCGGAGAATATCCCGAGCGGCCCTTGCGTCGCGGCCCAGAGCATCGTCCTCGATGCCATCCGCCGTTTCGATGAATGCAGTCTTATCCGCAACAAGTTTCCGGACCTCTCCGCCCACCTCAAACCCTCCCCGCGTCCGCCCGGGGGCCCGGCGGAGACCGAGCTGAACGACGCGGATCGGGAAACCCTCGCTCTGGTGAACGCACGGCGGACGGTCGCGCAGATCCTCCGCGACAGCGATCGGTCGCCCTACGAGACATCGGTGATCCTGGCGAAGCTGGCCCAGGTGGGATTCATCCAGCAGGCCAGCAGCCGTTCATCGAACGAGGATCTCCCATCGATCGCCGAGCCGTGGAGCTTGCCCGCATCCCCCGATCTCCCCCGCAAGACGTCCTGGATCCTCCGGGAGAACGCCATGCACAGCGACCGGCTTCTGGAGGCTGTCGCGAGCGAGCCCGCCATCGCCGCGAAGGCGCTCCGGTCCCTCGCCGCGGCGCGGCTGGACCTCTCAAGGGGCGAAGTCTCCTTGGCCCGGGTCCTCGAGAAGCTCGGGGTCCTGCGGACGCACGCCCTCGTCGTTCCCGAGATGACACGGGGGATGTTCTTCCCGGAGAAGGATTTTTTCTGGAAAGCCTGCCGGGATCACTCCGTGGTCTGCGCCCACCTCTGCCAGGAGCTGGCCAACTGGATTCAGTTCCCCTCGCCGGGGGAGGCCTACCTGGCCGGCCTCCTGCACAACCTCGGAGTCTTCATCCTCATCGGCGCCTATCCGGAGCGGTACCGCGGCGTTCTAGAAGAAGCCCGGCGATCGCGCCGCGACCTGCGCGCTCTAGAGGAAGTGACCTTCGGGATGTCGCACGTGAAGATCGGAGGGATCTACGCCGAGCGATGGTCGTTTCCGAAACCGCTCGTCTCGGTCATCCGGATGCACCACCAGATCGGAGAGGGGGAGGGCGGCCCCCTCCTCGACCTCGTGGCCCTGGCGAACTGGATCGCGCGCACGTACGAAGTCGGCCTCGAGTTCTCCCACAATGCCGGCGTCCAGATCGAGGGGGCTCTGAGCCGCTTGAAGCTCAAGAAGCAGAACGTGCTGGCCCTCTCCGAGAACACCGCACGCGCGGCGCTCGCCACATCCTGAAACGCGAGAACAGGAGCTCCCCGTGTCAGTCAAATTCACCGAAAAGGCCGAGAAAACCCTCCTCGTCGCCGGAAACGAAGCGCGGAGGCGGTCCCACGAGTACGTGGGAACCGAGCATCTCCTTTACGCCGTCCTGACGCAGAAGGACGGACCGGCGTTCCAGGCCCTCGCTCGCTTCGACGCCGACACGGAGGAGCTCTTGAAGCTGACGCTCGAAGCGCTCGACAGAGTCGGATCGTCCAAGAAAATCGATGCGATTCCCTTCACCCCGCACGCCAAGCGATGCCTGGAGCTGGCCGGCGATGCGGCGGCACGGGCAGGACAGAGCTTCATCGGCGTCGAGCACATCTTCCTGGGTCTTCTCCTGGAGGATGAAGGTTGCGCCGCGCGGCTCTTCGCGGAAACGGGGCTGCCCGTCGAGCGGCTGGCGGAGGAGATTCAAAGTTCCCTCGGCGGCTCGGGAGGGGAAGAGCCGCGCGACCAGCCGAAGTTCCAGTTCAACGCGCCTCAGACCCGCCCGAAGCTGGCTGTGCTGGAGTCTTTTGGAATCGACCTGACCGAACAGGCCCTCGCCAACAAGCTGAGCCCGGTCATCGGGCGAAAGCCGGAAATCCAGCGGCTGATCCAGATCCTCAGCCGCAAGACGAAGAACAACCCGGTGGTCCTGGGCGAGCCCGGCGTCGGAAAGACGGCCATCATCGAAGGGTTGGCGCAGCGCATCGCCGACCGCGACGTCCCCGAGCCCTTGCTCCACAAGCGCATGATCAGCCTCGATCTCGCCGCCGTCCTGGCGGGGACCAAATACCGCGGCGAGTTCGAGAAGCGGCTCAAGAGCATCATCAAGGAAGTCATAGACGCAAAAAACGTGATTCTCTTCATCGACGAGATCCACTCGATGATGGGAGCGGGGGCGTCCGAGAGCTCCCTGGACGCGTCGAACATCCTCAAGCCCCCTCTATCCCGCGGCGAGATTCAGTGCATCGGCGCTACGACGCTCGATGAGTACCGCAAGCACATCGAGAAGGACGGCGCCATGGAGCGGCGCTTCCAGCCGCTCATCATCGATCCGCCGTCCAAGGACGAGGCCGTCGAGATCCTGACGGGCCTTCGAGACGGATTCGAGGCCCATCACCGCATCCGGATCACCGACGACGCGATCCGAGCCGCCGTGGACCTTTCGGCCCGCTACATCTCGGGCCGCTTCCTCCCCGACAAGGCGATCGACGTCCTCGACGAAGCTTGTTCCCGCGAACGGCTCGCCCGCACGACGAAGCCGCCCGACCTGAGCCACCTGGAAGAGGAAATCGTCCGGTTGGAGCGCGAGAAGAACGACGCCGTACACGGCCAGGATTTCGAGGTGGCCGCACAGCTGCGCGACCGCCTGGAGAAGACCAAACAGAAGCGCGACGACATCCTCCACCAGTGGAAGAGGTCGACGAAGGAGATCGACGGCGCAGTCGACGCCGGCTCGATCGCCGAAACGATAGGCATCATGACGGGCATCCCGGTCGCCAACCTGAAGGAAGGCGAAGCCGAGCGCCTCGTCCACATGGAAGACCACCTGGCGCGGATGGTCGTCGCGCAGGATCTGGCCATCAAAACGGTCTCCAAGGCGATCCGCCGCTCGCGGGCCGGCCTCAAGGACCCCGACCGCCCGCTCGGTTCGTTCATATTCGTGGGACCGACCGGCGTGGGGAAAACGCTCCTCGCCAAGGCGCTCGCCAAGTTCCTGTTCGGTAGCGAGGACTCGCTTATCTCCATCGACATGTCGGAGTACATGGAGAAGCACAACATCTCGCGGCTCATCGGCTCGCCGCCTGGATACGTCGGCTACGAAGAGGGTGGGCAGCTCACCGAGAAGATCCGGCGCAAGCCCTACTCGGTCATCCTCTTCGACGAGGTCGAAAAGGCCCACCCCGACCTCACCAACATGCTCCTCCAGATCATGGAGGAGGGGCGGCTCACAGACAGCTTCGGGCGCAAGATCGATTTCAAGAACACGATCCTCATCATGACGTCCAACCTCGGCGTGCGGGCCAACCTGGACCAAGCCGGCCTTGGATTCCGCGCATCCGGCGAGGATTCCAAGCGGTCGGAGCACGTGCGGCAGATCCGCGAAGAGCTGGAGACCCACTTCCGGCCCGAGTTCCTCAACCGGCTGGACGGCGTCGTGATCTTCGAGCCCCTGACCCGAGACGCGGTCCACGAAATCTTCCGGATCGAGATGGGAAAGGTCGAGGCGCGGCTCGCCCAGCGCGGCATCCGTGCGGAGCTGACCCCCCAGTGCATCGAGCACTTGATCGCGGTCGGCTTCAGCGAGAAACAGGGAGCGCGCGGCATCCGACGCGCCATCGAGGACCTCGTGGAGGACCGCCTTTCGGAGATGATCCTCCTCAATCACCTCCACACCGGCGAGACGGCCCAGGTCGTCGTCGAAGTCGGCGAGGTCCGGATCCGCGTGGCGCAGGGGACCCGGTAGGCGCCATCCCAGGCGATCGATATCATCGCCGCCGTCATGGCGATGGACGAATGCCCGCACTGCGGCGAGCCGATCGACGAGAAGGCGAAGTCCTGCCCGCACTGTGGGGCCGACGATGAGACCGGCTGGAAACCCGATACGGATTACTGGTCGGTCGAGCTTCCGGAGGACAATGACGAGGACGAAGCGCCCGCCCCGACGCCGTTGTCGGCCCGACTTCCTGCCACCGTCGGCCCGATCGTACCCGTGGCAGCCTGGATCTTCTTCGTCATTTACGGATCCTCTCGGTTCCGGCCGCCCTTTCTCGTTCTGATTCCGGCCATTTACTTGGTGATCGTCATCTCGCTCGCGGCGTGGATCGCGCGACGCAGCCCTCGGAATCAGGGAAGCTGACCTCCGGGCCTTCGGCCAGGATGCCCTGCTTCCCCCTCATTCCCGGATCTCCGAGCGTTCGCTGGAAGAAAGCGTGGACCATCCTCGCGAGAAGCTTGACATCCCTTCCCGGCGGGCTTTGATATGCGGCGGAGCTAGAAGATTCCCACAGTGAAGAGGAAGGACGCGGCGGGACGTTGGCGCAGATCTTCCACCCCAGCACGAACACCATATCCAAGGTGAGCATCCTGGGGGGGGTCGTCATCGCCTCCGGTCTCGTGGGACTCCTGTACGCGGTTCAACGCTCCTCCTACATCACGCAAGTGGGAGTGGCCCGCCTGCAGCCCGTTCCATTCAGCCATAGACATCACGTCGAAGGAATGGGCCTCGACTGCCGGTATTGCCACACGTCCGTCGAGACTGGAGCGTTCGCGGGCATTCCCCCCACGAAGACCTGCATGAACTGCCATTCGCAGATCTGGTCCGACAGCCCCATGCTGGCCCCGGTGAGGGAGAGTTTCCGCACGGGGTTCCCGATCGAGTGGACCCGCGTCCACGACCTCCCCGACTTCGTCTACTTCGACCACAGCATCCACGTCGCCCGCGGAGTCGCCTGTCGGACATGCCACGGGCGCGTCGACCAGATGCCTCTCCTGTGGCGGGAAAGCACCTTGCACATGGACTGGTGCCTCGGGTGCCATCGAAGCCCGGAGGATTCTGTGGGACCGAAGGAGCATGTTTTCACGATGGAGGACACTCCGTCCGCCCCGCGCACAGGGACCACTCCCGCCGCCGCACGGACCGGTTCCGCCCTCGCAGCCGGAAGCGGGAACGAAAGCGGGGTCCTCTTTCTGACCAACTGCTCCGTTTGCCACAGATGAAGTCGCTCCGATGAACGATCTCGTATCCACCAGGACCTCGATCGACTGGGCGGCGGTCCGGCGGAAGCTCGCCGCGGATTCCGGGCGGGAATATTGGCGGGGACTCGAGGAGCTGGCCCATTCGGAGGAGTTCGCCCGCTGCCTCGAGCACGAGTTTCCTCACGCGCCTTGGGACCTCGCGATCGACCGCCGTCGGTTCTTGCAGCTCATGGGGGCATCGCTCGCACTCGCCGGAATGACCGGCTGCACGCGCCAGCCCGAGGAGAAGATCGCCCCCTTCGTCCGCCAGCCGGAGGAATTCGTCGATGGAGAGAAGCTCTTTTACGCCACGGCGATCTCCCTCGGGGGCTACGGGACCGGCGTCCTCGTGGAGAGCCACTTCGGGCGGCCGACAAAGATCGAGGGGAACCCGCTCCATCCCGCAAGTCGGGGCTCGTCGGACGCGGTCCTCCAGGCCGCCATCCTCGGCCTTTACGATCCCGACCGATCTCAGGCGGTGACCAGCTTCGGACGCATCAGCTCCTGGTCGTCCTTTCTCGCTTCTCTCACCATGGCCCTGCAGAAGCAAGCGGTATCGAGCGGCGCCGGATTGAGGCTCCTGACGGAAACGGTGACCTCCCCCACGCTCCACCGCCAGATCGAGGAGCTCCTCCAGCGCTTTCCCGGTGCTCGATGGCACCAGTGGGAGCCCTGCGGGCGGGACAACGCGCGGGCGGGGGCGCGTCTCGCCTTCGGAGAGCAGGTCGAGACGCGCTACCGGTTCGACCTCGCCGACGTCGTCCTGGCGCTCGATGCCGACTTCATCTCGAACGTTCCCGGATGCATCCGCTATGCGCAGGACTTCGCGGCCCGCCGCCGTCCGGATGGCCGCCTGGGGACCGCGCTGGAGGAGAATTCGGCGGGCATCTGCCGCCTGTACTCCGTCGAGTGCACCCCCACCCTCACAGGCGCACAGGCGGACCATCGATTACCGCTTTCTCCCGCGGGCGTGGAACCGTTTGCGCGCGCGCTGGCGCGGCGCATCGGCGCTCCTGTGGGACTCGATGGGGGTCAGCCTGTACAGGCGGACATACCGGCGAAGTGGCTCGAAGCGGCGGCGGACGACCTCCTCGCGCGCCGCGGTAGGTCCCTGGTCTTGGCGGGTGAAGCGCAGCCCCCCGAGTTGCACGCTCTGGCCCATGCCATGAACCACGTGCTGGGTAATGTGGGGAAAACGGTCATCTATACCGCACCGGTGGAGCCGCAGCCGGTCGCTCAACTCGCCTCGCTCGAGGACCTCGCTCGAGACATCGACGCGTCGAAGGTCGAGGTCCTCGCCATCCTCGGAGGAAATCCCGTCTACAACGCTCCGGCCGACTTGAAGCTGAAGGAGCGCCTCCTCAAGGTGCCTTTCCGGTTCCATCTGAGCGGCCACGCGGACGAGACGTCCGCCCTCTGTCCTTGGCACCTCCCGGAGGCGCATCCCCTCGAGGCCTGGAGCGACGTTCGTGCATTTGATGGCACCGTATCGATCGTCCAGCCGCTCATCTTGCCCCTCTACGGCGGCAAATCGGCTCACGAGGTCCTCGCCATGCTCCTCGGCCGACCGGACGGCCAGGGGCATGAGATCCTGCGGGATGCGTGGAAGAGCCGATACCGGGGCGCCGACCAAGGCGGGGAGGACTTCGAGAAGTTCTGGCGGCGCATCCTCCACGACGGGCTCGTCGCGGGCAGCGAGACGGAGGAACGTCCCGTTATCCTCCGGCCCGACCTCAAAATTCCGCCGGCCACTTCCGATGCGGGGGGCCGCGGAGGCGACCTCGAGGTCATCTTCCGCCCCGATCCGACGGTCCACGACGGTCGATTCGCCAATGTCGGCTGGCTCCAGGAGCTCCCGAAGCCGCACACGCGGCTCACCTGGGACAACGCCGCCATCGTGAGCCCGGGGACCGCCGAGAGGCTCTCCCTCCAGAACGAAGAGGTCGTCGAGCTGAAACTGGAAGGCCGTACGGTCCGGGCCCCCGTCTGGATCCTCCCGGGCCAGACCGATGGCTGCGTGACGGTCCATCTGGGCTACGGGCGCACCCGCGCGGGCCGAGTGGGCAGCGACACGGGGTTCAACGGTTACGCGCTGCGCGGGACGCGATCCCTCTGGCACGCACGCGGACTCGCGCTGCGCAAGACGGGAACGCGCCACCCGCTCGCCTGCACTCAGATCCACCACAGCATGGAAGGGCGGCACCTCGTCCGCTCGGGCACCGTGGCGGATTTCCGGGAGCGGCCCGATTTCGCGCGCTCCATGGCGCACGAGCCCAATCCCTCGGAGACCCTCTACCCACTCCTCCCCGGCGCGGAGAACGGGTGGGGCATGGCGATTGACCTCACCCTCTGTAACGGGTGCAACGCCTGCGTCGTCGCCTGCCAGGCGGAGAACAACATCCCGATCGTCGGCAAGGCGGAAGTCGCGAAGGGGCGCGAGATGCACTGGATCCGCATCGACCGCTACTTCGTGGGGAAGGACCTCCGGAATCCCGAAGTCCGCCACCAGCCGCTCCCCTGCATGCACTGCGAGAACGCACCCTGCGAAGTTGTTTGCCCCGTCGGCGCAACGCTCCACTCGAACGAGGGGCTGAACGAGATGGTCTACAACCGCTGCGTCGGGACCCGTTACTGCTCGAACAACTGCCCCTACAAGGTCCGGCGCTTCAATTTCCTAGCCTATACCGACCTCGAGACGCCGAGCCTCAAGTTGATGCGCAATCCCGAAGTGACGGTCCGGACTCGCGGCGTGATGGAGAAGTGCACGTACTGCGTCCAGCGGATCAACGAGACGCGCATCCGCGCCAAGAAGGAGGGACGGCCGATCGGTCCCGATGAAGTCGTCACGGCCTGTCAGGGCGCCTGTCCGGCCCGGGCGATCTCCTTCGGGGACATTCGCAACGCGCGAAGCCAGGTATCCGAGTGGAAGGCAAGCCCGAGGAGCTATGGGCTCCTCGCGGAGCTGAACACCCGGCCCCGCACGTCGTATCTCGCGAAGGTCACGAACCCCAACCCCTCGATCCAGGCCGAACCGCTGTGAAGGCGACGAAGCAGAACCCCGGCCAGCCGCCGAGCCTCGGGGCCCCGGTCATCCAACCCGGCCACACGCTGACCACGGTGACCGACAGGATCAGCGCGGTCGTCCTCCGCGGCCGCACGCCGCGGTTCTGGTTCATCGGTTTCGGGATCTCTTTCGCGCTCCTCATGCTCTTCCTCTACTCGGTGTCGCGCCTCCTCCTCGAAGGCGTAGGGATCTGGGGACTCAATATTCCGGCAGCTTGGGGATTCGACATCACCAACTTCGTCTGGTGGATCGGCATCGGCCACGCGGGGACGCTGATCTCGGCCATCTTGCTCCTCTTCCGGCAGGACTGGCGAACATCGATCAACCGCTTCGCGGAGGCGATGACGCTCTTCGCGGTCTCCTGCGCCGCCCTCTACCCGATCCTCCACCTCGGGAGGCCGTATCTCTTCTACTGGCTCATTCCGTACCCCAATGTGATGGGGCTCTGGCCGCACTTCCGCAGCCCGCTCGTCTGGGACGTCTTCGCGGTCTCCACGTACGCGACGGTCTCGCTCCTCTTTTGGTACGTGGGTCTGATCCCCGACATGGCGACGCTGCGGGATCGCTCCCGGCGGAAGCTGACGCAGTGGTTCTACGGCTTCCTCGCGATGGGCTGGCGCGGCTCGGCCCGGCACTGGCACCGCTACGAGACGGCCTACCTGCTCCTTGCGGGGTTGGCGACGCCGCTCGTCATCTCCGTGCACACGGTCGTCAGCTTGGATTTCGCGGTCTCCGTCATCCCCGGCTGGCACACGACGGTCTTTCCTCCCTACTTCGTCGCCGGCGCCATCTATTCCGGCTTCGCGATGGTGATGACGCTCGCGATCCCTTTGCGCGCCGCGTTCAGCCTCAAGGACTTCATCACGCAGCGCCACATCGACAACATGGCCAAGGTGATGCTCGCCACGGGGCTCATCGTCGCCTACGGCTACGGGATGGAGACCTTCATGGCATGGTACAGCACCAGCGAGCACGAGCGGTTCATGGTGCTGAACCGGATGACCGGTCCCTACGCCCCGCATTACTGGAGCCTGATCACGTGCAACGTCCTAATCCCGCAGCTCCTCTGGCTCCGGAACGTCCGCCAAAACACGATCGCTTTGTTCGCCATCTCCATCGTGGTCAATATCGGGATGTGGCTCGAACGGTTCATCATCGTCGTCACAAGCCTCCACCGGGACTTTCTCCCCTCCTCGTGGGGAATGTACTCCCCAACCTTCTGGGAGTGGTCGCTCTACCTCGGTTCGATCGGGCTTTTCTTGACCCTTCTCTTTCTTTTCGTTCGCTTCCTCCCGGCCATCTCGATCTTCGAGATGCAGACGCTCGTGGCCGACGAGGCGGAGGAGCACGCGGCGGTGAAGTCTTGAGGGCATGAGCTTGAAGGCGGAAGAAACCACCCTCTACGGCCTCCTGGCCGAGTTCGAAAAGGCCGAGACTCTCGTCGAGGCGGCGCGTCGCGCCTTCCGGGAAGGGTACCGGCGGATGGATGCCTACAGCCCGTATCCCGTCGAAGGGCTCGCCGAGGCGATCGGCTTCGCCCACACACGGTTGCCTCTGGTGGTGCTCGGCGGAGGAATCGTCGGCTGTCTGGCCGGCTTTTTCTTCCAGTACTTCGTCTCGGTGATCGACTACCCAGTCAACGCCGGGGGGCGCCCCCTCAATAGCTGGCCGTCGTTCATAATCGTCACCTTCGAGATGACGATCCTTTGCGCGGCGCTCGCGGCGGTCCTCGGGATGCTGGGGCTCAACGGCCTCCCGAGGCCCCACCATCCGCTCTTCGCGGTCAAACGGTTCGCCCTCGCCACACGCGACCGTTTCTTCCTCTGCATCGAGTCGAGGGACCCCCGATTCGATCGCGAGAAGACGCGGGCCTTCCTGGGAACCCTGGGTGCCGAGGAGGTGAGCGAAGTTGAGCTCTGACCGCCGATGGTTCCCAGGGAGCACGCTCCTGGTGGCCGTCGCGGCTCTGGCGGCCTCCTGCCGGCAGGAGATGCACGACCAGGCCCGCTACAAGGAGCTGGCGGCGAGCACGTTTTTCGCCGACGGCCGGTCGGCCCGCCCGCCAGTGCCCGGGACCGTGGCGCGCGGCCAGTTTCGGGGCGACGACCACCTCCACACCGGCCGAGAAGGGAAGGATCTCTCCGCCCGCTTCCCTTTCCCGATCGACATGCAGGTTCTCGAACGCGGCCGCGAGCGCTACGACATCTTCTGCTCTCCTTGCCACGACCGGACCGGCGGAGGGCTCGGAATCATCGTCCGGCGGGGCTACCGCCGACCGATGTCCTTCATGAGCGAGGATGTGCGCCGCAAGCCCGCCGGCCACTACTTCGATGTGATCACGCGAGGCTTCGGCGCCATGCCCGACCACGCGGCGCAGATCCCAGTGCGCGACCGCTGGGCGATCGCGGCCTATATCCGCGTTCTCCAGCGCGCCCAGGACGCCCGGAGGGAGGACGTCCCTCCGGAAGAAATGCAGAGGCTCATGGGAGGCGGCCGATGACCGGCGCTGCGGGGCTTGGAGCCGCGCTCCCCGACTCCCTCCGCAAACTCCAGCGGCGCACGCGGGTCCTGGGGCCCGCCGGCCTCGCGGTTTGCGCCGCCGCCCTCCTCTTCGACCGCGACCAATTCTTCCGCTCGTACCTCATCGGGTTCCTCCTTTGCCTCGGATGGTCCCTCGGCTCGATGGCGATCCTCATGATCCACCATCTCGCCGGAGGCTCCTGGGGTTTCGTGAGCCGCCGCGTCCTCGAGGCCGCAACGCGCACGCTTCCCCTCCTTACGATTCTCTTTTTACCGATTCCCCTCGGCCTGGCCTTCCAGTGGAGTCACATCTACCCCTGGGCGGATGGCGCGGAGGCCGCCCGCGGCGAAGTCCTCCGGCACAATTCCGCCTACTTGAATGTCCCGTTTTTCCTCTGGCGCGCCGTTTTCTATTTTGCGGTCTGGCTGGCGCTGTCGGGCCTCCTCAACCGCTGGTCCTCCGAGCAGGACCGGACGGGAGATGCCGCCCTTCAGACTCGCTTGCGCTATCTCAGCGCGCCCGGGATCCTCCTCTACGCCCTGACGGTCACCTTCGCCGCCATCGACTGGGCTATGTCGCTCGAACCGGAATGGTTCTCGACGATCTACGGGGTGATGTTCATCGTCGGCCAGGCGGTGGGAGCCATGGCGCTGGCGATCTGCGTCCTCTCGCGGCTGGTAGAGGCCGCGCCCCTTCGGAGCGCCCTCGGGCCGGCGCAGTCGAACGACCTCGGCAACTTCCAGCTCGCGTTCGTGATGCTCTGGGCCTATGTTTCGCTCTCGCAGTTTCTCATCATCTGGTCCGCGAACATCCCGGAAGAGATCCACTGGTACTTGAGCCGAACGACAAGCGGCTGGCAGGGGCTCGCGGTCTTCCTGACGGTCTTCCATTTCGCGGTTCCGTTCCTGTTCCTGATCTCGCGGCCGCTCAAGCGCGACTTGCGGCGCCTCTCCCGTGTCGCGCTTCTCCTCCTCCTCCTGCGAGTCGCCGACCTGTACTGGCTCGTCGCCCCCGCTTTCGGGGGCCACGGCGCGGGAGGTCGCCCGGAGGCGGGCACGGAGCACGCGGGGTTCTCAATGACCTGGCTCGATGTCCTGCTGCCGGCATCCCTCGCCGCGCTCTGGCTCGCGCAGTTCCTGAAGGAGATCGAGAAACGTCCGCTCTTGCCGCTCCACGATCCGCGATTCGAGCCGGCCATGGAGGCTCACGCCAAGGGAGGCCACGCATGAGCGGTCGCGTGGGGAGAACGGCGGACCGCAAGTCCGAGGGCCCCGAGAAGCCGCCGGAGGACATCAACTTCCGCGCGATCCTCCTCGGGGGGGCGATCCTTGTCGCTTTGATGGTTATGGCGGTCGTCGGCTCCCGGTTCTTCGGCGATTTCCTCGATGCCGAGAGGAAGGAGGCCGTTCGAGGGCCCGAGCCGCTTCCGGGCACTCCCCAGGTGCGGCCCGAGCCGCACCTCCAGAGGGCGGCGGCCGAGGACCTCGCCCGCCTCCGCCGGGAAGAGGAGGCGGTCCTCAAAACGTTCCACCTCGACAAGCAGACAGGGGTCATCCGTATCCCCGTCGAGCGCGCGATGGAGATCCTCGCCCGGGAAGGGCTCCCGGCCCGGACCGAGCCGCCCGAAGGGGCGGGGGAGGGAAAACAGCGATGAGGAGGCCTCCCGGAGCACCCACGACCGTCATGATGCTCCTATTTTTCGCCTTTGGGGGGATGAGTCCGGCTCGCGCGCAGATCGGCGGGCCCAATCCAGCGCGCGACGTCGGCCTCGACCAGAAGCTCGAGGCCCAGGTGCCGCTGGAGACCACCTTCCGCGACGAGAGCGGCCGCACGGTCCGCTTGGGAGATTTCCTCCGAACGCGGCCGGCGATACTCGCTCTCGTATACTACCGCTGTCCGAGCCTCTGCCAGGAGATCGTTCGAGGGCTCCTCGCCGCGCTGCGGGCGCTGGCCCTGCGCGCCGGCGAAGACTTCGAGGTGATCCTCGTCAGCATCGATCCCGCGGAGACATCGGAGAAGGCGGCGGAAAGGAAGAGGGAGATCGTGCGGGAACTCCCGAGCGGCGATCCGGGAGCTGCCTGGCACCTCCTCACGGGGGATGAGGCCGCCATCCGGTCCATCGCCCGCGCCATCGGCTATCGTTACCGCTACGATCCCCCCTCGGACCAGTATTCGCATCCGAGCGGTCTCGTGGTTCTGACGCCGCAGGGCAAGGCTGCGCGGTATTTCTACGGCATCGAATACGCGCCCAAGGATCTGCGGCTGGCGCTCGTCGAAGCTTCCGCGGGCCGCATCGGCACCGTGGTCGACCAGGTCCTCCTCCTTTGCCTCCTGTGGGATCCGGCCCGAAGCCGCTACAGTCTTGCGGTTCTCGCCGTCTTGCGGGTGGGAGGGATCACGACGGCGGCGGGGCTCGGCGTTCTCATTTTCATTTTGGCACGCCGCCACCGGCGGAGCCCGGTCCGGGCGGGAGCGGGTTGACGGCCATGCGAAAGGAATTCCCTCTCTTTCCCGAGCAAGCCTCCACCGTCGCCGGGAGCGTCGACGAGCTCTATTTCTTCCTCGTGGCGACGACGTGCTTCTTCGTAGGTCTCATCTTCCTCCTCGTGATCTATTTCGCGGTGCGCTACCGCCGCCGCCCGGAGGACGGGAGCTACCGCCCGAAGCCGATTCACGGGAACCTCGCCCTCGAGCTGACGTGGACGATCATCCCGCTGATCCTGACCGCCGTGATGTTCATCTGGGGCACGCGGGTCTTCTTCCGGATCAACATCCCTCCCGCCGGCGCGATCGATGTCCACGCCATCGGCAAACAGTGGATGTGGAAGCTCCAGCACATGCAAGGGCGGCGCGAGATCAACGAGCTGCACCTCCCGGTCGGCCAGCCCGTGAAGCTCACGATGACCTCCGAGGACGTCATCCACAGCTTTTTCGTGCCGGCGTTCCGAGTGAAGATGGACGTCATCCCCGGACGGTACACATCACTTTGGTTCGAGCCCACCCGAGTCGGCGAGTACCACCTTTTTTGCGCGGAGTACTGCGGAACGAAGCACTCGAAGATGGTGGGCAAGGTCGTCGTCATGGAGCCGGCCGATTTCAGCGCCTGGCTGAGCGGCGGACCCGGGGAGGACTCCCCGGTCGCGGCGGGCCGGCACCTTTTCCAGACGATCGGCTGCGCCCCCTGCCACAGCGCCGAGTCCGGCGCGCGCGGCCCGGCCCTCGACGGCCTCTTCGGCAGCTCGGTCAAGCTCGCGGATGGACGCACGGCCGCCGCCGATGAGACGTACCTGCGCGAATCGATCCTCGACCCGCGCGCGAAGCTCGTGGCCGGCTTCGAGCCACTCATGCCGGCGAACTATCGCGACCTCATCACCGAGGAAGGCATCCTGCAGATCATCGCATACATAAAATCTCTACGGAAAGGAGAGGCGAAGGAGGGGAGCCGTCCATGATCCTCACGACTCCGGACAAGGGCACTCGCGACTACATCAACACGAGCTACAAGGCCTCGTCCTGGCTGCTCACGACGGACCACAAAAGGATCGCCATCCTCTTCCTCTTCTCGCTCACCTTATTTTTCTTCGCGGGGGGCGCGTTTGCGGTGCTGATCCGCCTCGAGCTGCTCACGCCGAACGAGGACCTGCTCCTGAGCGAGACGTACAACCGGCTCTTCACCATGCACGGCGTCGTGATGATCTTTTTCTTCCTCATTCCGTCGATCCCCGCTGTCCTCGGGAACTTCCTCGTGCCCGTCATGATCGGCGCGCGGGACCTGGCCTTCCCCCGGCTCAACCTCGTGAGCTGGTACGTCTACATGATCGGCGGGACGTTGACGCTCGCCGTCGTGGCGGGAGGGGGCGTCGACACCGGCTGGACTTTCTATACGCCCTACTCGAGCACGTACGCCAACAGCCACGTCGTCTTGAGCGCCGTGGGCGTTTTCATAACGGGTTTCTCTTCGATCCTCACGGGCCTCAACTTCATCGTGACCATCCACAAGATGCGGGCGCCCGGAATGACCTGGTTCCGCCTCCCCCTCTTCATCTGGGCTCATTACGCCACGAGCCTCATCATGGTCCTCGGAACCCCCGTGATCGCCATCACGGTGGCCCTCCTCGGCATCGAGCGGATCTTCCGGATCGGGATCTTCGATCCCGCCATCGGCGGCGACCCGATCCTCTTCCAGCACCTTTTCTGGTTCTACTCCCACCCGGCGGTCTACATCATGATCCTCCCCGGCATGGGGGTGATCAGTGAGCTGGTCACCTGCTTCTCCCGAAAGCGCGTCTTCGGCTACGAGTTCATCGCCTTCTCCAGCATCGCGATCGCCGTCCTCGGGTTCGTCGTCTGGGGGCACCACATGTTCGTCAGCGGGCAGTCGATGTACGCGGGGATGGTCTTCTCGCTCTTGAGCTTCCTCGTGGCGATCCCGTCGGCCGTCAAGGTGTTCAACTGGACTGCCACGCTTTACCGTGGATCGATCTCCTACGACACTCCCATGCTCTACGCGATGGGCTTCATCGGTCTCTTCACGATCGGCGGCCTCACGGGGCTCTTCCTCGCGACCCTGGGGGTCGATATCCACGTCCACGACACGTACTTCGTCGTCGCCCACTTCCACTACATCATGGTGGGAGGGATGGTCATGGCCTACCTCGGGGGTCTCCACTTCTGGTGGCCGAAGATGACCGGACGGATGGTCCCGGAGGCCTGGGCGCGGCTCTCGGCGCTCGTCATCTTCGCCGGCTTCAATCTCACGTTTCTCCCGCAGTTCGTCCTCGGTTACCTCGGCATGCCGCGCCGCTACCACACCTATCCCGAGGAATTCCAGGTCCTCAACGTCCTTTCGACGGCCGGTGCGTCGATCCTCGGCGTCGGGTTCCTCATTCCCATGATCTATTTCGTCTGGTCCCTCCGGTACGGCCAAGTGGCGGGGCCGAACCCCTGGGGGGCGAAGGGGCTCGAATGGGAGATCCCATCGCCGCCCCCCACCGAGAACTTCAGGACTGCGCCGATCGTGAAGGAAGAGGCCTACAACTACTCGGAGGACGCCCGCTGATGTCCGTAGCCGTCCAGCACCGCGACCTGGCGCACCACTTCGACAGCCTCGAGCAGCAGTCGGAGTGCTTCACGCTCGGGATGTGGGTCTTCCTCGTGACGGAGGTGATGTTCTTCGGCGGGCTCTTCGCCGCCTACGCGGTCTACCGCTTCCAGCACTTCGAGGCCTTCGTCGCCGGGAGCCGCCAGCTCGACGTCGCGCTCGGCGCCATCAACACCGTCGTTCTCCTCCTGAGCAGCCTTACAATGGCCCTCGCGGTCCACGACGCCCACGCGGGCAAGAAGCGCGGCCTCGTCGCGAACCTGCTCCTGACGATTTTCCTCTGCTCTGTTTTCTTGGGGATCAAGTTCGTCGAGTACAAGGCCAAGTTCGACCACCACCTGATTCCGGGGGCCGGATTTCAATTCGAAGGGCCCCATGCGAAGGCGGCGCAGCTCTTTTACCTCCTCTACTTCATCATGACGGGCACGCACGCCCTGCACATGGTGGTCGGGGCCGGCATCCTCGCGGTGCTCGTCGCGAAGGCGGCCCGGGGCCGCTACTCGGCCGAGTTCAGCTCGCCGATCGAGGTGACGGGCCTCTACTGGCACTTCGTCGACCTGATCTGGATCTTCCTCTTCCCGCTCCTTTACCTCCTCGGAGGCCACGCCGCGGGAGGCCATTTCATGGGCGGCCGCTGATGGAACCGCACGTTCGGGCGCACCCATCGAAGCGTCTCTACTTCGCCGTCATCGCCATCCTGCTGGTTCTGACGTGGGTGACCGTGGGGGTGAGCCGGATCAACCTCGGGGCGATCAACACGCTCGTGGCGCTCTCCATCGCGGGGGCGAAGGGCGTGCTCGTCGCGCTCTTCTTCATGCACTTGCGATACACGGAGCGCCTCACCCGCTACGTCGCGGCGGCGAGCCTTCTCTGGCTCGGCATCTTGCTGGCCCTGACGCTCGCCGATTTTGTGTCGCGGAGCTGGTACGCACCGGCGCCGCCGGCGTGAGGAGTGGCCCAACCACAGGAAAATGGGTTGGCATCACGGATACGCCCCGCACTCCAGCGAATCCTCCGTGACGTCCTCTTCCATCTCCCCCGGCGTCTTCGAGGGAGGCTCTCCTCCCAGGAAGAGGAAGCCGAGGAGGCCGACGGGGTCCGAGATGTCGACGACTCCGTCGTCGTTGACGTCGGCGGCGTCGAGGCAGGGGGGTTCCTTCCCTCCGGTGAAGAGGCCGATAGCCCGGTTCCGGGAGGCCATGGCCCTATTCGAGATGGTCCTTGCGACAGCCACCGGAGGAGCCGGAGCGTGCTCGCTGGAGCCCCACCCTTACTTGACGGCCTGCCCGCAAGGTGGCGGCAAGCTCACGAGAGCCGCGGAACTCCCGCGCCAGGCCGCTCCGGAGTGAACGGGTCGACTCGGTTCAATGAGCGCGCAAGAGCTCCAGCATCTCCCGATCGAGTTCGCAGCCCCGGAACTTCTCGTACTTGACGTCCGCACGCTTCGAGTCGAGGAGGCCGAAGGAGCCGCGGAAATTCCAGAGTGCCCACCCCCAGCCCGCTTCCTTCCACAGCTCGAGGCAGTCGCGCATTCAGGCGAGGGCCACGCGATGGGGCGTGTGCTGAAACGCTCCCCACTCCCCCACGTGGACACCGGCGCCCTTCGCCTCGAGGGCCTTCCACGGCTCGATGCGGTCCTTTTTCAGCCGCCCCTTGTTCCAGACTTCTCCCGTGCGCGGCTCCATCGGCCATGAGGGGAGCGCCCACTTCTCGGAGCCGCCGACCCAGGAGGTGCGGTAGTGGCTCACCTCCATCGGGTCGTAGCCCCGCGTGCTCTGTGCAATGCCCAGGTCCACGAGCCCGTGCACGGGGTCGCGGCCCCAGCGGAGTCCATCGGCCACGATGAGCCGAGCGGGGTCTTCGGCGCGGATGGCCTCCACGAGGCGGCGCACGACGCGCACGTACTCCTCCTCGGAGACGTTGGCGGGCTCGTTCAGCAGGTCGAAGCTGACGCGGCTCGATGGGATCCCCTTGTAGCGGCGCGCGAAGTGAGCCCAGTGGACGGCGGAAGCATCGAGCGCCTTTTCGTCCTTCCAGAGGTCGAGGGGTTCCTTGTGCGATCTCCAACAAGACCGACCGCAGGCGTGACGCGTTCGCGAAAGGCGCAGAGCAGGCAAGGTGCACCATGTTTGGCAACGAGTTCCTTCCCTCGGAACGCGGATGATCCGATCCGCCGAAGCTCGAGCGAAGCTGGATGGTCGACGAGCAGCTTTGCGGGCGAGGGATACGGGACGCACGCGTCCTTCAGGCCATGTCCCACGTTCCACGAGAGGAGTTCGTGCCGGAGGACCTGCGCGATCGCGCCTACGAGGACCACCCCCTACCCATCGGCCGGGGCCAGACCATCTCCCAACCGTTCACGGTCGCATTCATGTGCGAAGCCCTACGGCTCCGGGGACCGGAGAAAGTCCTCGAAATCGGAACGGGCCGCGGCTACGGGGCCGCAGTCCTTTCCCTTCTCGCCCGTCAGGTCCACTCCATCGAGATCATCCCTGATCTGGCCGAGTCGGCCCGGGAGCGGCTGAAGCGCCTCGGATTCTCGAACGTGGTCGTTCACACGCGCGATGGGACCTTCGGCCTTCCTGGGGAGGCCCCGTTCGACGCGATCGCCGTTACGGCGGGAGCGGAATCCCTGCCGTGGGCCTTCCTCGACCAGCTGGCGGATGGGGGCCGCTTGGTGATCCCGCTGGGGATCCCCCCCGAGGGTAAGAAGCTGCACTGCTTCACGAGAAAGGCGGGACGAATCACCATCGAGGACCTCGGCGGGTTCGTATTCGTCCCCCTCCGCGGAGCGGGGCTGGCGAGCTTCCCGGACCTATGAAAAACAGCGGAGAGGTCGCCAACCGAGGCGCTTCCTGGATCTTGAGGCCGTCGGTCCGATCGGGAGAGTTCAGGGGATGACTCCTGTTCGCCTCTTGGCCGCCCGGTTCTTTGTGGACACTGCGGCTTCAAGACCAGACCGGCGCATATTTCACCACCAGGACGGGGCAATGAGCGCCGTGGATGGTCTTCTCCGCCACGCTGCCGAGGGTCTCGACTTGAGGTAGCGAGAGGCCGCGACTGGCCTGGATGATGAGATCGGGTTGGAAGTCCTCGGCCTCTTTCAGAATCTCGAGCGCAGGATGACCGACCCGCACGGCCGGCTGGACCTGAATGCCGGTCCAGTCCGCCTTGATCATGCCCTCGAGGCGGTTGAGGACATCGTCTTGGTGCTTGCTGCCGATCCCCTCCGGATAGGCGTCGTCCACGGGCGAATCCCCGAGGAGGGTCAGGTTCGGCTGGATCACCGAGAGGAGCCGGACGGAGGAGTTGAACTTCCGCGCCCACAAGCCCGCCGCCTGCAAGCACCGCTCGGACGGCGTCGAGAAGTCGTAAGGAACCAGGATGCGGTGGGGAACCAGAGCCTCGTGAGGAGCCTCATGGGGACCGTCGAAGGAGCGGAAAACTAGGACCGGGCAAGCGACGAGAGGAAAGACCTTCGATGTGAAGCTGCCCATCTGGAAGTGGCGCAGGTTCGAGAAGCCGTGGGTGGCGATGAGGAGGAGGGTGATCTTCATCTTCCGCTGGAATTCCCCCAGCTCTTCGATGGAGTTCGCCATCAGAACGACTTTCTGGATCAGGAGGCCGTCAAAGGCCTCCTCTCGGGCTCGGAAGGCTTCGAGCCGCCGCTCAAGCTCCACTTTTCGCCTTCGCAGCTCCTCGGGAGTCTCGTCGGCGATCTGCCAAGGCGTGTAGATCTGAGGTTTCAACGCCACGTGCAGGAGATAGGGGGTCGAGTTGAACTTCTTTGCCAGGGCCGCCGCAGTCCTGAAAGGGGCCCGCGAGGCCTCGCTGAAGTCGGTCGTGATGAGAATGCGGTCGAACATGGGCTCCTTCCTGAACCGGCCAGGGACTTCAGGGAAGAAGGGCCGCGGCGGTCCCGCGGCACTCCCGGTCCGGGAGTCGTTTTGCAACTGCCGTTCCCCCGTTCGCAAGTGCCGGCTCCTCGCGTCGAGGGAGCGCCCGTTGGGCTCGCAAGCCCGGGAATTTCCGCATCAGCCGCGAACTTCCCCTGCATATTGTGGGGCAAAGCGGCCGGCGACCTCATCGGCCAGGGTCTCCGGGTTCCGGGTGGCGTCGGCGACGCTGTGCTCGGCCGCGGAGAGATCTCGAACATCCTCGAAGCGCTCCCGGAACTCGGGGTAGAGGTCCTCTCGAGCGTCGGAAATTCCCCCCGTGCGTCCCCGCAGCCTCTCCCGGGCCACCGACTCGGGAACTTTGCACTCGACGAACAGAAATCGCGCCCCGTGCGAGGCGGCAAGCTCCCTGGCCCGGGAGCGCATCTCTCTGCTGCTGAAGCTCGTGTCGAGGATGACGGTCCGGCCGCTCCGAAGGACCTCTCCGGCGCGGCGGAGGAACTCCGCCTGCGCGCGGGCCGTAAATGCCGGGAGGTAGATCTCGGGACCACCGGGTGCGTCGTGGTCCAGGCCTGCGAGGCTCTTCCGTGTGCCATCTCCACTCACGGTCGGTGCAGAGAGCCGGCGGGAGAGCGCCGCGGCCAGCGTGCTCTTCCCCGATCCGATGATCCCTCCCACCGCGATCGCGATCGGGAGGCGAGGGCCGTCAACCATGCACCGGCGTGCCAGCTCGAAGTATCGTGAAGCCTCCGCGGCCTTGCGCGTCCGCGTCTGGGGATCGGTTGCGGGATCTCCGGCCAGAAAGCAGCTCACCTTCCCGCGCACCCACGCTCTGTAGCTCTGGTAGCCGTCGACGAGCGAGTAGGAATCGTAATCATCGCTCTCGAAGGCGAAGCGGCCCAGGAAGTACTCGGCGAGGTCCATCCGCCCGCGGAAGCGGAGGTCCATCGCCAGGAAGGCCGCGTCGAGCGCCGGATCGGCGATGCGGAAGCGGTCCAGGAACTCGATGCAGTCGATGATGGCCACCCCTCCCGGCCGGAAATAGAGATGTTCTAGACGCAGGTCCCCGTGCCCATCCTTCGCCGGACGGAGGGCGAGCCGGCCGCGGTGGCGGGCGAGCCAGGCCTCCTGTTCGCTCCTCGTGGCCTCGAAGACCGCGGCGGCGACCAGGCTCCCCACGTAGGGCTTCACCTGGTCGAAGTTCTCCCGGATGTTCTCGGCCATGGCACCGGCGGGAGCTGCGACCGCTCGGGCCCGGCTATAGAAGCGGGCCAGGACCCGCGCCGCGGCGTCCAGCTCGGCGGTTCCCAACCGCCCTGCGCTCAGCAAGGCGAGGGCGCTCTCCTCGTCGGGCAGGCGGCGCATGTGCACCGCATAGTCGGCGATCTCTCCCCTGCGGACGAGGGAGAAGCCCGCGGAGTCCTTGAAGACGGGCAGCACGGCGAGGTAGACGTCCGGAGCCAACCGCCGGTTGAGGCGGACCTCCTCCTCGCAGAAATGCTTACGCGACTCGATCCGGCGATAATCGAAGAATCCATAGTCCTTCGCGCGCTTCACCTTGAAGACCGAGTCGCCGGCGAGAAAGACAAAGCTGGCGTGGCTGGCCTTGAAGTCCACCCTCCCCGCGCCGGCCGGCAAGTTGGCCGGATTCAGGAGATCTCGGACGAGCGGGTCGTCGATCGTCATGCATTTCCTTTTTCCGTGAGCCGCGACAGGGCCGCAAACCCGGGGCCGGCATCCCCCGGCGAGGTGCAGTTCGAGACGATCACCATCGGCTCAGACCGGTCTCCCGCTCCCACCGTTCTCCTGCTCATTCGGTCAAGCGGCAGATAAATCCGCACTCCGGGGGATTATCCTCGCTCGACGAGCGATGGGAGAGGGGGAAGAGGGCATGGCGAGGACTTTGCAATAGAGGGTCTTGCGCCGCGCACACGGCGGTAGGCGACTCGCGCTGGCGCCTCTACCGGAACCTCGCCGGTCAGAAACCGGCGGCTGAAGCCGCCAGGCACGTCGAAGCGCCCGTCAAGGCCGCGGAGGGAGATCCTTGGCATCGAGCCCGAAACCATGCCGCGCGTAAAACTCTCCGTCCAGACCGAGCCATCGATCGCCTACTTCTCCATGGAGATCGCCCTGGAGAACTCCATGCCGACCTACGCGGGAGGCCTCGGCGTCCTCGCCGGAGACACGATCCGGTCCGCCGCCGATCTGGAGGTCCCCATGGTGGCGGTGACCCTCCTCCACCGGAAGGGTTACTTCTACCAGCGCTTCGATCCCGAGGGGCGCCAGGTCGAGGAGAGCGCCGAGTGGGCGATCAACGATTTCCTGGAGGCCGGCTCGGAGCGCGTCTCCGTCGACCTCGAGGGCCGGCCGGTCGCCTTGCGGTGCTGGCGCCGGATCGTGAAGGGGATCACCGGCTTCGTGGTCCCCGTCCTCTTCCTGGACTCGGACCTCGAAGAGAATTCGGCCGGCGACCGGACGCTCACCCACTTCCTCTACGGCGGAGACCGGCGCTATCGGCTCCTCCAGGAGGCCATCCTCGGGATGGGAGGCGTCCGCATGCTCGACCTCCTGGGATACCGCCGCATCGAGCGGTACCACATGAACGAAGGGCACGCGGCCCTTCTCACCCTCGAGCTTCTGGACCGCAAGGGATCGGAGCCGCGAGGCCTCCCCGGAGTCGCGGAGGTGAACCGAGTCCGCAGGCAATGTGTCTTCACGACGCACACTCCGGTCCCGTCCGGCCACGACCAGTACCCGCTGGACCTGGTCCATCGAGTCCTCGGGCGCCAGTTCACGACGCTCTTCGAGGATCCGGACCTGAAGGAAGTTTTCTGCTGCGAGGGGGTCCTCAACATGACCTACCTCGCCCTCAACCTCAGCCACTACGTGAACGGAGTCGCGAAAAGGCACAGGGAGGTCTCCCGCTCCCTCTTCCCCGCCTATCCCATCGATTCCATCACGAACGGAATCCACTGCGCGAGTTGGGCCTCCGATTCCTTCCGGAAGCTCTTCGACCTCCATATCCCCGACTGGCGAGCCGACAACTTCAACCTGCGCTACGCCATCCAGATCCCTATCGAAGAGATCTGGGAAGCCCGCCGCCACGCGAAGCGGCCGCTGCTCGAGCAAGTGAACCGCGAGTCCAACGCCGGTATGGATCAGGATGTCCTGACGCTGGGCTTCGCGCGGCGCTTCACAGGATACAAGCGCCCCGATCTCCTCTTCCATGACGTGGAGGAGCTGAAGCGGATCGCGCGGGAGATCGGCCCTCTCCAGATCGTTTTCGCGGGCAAGGCCCACCCGAACGACGAAGAGGGCAAGAGCCTCCTCCGGAAGGTTCTCCGGATCGGCAGGGATCTCCGGGAGCCGATCCGCTTCGCCTTCCTGGAGAACTACGACGTGGCGCTGGCCCGCCTCCTCTGCGCCGGAGTCGACGTCTGGCTCAACACTCCCGATCCCCCGCACGAGGCATCGTGAACAAGCGGCATGAAGGCCGCCGTCAACGGCGTTCCCAGCCTGAGCGTGCTCGACGGATGGTGGGTCGAGGGATGCATCGAAGGGGTGACCGGATGGGCGATCGACGGCGTGCCGCCAGGCGCCACCGTCGGCTCTTCGCCAAGGGCCGATGGTCCGGCCCTCCACCGGAAGCTCACGGAGGTCGCGACGCTTTTCTATCGCGAGCGCGGGCGGTTCACCGAGATCATGCGCCACGCGATCGCCCTCAACGCTTCGTTCTTCAACACCCAGCGGATGATGCAGCAGTACGTCCTGCGCGCGTACTTCTCATAGCGAATCAGGGCTTTGACCAGGACCCCAGGCCGGATCCGGCGCCGCTTCCGACGAGGGCCGTCGGGTGGGAAGGTCCGAAGGTCGCCCGCCTGGGGGAGTCCTCCGCGCACGAAGACCCCGGCGGCTCGGGTTCGGCGGATCCGGCCTTCCGGCTCGCTTCGTCTTCGAGGAAGCCGAGCGTCTCGCGGCGGAGCGCATCGAAGAGCGGATCCTCGAACACGGCCCGGCGGTCGCGCGGCCTCGGTAAGGGGATGGCGAGGATCTTGCCCACGCCCGCCTCGGGTCCGTCGGTCATCATCACGACCCGGTCCGAGAGGAAGATCGCCTCATCCACGTCGTGTGTGACGAGGAAAGTCGTTTTCTTCTCACGGGCCCAGAGGCGGAGGAGGAGGTCCTGCAACTCGATCCGCGTGAGAGAGTCGAGCATCCCGAAAGGCTCATCGAGGAGGAGCACCTTGGGCGAGAGCGCGAGCGCCCGGGCGATGCCCACGCGCTGGCGCATGCCGGCAGAAAGCTCGTCCGGGCGGCGGTCGAGGGAATCGCCCAGTCCGACCTGCTCGAGGTGGTCGGCGGCGATCGACCTCCGTTTCGGGCGCGGTACCTCCCTCGCCACTTGGTCGACGGCCAGCGCCACGTTTTCCAGGGCCGTGAGCCACGGCAGCAGGCAGGGCGACTGGAAGACCATCCCCCGGTCGGTCCCCGGACCCGACACTTCCCTGTCGTCGAGGATGATTCCCCCGCCGGACGACGGAGTGAGGCCCGCCACGATCGACAGCACGGTGGACTTCCCGCAGCCTGAGTGGCCGATCAGGGCGACGACCTCGCCCTTCTCGATGGAAAGGCTGAAGTTCTTCACGACGGTCTGGGTCTCCCCCGACCGGCCATCTCCCGAGCTGACAGGGTACCGCTTGGTCAGCCGCCAGAGTTCGAGGTAGCCACTCATGGCGCCTGCTCCACCTCGACGAGGAGGCGCGAGCTCGTCCCCGCCGCGGGCCTTTCACGCCGCGAGATCAGGAGGAACTCCTCGATGCGCAGCCGGAGCCCCTTGAACTCCGGATTGCGCTCGAGCACCTTCCGGATCCGGGGGCGCGGGAAAGGAACGGGGAAGGAAGGCCCCAGAGTGGCGCCCGGCCCCGCGGTGAGGGGCACGATACGGTCCGCGAGGAGCATTCCCTCCTCTACATCATTCGTGATGAGGACGACGGTCTTGCGGTCGGCTTCCCAGATGCGCGCGATCTCCCCTTGGAGAACCGAGCGCGTCATGGCGTCGAGCGCGCCCAGTGGCTCATCGAGGAGGAGCACTCGAGGGTCCATCGCGAGCGCCCGGGCGACCGCGACGCGCTGGCGCATCCCGCCCGATAGCTGGGCGGGTTTCTTGTGGCGTGCGTCCCGGAGCTTGACCAGCTCCAGAAATGTCTCCGTGCGCCGTTCTCGTTCCTCGGGCGGTTGGCCCTGGAACACTCGGTCCACCGCCAGGGAGACGTTTTCGCCGACCGACAGCCACGGGAGGAGGGCATAGTTCTGGAACACGACGGCCCGGTCGGGCCCCGGCGAGGCCACGAGGCGGCCCTCCATCCGGATCGCGCCGCGGTCCGGCCGACTGAGACCCGCTAGAAGCGAGATCAAGGTGCTCTTCCCCGAGCCGGAGAAACCCACGATGGCCACGAACTCCCCGCGCTCGATGGCGAGGTCGGCGTTTTCGATGACCGGCACCCAGCGCCGCCGGGAAAGGAAGCCCTTCGAGACGCCGGCGGCTTCGAGAAACGCCACGGTCAGGCCCCCTGGATTCTGGACTGCAAGAGGCTCATGAGGCGGTCGAGCACGAAACCGACGACGCCGATCGTCAGGATGCAGAGGATGATGTGCTCGTAGATGAGGCTGTTGTACTCCTGCCAGAGGAATCCGCCGACGCCCGGAGAGCCTGTCAGCATCTCGGCCGCCACGATGACGAGCCATGCCGTCCCCAGGCTCAGCCGATACCCGGTGAAGATATAGGGCATCGCCGCGGGGAGCATCACCTTGAAGATCGTGGCCCATCGCGAGAGCTGGAGGACCCGCGCGACGTTGAGGTATTCCTGCGGGATCGACCGCACGCCGAGCGCGGTGTTGAGCACCGTCGGCCAGACGGAGCAGATCGCGACCGTGAAGACGGCCGCCGGTCCGGATTTCTGAAAGAGGACGAGGCCGAGCGGCAACCACGCCAGTGGGGAGACCGGCCGCAGGATCTGGATCATCGGGTCGAAGGAGCGCTGAAAGACCCGCGAGATGCCCAAGATGAAACCGAGCGGCGTCCCGATCAGGAGGGCCAGCGAGTAACCCTTCGCCACGAGGACCAGCGAATGCCAAGTGAAGCGCAGGATGCCCTGGTCGAGCTCTCCGCGCTTCTCGAAGGGGCTCAAAATGTACAGTCGGCTCGCCTCCCAGGTCCGCAACGGGGAAGGGAGGTTCACTCCGGGGATCGAGCTGAAAAGGCTCCAGATCGCGAGAAACCCGAGTAGGCCGGTGAAGGGCAGAGTCAATGAACTGAGACGGTATTTCTTCACTTCCATCTAAGTCGTCTTTCCTGCGACGAGATCGTTCCGTCGCAGTCGCTATGCAAGAAGCTGACCAAACCGCCTTCCCTCCGGGCGGGCACCCCAATCGGACCGGTGCCTGCTCACTCCAGGAGCTTCCCTAACAGAAACCGCACATGGCTTGTGCGCTCCCGGAGAGAGCCTACCCCAAAACCCACTCTGAAGGTTTCGAGGCCAAGCGAGGACAAGTGAGATTCGCCCGAGCGGGGCATCATCCTTTGAGGTTGCTCACGGCGAAGGAGCCGGCGTACTCCTCGGGTTTGGACGGATCAAATCTGACGCCGTCGAAGAGCGCCTCGATCCCGTTGTCCGCCCCGCCGTGGGCGTAACCGATCTCTTTCATCGCCTCCTCGAAGAGATCGGCGCGCATGACCTGCTTCGTGATCCCCTGGTAATCGGGCGCCCCCGTGACCATGCCCCAGCGGCGGAACTGGGTCAGCCACCAGATGCAGTACTTGGCCTGCGGGTAGTTGCAGTTGCGCTGGCTGAAGATCATGTAGTCTGGGTCTTCCTTTTTCCGGCCGTCGCCGTAGTCATAGTGCCCCTGCAGGCGGCCGAGGATGATCTCCTTGGGGCAGTTGATGTACGTCGCACGAGAGACGATCTCGCACTGCTCAGGACGGTTGCCCAAGTCGTCGAGCCAGACGCTCGCCTCGTGCAGGCCCTTGAGAACCGCTTTGACGGTTTTCGGGTTCTTGTCCGCAAACTCGGTCAGGAACGCACAGACCTTCTCCGGGTGGTCCTTCCAGATTTCCTGCGACGTGATGGCCGTATATCCGATGCCGTCCGCGATGGTGCGGGCGTTCCAGGGCTCGCCCACGCAGAATCCATCCATCTTGCCGACCTTCATGTTCGCCACCATCTGCGGCGGCGGGATGGTGACCAGCGCGACGTCCTTGTCGGGGTTGATTCCGCCGGCGCCCAAGAAGAAGCGCATCCACATGGCGTGCGTGCCGGGCGGAAACGTCATCGCGAAGGTCATCGGGGTGCCCGCCGTCTTGGCCGCTTCGACGAAAGGTCGCAGCGCCCTGGGGTCCGCCGCCACCTTGCCCTTCAGCTCGCTCTTGAGGGAGATCGCCTGCCCGTTGCGGTTCAGCAGCCACGGAATCACCATCGGCTTCTTGGGCGAGCCGAGAAGACCCATCGTCGAAGCGATCGGCATGCCGATCAGCATGTGCGTCGCATCGAGGTCGCCGTTGGTCAGGCCGTCGCGGATGGCGGCCCAGCTCGCCTGTTTGGCCACCGTCGACCGGATGCCGTGCTTCTTGAAGAAGCCTTTCTCATGTGCGATGACGATGGGCGAGCAGTCGGTCAGAGCGATCATGCCGAACACGACATTGGATTGCTCCGGCCCGTCGCCCGCGTAGACGCCGCCGGCCCAGCCCTTGGGAAGGCCCGCAAGGAGGGCCGCCGCGGCCGACGCACGCGTGGTCGTCATCAGGAATTCCCGCCGGGAGAGCCTGCTTCGTTGGGATTTCAAAATCTGCCTCCTCAAATTTGAGTTCTAGAACTGAAGGGCGCTCTGTACGTAGACGAAGTCCGCGTCATCGCCGGCGCCCGTGTCGTCCAGGTAATCGCCCGCAAAAAAGTGGCTGTAGCCCCCGAGGAGCTTCAGCCACTTGGTCGGGTTGTAGCCGATCGTGAGGTCCAGCTCCGAGCCGGCGAAACGGTCGGCGTTCCGTGCCGCCGCGTTGACCGGCCGCACCGCCGTGACACCGTTGGCGCGGTACCACGCGTCCTCGTTCGTGTAGAGCCAGAAGAGGTGGTAGTCGAGCTGGACGAAGAGGAGCCTGTAGGGCTGCAGCGAGTCTTGCCACGGGGTGCACTTGAGCTGCACGGCCGGGTTGTGCAGGTTCTTCCAGGCGAAGACGTCCATGTAGCCGTAGAACTTGTGGTTCGTCGGGAACAGGTTCATGAACGACTCGTTGTCCCCGTCGCCGACCTCCTCGTCGCCGGAGGCCACGTTGTACTCGATCCCCAGTCGGGGCCGGCTCCACAGCTCCTCGAACGTGTATCCACCGCCGGCATGCAAGGCGAACGCTTTGTGGTCGAGAGCGCTCGAAGCCGGCGTGGGCCTCACCGTGCCGGCCTGAAACGCTCCCTCGAAGTCGTAATCGAAACCGGCGAGCTTGCCCGCCGTCGATTTGACCCGCAGCCCCAACGTCCAGACCTGCTGCTCCACGTCGTACGCCGGCGCCGGCCCGAAGGCGGGGGTCGTCGTGGTGCTCGAGTAGAGCGGCTCGTTGCCATCCTTGTCGCGGAAGAGGAGGTACGCCTCGGTCGTCTGGATGGGGATGAGGCTGACGCTGCTCGTGTACAGCCCCAGGAAGTGATCGGCGTCGTTCGACTGGTTGAATTCCCAGTCCCAGTTTTCCGTTTGGTTTCTTGGCTCGATGGTGACGACGTTGGAGTAGAACCCATCGACCCAGAAGCCCATGCGCTTCGGTTCATAACGGACCTTGAAGGCGTCGAAGGATCGCCCGAAGTTGTTCCAGTCGAAGGCGCCGATCAGCCGCTCGTCGCCGTAGCTCAGCTCCTGGCGCCCAATTTTCGCCGCCACCGGGAACTTTTTCACATCGCCGACCTCCACCAGCGCTTGCCGCAGGTCGAAGAAGTCGTTGCCTTCCGATCCCGACACGAAGGGGACATCGGGACGAGTCGAATCGATCTCCCAGACGTCCTGCCCCTGGACGTAGACCTTGAGCCAATCGAGAGGGGAGTACAGCACGCCCAACCGCACGCGCTGGAGCAGCCAGGCGTCGTCGGTCACCGCGTCGGCTGCATCATTGAAGTCGAAGTTGTTCTCGCGGAATTCGAAGCGGAGCCGCTCCTGCACGTCGAACACAAGCTTTCCATCGAAGAAACTGAGCGGGTTGTAAGTGCCCGCCATCTGCGCCTCGATCTTCTTCCGCTCCGCTTCCGTCACATCGGCGCCTAAGAGTGGGGCAGTTGACCAGCCGAGCAGCGCCAAGACGGTCCAATTCAGTTGCACCGTGCCTTGCTCCTTGAATCTATACCGGCAATTCGTCCAAAAGCTCACCATGATGAAGCGAGCGATAGCAACCACTGTGCCACCGTCGACTGCGGAGGGATAATCAGTCCGTCCACGAACTCCTCGTTGCGGAGCGGCTCGCGGCCCGGTAGGCGAACCGCCGGTCGTTCGGTTACACTCTGCCGGTCACCTACTTCGGAGGAAGCCCTGAATGCAACCGCTCGCCAGTCTCTCGCGGCTTTACCGCTTCAACGACAGGCTCATCGACTTGACCACGGAAGGCTTTTCCGACGACGATTGGCTCCATCGTCCTTCCCGGCGCGGCGGGAACCATGCGTACTGGATCCTCGGCCACCTCGCGCACTCGCGCCGCGGCATTCTTCGTGGCCTCGGCCGGAGCGTTCCCACGGTTCCCTGGGAGGAGCACTTCAAGAGGGGCTCGAAACCGGGCGAGGGGATGGACGGGCCCGCGCCGGCGGAACTCAAGGGCGACTTCCACTCAAGCGGAGAGACGCTCGCCAATCGCATCGAAGAGATCACGCCGGAGGAAGCAGCCGCGCCGTACGTCCGCAAGGTCCCCGACGGCTCCCAAGACGTCGCGGGGGCCATGCATTTCATGCTCTGGCACGAAGCCGGCCATCTCGGCCAGTTGACGCTGCTACGGAGGGCGGTCGGGAAGCCGGGGCTGGCGTGAGGGGGCTCTGCGGAGAGGGAAGCGTGCCGCACCAGCGGCTGCGGTTGCGGATCGCGGCTGCGGATGCCGATGCGGACCGCCGATGCGGTTGCGGTTGCCCCCTCGCTCGCGGGTCCACCGAATAGGAAATAAAAGGATGCGGAACCATGGGACGCAAGAGTCCATCGCTCGCAGCGGCCGTCCTTCTACCCCTGCTCTTCGCCTCCGCTCTCGGGGAGGTCCACTCCCAGGAGCGCAAGCCCGTCCCCCCCTTCGAGCCCCTCCCCGCCGGAGTGACGCGCCTCACCCATTTCGGCGAGCGGGCCGACTGGGCCCCGGATGGCCGGAGCATCATCTTCATCGAGAAGACGTTCGGCGATGTGTACCGGGTCGAGATCGCCAACCGCACTCTTCTCCCGCTGACCCACCACTACTTCCACGAGGGCTACACGCGTGCCCTTCATCTCTCGAACGGCGACGTCCTCCTTTCGGGCGCGCCCGAATTCGACGCTCGAAACCCCTGGCGGAGCCGGAACGAGACGGCGGAGCTATGGCTCCTCCAGAAGCCCTTCAACCGTCCACCCGTCCCCTTGGGGACGCGCTGCACCGAGGGGCCCGCCGTCTCTCGCCGTTCGATGCGAATCGCCTGGACCATCGATCACGGCGACTACCCCGACCGCCTGCCCGAAGGGGTCTCGCAGATGTGGGTCGGCGAGATCGACCTCGGGGGGGACAAGCCGCGCCTCGCCAACCAGCGGATGGTCCTCGACAGCCGATCGCTTCCCTTCCGCTGCAACCTCGAGACGCAGGATTTCCGCCCGCCCGATGAAAAGGAGCTGACCTTCAGCGGCTACGGCTATCAAGGCACGGAGGTGATGGGGGTGGACCTCGAAACCGGAAAGGTGACGAACTACTCGAACGCTCCGGGCCAGTACGACGAGCCGGAGGGGATCTTCCCGGATGGCCGTTCGAGCCTCGTCGAGTGCGACCGTCATTCGAAGAAAGGCTCGGGCCACGTCGACATCTACCGCCTGCGGCTCGACGGCTCGGGGAATCTCGAGCGGCTCACGTTCTTCAACGACCGGCCCGCTTACAAATCCTCGAATCCCTCGGTGAGCCCCGACGGCAACACGATCGCCTTCCAGGAGGCCCGCTCGAACGAGCCGGCCGGCGTCGGTCACGGCATCCTGCTCCTCTCCCTCGATGCGGCACCTCCGAAGAAGGACTGACGGCGATGAACGATCGCCGGCGCCCAGAACTGCCCAGCCTTGACGATGTCAAGGCCGCCCAGGCCCGGATCGCCGGGCACATCCACCGCACGCCGCTTCTCTCCAGCCGATGTTTCGGCGAGCCCATCGGGGCCCGTGTGTTTTTCAAAGCCGAAAGCCTCCAGCGCGCGGGATCCTTCAAGATCCGCGGAGCCCTGAACGCCATCCTCCGCGCCCGTGAGGCCGGCCGGCTCTCCGCGCGCGGCGTTTTGACCTATTCATCGGGGAACCACGGCCAGGGCGTGGCCCTAGCGGCCCGCATCGCCGGCTGCCCGGCCGTCGTCGTCGTGCCCGAGGACATCCTGGACATCAAGCGCGCCGCCATCGAGGGCTACGGAGCCCGCGTCGTCCTCTGCGGCCGCACTTCGGAAGACCGCCGCGTGCGCGGTGAGGAGCTGGCGCGGGAGACGGGCGCGCTCGTGATCCCTCCGTTCGATCACCCGGACATCATCGCGGGCCAGGGTACGGTGGGGATGGAGATCCTCGAGGACGAGCCGTCGGTCGAGGCGATCCTGGTCCCCGTCGGCGGCGGGGGCCTCGTCGCGGGGATCGCGATCGCAGCCGGCGCTCTTTCGCCCCGCGTGCGGGTCTACGGCGTCGAACCCGACTCGGCGGACTCGATGCGTCGTTCGCTCGACGCGGGGGAGCCGGTGACGATCCCGGCGTCGAAGAGCATCGCCGACGGGCTCCGCGCCGTGCGCCCCGGCGACCTTACCTTCGCCGCCGCGCGAGCTCACGTCGCCGCGATCTGGCGAGTGCGCGACGATGAGATCCGCGCCGCCCAGCGGGCTCTCCTCGAGCGGTCGAAGCTCCTCGTCGAGCCCTCCGGGTCCGCCGCCGCCGCGGCGCTGGCCGCGCACCGGCAAGAGCTGGAGGCAAAGACGGTGGCCGTCGTCCTCAGCGGCGGGAACGCGGAGATCGAGGAGATCCCGCCCCGATGATCCTACGACGCCGGATTTCACCACAATCGTCGACACGATAGAGGCGTTGCCCGAGATCCTATGAAGAATTTGAACCACAGAGGCCCGCGCGCAGCCCGTTCAACCGGCGCTCTTCGCCCGGCGCTTTCACACAGGAGATGACGCGGGCCATCGCTTCGGCGTTGCGCCGCAGGTGTGGACGGCGATCAGGACCGGTGGATTCGGATGCGGATGCGGTTCCGGATGCTGATGCGGATGCGGACTGCGGATGCCAATGCGGACCGCGGATGCGGTTCCGGATGCCGATTCCGCTCCGGCCGCGCTACTTCTTCCCCTCCGCCGGCCTGCCGTCGGCGTCGAGGAAAACCGGCGCATCGAGTCCCTCAGCCTTCGGCTCGCCCGGCAGCTCCTTCAAGAGGCGGTTCGCCTCCGCGACCTCCGCCTCGATGGCTCCGAGGTCGCCGACGAGGACGATCGTGGCGTCGCCCCAGCGGATGACTTCCCGGGCGATCTTCTCGACGTCCGCCGCGGCGGCGGCGGCCATCCGTTCGATGTTCCTCCGCGGTTCATCCGGCGGCAGCTCCAGCTCCGTCGTTGCCGCGAACAGATCGAGGGAGCCGCTCGCGGTGCTGAAGGCCTCGACGAGGTTCGTCCTCGCGGCGGCCTTGGCCTTCTCCAGCTCGCCCGGGCGCAGCCCGCTGGTCATGCCGCGGCACTCCCGTGCGATCTCCGCCAGGGCTTCGCCCGTCGTGTCGGTCTTCACCGACGTCTGGATCAGAAACGCTCCGGGCCCCCTGAGGCGCTGGAAATTGCTCGACGCGCCGTAGGTGAATTCGTGCTTCTCGCGCAGGTTCTGGACGAGGCGGCTCGTGAAGGAGCCTCCGAAGACTGTGCTCGCGAGGACGAGCTGAGTATAGGCCGGATCGCGCCGCGCACGGCCCGGAAGGGCGATCGAGATCACCGTCTGCGGAGCGTTTGGCTTCTCCACCACGACGAGACGCGGCCGTTTCACCGACGAGAGGGCCGGCGGCGGGGCCGCGGGGGCGGGATCGCCCGCCGGTTTCCACGAGCCGAGCCGCTTCTCGAGCTTCTCCTTGATCTCGTCGGCCGAAATATCGCCGGTGGCTATGAGAACCGCCGAGCCGGGGTTCCACCGCGCGGCGTAGAACTTGCGCAGATCCTCGATGGCGATTCCGCCGACGGTCCCCGCATCGCCCACCACGGGGTCGGCGTAGGGGTGGCCGGCGCCGAAGAAGACGCGGTCGGTCACGACCCGCGAGCTCGAGGCGGGGTTGTCGCGGCGCTGGAGGAGGCCGTTGACGGTCAGCGTCTTCACGCGGTCCCACTCCTTCGGTTCGAACCGCGGGCGCAAGAGGACATCGGCGAAGATGTCGAGCGCCCGGTCGACGTTGCGTCGGAGTACGCTGAGGTGGATCTCGCCGCTCTCGCGGCTCGCCCCGCTCCCCAGGGTGGCCCCGAGGAGGTCGAGCTGGTTCGCCAGATCGAGCGCTCCCCGCTCGCCAGCGCCCTCGTCGAGCATTCCGGCCGCGAGCGCCGCCAGGCCGCTTTTCCCTGCGGGGTCCGACGCGCTCCCGGCTCCGCGCATGACGAGCTTCAAGTTCACGACGGGAACCTGGCTCGATCCGAGAACCCAGACCGGGATGCCGTTCGAGAGGGTCACGACGACCGGCGCGGTGGGGAGGAAGGCCCGTTCGGCGCCTGGGGCTGGAGGCTTCGGGGGCAGAAGAGCGCTCGGAGCCGGCCGGTCTTCGGGCGCGGCCGGTTTCTCCTCGGTAGCCGGCGGCGCGGTGCTCGCAGCCTGCTCGGGGGGCGGGGAGGCCGCGGCTTGGGCCGTTTGCGGTACCACGCGCATGATGAGTCGCGCATCGGGGCGAATGACCTTGGCCGCCCACTCGCGCACGGATTCCTGCGTGACCTTGTAGTAGCGGCCGAGGTCGCGGGCGAGCGCTCCCGGATCCCCGAAGTGGGTCTCGTACTGGTTCAGCAGATCCGCGCGGCCCGCGAGCGACTCGACTCGCTCCCAGAAATCGACTTCGTAGCTGCTCCGTGCCCGCTCCAGCTCCTCCTCCGAGATGGGAGCCGCGGCGAGCCCAGCGAGGACCTCCTCCATCGCCCGTTCGAGGGCGTCGAGGTCCTGTCCCGGCCGCGCGGTCGCGTGGACTTCGAAGAGGGAGCCGAGCTGGCTCGAGAGCTGCATCGCGCTCACGTCCTGCGCGACCTTCTTCTCGTAGACGAGCGTCCGGTAGAGGCGGCTCGACTTGCCCTGGCCGAGCACGGCCGCCGCGATGTCGAGGTCGGCGTCGCCCGGAGCGTAGACGGCCGGCGAGTGGTAGACGAACCCGACGCGCGGGAGCTGGACGCGGTCCGTGAAGGTCTTGCGGACGACCTTGTCGAGCACGACCGGCGAGGCCGACGGCGGCTTCGCCGCTTCGCCGGCCGGGAGCTTCCCGAAGTACTCCTTGACCCGTGCGAGCGTCGGCCCGGACTCGAAGTCCCCCGCGATGACGAGAGAGGCGTTGGCCGGCACGTAGAATCGGGCGAAGAAGTCCCTCACGTCCTGGACGGTGGCGTTCTCGAGATCACCGTGGCTGCCGATGACGGGCTCACGGTAGGGATGGCCCTCGGGATAGAGGAGCGGCCCCTTCTCGAGGAAGGCCCTACCATAGGGACGGTTCTCGTAGGACTGCCGGCGCTCGTTTTGCACGACGCGCCGCTGCGTATCGAGCTTCTCCCGGTCGATGGCGTGGCCGAACGACTCCATGCGGTCCGCTTCGAGGTAAAGGAAGAGCGGGAGGAGGTGCGAGGGCCCCTCCTCGTAGTAGTTCGTGCGGTCCTGGCTCGTCGAGGCGTTGTTCGATCCCCCGCCGCCCTCGATGAGGCGGTCGAACTCTCCCGTCGGCACACGTCCCGTCCCCATGAACATCAAATGCTCGAAAAGATGCGCAAACCCCGAGCGACCCCGAGCTTCGTCCTTCGAGCCGACGTGGTACCAGAGGTTCACGTTCACGAGGGGGACGCGGCGGTCCTCGTGGAGGATGACCGTCAAGCCGTTCGCGAGTGGCTCGCGTGTGAATCGGATCTCTGGAAGCTGGATGGGGGCCGCTTCGCAGCCGGCGGCGGCGATGAGGCTCAAGAGCGCGGCGCTCCCTCGGGCCAAGCAGGCCCTGCGCCAAGATGGGTATGCACGCACGGGACGGGACCTCCTCTCTCGTGGTTTCTTCGCAAGTGGCGGGGCATTCTATCCGCCGGAGGGGCGAGGGGAACGCCGCATTTCCCCGGTGCGGGGGCCGAGTCGGCACTGCCCGCCTTCAAAGGGAAGGAAACCTTGAGGTCCGCCCGGTCCTTGCAGGCATCGACAAGCACGTTCTCGCGACGGCCCACTCACTCTTCGCGCTTGAGAAGCTGGATCAAGTTCTTCAGGACATCGAAATCGACCTGCCCTTTCATCTCCCGGCGCATGAGTTGCAGGGTTTCGTATGTCGAGAGCGCTCCCTTGTAGGCCCGGTTCGTCGTCAGGGCGTCGAAGATGTCGCAGATCGTGACGATCCGCAGGACCGGATCGATCTCGCCGAGATGGAGGCCATCGGGGTAGCCCGACCCATCGAGCTTCTCGTGGTGGTTGCGGACGATGCGCTCCATCCGCGGTGTCAGCTCCGAGTGGCTTTTCAAGACCTCTACTCCCCACTCGGGGTGCCGCTTCATGATCCTCCACTCGCTCTCGTTGAGCGGCGAAGGCTTGTTGAGGATCGCCGGAGAGATCCGCGTTTTGCCGATGTCGTGGACGATGGCCGACGTCCCGATCTCAAGGAGATCCTCCGCCGAGAAACCGAGCTTCTGGGCCAGCGCGACCGAGAAGATGCTCACGTTCACCGAATGGGTGTACGTCCGGTAATCGAATGAGCAAGTGGCCATGAGCGTGAGGAAGGATTCCTTGCCCGATAGGAGGAACTCGACGGTGGCGTCCGCCACTCGGCGAGACCGCTCCAGGACGCGAGGATCCTCCGGCTGCGCGAGAATCTCTTGCGTGATCGCCCGGGCGGACGAGTAGACGAGTTGCGCCTTCGCCTCCGCGTTCAGGCACCTCCCGTGCAGGATGACGGGAAGATGCTGCTCGAGGTAGGTGTGGAACTTCTTCAGGTCGCCCGTGCGCACGAAGACGGTCGTCTGCTTGAGCTCGAGGAGGCGCTCCCGGCGGGCAGCGGTGAAAGTCTCCGCCTCCCCATGAGTGAGAACGGAGCGGTCACCCAATCGTATGTAGACCTGGAAACCCAGCACCGTCTCTGGGAGAAGAGCGTGAACGGTCACCGGATGGTACGCCGCCCTGCGGCGAACGGGAGCCGCAACCGTCTCGCCGTAGAGACGCCCGTGTTGATCGGGTACCGCGATCGTCGGGTCCGCCATCTGGTACTTTCGAGAATGTCGCCCCGTCGTGAGAGTGCCCCAGGCTTGCAGCCGTCGTATCGATGATCGGATGACCGCGAGCAAGGGCTTTGGCCTTGCGGGGGCGATGACTGTCGGGTTATCGGAATCAGCAGCCGGAGCCGGATCCGCATCCGCTGCGGCTGCGGTCACGGACTCGGGCCTCGGCTCGCCTCCTGCCTCCTGCGGCCCGTTGACACTCCCCTCGCCATTGGGTCAGATGCCCCGCTCCGGCTTCGGCGGCCGGAGCTGAATCCCGCGCACTGTTTCGAAGGAAAGAGCGGAAATCATGGGAAGAGGGTCGTTCGCATTTCTGGCGGTCTTCTATTCAATTGGCTCGCCGGCCCTCGCCGCCGACTGGCCCGGCTGGCGCGGACCGCGCGGGGACGGGATTTGCGAAGAGAAGGGCTTTCCGCTCCGCTGGAGCGCGTTCGAAAACACCCTCTGGCGAGTCGAGACGCCCGGCGACGGCCATTCTTCACCCATCACCTTCGGCGACGCCCTTTACCTCACCGCCGCCGTCGGCGGCGAGAACGGCGGCGACGCACGGCGGCTCCTTATCCGCTTCGACAAGCTCACGGGAGAGAAATCCTGGGAACTAGAGCTCCTCGCCGCGCCTCGCGAAAGGAAGCACACGAAAAACAGCCACGCATCCGGGACGCCGGCGGCCGATGGGGACCGCGTCTACACCTGCTTCGTGGGCAATGGGCGTGTGCAGGTCGCCGCGGTAGGCCACGATGGGAAGCCCCAGTGGCGAGTCTCGCCCTGCGGATTCAACTCCATGCACGGATACTGCACGTCGCCCGTCCTCTACGGAGACGTCGTCGTCGTCAATTGCGACCAGGACGGCGATGAGGCCGCCATCTTCGCATTCGAGCGGGGAACGGGGAAAGTGCGCTGGCGCACGGAGAGGCCGAACCACGTCCGCTCGTACGTGCCGCCTTTGATTTTCAACGGTGCGGGCCGCGACCAGCTCGTCCTCTCGGGCAGCAAGACGGTTTCATCCTACGAGCCGTTCACGGGCTTGCCTCTCTGGTCCTGCGAGGGGCCGACCGAGCAGTGTGTGGCCTCCGCCGTTCAGGGTCACGGACTCGTCTTCATCACCGGCGGCTATCCCGACCGCGAGATCCTCGCGATCCGCCCCGACGGCCAAGGGGACGTCACGAAGACCCACATCGCCTGGCGTGCCCGAAAAGGAGTGGCGTACGTGCCGTCGCCGCTCGCTGTGGGCGACGAGTTTTTCGTCGTGAGCGATGAAACCGGCGTCGCGTGCTGCTACGACGCCAAGACCGGAGCGCTCCGCTGGCAGGAGCGCCTCGGCGGCCGGTTCAACTCGTCCATGGTTTACGCCGACGGCCGCATCTATCTCGGAAGCGAGGAAGGCGACGTGCACGTCTTTTCCGCCGGGGCTCAGTTCGAGCGGCTCGCCAAGAACGAGATGGGCGAGGGGATCTTCGCCTCGCCGGCCTTTTCCGACGGGCGCATCTACATCCGGACGACAAAGGCGCTCTACGCGGTCGGCCGATCCGGGCGGCCGCCCGATGGGCGGCTCGTTTCGACCCGCGACCTGAACGGCTACCATCCCTGGTCTCCGCCGGCGACTCCGGCGGCCTGGAAGGCGCGGGCTCGCCGCGTCCGCCATGGCGTCCTGGTTTCGGCCGGCCTCTGGCCCATGCCCGAGCCGGCTCCGTTCGATGCCGTCGTCCACGGCGAGATCGACCGGGACGACTACACCGTGCACAGGGTCTTCTTCCAGAGCTACCCCGGCTTCTACGTGACGGGCAACCTCTACCGACCGAAGGGTCCTCCGCCCGCCTCCGGCCGCCGCCCGGCCGTCCTGAACCCGCACGGCCACTGGAGGAACGGCCGTCTCTACGAGAACGAGGAGAAGAGCGCCGAGGCGCAGATCAAGGACGGCAAGGAGAAAACGATCGAAGGGGCACGGTATCCACTCCAGGCCCGCAGCGCTCAGCTCGCCCGGATGGGCTGCGTCGTCTTCTTCTACGACATGGTCGGCGTGGCCGATTCGAAGCAGATCGAACACGGCCAGGGGTTTCGCGATGCTGAGGCCGAATTGCGGCTACAGAGCGCTTTCGGGCTGCAGACCTACAACTCGCTCCGTGCGTTCGAATTCCTCGCCGGCCTCCCCGACGTCGATCCATCGCGCATCGGCGTCACCGGAGCCAGCGGCGGCGGGACGCAGACATTCTCTCTCTGCGCGATCGACGACCGCCCCGCTGCGGCGTTCCCCGCCGTCATGGTCTCGACCGCCATGCAGGGCGGCTGCGTCTGCGAGAACGCCTCCCTCCTCCGGGTCGGGACGGGCAACATCGAGTTCGCGGCGCTCTGCGCCCCCCGTCCTCTCGGGATGACGGGAGCGAACGACTGGACGATCGACATCGAGAAGAAGGGGCTGCCCGAGTTGAAGGCGCTCTATGCGGCGCTCGGCGTGCCCGACAACGTCCAGGCGAAGTGCTTCCCGCAGTTCGAGCACAACTACAACCAGGTGAGCCGCGAATTGATGTACAACTTCATGAACCGCCACCTGAAGCTCGGGCTCCCGGAGCCGATCGTCGAGCAGCCCTTCCAGCCGGTCCCTCCGGCCGAGCTGCGCGTCTTCGACGCGGCCCATCCGCGACCCGCCGATGCGGACGACGCCGCGGCGCTTCGCAAGAAGATGACGGAGGCCTCCGACCGCCAGATGGCCGCCCTGAGGCCGGTCGATGCGGCCCGGCTGGCCAAGTTCCGTGAAGTGGTCGGCACCGCGCTCGGCGTCATCACCGCGACCGAGCTGCCGCGTGCCGAGGAGATCGAAACCCGCCCGCGTGGAATCTTGAAGACTCAGGTCGGCGCTCGTCCCGTCACCGTTGAGCGCTTCTTCCTCTCGCGCCGCGGGGCGGGCGAGGCGGTGCCCGCCGTTCTGGTCACTCCGGACAAGCCGAGCGGCGCCGCCATCGTCATGGCCCATTCGGAAGGGAAAGAGACTTTCTTCGCGGGACCGGATGGCAAGCTCCCCGCCGCGGCCGTGCAGGCCGTCACGCGCGGGACGATTCTCCTTGCGGTCGATCCCTTCTTCATCGGCGAGGGTCACCCGGGGGGCATGGCCCTCCTCCCCCACGAGGTCCACAAGGAATACGCCGGCTACACGTTCGGCTACAACCGAACGGTCCTCGCCAACCGCGTCCACGATGTCTTGACCGCCGTCGGGTTCGCACGAAGCAGGCCGGGAGTGCAAGGTGTCTGGCTCCTGGGGATCGAGAAGGCGGGAATCCCGGTCCTCCTCGCGTCCGCGGTTGCGGGCGGAGCCGTCGAGAAGACCGCCGTCGACGTCGCGCGCACCCGTTTCGAGGAGATCCGGGACCTTTCGGATCCGCTCATGCTTCCCGGAGCCGTTAAATACGGCGGACTGCCGGCCTTCGCGGCCCTCTGCGCCCCGCGGCGTCTCCTCGCGTACAACTCGGAGGATACGCTGGAGACGGCGCGCGACGCGTACGCCGCCGCGGGGGCCCCGAAGTCCATCGAGGTCAAGGATGCGCCGATGCCGCTCGCCGAAGCCATGATGTGGCTCCTGCGGTGAGGGGAGGACCCTCGTTCCCGAGCGGAGAATCCCGGTGAGGGCCGGTGGGTTCGACCGGCTGCGCGATGCGGCCGTCGAAGCGGCCCTATCGAGGCCGTGGACCGTTCTGATGGTCTCGTCGGGGGCGCTTGTGCTGCTCCTGGCGGCCGCCCTGGCCCGCGTCGAGATCCGGAGCGACCTCACCGAGATGATCCCCACCGCGTCGGCGCGTGTCCTCGCGCGGATCGACCGGGCTTTCGGCGCCGGCCGGCGAGCGTTCATCCTGGCGACGGCTCCCGAGGACGGCGAGGAGCGGCTCGTCGGCTTCGCTCGCGGTCTCAAGGAGGCCCTCGCGGCCTCGTCCGACATCGAATTGGTCGAGTACGGCTTCGGCGAGAGCGCCTCGGAGCTACTCGGGAAGCTGTCGCTCCCCTGGGGGCCGCTCCTCGCCCGCCCCGAGGAGCTTTCCGCGGTGGATCGCAAGCTCACCCCCGAAGGGATCCGCGCCGCGGTGGATGCGCTCGCGAGGCGGCTCCGTCTCCCCGGCCGGAGTCGGCTCGACGAATTGGCCCCCGCCGATCCCCTCGGCATGCAGGAGCACCTCCGCGAGCGGTTGTCGCCTCTGCGAGGGGCTTTCCGCTTCCACCCCGCCTCGCTCCACGCGCTCTCCGAGGACGGCCGCTCGCTCCTCATCACGCTCGTGGGCCGCGCGCCGGTCGAGGACCTTGCCGCGGCGAAGCGCATCGTGCGGGCGGTCGGCGAAGCTCGAGAGCGCCTCCTCGCCCAGGAGCGCTTCAGGGGAGTCGAGGCGCGAGCGACGGGAGGCTATTTCCTCTCCGCCGAGACCGAATCGGTCGTCCGCGCCGACGTCACATGGAGCGTGGCCGGCGCCGTGGCCCTCATCTTCCTCATCTGCATCTACTCCTTCCGCCGCGTTCTGCCGATCGCCGCCGGAGTCGTCGTGCTCCTCTCGGGCCTCGCCGCCGGACTCGCGCTCACTGCGCTCCTCCTGGGGCGGATCGACACCCTCTCGTTCGGCGCCGCGGCGATCCTCGCGGGGCTCGGGACCGATTTTTCCGTCCACATAGTCAGCCGCGCGCTCGCGCGGCGCGGGGCCGGCGAAACGGCGGAGGGGGCGGTGCGCGGCGCCGTCCGCGACGCCGAGGAAGGGCTCCGTTACACGGCGCTCACTACCGCGGCGGCGTTCTCGACGTTCCTCCTCGCCCATCAGAGCTTTCTCCGGCAGATGGGGCTCCTGGCGGCGCTCGGCATGATCGCCTCGTACGCGGCCGCGATCGCCGTCTACCCCGCCGCGCTCGTCTTGATCCTCCGGCGCGACCGGCTCCCCGTGCCCCCGCCGCGGCTCTTCGGGCTCCCGGGCCTCACCGCGTGGGCTTTGCGCGCTCCGCGGACGGCCCTCGCCCTCTCGCTCGGGGTCGGAGGGCTCGCCCTGGCCTGCGCAGCGGTCCGTCCGCCGGGGTTCGAGACCGATCTGCGGAACATCCACGCCAAGGATTCGCCGGCGATCGCCACACAGGAAGCGATCGCCCGCGTCTTCGGCGGTTCGGCGGAGCCCCTGGCGGTCTTGATCGAAGAAAAAGACGAAGTTGGCGCCGTGGAAGCCTGCGGGCGGCTCGGAAAGCGGCTCGACCGGCTGGTCGAGCGCGGTGCGATCGCGGGTTGGGTCTCCATCGCCCAGCTTCTCCCGCTGCCGCTCGAACAGGCGCCGGCGCTCGCGCTCCTCCGACGAAAGGACGGACCGTCCCTGGCGCGGGCGCTCGAGGAGTCTCTCGATGCCGCCGGATTCGATCCCGCCGCCTTTGCGGGGCCGATCGCGCATCTCCGCGGTCTCGCCGGAGTCGCGGGCCCGCTCACCGCGGCTCGATTGCGCGAGCTGGGACTCGGCCACTGGGCCGCGCAGCTCATCCGCGCCGGCGAAGGCGAAGCGCTCGCGCTCGCCGCCGTCTATCCGCAAGCGGAGCTCTGGACGGAGCGGGAGAGGGAGGAAACGCTCGCTGCCGTCGGCTCGGCGCTTCGCGACGCCGGCGTGCGCGCGTCGATGGCAGGCCTCTACACGGCCTCCGCGGAGTCCGCGGCCGAGGTCGGCGAGGACCTCGCCCGCATCTCGCTCGCCGCGGCGGCGGGCGTCGTTCTCCTCGTGGCGATCCAGTTCCGAGGGCCGCGGTGGATCGCCGCCGTCCTCCTGCCGATCGTCGTCGGCTGCGCCTGGATGGCGGGCGGTTTCTCCGCGCTCGACCTCAAGCTCCACTTCATGAACATCCCGGTCCTCCCGATGATAATCGGGATCGGCGTCGACACCGGCATCCACATCGTCAGCCGCTACCTCGCGAGCCACGGCGTGCCGGCCGGCCGCCGCGCCGAGGAGGCGATGGCCCAGCTCACGGCCGGGCTGACGCTCGCCGCTGCGACGAACATGGCGGGCTTCGGAGCCCAGGCGCTCTCCACCAACCAAGGGCTCGCCTCGATCGGCATCATCAGCCTCATCGGGATGGGGAGCTGCTTCTTGATCGCTATGACGGCGCTGCCGGCCTTGCTGCGGCTCCTGGAAGGAGGATCGCGGCGCGGGTGAGGAGGCGCACAAGACGGTGGGGACAATGTCGCGCGAAACCGTGCTGTTGACCTTCACGTGGCTGAAGTCGCCTGTGTTGAAGATTGACCACAGAGGGCGCAGAGGAACACGGAGGTGACCCTCGCCGGCGGCACCATCTCCTCTGTGAGCCTCTGTGTCCTCTGTGGTTCATTATCGTGACCCGGGCAGTGCTACAAGCCTGTCGCCTGGACGCCGCGTCATTGTCAGTGTGATCCTCAATAGCCGGCGGGTTCCGCTATCGCTTCGTCCTCTCCATCCCTCGCAGCGCGATCGTTTTCCAGATGAGCGCCGGATTGTCGGTGATGATCCCGTCGGCGCCGAGGTCGAGCATCTGGCCGGCGAGGACCGGGTCGTTGACCGTGTAGATCCAGACCTTGAGCTTCCGGCGATGAGCCTCACCGACGGCGGCCCGATCGACCAGCTTGTTCCACACGACGAGGCGTGCGCCCGTCCCCCGGGCCTCCTCGATCCATTTCGAATCGAGCCGCTTTTCCTCGTCGGTCAGTTCGCGGCCATCGCGTGCGTTGGGCGGTCCGAGGGCCCCGAGGACCTGGTCCGGTTCGAGGGAGTGGAAATCGCGGAGGTACGCCCAGTCGAACGCCTGAACGACGACCTCGTTGACGAGGCCGCGCTTGCGCAGGAGTTCCACGCAGCCGGCGGCTGGGCCCGCCTTCCTCTCGATGAGCGTCACGCCGCTTGCCTGGATGGCATCGAGCGCCTCGGTGAGGAGCGGCAAGCGGGTGCCGGCGAAGCGAGGATCGAACCAGGAGCCGGCGTCGAGTCCACGCAACTCATCCGCCCGCTTCGAGTCCGCCCGGATCTTCGCGCCCCCCCACCGCTTCACGGCGTCAGTCGCCCGGTCAAGGTCAGCGTCGTGGATGACGATCGGCACTCCGTCGGCGGAGAGATGGTAGTCCAGCTCCACGAGGTCGGCTGCGGCGGTAAGGGCGAGCCGGAACGACGGAATCGTGTTCTCGGGAGCGGCGGCGCTGAAGCCGCGATGGGCGATGACGAGCGGGCGCTCGTTGGCGAGCAGCGCTTCGGCCTTGCGCGGGGGATCGGCGCCCTCGGCGGGGACCATCCCGAGGGACAGCGACACGAGGATGAGGCGGGCGGTTCCGGTCATTCGAGCAACTTCTCCGTCTCGATCCAGCACGGGATCGAAGTCAGGAAAGTGAGTCCGAGCCTCTCGTAAAAGCCCTGCGCCGTCGCTCGGCTGTCGAGGTAGACGCGCGGGAATCCCGCCGCCCGCGCGCGCTCGCCGAGGTAGCGCATCATCGCGCGGCCGAACCCCTTCCCCTGGATTCTCTTCGCCGTGACGAGGTCGTCGACGAAGAGGTGCGGCCCGCGCGCGAGAGTCCGGCCCGGCCGGTAGCCCACCAGCGCAACGAGCCGGCCTTCGACGAACGCGCCGGCGAGCCGGTAGCCGTCCTTCTCCTGAAGGCGGACCTCGCCGAGGAAAGTCTCCGAGCTGATCCGGTCGCGCAGCTCCGCCATGAGAGGGAACGCGTCCAGGATCTCCGCGTCCGATGTCAACTCGCGGATCTCCATGGCCTCAACGTCCATCCCCGGGCGCGCCCGGCTTCACCCCGCAGAGGAGTGCAAGCTCGAGCCACTTCCAGTGGCAGTCTACGTCGATGAAGCCCAGCTCCCGGAGCCAGCCGAGCTGCGTCTCGACATCGAGGAGCTTGTTCGAAGGGTCCTCGTTCCCGCCGATGGCCGCCATGAACCGCTCGTGAAGCGCGGCCGTCGGCGACGAGACGTGCTCGAGGTTGGCGAAGAGGCCGCCGGGCTCGAGGAGGTCGAAGACCTCCCGGTAGATCGCCCGCTTCCTCGGATGCTCGGCGTGGTGGATCGCGAAGCTCGAGATCACGGCGTCGAAGCGGCCACCGAACGGGTCCGGCCGCGGGAGTGGACTCTCGAAGTTGTGCTCGATGACCTCGACGCGCGCGTCGCCGGCGAAGCGCCGCCGAGCCGCATCGAGCATCGCCCGAGAGAAATCGAGCGCGACGCCGCGCGCCTCGGGCCGCGCGAGGAGCGCAAGGGCCATAAGCCGGCCGTCGCCGGTCCCGAGGTCGAGGATCCGCCGCGCGCCCCGCGGGAGCTGGTCAAGGAGCACCCCCTCGCCCTCTGCGCGGTGCGGGATCGAATCCGCGCGCGCGAGGTAGGCGAGCGCGTGCTCGGCCGTGGCGTACTCGTTGAGCGGCGTGAGGGGCATGGGCTTCGAAGGGCTCCCATTATCGCTCTCGATCGGGCAAGGGGAATGGCCGAAGGCCGAGCGCGGCTTAGAGGCTGTTTCAATACCCATTCCGTCGGCCCGAGGACGAGCGAGGCGGCGTCAGGCGAGGAGGGCCGACGAGGCGATATGGCGGAGAATATCGTCGAGAAGGCCCGACGAAGCATCACGCCGCCGCAGCCGTCCGAAGCCAGGAGGGGTATTGAAACAGCCTCTTACCAGAGATAGGAACGATCACCACGGAGGGGCTCTCCGGTCCGCGCCGCCCTTGATCGCCCTTGCCGGTTCTGTGAGACTTGACCCTGGAAAGCAGGCCTATCGTTCAGCAACGCATGCGCTCGCCTGGCCGGAGGCGGCTCGGACCGCGCGTCGTGCTTGTGAGGGATCGGGGATCTTCGACGCGAGCCTTCCATGACCGAATCGAGTCCAAATCAGCCGGAGCGTGGCGATCGCCCGGACCCGGAGATTCCTCCGGATCGGGCCGGACCTTCCGGCGCCGCGCCGCCGGACCCCGGGCTCGCCGAGTTCATGGTCGACTTCCTCAAGGCTGAGGAGTCCGGTCCGCCGGCGCCGCCCGGCGAGCGGGTCGGACCCTACCGGATCACTTCGCTCATCGGCGCCGGGGGCCAGGGCATGGTCCACGAGGCGGTCGACTCCCGCCTCGGCCGGCGCGTGGCCTTGAAAGTGCTCCCTCCGGCGCTCCTGCGGAGCGGGAGCGCCCGCACTCGGTTCCGTCGCGAGGCGGAATTGCTCTCGCGCCTCGACCATCCGGGCATCGCTACGGTCTTCGAGGCCGGAGAGGCCGACGGAGTGCCCTTCCTCGCCATGCGGCTCCTCGAGGGCGAGAGCCTCGCGCGGCGGATCGCGCGGGAGAGGGAGCGGTCCTCGGCAGGAAGCATGGCGAGGACCACGGACCGAAAGACCCTCGAGGAGATCCTCCTGATCATCGAGAAGACGGCCCGCGCCCTTCACGAGGCCCACGAGATCGGCGTGGTCCACCGCGACGTCAAGCCCGAGAACGTCCTCATCACGCCCGAGGGCGAGCCGGTCCTCATCGACTTCGGCCTCGCGCGCGACCTCGACAGCGACTCCGAGTCCCTGACGCGGAGCGGCGATGTTCTCGGGACCCCCGTCTACATGGCCCCCGAGCAGATCCGCGGGGAGGTGCGGGCGATCGAGGCGCGGAGCGACGTGTACGCACTCGGCGTGGTCCTCTACGAGTGCGTCGCGCTCCGCCCTCCCTTCCAGGCGCCGACGCGCGAGGCGCTCTACCGCTCCATCCTCGAGCGCGACCCGCCGCCCCTGCGCCGCCTCGCGCCGCACTGTCCGAAGGACCTCTCCGTGGTGGTCGAGACCTGCATCGAGAAGCGGATCGAGCGGCGGTACCAGAGCGCCCTCCACCTCGCGGAGGAGCTGGCGCGGGTGCGGCGGCGCGAGCCGATCCTCGCGCGTCAGGTCGGGGCCGCGGGGCGGCTCTGGCGCTGGTCGCAGAGGAGGCCGGGCGTCGCGGCCCTCGCGGGGCTCACGATCGCCCTCCTCGTCGCCGTCACGGCCGGCTCGCTCTTCTACGCTCTCGAGCAGAAGGACCTCGCCGATCGCCGGCGGGGCCTCATCGACGAGCGCACTCGCTTCGCCGAGGAGAAGGCCGTGGAGGGCGCTCGCCAGGCGGAGCTGCGCCGCGATGCCGAGGAGAAGCTCTTCGCTTCGCTCATCGGCCAGGCGGCGGGGCTCCGCACCGCCCGCCGGCCGGGCTATCGCGTGGAAGGGTGGAGCCTGCTCCGCCAGGCGGCCGCGCTCGCACGCGGCTCGAACGGCGAGGTCGCTCCCCCGCTCGGACGCCGGATCCTCGAAGAAGCCCTCGCCTCGCTGGGCGATGTCGTGGGGCTCGCGCCGATCTCGCCATCGGCGCTCGAACCGGAGGCGGTCTCGGCGGCCCTGGCGGCACCGGCTCGCATCGAGGAGCCTCCGATCCCGGCGAGCGGCCCGTGGGCCTTCAGCTCTCTGGGGAACTACTACGTTTGCGCGGAGGCGGGCTCACGAGTGATCCAGGTCGCCCGGCGCGATCCCCCCGCCGCCGAGGGAGGCGCGACGGCCCGTGGGCCCTGGCGCCCGCTCGGCGGCGTCGAGAGCGAGCTGTGGATCGCCCGCGGCTTCGCCTTCAGCGGCCGGGAGGACCGCCTCGCCGCCGCCTGCGAGGGAGGGCTCCTCATCTTCGACCTGCCGGAGCTGCGCCCGCGCCTCGTGGCGCACGGACCGGTGATGGGCTCCGTGGCCTGGCAGCCGAACGGGCCCATCGTGGCGCTCCTGGGCTCGCACCAGCCGCTGGCGGAGCTGTGGGACGCGGAGGCGGGCCGGCTCATCACGAGCTTCGAGCCGCCGGAGGGCGCCCGCACGCCGGCATTCACTCCGGATGGAGAGCTGCTCGTCCTGTTCGGCCGAGACGGAAAGCCCGCCGGCGCGCTCCGGACGCTCAGCGCTCCCGAGAAGCGCCGCCTGCCGGGAGGCGGCGGGGGCGTGGTGGACGTCCGCTTCCAGCCTCGAGGGGGCCGGATCCTCGCCTGCGCTTCCAAGGATGGGATCCTCCGTCTATGGGACACCTCGACGGGCCGCCTCCTCCGAACCCTGCGCCACGTGGGGCCGGACATCCAAAGCGCCGACTTCTCGAGCGATGGCCGCCGCGTCGCGCTGGGGAGCTGGTCGGGTCAGGTCTCCATCCACGACGTCGAATCCGGCGCTCTCCTTGCGGCCGGCGACTCGGGAGGCCGAACGGGGGAGATCTGGAGCGTCCGCCTCGATCCGGGGGGGCGCTACCTCGCCGCGGGTGGGAACGCCGGGGTGAGCCTCTGGGAGATCGTCGAGACGGGCTCGACTCTCGAGCTGCTCCGGCGCTCGGACTGGGAGATCCCGTTCGTCTACGCGCTCGAGCCGGCTCCCGACGGGTCCTCGCTCTACCTTCTCCTCCGCGGGCCGGACCGGCCCCAAATCCGGGAGATCCCGCTCTCCACCGGGGAGCCGCGCCTCCTTGCGCCCGGAGACGTCTTCTCCCACCTCTTCGGGCTCTCGCTCGATGTCCCGGGCGGCAGGCTCTACCACGCCGCCTTCGATGGAAGGCTCGTGGAGCTGCACCTCGAGCGGGGCGAGCGCCGTCTCAGGCTTCCGCCGGGCTCCTTGACCGACTCCTTCCGCGTCTTTGCCGAGAACCGCCTCGTCGTGAAGGATCCTCGAGGGAATCGCGTCCGCCTGATCGACGGAGAGACCGAGGAGACCCTGCTCGAGCTGCCCTCCGAGCCCGCTGACGTCTGGGCCTTCGATCTCACCTCGGACGGCCGGTACCTCGCCCTCGGCCTCGCGAGCGGAGAGACATCTCTCTGGGACCTCGACGAAGTGCGCCGCGCCGTCGCCGGCCTCGGCATCGACGCTCCCCGCGAGAGCCGGGCGAGAGAAGCGCCGGTCCGGCCGAATCCGGTGCCGGACGCCGCGCTCGACGGTGGGGTTTTCGTCGGGGGGGTTTTCGGAGCGTCTTCGAGCGGGGGCGGGAAGGGACCGACGCCGGCGGAAGCGATCGCGCGGCTCCGGCGCGATCTCTCGGGGTCCGATCCGCGGGTCCGCCGGCGCGCGGCCGTGGCCGCGGGGCGGTCGGGGGAAGCAGCCCGGGCTCTTCTCGCGGAGATCCGCCTCCTCGCCGCGGAGGAAGCGCCCGCGCTGCGGCTTCGGGCTCTCGAGGCGATCGCGGCCCTCGGCGACATCTCGCGCACCGAATTCGAGGCCGTCGCCGCGCTCCTCTCGTCGGAGGAGCCCTTCGTGCGCGCCGGCGCGGCGCGGCTCGTAGGGTCCGCCCGCATCCGCGATCCAGCGGCGCTCGATCGCCTCGCGGCGCTCCTGGGCGACCCGTCCCGTCGAGTCCGTGCCCAGGCGGCGCGCGCCCTCGGCCTGATCGGGCCCCCCGGAGGGATCGATCTCGGCGGAGCCGTGGACCTCGTGGAGTCGCACCTGCGCTCCGACGCGCTCGACGGCGCCATCCTCTTGCAGAGAGCGGCCCCTCGACTCCTGCGTCCTCTCTTCGCCGCCGGCGATTTTCGCCACGGCGATGCGCTCGAGGTCTCGACGGCGCTGGCCTCCGCCGGCGCGTCCATCGAGGCGTACGATGCCCTCGAAGACGCCATCGAATGGTTCGGCCCGCATCCGGAGCTGCTGGACCGCCTCGGGGAGGCGGCGCGGCGGCCTCCGCCGGCGTCCCTCGTGCGTGAAGAGGACGAATGGAGCTACGCCCCGGGAACGGTGGAGCCTCCGGCGGACTGGGCCTCCGTCTCCTTCGACGATTCCGCCTGGCGCGGCGGGAACGGGGGATTCGGATTCGGCGACGCGGGGCTCCGGACGGACCTCTCGGCCCTCAAAGGGAAGTGCACGTCCCTCTACCTCCGGCGCGACGTCGATTGCCCCGGCGAGCCGGCTCGCCGGGTCTGGGTCGAGGCGCGCGCCGACGACGGGTGCGTCCTCTACTGGAACGGAGAGGAGATCGGGCGATTCGGTGTCGTAGGCGCGCGGGGGAGCCCGCTTCCCGCCGCCGCCACGGCATCGGGGCGGGCTCGGGAGCCGCTCATCCTCCACCGCGCCCCCGTGCCGAGAAGGCTCCTCCGTTCGGGGCGCAACGTCGCGGCGATCCACGCGCTCAACGTCTCGCTCGCGGACCCGGACTTCTCCCTGTTCGCAGCCGTGCGCGCCGCCGGCGACGCCGGCCCCCGTGCCGGACCGCCCGCCGATGACGCGGCGCGGCGCGAACTCGCCGATGATCTCGCGGCGCACGGCGCGGCGCGGATCCGCTGCGGGGGCCCCGGCGTGAGCGACGGGCCGGGACCGGCCTGGCGGAGCGACCGCTTCTTCCGCGGAGGCGCCGCGGCGACCAGCGGGCCCGGCCCCGGCGCCGGTGGGAGCGCCCCCGAGGCTCTCCGCGGGACCTGCCGCGTCTTCGACCGGAGGTTCTGGCCCTTCGAGGGCTACGACCTGCCGCTGCCGCCCGGGCGCTACGAGCTGGCGCTCCTCTATCCCCTCACCAACGCCTGGGGCGAACCGGCGGTCTGGAACTTGATCGCCGAAGACCGCCTTGCGGGCGCGAATCGGCCCGAAGCAGGGGGGATCCATGCGGAAGGCCGTCTGGCCGTCTCGGCCGAGGCGCTGGACGGAGTCCTGAACCTCGATTTCGAACCGGTGGCGGGCACGCCGCGCATCCATGCGATCGAGATCCGCGCCGCCCGCAAGGAGAGGTGAGCGATGCCCGCCCGCGAACCGGAGCGCCAGCCCTCCTTCGATGAGCTGCTCCTCGCCCACATGAGCCACCTTCGATCGATCGTCCAGAGGCACGCCCGCAATCTCCTCCGGCACGAGACGGAGGATGACCTGGTCCAGGGGATCGTCGCCTCGGCCTTGAAGTCGGCGCCTCGATTCCGCTTCGAGGGCGAGCCGCAGCTCCTCGCCTGGCTGCGGAAGACCGCCTTGCGCCACCTCAGGGACCGGCGCGACTACTGGCTCGCCGGAAAGCGCGCCCCGGCACACAAGCAGCGCATCACCACCTCGGACCCGAGCACGCTCTCTCCCGGCCATGGAGTGAACCCCACGGCACGCACGCCCGGCCCGGCCACCACCGCCTCTCAGAAGGAGGAGCAGGAGGCGGCCCTGCGAGCGATCTCGACCCTCTCCCCGCGCGACCGGGAGATCCTCCAGTGGCTCCGGGAGGGCCTCGATCGTTCAGAGATGGCCGAAAAGCTGGGAATCTCCAGCGACGCCGCCGATCAGGCCCGCAAGCGGGCGATCGAGCGGTTCCGCAAGGCATACGAGGCCTCGCGGAACGAAGAAACCTCCTGAGGAGGGGGACCCAGGCCCCTCTCCGTCTCCCAAGGCCATATCCACCGAAAGGGCTGTCAGGATCGGGCAGGTTTTCCCATTTCATCAGGTAGGGAGGGCCCCGCACGCGCACCGAGGTCGCTCGGCCCTCCTACCGCGTGTTCATGTCGATAAGGAGGCGGCTCATGGATTGGCCGAAGCGGACAACGGCGTGTTTTTCCCTCGTCAGCCTCGTTCTGAGGTGCAATTCGCTCGCGGCACAAGCCCCCGCCGGGGACGAGCCGGCGGAAAAGATCATCATCAGCCTCGAGGACAAAGTGACCGGCTACGCGCCGCTGGGGCGTGCTCCGCCTGTGGTGAACGCCGAGGGAACCACCGCTTTCATCCAGAGCGACAACACAACCGCTGCGTACAGCGTCGTCCTGCAGAAGCCGCGCGAGAAAGCCAAGATCCTTGTGAGCTCAGGGCCGGCGCCGCCGGGACTCCCCGCCGATTACTTCCTCGACCGCCCTCAACACCCTGCCCTCAACGATGCCAACGACGTCGCGGTGGCGGCCGGGTACGGCGGGCCTTTCGTCTTTGGCCAGCCGCAAGACCTGGGTGGAGTGGTCTACCTCTCCATCAACGGAGGGAACCCGACGATGGTCCTGCGCTCGGGCGGCCCCGAAACCCCCACGTACGGCGGGTTCAGCGAATTGCTCATGAATAACAAGCGAGACCTCTGCTTCGAGGCGGGCGTGGGATCAACGGTGGACGAGTCCGGCTTCAAGCTCTACCGAGCGTTCGCTCCGGGATACCTCCCGGAGAAGGTGATCGGCATCGGGGAAGCGCTTCCCGGCGCACCGGTAGGCACCGGCTACTATCCCAGCGCTGTGCTGGGAACAACCGGCGAACGCCACACCAACTACATCGATGAGTACGGGGACGTTGCGGTCCTCAGCTCGGCCGCCAAAGGGGCCAATGGAGTCTGGAAACAGCTCGGCCTGACGCTGATCAAGGTCGTCATGGCCGGAGACGGCACGCCGGGGCTTGCGGGAGTGACGTTCCAGTTCATCGACCGACTGCACATGAACGGCGCAGGCGAGATGGTCATCTCCGCCACCTTGAGCAACTCCTGGCGCTCGATCTGGTACGCCGATCGCCAAGGCGCCCTGCGACTCGTGGCCCGCACGGGGCAGCAACTCGCCACCAACCTTGGCGCTTTCGACGATGTGCAGGTGGGAGAAGCCAGCAACATCTCGTCGACCGGCGCCATTCCATTCGTCGCGGTGCTCACGAGCCCCCACCCGACCCTCGACATCGTCGAGGCCGTGCTTCTGTGGAATCCGGATGGCACGTACTCGGTCATCGCCGGCAATGCCGACAGTGCGCCTGGGCTACCACAAGGCTACTTCACATCGTTTCGCAATGCCGTCGCCAACCAGCAAGACCAAGTGCTCTTCGCCGCTCAGGTCAGCACCCTCAACGCCGGGCTCTGGGTCGGCTCGCCGACGGCGCCTCCCATCCTCATCGCCGCCACCGGCGCGACCCTGCGCTATGGCACCGATCCCGCCGGCGAGCCCCTCGTCACGGGACTCCTCGACACGATCCTGGTGCGCGCCATGGACAGTTCCCAGCCGTACTGGGACCGATGGGGTCAGCTTGGCGACGGCGGCCACGTCGTCCTTCCGGTGATGTGGAGGAGACAGGCGGGTCTCTTTCGTATCGGCAAGGCGGGGTCTCTCGTGGTCAACTCCACGAGCGGGGAGGGGGACCTGAGCCCGGGCGATGGGTCCTGCGACACGGGGAGCGAGGTCGTGGACCTGGACGGGAACACGGTGCCCGAGTGCACGCTGCGCGCTGCCATCGAGGAAGCCAATACCGCTCCGGACCGCACCCGCATCGCCTTCGCCATCCCGGGCGAGGGGATCCGGACCATCGCCCTCGAGAGGCCGCTGCCGGAGGTCATCCACCCGGTTGAGATCGACGCGAGCACCCAGCCGGGGTACCTCGATTCCCCCATGGTCGAGATCGACGGCCAGCTCCAGGAAGCCGTCGACTTCCACGGCCTGGTCATCTCTGGCGGCGACAGCGTCGTGAAGGCTCTGGGGGTCGTCCGCTGCGACGCGAACGGGATCGTCCTCAAGGGCGAGGGGGGGAACAAGGTCCTTGGATGCTGGATCGGCACCCGCGGGGCCGGAGAGCCCGGCTGGGGAAACAAGGGCGATGGAATCCTCATCGAGCAATCGGCGGATAACATCGTCGGCGACGAGGCCGCGGGCGAAGGCAACACGATCCTCAACAACGGCCTCAGGGGCACCGGGGGCTGCGGCGTCCGCATCGTGGGAGTGCTGTCGGCGCGGAACCGAGTCAGCAGCAACCTCATCGGCCAGAAGGGGTCGGGCGACGCCTTCGGACGGGGAACGGGAATCTGCATCGAAGATGCCTCGGAAACCCTGGTCGGCGGAGTCGACGCCGACGACGCGTTTCACGCCAACTTCATCGTCAACAACCACCGCGCCGGAATCATCATCCAGGGGGTGACCAGCCAGGCGCCGAGAAACCGCGTGGAGTTCAACCTGATTCTCCAGACGACCGACGACCAGGGGGCTCACGTCAACCAGAACGGCCTGGAGATCAGCGACGCCGTGGACACCGAGGTTGTAGATAACCTCATCTCCGGCCATCGTTCGCACGGCGTCTTCATCTTCGGCGTGCAGCGCACCGAGATGCGGACGGTGCTCAAGGGCAACGACTTCCTGCCGGTGGCAGACTTCCTGGGCCCGCTCGGCGACGAGTGGGATAGCTGGGGCAACGGGCGCGATGGGATCCACATCCGCCAGTCCGCGAAGAACCGGATCGGCGGCGGCCAGGAAGGGGACACGAACTTCATCTCCGGAAACGGCCGGCACGGAATAGCGATCTCGGGGGAGTTGAGCCGAGAGAACGAGGTCATCGGGAACTCCATCGGGCCGAACATCGACGGCGAGGCCCTCGTGATCGCTCCCGGATCGCTCGTCGTTCCGACCGGTTACGGAGTTCTCATCGAGGACGGCGCGTCGCTCAACCGCATTGGGGCTCCCGTGGCGGGCAACCTCATCAGCGGCAACGGATCGAGCGGCGTGGCCATCGTCTCCGACCCGGAGGACGCGGTCAGGACTCGTGCGAACACCATGTCAGCGAACACGATCGGGCTGGACGCTGAGGGGAAGGCCGCCCTGGGGAATGGTGGGAACGGGATCCTCATCCTTCACTCCCCGGAAAACACCATCGGGGGCTTCGGGGAGATCGAAGGGAACGTCATCTCGGGCAACGATAGGGTCGGCATTGCCATCGAAGGCTCGGGCTCGGAAGACAACGTCGTCGAAGGCAACTTGATCGGCACGGACCCGTCCGGTCTGGTGGCAATCGGGAATGAGCGCGGCGGGGTCGAGATCTACGACGGAGGCAATCACACCGCCGTGGGCTCGCCGGGGCGGGGAAACGTCATCTCCGGAAACTCCCGGTTCGGGATCCGCATCGAGAGCGGCCCCTCGGTGGACGGCGCCCCAGCGCCGGACAGCACCGCCAACGTGGTCGAGGCCAACCTCATCGGGCTGGCGGCCGATGGAGCCGGAGAGGTCCCCAACGACGGGCCGGGGATCGAGATCCTGCGGGCCAGCTTCAACGTGGTGGGCGGCGTCGCAGCCGCGTCGCGGAACACGATCTCCGCGAATACCGGCGCAGGCGTGAGGATCGAAGGCATGGAGGCCGCGTCGAACCTGGTGCGAGGGAACTGGATCGGAACGGGGGCGGATGGTCTTCTGACCCGAGGGAACCAAGGGGAGGGAGTCGTCATTGAAGGCGCCCCGCAAAACATGATCGGCGGCGATGTCGACACCCCGGGACAAGGGGCGGGGAACTTCATCGCCTGGAACAAGGGATCCGGCGTCTTGATCGCGGGAGACGGCATGGGCCAGCCGGATGTCCTCCAGAACTCCGTGACGGGGAACCGCATCGACCAGAACGGCGGGGCGGGAGTCCTCATCTCCAACGCTTCGGGCAACACGGTCGGCCCGCTCAACCTGATCGCCTCGAACCGCGGCTCCGGAGTCCAGGTCCTGGAAGGCCAGGATCTCGCAGCCAAGGGCAACACCATCACGCAGAACAGCATCACCACGAACCAGCTCACCGGGATCGACCTGGGAGCCGAAGGGCCCACTCCGAACGATCCCCTGGACGCGGACGGCGGCCCCAACGACTTCCAGAACCACCCCACGCTGGCTTACGTCCTGGACCCGGCCCGGGTCCTGAAGGGCCGCGTGGAGAGTACGCCGCTGCGACCCCTCACGATTGAGATCTTCGACGACGTCCTGAATCCGATGGGAGGGAATCCACCCGAAGGAACGCTCTTCGTCGCGTCGATACAGGTCGTGACGGATGCGACCGGCGCCGCGGCGTTCCAGCTCGCCGGATTGCCTCGAACCTGCTACACGGCAACGGCCACCGATGACCTGACGGGCGACACATCCGAATTCTCGCCCTGCGCCGCGCTCGAGGATCCTCCGGTCGGCGATCCGCTGGACTTCGGGGACGCTCCCGATCCTTCCTACCCGACGCTCCCTTCGTCGCTCGGCGCGGCCCACCGGATCCTCGCCGGCTTCCACCTCGGCGCGCTCGTCGACGCGGAGATCCCTGTGACCGCTCCGGACGGCGCCACGGCCGACGATGACCTCACCCTCGACGACGAGGACGGCGTCGCGTTCATCGATCCGCTCCTTCAGGGGGCGAACGCCCGCCTGCAGGTGGTCGCCTCGCGCGAAGGCCGATTGGACGCATGGGTCGACTTCAGCGGCGACGGCGACTGGGAAGACCCGGGCGAGCAGGTCTTCGCGAGCCTGCTCCTGGGAGCCGGCGTGAACGACCTCGCCGTCGGCGTCCCCGCCGCGGCCGCCATCGGCGCCACGTACGCCCGCTTCCGTTTCAGCCTCGCGGGAGGGCTCTCCCCGGCCGGGCCGGCTCCCGAGGGCGAGGTGGAGGACTACCAGATTCTGATCGAGGCATCCGCGGAGCCCCGCTTCCGTCGCGGCGACGCCGACATGAACGGGTCGCTCGAGATCACCGACGCGGTCGCCCTCCTGGGCCACCTCTTCCTCGGGGGTCCCGAGCCGCCGTGCCCCGATGCGGCCGACGCCGACGACAACGGGTCGCAGGAGATCACCGATGCGGTGGTCATCCTCGGCTATCTCTTCCTCGGAGGCGCGAACCCCGCCTCCCCCGGGCCCGCCTTCTGCGGCCGAGATCCGACCTCGGACGACCTCGGAGCGTGCAGCGTGGAGTGCGAGGCGTAACCGTTCACCGGAGGGGCTCGCAGATCGAGCGAGGCGCTCACCACGGAGTGCTTCATCCACCCTTGGCATCGCCGCGGGTGACAGGACTCCCTCTTCAGGGAGCCTGCGTGGCGACTGAACGCAAAACTGTAACCGTTCTCGGGCCATCAGGCCCGGCTGAACGGTTACTGCGAGGAATAGGGGGCCTCTCCGGCGGTCCAAATTCCCCCGCGGGGGTTTCGGCCTTCTTTCCGGCCCCGTCCCCGAATGCCTTCCGTTCGGCCAGGGCATCGGGCACGGGTACGGGTACGGGAACGTTTACGGGAGTCCAAGCCGTTGGTTTCATCCACCCCATTGCCCTTCGAGTGCTTGTTCTCGCCTCAGAGCCTCTAACAAAATGAACCCAGACCGCGCAGGCCCACCTTGGCAACGAACGGTATCGAGCGTCGAAAGTCCACCGCAAGGTGGACCTGCCCTGCGGGTTGCGGCGGCGAGGGGCCCGGGAGCTTCGCCGCTCTGCTGTTCCCCCCTCGGTCCCCCCGAGGGGACGACCTCGACGATACTCTCCGTTGTATCGCCTCGTCGGCGCTCCTCGCATACGGTTCCGGCCCAATCCCGGCAGCTATGCTGCCGGGAGGGCCGCCTTCCGGTCGGCCGCTCTCGCGGCCGCCTCCAGGCACGTCTCGGAGGCGACCACTTCGTGGTGCCCGCCTCCTCCGACCGTTTGCTCCTGCGCACTGCTCGGAGCAAACCCTCGGCGCTCGCAACGCGGTTGGTGGCTCATTTTGTTAGAGGCTCTCAGCGACCCACGGGAGGCTGCGTGGCCGCCGCCGGGGAAGCCGGCGGGGAAGCCGCCGGCTCCGGCGCGCTCGAGCCGCCGCCGGCATCGACGAGGATCCTGGCGCGGCGCCACGCCTCGATGAATCGGTGGCCCGCCGGCGTTCGATCGAACTGGAGGATCAGGTCGTCGAGGTCGTCGAGCGTGTCCATGAACGCCGCCACGACGGACTCCACTTCGCGCAGAAGCGCTCCGCGGTTGGCGATCTTGCCGCGGGGAGCCCCCATGACGCCCGAGAACTCGTCGATGGCGCGAGAGAGCGCGTCGACCCGCTCGGCCGTGATGCCGCAGTCCGCCGCGCCGGGCTCCTGGATCGCGGCGGAGCCCAGATCGCGGATCGCCGTAGCTTTGTTCGCGAGCTCTTGGGCGCTCAGCCGAACCAGCTCGCTCTTCGTGAGGTCCGCCTTCCCGCGTCGTTCGAGGTCGCCCGAGTGCTTGAAGTGGACGGCGAGCGCGCGGGCAAGAACGTAAGTGGCATCCTCGAGCGCCCTCTCCGCCGCGGCCTTCGCGTCGGAGGCGCCCTCCGTCACGGCGCCGGCGATTCCGGCTTTGACCGTCACCCCGTCGATTTCGTTCTCCAGCTGCGCGATCCGGGAGCCGAATCCGGCGGGCGGGTTCGAGCTCCAGAGGGATCGATAGTCGGAGCTGCCGGCGACGTCGAGACACGCACGAACCGAGTTGAGCTGGGTCGAAAGTCTCTGCTTCATGCCCACGATCGTATGGCTCAATGGAAATTCCGCTACAAAAAAAAACATGTCGTAGCCCAATCTATAGCTCTAGATTGAAATCCATTGCCTGTATCGAAGCGATCCATGCAGACCCTTGCAACGATCGTAAATGGCGCCTGCAAGAGTCGCCGTGCCGCCTGCGACGAATTTCGTGGCGTTTGCAACGGTATTCGTGGCGTTTGCAACGAGATTCGCCGCGATTGCAACGGTTTTCGTGGCGTCTGCAACGATCGTAAATGGCGTCTGCAAGAGTCGCCGCGCCGCCTGCAACGGTATTCGTGGCGTTTGCATCGGTTTTCGTGGCGTTTGCATCGGTTTTCGTGCCGTTTGCAACGGTATTCGTGGCGTTTGCATCGGTTTTCGTGGCGTTTGCATCGGTTTTCGTGCCGTTTGCAACGGTATTCGTGGCGATGCGACCATCGTCGATGGCGATTGCGCGAGTGTGAGCCTCGATGCAACGGATGTAAACGTCGCTCGAACGTCCGTCGATCGCCTCTGAAGCCCGTTCCGGGGCGTCTGCACCGTCGCCGGGGCTCACTGGGAGACATTTCGTGAAGGATGAACGCCGTTTCGTCCCGATGCGGGCCTTGTCGCAGCGGGTGCGACGGCCGTCGATGGCGATGGCGCGGGCGCCGGCCGCCGTCGAGCGATCGCGCGGCGGATGGCGAGCACTGCGGTCTCGGAGCGCGCGGCGAGGGGCGCGGGGCGCAGCCGGCCTCACGGGCACTCCACCATCCCCTCCGGGGGCTTCGGCCCGCCGAGGAAGAGGTGGTTGAGGAGGTAGGTCGGATCGCTCACGTCCATCTTGGCGTCGCTGTTCACGTCGGCGGCGGCGGGGCAGGGGAGCTTCCCGCCGAGGAAGAGATGGGTCAGGATCACAATCGGGTCCGTGATGTCGAGCTGCTGCGAGCGATCGGCGTCGCCGCGGACGGCCTGCGGAACGTTGTTCGTCTGGCCGGGCGTCGGGACAAGCGCCGTCCAGGCGCCGCCGCAGGTCGGCCGCCCCCACGCCACGTCGGGCTCCTGGGGTCCGTAGGCCACGGAGTCGATCACGGCGGCGGCGCGCTCACCTCCCGCCGCGGGCACTTCGGCAAGCAAGTAAAGCCGGCTCTGCTCGTCCCCGAGGCGGAACGGAGCGTGGAGCGGCCCCTGGCTCACGTTTCCGTCGCAGAAGACCACGATTTGCTGGCCGGGAGCCAGCGTCCGGTCCGCCGGGAACGTGAACCACTCCTCGTTGCTCGGGAAGCGGTCGGCGAGGGAGACTCCGGCGAGCGAGATCGGCTCGGCGGAGCAGTTGCGGATCTCGATCCAATCGGCCGTCCGGCCGGCCTCGTCCTTGAGCCCCGTCGTGTTGCGCGTCACGAACTCCGAGATCTCCAGGCGCGGGAGCGACGAGCCCACGGCGAGGCTGTAGTGCAGCTTCCGCCCGGGCTCCGAGCTGAAGAACGCGCCGTCGGGGATCTGGATCGTGTTGCCGCTCAAGTCGGTGGCCTCGAGGTAGAACTCGATGGCGCCGCCGGCCGGGATGCCGGGATTCAGCACGCCGGAGAAGAGACCGTCCTGGCTCTCACCGTCGTCGTTCATGCCGTCGTCGTAGAGGATCACGCGCTCCGTCTCCGATGGTGCGGCCCCCCCCCGGCGGACGATGGCGCTGACGTTGACGAGCCCCACGTCGTCCTTCCCCCTCGAAAAGAACCGGATCGGCTCCCCGGGCCGAGGAGTGCGGTACGGATCCTCGAGCTTCAAGCTCGCGGGCCCGGCCGACGTCAGGCTCACGATCGGCTCGATCGGGCCGTTGTCGGCGTTGGGACCCTCGGGGCTCGGATAGAGGCTGAAGACGAAGGCCGCAATGCCATCGCGGTAGCGAGAGTAGGCGACGTTCTCCCGCTGCGGTGGATACTGGACCCGGTCCAGCTCCTTGCCGCCCGCGTCGAGGAGGGTCAGCGTACCTCCCGATCCGGGGAGCTTGAACCCCGTGTGGAAGAGCTGACCTTCATTGGCTGCGACGAGGAGCAGATGGGCCCCGCTCTGGATCGATGGCCCCGCGGGGAATTGATATTCGCGCGGCGGGTTCCCCTCGGTCTCGAGGACCAGGCGATGGCCGGCAAGCTGGATCGCCTCGCCGGAGCCGTTGAAGATCTCCAGCCAATCGCTCCGCCGCCCGCCGCTCTGTGGGATCGGGAAGGCGTTGTTGATGGCGAGAAGCTCGTTGATGACGAGGCCGGGGATCACCGCCCTCAGGTCGTCGGCGACCGGAGGCTTCGATGGCTTCGACCGCCGGCTGCTCAGCGCAGTCCAGAGGACATCGCCCGTCCCTGCGAGGTCCGCCTTGCCGTCCCCGTCGAAATCCCCCGTGGCGATGAACTTCCCAGCGGGCACATCGACCACCAGGGCGGGCGCGAATTTCCCTTCATCGTTGCGGGTCAGGACGATGATGCAGGAGAGGACTTCGCAGGAGATGACCATGTCGAGGTCGCCGTCCCCGTCGAAATCCCCTTCGACGATGTCCGAGGTCATGACCCGGACCGTTCCCGGCAGCGGGTCGCTGGAAGGGTTGAAACCCATCCCCGCGGCTCCGTAATAGACGATGGCCCCGCTCGCTCCTCCGACGACGAGATCGATGTCGCCGTCCTTGTTCAGGTCCGTCGAGATCATCGCCAGAGTCGGAAACGGCTCGTAGAACCCGTTGAAGGCCGAGCGGTACGTCCGCAGGGTCAGCTCCTTGACGTTGAGGAGGCTTCCGGGGTTCTCGGCCACAATGACGTCGCCGTTCATGCTGGCGCCGGCGAGATCGATGTCGCCGTCTCGGTCGAAGTCCCCGGTGGCCATCGCCCGGACCTCGTAGCCGAATGCGTACGTGAACGGGTGGTCCAGCTCGGCCGGTCGCTCGAACCTCCCTTGAGGGGTTCCCTTGAAGAAGCTGATCCGGCAGTCCATGTAGCCTGCGACGAGGTCCGGGATGCCGTCGCCGTCGAAGTCGGCCACCCTGGCCGAAAAGAGGCCGGCGTTCTTGCCGACGCCCTCGGGAAGCTCGATGACCTGCTCGGGGCCGAAGCCGCCCATTCCGTCGCCGAGGCGGACGGAGACCGAGCCCCGCTCGATCCCCGATGTCCCGAGGCTGACCACGACCATGTCGTTCTTGCCGTCGTTGTTGACGTCCTCGACGACCAGGTCGGCGGGGATCTTGCCGATGCGATGGAACTCCGGCGGCCCGAGGCTTCCATCCGGCTGGGCCAACCGCACGCTTGCGTCCCCCGACGCTCGGTGGAGCTGGAGGACGTCGTCCCGGCCGTCGCCGTTGAAGTCGCGGACTTCGAACGCCGTCACCTCGCCATCGACGAGGTAAACCTGGTCGAGGGAGCTGAAGCCGACCTCCCCCGCGTGGCCCTTCAGGATGCTGATGTCCGCGGAGATCCGGTTGACGACCGCGAAGTCCGGCTGTCCATCGCGGTTGAAGTCGCCGGAGACCAGCTCCCGGGGGCTCTGGCCCACGGGCATCTCCCTCGAGGGAACGAGCGTGCCCTTGTCGTTGCGGTACGTGATGACGCGGTCGAGGTTGCGCAGGACGACCGCCAGGTCGTTCCAGCCGTCGCCGTTCAAGTCCGCCGCCGCCATGAACCGTGGACCGCCGGGGATCTGGATCTCCTGGTGGATCGCGTCGGTGAAGCGCTCTGGCCCAGCGGTTCCCTTGCGGACGCGGATCGTTCCGAGGTCACGGTGGGCGGTGAGGAGGTCCACGCGCCCATCGGCGATCGGGCTCGTGATCGGGCAGGTCTCGACCGCAAAGACGTTGTTGACGGTCGGGATGCAACCTCTCAGGCCGAGGGCGCCGTTGGCCCCGGGAACGAGGAGGCAGACCTCGTTCGACTCGGCGTGCGTGACGACCAGCTCATCCTTCGAGCCCCCAAGGAGGCGGATCGTTCGGAGCGAAAAGACGGGCTTGCCGACGTAGTCGTCGTCGAGGCTCTCGATCCCCGCGGCGAACTGAGGGAGCGTCACCACCGGCTGGAACACCCCTTCGGCGTTCCGGCGGTACTGCCGGAGCCCCTCTCTGCCGCCGGCGATGACCAGCTCCATGGCCCCATCGCCGTCGAAGTCCCCGACGGCCATGTTCCGCGCCCCTTTCCAGGTGGGGATCTTGAGCGGCGCGTCGAACGCTCCGCCGCCCTTGGCGGCGAAGACGATGACCGAGCCGTCGAGGAGCGAAGCGGCGGCGATGTCGTTCCTCCCGTCGCCGGTCAGATCGGCGATGAGGACATCACGGAGCGTCGTCGTCTCGGTCCTGAGGTGGATCGGAGCGGCGAACTCGCCCCCCTGGTTCAGGAACACTGTCACGGTGCCGTCGAGGTTGCTGACGGCCAGGTCCGGGGCGCCATCCTGGTTCAGGTCGCCCGAGGCGAGGCCCTTCGGCCCCTCGGTGCCGCCCTCCCACTGGGAGGCGATGTCCGGGTCGCCCGCTGGGAGGCGGTCCTCGAAGGCCCGCAGGCTCTCGAAGAGCTGCGCCGCCGCGCGATCGGGGATCGATCCAACCGCGAACGCCACCAGGGCCGCCGCCGCCATCGCCACAGGGTTCTTCCGCACGCTTACGAACATGGTTCTTCCTCCTAAAAGTCTATCTACCCTGTAGCCGGGGCTCTCCCCCCGGTTTCAAAGTCCGCAGTTCACGACGCCGGGAGACAGATCCGAACCACCCAGGAAGAGGTAATAGAAGAGGACGATCGCGTCCGTCAAATCCACGACGCCGTTGGCGTTGGTATCGGCCGCTTCCACGCACGGAAGCTCCTCGCCCCGGAAAAGGTACTCGAGAATCAGGACTCCGTCGGTGAGGTCGATGCCGCGGTTGTCGAAGTGCCCCGTGTCGTCCACGTCGCCGCACCATGCGGCCCTCGCGGGATTCGGTTTCCGCGGCGTCGGTTGAGCCGCCTCCCATCCGTCGCCGGTCCGCGCCCAGGCCACGTCCGTATTGAGGGGCGGATAGCGGACCGAGTCGACAAGGATCGGCCCGTTCGCCAGAGGCGTTGTATAGGCGAGAATGAGATCGCCTCCTGCACCGGCGCTCAGCTCGAAGGGGGCATGAAGCTCCAGGACCCCCGCTCCCGGCAAGGCGGGGATGATGGAGTCCTGGCCGTCACAGAAAACGACGAGACTCTCTCCGGCCTTGAGTTCCAGCCACTCAGGGAAGGCGAGCCAGCCGCCGTCGGCCGGGAACCTCTGGCCCAAGGACATCCCGCCCAACTCGACGACCCGACTCGTAGGGTTTTCGATTTCGACCCAGTCGGGGAATCCATGCCAAGCGTCCTGGAGGCCGCTCGAGTTGCTCGAGACAAGCTCGGAGAACTCCGCGTCGGGCGGGTCGATCCCGATCGAGAGGCAATAGAGATCCTCCTCGTCGCCGTACTGGCCGACATCGGCGGTCTCCGGGTCGACCGAGATTTCCCCTCCGAGATCCTCCACCTCCGCAGCCACGCAAGCGCCACCGCCCGCCGGGAATCCCTCCTGGAGGAGCCCCGCGAACAGCCCATCGCCCGCGGCGAGGTCTTCATGGAGGCCATCGTCGTACAGAACGATCCAGGGGAATTCACCCGCGGGGCTTCCGGGGCTTTTCAGGAAGACGCGAACGCTCAAAATGCCGACATCGTCCCATCCGCGGGCGTAAAATCGCACAGGCTGGCCGGGGATCGGAGAAGTGAGCGGGTCGCCCGGCCTCCAGGAGGCCGGGACCACGGCCTCCATCCGGATGAACGGCGCGATGGGGCCGTTGTCGACGTTCGGGGCGCCCGGGCTCGGGATCGGGTTGAACGTGAAGGACCAGAGGCCGTCCAGATAGCGGGCGAAGGAGACCTCTTCGCGCTGCGGAGGGTAGTCGACGCGGTCCGCCTCATCGCCTCTCGGCGAGAGGAGGCGCAGGACAGCCCCTTCGATCGGCAGCTTGAAGCCGGTGTGGAACGGCTTGCGGCTGGTCGTGCAGAAGAGGAGGAGATGGCCCCCGCTCGGCACGTGCGTCCCCGGCGGGAAGGAATACCAGGGCGCGTCGAAGCCGTCCTTCCTCTCGACTTCGAGCCGGTAGCCCCCGAGGTCCACTCCGGAGAGCGACCCGTTGAAGATCTCGATCCAGTCCCACTTCTTCCGCTCCGGGCCGACGCGGATCGTGCTGTTGGATGCGAGGAACTCGTTGATGACGGGCCCCTCGATGCGCCTGCGGTCGCCCTGGCGGAGGGGCTGGCCGCTCGTTGTGGGAACGCGCGTCGAGAGCGCCGTCCAGAGCGTCCGGCCGGTGCCGACGAGGTCGGCCATGCCGTCGCCGTCGATGTCGCCCGCCGCGAGGAGTTTCCCCGCCGGGACGTCGACGGAGAGCTGGAATTGGAAGGCGCCGTTCGCATCCTGCGTCACCAGAGTCACACAGGAGAAAAGCTGGCAGCTCAGGGCCACATCGGTCCGGCCGTCATTATTCAGATCGGCCAGGGCGAGGCTCGACGCCTCCGTCCCGGCGGAGCCCGGAAGCGCGTTCGGCTGGCGAACGAAGGAGACGCCGGGCCCGCCCCGGTAGAGGATCGCTCCCGCTCCGCTGCCGGCCACCAGGTCCAGGTCGCCGTCGCGGTCGAGGTCGCCGGCCTCGAGGTCCCGCGTGCCGAATTCCTTGCCCGAGAGCGGCGGGATGACGAGCCGATCTGGCGCGGGCCCATCCAGAAGGAGACTGCCGCGGTTCTCGATCACCACCAGTTCGCCGGCGAGACCCGTTCCCGAGAGGTCGTTGTCTCCGTCCTGGTCGAAATCGCCCGCCACGACGGCAAGCGAGCCGGCGGCGAAGGGGAACTCCCGGACGAAGCCGGCCGTCCCGTCTCCGTGGCCGCGGAAAAGCGCCAGCCGCCCCGTGGTGAGGCTCGCGGCGATGTCGGGCACCCCATCGCGGTCGAGGTCGGCGACTTCGAGCGCAAGGGGGCGGCCTTCGACCTGCGGGGGCAGTTCGAATCGCCTCTCCGCCGGGAAGCGGCCGGTGCCATCGTTGGCATAGAAGGAGATCGAGCCGCGTTCGATCCCCTCGCGCCCGAACAGGGCGACGACAATATCCACATGGTGGTCGGCGTCGGGGTAGAAGTCGAAGGCCTTCATCGCCACCGGCGAGGTGCCGGCGGGCACGAAGAGCGGCACACCGAGGATCCCGCCCGGTTCGGAAAGTCGGATGCTGAAGTCTCCCGAAGCGCGGTGGAGCTGGGCGACGTCTTTTCGGCCGTCGCCGTCGAAATCCGCCAGCGCCAGGTCCATCACTTCGCCGTCGACGAGATAGATCTGGTCGAGGGCGCTGAAGCCGGCCTGTCCGGGCTCGGCCGTCAGGACGCTGACGTCGTTCGAGAGGCGGTTGATGACCGCCACATCGCTCTGGCGATCGAGGTTGAAGTCCGCGGCGGCGAGGTCCCGCGGGCTGCGCCCGACGGGCATCTCGCCCCCGGGAACAAGCTTCCCGTTCTCGTTGCGGAAGGGGAGGACGCGGTCGAGGTGCCGCATGACGACGAGGAGGTCGTTCCACCCGTCGCCGTCGAGGTCCAGGATCTGGACCGCTCGGGGGCCGCCCGGGATGTTGAGCTGCTGAGTCGGTCGATCTACGAAGCCCCGGCCCGTCTGCGCGTCCCCGAGCCACTTGCGGATCTCCACGAGCCCCTGCTCCCGGTGAGCCGTGACCAGGTCCGGAAGCCCGCCTGCGCGCGAGGTCACGGGGCCGACATCCAGGTCGTACACCCCTGCAGCGACCCCCACCGCCGACCGAGACTCCAGTACCCCCCTCACCGCACCGACGCCGAGGACGGAAACGACCTCGAGATCCGCGTGCGTGGCCACGAGAAGGTCTCCCTTCCCGATCAAAGCGGGAGTGGCCTTCAGGGCATAGACCGGCTTTGAATACTCTTCGGCGGTCCCGAATCCCTCCGTCAAATCCCCCTTCGCCTGAAAACCTCCGGTGGGGAGCCCCCGGTAATGCCGGAGGCCGATTCCGGACCCACCGACTGCGAGATCGGTGATCCCGTCGCCGTCGAAGTCGCCCGCGGCGACGTTGCGGGCGAATTTCCAGGTCGCCAGGCGGATGGGAGCGCCGAAATTCCCGGCGCCGAGGTTCGGGAAGATCACCAGCACTCCGTCGCCGATCGCGCAAGCGGCGATGTCGGGCAGCCTCCGGCCGTCCTCGGGGGTCAGCTCGGCGATGATGATCTCCCGGAGCGTCGACGCGCCCGAAGGCAAGTGGATGGGGCGCTCGAAACGGCCATCTCCCCGGTTGAAGAAGATCGTGACGGTCCCGTCGAGGTTGCTGACCGCGATATCCGGACCCGAAACCCCATCCAGGTCGCCTGTCGCGATGCCTTTGGGCCCTTCGGAGCCCCCTTCCCAGGTCGAGGCGACGGTCGGGTCGCCGGCCATGAGGCGGCCGGCGAAAGCCTGGAGGCTCTTCTCGACAAGCTGCCCGCGCGCTTCGGGCCGCAAAGCAACAACGAACAGACAGACGGACGCCACCAACCGGCGAGATCCACGCTTTCGAGTCCCGAACCCACGGTTCATGACGGTTCTCCCCATAGCACTGTTCTTACTGGCGCGGCAGGAGAACGGATCTAACGCCGATTCTCTATCGTTCCTGCCGGTCAGCGCGGGGGCTGCGCGCCGCCATTTTGCCCCTTCCCCCCCTGTTTTTGAAGGAGTTCGGCCATCCGGCCCTCGAGGATGCGCCGGATGTCGTCCCCGCGGCGGTCCGGTGACCGCTCGGGCAGGAGGCTGAGGGCTCGCCGCTCGACCGTGACCGCTTCATCGAGACTCCCGGTCAAGGAGAGGGCCAGCGCCAGAGTGTCGAGGATCTCGGGGTCCCGCTCGCCCGAGAGGGCTGCGGCCCGCCGCGCGTAAGGGAGCGCCGCGGGAGGGTCTCTGAGATCCGCAGGCTCGCACTCAAGGAGGAGGGATGCGAACTGGTTCAGCTCCGCGGCAGTGGCTCCCTCGCGGTCGGCTTGGCCTTTCTGGAAGGCGAGAGCCTTTCGAACGTACCCGCGGGCCTCATCCGGCGCGCCGGCTTTCGAGGCGAAGCCCGCGAGGTGATTGAGGACGTGCACGTACATCGCAGCCACCGCGCGATTCTGGGATCGGATCGCCGGCTTCGCTTCGATGATCTCGAGGCTCCTCAGGGCGGATGCGCGCGCCCCTTCGACGTCCCCCGCCGCTTTTCGGGCGAGCATCGAGTTGTAGCGGGCAGCCAGATTGTTCGGATCGAGCGCGATCGCTTTTTCGTACTCCTCGACGGCGCCGCGGAAATCGCGCATCCGGGTCGCAAGGAGCTTTCCGGTCTTGACGAACCGCGCCGGGAGTGCCGGATCGATCTCCGCGGCCCTGCGGAACTCTGCCAGCGCCGGCCGGGGATTGCCCGCCGCCTCGTGGACGAGACCGAGGTTGTGGTGGAATGCAGGCTCTTTGGGATCGATCTCGATCGCCTTGTTGTGAGCCTCGATCGCCTCCGCGGGCTTTTTTTGCCTCCGGAGCGCCTCCCCGAGGATGGTGTGGGCCCACGGATCGAGCGGATCGATCGGGATTGCCTCTCGCGCCTCCGCCTCGGCCTTCTGCGGTTCTCCTTCCTGGAGAAAGACCCGCGCGAGGTTCTTGCGGGCCGTCGCGAGCCGTGGGTCGAGCCGCAGGGCCTCCTCAAACTCCGCTCGGGCGGCATCGAGGTCCTTCTCGAAGAGGAGCGCGCAGCCGAGGGCCTCTCGGCAGCTGGGATCCTTCGAATCCAGCCGGACGGCCTCCTGGGCGGCGGCGAGCGCCTCTACCCTCTTTCCGGGTAGGCGCAGGAGAAGCTGGGCTCGCATCCGCTCGCGCGCTGGGCTCGCGGGCGCCCGGGCCGACCAGAAGAGTGCCTTCTCATGCTCGTGAAGAGATGCGTAGAGCTGCACGACGCGCAAGGCGGCGTCGCCCGACGCGGTGGCCCCTGCGTCGCCGGCGCGGGCCACGACCGCTTCGATGATGTCTTCGGCGCGCGAGCTGTCGCCCTTCTTGAGGTAGGTCTTCGCCAGGAGCAATGCCGGCCCCGGCAGCTCGGGCCAGAGGGCGGATGCGGCCCCGAAATCCACGAGCGCGTGGTCGAGACTCCCCGCTTCGAGCCAGGCCCGCCCGCGACCGAGGCGGGCCTCGATGGCGGCGCCGAGGTACGTCTCCTGAGCGGCCTGCTGCCTCTCGATGAGGACGGTGTAGGCCTCGGCTGCCGACTTCCAGTCGCGGCGCGCGGCGGCGCGGTGGCCGCGCAGCCACGCGGCCCGCCACGATGCGACATCGGTAGCGGCCCCCGTGCCGGCGCTCGTCCCTATACCAGGCGCGCCCGGATCCGCCCCGGCGGCGGATGGCGCGCCCTCGCGGATCGAAGCGAGGAGCGCGGCCGCCGGCACGAACGACGAGCTGGCTTCGAGCGCACGCGAGAGAGATTCGACAGCCTCCGGGTCTCGATCGAGCATGTGCAGAGCGACCGCTCGGTGGTAATGGGCGTCGGGGCGGTTCGGGAAGATCGCGGCGGCCTTCTCGAGGTCCGCCGCGGCCTCCTCGACCGGATCGAGGACCTCGGGCGGAGGGATCTCGACATCCTCGGCGAACGCCAGGTCGATGAGCAAACCGCCTTCCTCGGCGGCTTGCGAGGCGACAATCGGTCGCTCCGCGGCGCTGCGGCGGTCGATCGGGCGCCCGAGCTGGATCTTCGTCACGGCGGAAACCACGCCGTCTCGATAGAGAGACTCCAGTCGGTTCGCTTCGTCGCGCATCCGCTGGCGGTAGAGGAGTCCCGAGGCCACGCAGAAGAGCGCGAGGAACCCCGCCGCTGCGAGCTGCCAGCGAACGCGCCAGGCCGCCCGAGCCCAGCGCTCGACGGCGGCTGGCGGCCGCGCCTCGATCGGATCGCCGCGCACGAACCTCCGGAGGTCCTGCGCGAGGGCTTCGGAGGTCCCGTAGCGCCCCGACGGGCTCTTCGCGAGGCACTTGTGGACGATCGTCTCGATGCTGCGGGGGATCCGCGGGTTCATTCTCCGCAGGTGGGGCGGCTCCCGGCTGATGATTTGGCTGATCGTGTCGCGGTTGTCGCGGCCGCGGAAGGGCGGCTCTCCCGCGAGGACTTCGAAGAGCGTCGCGCCGAGAGAGTAGATGTCCGTGCGGTGGTCCACGTCCACGCGCCGCGCCGCGGCCTGCTCGGGGCTCATGTAGAGCGGCGTGCCGAGCAGCTCCCCGGACCCCGTCAGCCCTTCTTCGCCCGCCAGGCGCGCCAGGCCGAAGTCGAGGATGCGAAGCTGCCCCTCGGCGTCGAGAAGGAGGTTCGAGGGCTTGAGGTCCCGATGGATGACCCCGCGTTCGTGGGCGTGCTGCAGGCCGTCCGCCACGCCGGCGAAGGCCTCGCCCACCTTGAGGCAGGTGCGAAGGTCGACGACGGGGGACCTGAAGCCGGCCTCCGAGGAGGTCCCGGCTCCGTGGGCGGGGGTCTTCTGCTCCCGCTCACGTCGCGCCAGGAGCACCTGGGCGAGCGTTTCGCCCTCGACCAGCTCCATGATGAAGTACGGGACGCCGGCATCGACGCCGCGCCCGTGGACGCGGACGATGTTCGGGTGCTGGAGGCGGCCCGCCGCCTTCGCCTCGTTCTCGAACCGCGCGATGGACTTCCTGCTCGCCACGAGCGCCGACGGAAGCACTTTGAGGGCCACGCGGCGGTCGATCGAGGGCTGGTAGGCCTCGAAGACGATGCCCATGCCCCCGCGGCCGATTTCCCTCTGGATGCGGAACTCGCCGATCGCCGGGTAGGGCCGGTCCGCCTTGACCGCCGAGTCCACGGCGCCGATGGCCTCGAGCGCCATCTCGAGGTCCGGACGGAGGTCGGGGTTTTCCGCGATGAGGCGGGCCGCGTCGACCTGCCCGCCCGAATTGAGGCGGTCGGAACACTCCGCCAGGATCCGCGCGAGCCGCTCGGCTCGGTCGAGCCGGCCGGTGGGCGGCCGGAAGCCCTCAGGCGCCGCCATCGGGACCGCCTTTCCCTTCCGATCCCCGCCCTCTCTCATCGGGCCCGGGCCCCTCCTCGAGGAGGCTCCGGTCGGGCAGGTGGAGGCTCTCCGTGGGCCCGAAGGCCTCCCGCAGCTTGATGAGGGCCCGCATGAGGAGCATCGAAGTCGCCTCGGGCGTGCGGTCCATCCGGCGGGCCACCTCTTTGATGGGGAGCCCCTGGACGCGCGCCAGGAGGATCACGCGGGAGTGGTCCTCGGCGAGCGTGGCGAGGACTCGCTTGAGGCGGTCGAACCGCTCATCGCGCCGCGCGGCCTGGCTGGGAGTCGCCCCGGTGGCCGCTAGCTCGGATTCGAAGGTCCAGGAGCTTGCTCCTTCATCCGTTCCCTGCTCGATCGACACCTCACAGCGACGCTGACCGCCGAAGGCGCCGAGCCGACGGCCGGCGTCCTGCACGACGTGCCGTGAGACCGTCTCGAGCCAGCTCCGGAACGAGGCCTCGCTCTCGCCGCGGAACTGGCCGATCGACTGGAACGCGCGCAGAAAGGCCTCCTGCACGAGATCCTCCGCGTCCATCCGCCGGCGGAGGTGCTGGCCCGCCTCGGCCTCGACGGTGCGCTCGACGACGCCGTCGAACCGCTTGAGGAGCTGCTCGAAGGCTTCTCGATCGCCGCCTCGGGCGGCGTTGATGAGCCAGTGGATTTCGGTCCAGGATTCCACGAGGGTATCCTACCGGCCCGCCCAGGGAAAATGACGGCCGGCCGCCTGGGAATTCTGTGTACGCATGGGGACTCTCTGGCATCTTGGGCGCGTGCAAGGTGGGGGAATAACGAGGAATTTGGAGCGCCGACTTCCTGCGTGTTACCCATGATTCGCCCATCTATCCTCCGTCCCATGACCTGGCGCCGCGCGGTGATCCTCGTCGTCGCGCTGAACTCGACATGCTTCCTGAAGAGCTGCGAAAACAGCGGAATGTCGGTCTCGACGGGCTTCTTCTTTCCTTACGCGGTGCTCGCCGTCGCCGAGGTCAAGCTCTCGGACCAACCGGATCCTCCGGAGATCCTCTGGCCCGGGCGGGTCTTCGAGTATTCCAGCGTTGCGCTCCTCGCCAACCTGGCCCTCACCGCCCTTCTCATCCACCATTTCCGGCGGTCATGGAAGCTGCTCTACTCCCACCTTTCGAGCCGTTCGTTCCTCGTCTCGTTTTGGTTGGTGGAGGTCCTCATGTTCTCCTTCATCCCAGCCATGGTCGTATGGATGCATGTAGTCTTCGTGCCCACCGCCTACCTGAGAATGGGAGTCCGTTGGGTCCTTTTCCTCGGCGAGCCACCGAAAGGACCCATGGATGATACGCGCTTGGCGATCTCCATCGCCGCGCGGCTCTACTTCATCGCCCTCCTCGCCTTCATTCCCGGCCTTGGCTACCTCGGCGGTCTCTGTCGTCGCGGTTGGCGCCGTATCCGCGGCGCTACCGCTGCCGCCTGAGCACGTAATCCGCCACCATCTCCAGGCTCTCGCGCAGCCTCGGGTCGAGGCCGGCGATCGCGGAGCGGGAGGATTCGATGAACGACTGGGCGCGGCGGTTGGCCTCGCGCAGGGCTCCCCGCTCGCGCACCTGGGTCGCGATGCGGCTCTCCAGCGACGAGGTCATGGGGCCGTGGAAGCTCTCGAGGAGCGCCTTGGCCCCCTCGCGGTCGAGGCTCTCCCGCAGGAGGATCAGCGGCAGCGTCATCTTTCCCTGATGGAGGTCGGTTCCCAAGCTTTTTCCCACCACCGACTCGTCGCCGGAGTAGTCGAGGCAGTCGTCGATGATCTGGAACGCCATTCCGAGGTCCATTCCGAAGCTGCGCAGCCGCGCCGCGTCCTCCTCATCGGCCCCGGAGAGGACGCCGCCCAGGTAGCAGGCGACGGCGTACAGGATCGCGGTCTTCTTGCGGATGATCTCGAAGTAGACCTCTTCGCCGATCTCGGGGCGGAAGCGGTTCCCGATCTGGAGAAGCTCCCCTTCGCAGATGGTGTGGGTCGTGGCGGAAAGGACGGCCGCCATTCCTTCCACCTCCGTCGAGAGGGAGAACGCCCGCGAATAGATGTAGTCCCCGAGGAGGACACCCGCCCGCTCGCCCCACCGCCGGTGGATCGTCTCCACGTTCCTCCGCAGGGCGGCGTCGTCGAGGATGTCGTCGTGGACGAGGGTGGCGGTGTGGATCAGCTCAATCACGGCCGCGATCTTGAGCTGGTCGTCGGTCACCTCGCCGCCGGTCAGCCGCGCCACGAGGAGGAGCAGCGCCGGACGGATCTGCTTGCCCCGGAACCTCGCGATGTGGGTGAGAAGCTGGCAGATGAAGGGCTCGATCGAATGGAATTCTCTGCCCAGGAACTCGTCCAGCCGGTCGAGGTCGGCGGCGATCGGCGCGTAGATCGCGTGCAGCCGCGGTCCGGTGGCTTCGGTGCTCATGCCAAGGTCATCTCCGGGGCGGGGGCGCACTGGAGGCCGAACGCCTCGGCCACACCCGGGTGATGGATCTTCCCGCCCGAGACGTTGAGCCCCTTCGCCGCGCCCGGCCCCATCGCCAGCAACCCGCGCACGCCGCCCGTGGCGATCTTGCGCAGGTAGGGGACCGTCGCGTTCGTCAGCGCGAACGTCGAAGTCCGCGCCACGGCGCCCGGCATGTTCGACACGCAGTAGTGGAGCACCCCCTCGACGACGAACGTCGGGTTCGAATGGGTCGTGGGGCGGCAGGTCTCGACACAGCCGCCCTGGTCCACCGCCACGTCGATGATCACGGATCCGTCCTTCATGATGTTCAGGTCCTCGCGGGAGACGAGGATCGGAGCCCGCGCGCCGGCGACGAGAACGGCGCCGATCACGAGGTCGGCCTGGCGGACCTTCTTGCGGATGCTGTAGGGGTTCGAGTAGATCGTCGTCACGTTTGCGGGGAGGACGTCGCTCAAGTAGCGCAAGCGATCGGCGTTGATGTCGAAGATCGTCACCTGCGCGCCGACGCCGGCGGCGACCTTCGCCGCGTTGAGCCCGACGACTCCGCCGCCGAGGATCACGACCTTGGCCGGCTCCACGCCCGGGACCCCCGAGATGAGCACTCCGCGGCCGCCGAAGGGCCGCTCGAGGTGCTTCGAGCCCTCGAAAACCGCCATCCGACCGGCCACCTCGCTCATCGGCGTCAGGATCGGAAGGCGGCCGGAGTCATCCTCGATCGTCTCGTAGGCAATGCAGGTCGCCCCGGTGCGGAGCATGGCCTCCGTCAGTTCCCGCGATGCGGCGAAGTGAAAGAACGTGAAGATGATGTGGTCCCGTCGGATCAGCGGGAATTCGGACGCAAGGGGCTCCTTGACCTTGACGATGACCCGGCTCTTCTCCCAGACGGCGCGGGCATCTCGAACGATCTCCGCCCCGGCATGCTCGAACTCGGCGTCGGGGATCCCGCTCCCGCGGCCGGACTCGTGCTCGACGAGGACCCGATGGCCGTCCGAGACCATGGAATGAACACCGGAAGGGGAGATCGCAACACGGTCCTCGTCCTCTTTGATCTCTTTGACGACCCCGATGACTTGCGACATAGGATTTGAGGGATCCTCCGCCGGGAGGCCAAGGCCGCGCCGGCATCGCTGAGATTGCGATTGTGAATCAGGCTCCGAAGGCCCGAGGAGTATAGCTTTCGAGGGGGTTCGATCAAGCGAATTCAAAGCCGGGGCAGGGCTTGCGTACTCTCGGCGCCTGTGAGAAAAGGACTCGCGTTGCGACAGCGAGTGCGATGAATAGCGAGAGACGAGGCCAGGATAGCCCTCTTAGAATCGGAGTCCTCGGAGGGACCTTCGACCCGATCCACAGGGGTCATCTGGCCATGGCGCAGGCGGCGCGCGAGGCTCACGGGCTTGAACGGGTGGTCTTTGTTCCGGCTTACTCCCCTCCCCACAAACGGGAGGGACTGAGCGAGTACCGCCACCGCCTCGCCATGGCGGAGCTGGCGGCCCGCTCGCTTCCCGGCGCCCAGGTTTCGGATTGCGAGCGCCGCCGGGGCGGCGTTTCATACACCGCCGACACCCTCAGACAGCTTGCAGGGGAGAGCCCGGGCGCGGTGCTGTTCTTCATAATCGGAGAGGACTCCATCGCGGAGCTGCCTCAGTGGAAGGACCTCCCGGGGATCCTCTCCGTGGCGCGCATCGTGGCCGTGAACCGGCCCGGACAGCACCGGCGCTTCGAGCCCCGGGCGTTCCCGGGAATCCCGCCGGACGTTCTCGCACGGTGCGAGGAAGATCGGGTCGAGATGGAGCCCGTGCCCGTCGCCTCCCGCGATCTGCGCGCCAAGCTCGCCGCCGGAGGGAACTGCGATTCCTCGCTCCCGGTTGGGGTGGGAGATTACATCCGTACACACGGGCTCTACGGAACCTCTTCAAACGAAACCCAAAGGAGGAGAAAGTGACGGAGAAGCCTGCCACCCCGATCGTCAGAGTGAGCGAGCTGCCGCACCATGTGGGAAAGGAGGTGCGCCTCCAGGGTTGGCTCTACAACCGCCGCTCGAAGGGGAAGATCCACTTCCTGCAGATTCGCGACGGCAGCGGCATCGTTCAGGGCGTCATGGTGAAGGGAGAGGTGGAGGACGAAGTCTTCCAGCGCTGCGACACCCTCCCCTACGAGACGTCGCTGACCGCCTCGGGCCTCGTGCGCGCCGACGCCCGGGCGCCCGGAGGGCACGAGCTGACCCTCACGGGCGTCGAGGTCTGCTCGCTGCCCGCCGGGGAATACCCGATCACGAAGAAGGACCACGGACCCGATTTCCTCCTCTCGAACCGCCACCTCTGGCTCCGCTCGCGCAAGCAACAGGCGACGATGCGGATCCGAGACGCCGCGATCACGGCCATCCGAAAGTTTTTCGACGAAAGAGGATTCACCTGCCTCGACGCCCCCATCTTCACGCCGGCCGCCTGCGAGGGGACGACCAACCTCTTCGAGGTGAAGTACTTCGACGAGAAGTGCTACCTGACCCAGAGCGGCCAGCTTTACATGGAGGCCGGCGCGATGGCGCTCGGCAAGGTCTACTGCTTCGGGCCGACGTTCCGGGCCGAGAGGTCGAAGACGCGCCGCCACTTGACCGAGTTCTGGATGGTGGAGCCCGAGATGGCCTTCGCGGAGCTGAACGACATCATGAACCTCGCCGAGGAGTTCATCGCGGCGATCGTGCGCCACGTGCTCGCTCACCGGCGCGCCGAGCTGGAAGTTCTCGATCGCGACTTGAAGAAGCTGGAGGCGGTCCAGCCCCCCTTCCCGAGACTCAGCTACGACGAGGCCGTGAAGATCATCCACTCGAAAGGGCTCCCCTTCGAGTGGGGAAACGACTTCGGCGCCCCCGACGAGACCGCCGTATCGGAATCCTTCGACCGGCCGGTCATGATCCACCGCTATCCGAGGGCGATCAAGGCGTTCTACATGAAGACCGATCCGGCCGACCCCCGCCTGGCTCTCTGCGTCGACGTCATTGCCCCGGAGGGGGTCGGAGAGATTATCGGCGGAGGCCAGAGAGAGGATGACCTCGCCGCTCTGGAGGGCCAGATCGACTCCCACGGGCTTCCTCGGGCCGCATTCGAGTGGTACCTCGACCTGCGCCGGTACGGCAGCGTGCCGCATGGCGGCTTCGGCTTGGGGCTCGAGCGAACCGTAGCCTGGCTCTGCGGCACGGAACACGTCCGGGAGTGCATCCCATTCCCGAGGATGCTCTATCGGATCTATCCCTGATGCACGAACCGGTCTATCCCTGATACCCGAACCGGGGCTTGGCAACGCTTCGAGGCCATCGTTATAATTGCGACTCATTCGGACGGGTCTGATCCTTCAGAATCAACAAGCGGAATCGCCAAGGACCGGTTGGGCCGCGCCGTCGCGGCAGACGATTCCGTGCCGATTGCTTTCTAGGTGGTCTGTAGCCACGGTGTAAGCCTATGACTCTTCGAGCGAAGTATTTCGCTTTCCTCCTCCCTTGCGCGATTCTCGTCGCGATTCTGGTGCCCATGCTGGTGGCAGTGCAGCCCGTCGTCGCTGCAAACGGCTCCCTCCTCTGGACGCACACCACGCTTTCGGGAAAGAGGATCACCGGAATCTGCCTCGACACGACCGATGGAACTTTCTGGGCGCTGGGCGAAACGACCGGCAAGGTCACCCATCTCGATGCGAATTTCGCCAAAATCGGCGAGATCAACCACCCACACGGGACCGGATCGTTCCCGAATCTGATCCTGAGTCGTGGGATCGCGTTCCGGCCATCGACATCGACGCTTCTCGTCCTCGCTAAGGACGGACCGAGCTATAAGGTCAAGGAGGTCGACCGTGCCGGGTCCGAGGTGCCGGGCGGGTCCTTCACGATCGACCCGAACGGTCTGACGAACCTGAATCTCAGCGGCCTCGCGCTGGACCCGATCGGCAACCAGGTCTGGGTCGTCGACGATGGAAACGACCTCGTCCTCCGCTTCACGCTCGGAGGAGGCGCCACACTGGCGCCCTCGGGCCAGTTCTCCTTTCCGGACGATGCACCGCCGGAGACGATCCTCCGCGGTAACGGAATCAGCTTCGCCCGGGTCGGCGCGACTCCGTTCCTCTACCTGGCCTATGGAGACATTTCCACGCTCGCGCCGAGCCGCATCATCGAGCTGCGGATGGATGGCGTTCCCACCGGCGTCCAGGTCCCGCTCGTGAACATCCCGCCCGAAGAGCCCGACTGCCCCGTGCGTGAGATCGGGGCCATCCAGGTAGGTCCTGCCGGCGGAAAGAACGCGGCCGTCGTCGTCGGCAAGCTCGGTGTTCTCCACGTGGTGGAGATGGTCCGGCCGAACCCGGTACCACCGTCTTTCTTCATGGCCCGGTTGACATTCGACAACAAGGTCATCCTGACGTGGAGGAACCATGGGACCCGCGGGGCCGAGCAGGACTACTTCGGCCCGATCAACATCCTCCGGAACGGAGTCCCGCTCCAAGTCCTCCAGGGCAACAAGCGCCAGCATGAAGACGCCGCCCCGCCCCCCGCTTCGGTGGTCACCTACTCGATCCGCGCATCGGATGGCGGCCCACTGGGCGATGCCGTGGAGACCAAAGTCGTCGTGGGAAAGGGCGGTCTCATCCGCTCGGTGCCTTTTCCGGGCTCCGAGCCCTACGATGTCGCGAGGAATGCGAACAACGGCGATCTCTACGTCACCGACCCCTCGAAGGGGGAGATTCTCCGGTTCGACCAGGACCTCAAGTTCATGGAAAAGCTCCCGAGCCCGTTCTCGAATCCGGGAGGAATCGCCTTCAATCCACCCGGTAACGGCGGGGCCGGGTCCCTTATGGTGGTGACGACCGCCGGCGTCCTCATGCGGGAGATCGACCTGGCCGGCCGGCCCCTCGACCTCGCGATCCCAATCGACTTCCGGCCGATCGAGGAGCCGCGCCTCGGGGGATTGATCTGCGATCCGCGGACTGGCAACTACACCGGCGTGGAGACCACGAGCCGCCAGCTCATCACATTCGACAAGAACGGGAACCAGAAGTCTCTCTGCACCCCCCCGGACGCGTTCACGAAGCGGCTGATCGAAGGGCTGGCGCTCGATCTCGTCACCGGAAACTACTACGCCACCTTCGAAGGAGGCCTCGTCCGCGAACTGTTCACAAGCTGCACGCCGACTCAGTTCAGCTTCGACCTCGCATCGCTCGGGGAGACTTCCTGCGAGCCCAACTTCACACGGGGCATCGAAGCGGTCGAGAACTCGCTCATCGTCTGCGGCGGGGCCGCCAACGCCCTGTTCCAGGTCATCATCTACCCCCGCGGCGATTCCTTCGTCCGCGGCGACGTGGATGGAAACGGCTCGATCCAGATCACCGATGCGATCGTCATTGCGGAGTACCTCTTCAAGGCCGGGCCGCGCCCCGAATGCCTCGACGCGGCGGATTCGAACGACGACAGCGAGCTGGACGTCTCGGACCCGGTCTACCTGCTCTTCCATGCGTTCCTCTCCGGTCCGCCGCCCCCGCGGCCGTTCCCTGACCCGGGAACCGACCCGACTTTCCTCGACAGCCTGGACTGCTGACGGAAGCTTCCCGTATGAGCCGGAGGCGGTGGGGTCGATCCGCAATTTGGGCCCTTTCGTCGGGGTCCGCCTGCTGGGTCCTCTGCTGGGTCCTGTGCGTCCCGGCGGCCGCAGAGGACCGACTGGCCTTGGGCCATAGCCGCGCCGAGGCGGGATCGTCGCTTGTGCCGCTGGAGGCCACCGTCACGAACGATGAGCCTATCCACGGCTTTTCGCTGGCCCTCCGGTTCGATCCGAGCGTCCTCCTCCTCCGGGAGATCACGGACGAGGGCACCGTCACGCGGACTCTCGGCGCGGAGTTTTTTCAGCCCTCGATCGCCTCCGATCTCGGGATTGCGGTCCTCGGGGTGATCTTCCCCTTCCGCGACGATCCTTTCGAGAAGATTGAACTGCCGGCGAGCCCAGCGGCGCCGCAGCGGGTCGCGATCCTCCGATTCGATGTCGCGGCCGGCGCCCCTCCGGGGGACCATGCGGTGGAGCTCGTGGATGGCCTCGGGTCGCCGCCGATCTCGAACGTATTCACCCGCGAGGGTCGCACGAAGCACCCGCTCCTCTCGAGCGGTCGGGTCACGGTCAATAACCAGAACCTCCTCGTCCTCGATCGCGCCGCCGCCCCGCCGGGAGGCTCCGCCTGGGTAAACGCATCCGCGCGCCACGATAGGCCCCTCCAGGGCTTCTCGATCGCGTTTACGTTCGACGACGAGGCCGTCGAAGTCGTCGAATCCACCTACGCGGGCACCGACGCGGCGGGCGCGCTCGCTCCCCACGACATGGAGTACTTCTTCCTCCAGGTCGATCGCGGCTTCGCCCCCCGCCGCGCCCGCGCATCGCTCGGCGTCGTCCTTGATTTCCAGATGCCGTTTGAAGGGCAGGAGATCCCCGCCTCGCCTCTCGAGCTTCGCTCGCTCGCGCGGTTCCTCGTCGAGGTGAAGTTTGACCCGACCCTGATCGGCACGGAGACGGTGCTGACCCTCCACAACGGCGGCTTGGGGCTCATCGACAACATCTTCGTGATCGGCCAGGAGAGCGTTTCTCCGGACCTGGAGAACGGCCGCATCGCGGTCGTCCCGCTTCCGGACTTCCGGCGAGGGCTCATCAACGACGACGAGGCGATGGACCTCTCGGACCCGGTATTCCTCCTCAATTTCCTCTTCCTCGGAGGCGAGCCGCCCTCATGCCTCAACGCGCTCGACGCCAACGACGATGGGACCGCGGACCTGAGCGATGGCATCTTCATCTTCTCCTATCTGTTTCTCGGAGGCGCCCCACCCGCCTCCCCGCATCTGGAATGCGGCCAGGATCCGACGCCGAGCGGCCTCCCGTGCGGTAGCTTCCCCCGCTGCGGGTAGCCGATCATTCCGCAGGCCGCGCGCTTCGCCGCTCGTCGATCGTCCGGAGGAAGAACTCCTCGAGCGAAGTCCGGTCCGACTCGATGGACTCGAGTCGCAGGTCCTTGTCGGCCAGAGCGCGGGACAGATCCTCCGCGGCGGGGACCTTCCCCCGCAGCTTGATCCGGTGGCAGTCGGGTCGGACGAGGAGGTCCGGAAGCCGGCCCTCGATGAGCACGCTGCCGCGGTCGATGAGGGCGATCCGATCGCAGAGCCCTTCCATCTCCCCGAGGATGTGAGAGGAGATGATCAGCGTGCGGCCGCGCGCCCTGAGGTCAAGCAGCATCCGCTTGACGGTGCGGATCCCGAGGGGATCGAGGCCGTTCGTCGGCTCGTCCAGGACGATCAGCTCCGGGTCGTGGAGGAGGCTCTGGGCGAGCCCGATGCGGCGGCGCATCCCCTTCGAGTATTCCCGCAACCGGCGGGAGCGGTCATCCCAGAGGTCGAGCGACTTGAGGAGCGCTTCCGCGCGCCCCTTCACTTCGCTCCGGCTCAGTCCGAAGAACCCTCCATAAAAAAGGAGGTTCTCCTCGCCGCTCAGGAAGTTCTGCCCCGCGAATTCTTCGGGAAGAAAGCCGACGCGCCGCCGCACGGCCCGGCTCCTCGGGCTGGCGCCGAAGACTTCGATACGCCCCGCTGTCGGAGCAAGGAGCCCCATGAGCATCTGGATCGTGGTCGTCTTGCCCGAACCGTTCGGCCCCAGCAGGCCGAAGATCTCTCCCGGCCGGACCTCGATGCTGAGATCCCGCACGGCACAGACCCTGCGGAGTCCGAGAAAGCCCCGGAAGACCCGCGAGACATTCTCGATGAGAACGACGGGCTTCATGGGGCGGGTCAATTGGGTTTAGATCCCGGCGTCCCTGCGGAGCGTCTCTGCCTTGTCGGTCCTCTCCCACGTGAACGAAGGATGGCTCCGGCCGAAGTGGCCGCTCCGGGCGGTCTCCTTGTAGATCGGACGGCGGAGGTTGAGGTGCTCGATGATGCCCTTCGGCTTGAGGGCGAAGTGCTTGCGGATGAGCTTCTCGATCCGATCGTGCGCGATGCGGCCCGAACCGAAAGTATCGACCATGACCGAGACGGGGTCCGCCACGCCGATCGCGTAGGAGAGCTGAACCTCGCACTGGTCGGAGAGGCCGGCCGCGACGATGTTCTTGGCGATGTACCGCGCCATGTATGCGGCGCTCCGGTCTACTTTGGAGGGGTCTTTCCCGGAGAAAGCTCCGCCGCCGTGCCGCCCGCGCCCGCCGTACGTGTCGACGATGATTTTGCGGCCGGTCAGCCCGGTGTCCCCGTGCGGGCCGCCGACGACGAAGCGGCCGGTCGGGTTGATGTGGTAGATCGTGTCGTCGTCTAGCAGCTCGGCCGGTACCACGCGCCGGATCAGCTTCTCGATCATGTCTGAACGGATCTTCTCGTAGTCCACCTCCGGCATGTGCTGTGTCGAGACGATGACGGTGTCGACTCGCACGGGCTTGGTCCCTTCGTATTCGACGGTGACCTGGGACTTGCCGTCCGGCCTCAGGTAGTGGATCTCGCCTGAAGCGCGCAGCCGGGCCAGCTCGACCACCAGCCGCCGCGCCAACGTGATCGGGAGGGGCATCAGCTCCTCCGTCTCGTTGCACGCGAAGCCGAACATCATGCCCTGGTCGCCGGCCCCCTGCTCCTTGTGGAGCCCCTGGCCCTCGCTGACGCCGATCGAGATGTCTTCCGACTGCTTCTGGATGCTGGTGAGGACCGCGCACGTCTCGAAGTCGAAGCCCATGGCGGCATCGGTATAGCCGATTTCGCGGATAATCTCTCGGACGAGTATCGGGATGTCGACGTAACAGGTCGTCGTCACCTCTCCGGCCACCATGGCGAGACCGGTGGTAACCAGAGTCTCGACCGCGACGCGTCCCTGAGGGTCCTGAGCGAGAATGGCATCGAGAATTCCATCGGAGATCTGATCGGCCACCTTGTCCGGGTGGCCCATCGTGACCGCCTCGGAGGTGAAGATTCGCTGTTCGGCCATCGGCGTGATTGCTCCCTTCGTCCGGAAATTGAAACGTGGAATTCTATCTCACCAACCGGACCACCGGAAGTCCCCACAAAGCCTTGGGTGAATGTACGCAACCGAGGAGGACGTTAACCACAGAGGGCACAGAGGAACACAGAGGTGACTCTCGCCGATGGATAGATCTCCCCAGTGAGCCTCTGTGTCCTCTGTGGTTCATCATCGTGGCCCGGGCCGAGCTGCCGGCCTGTCGCCTGGGGGCTGCGTCATAGTCAGTGTGATCCTCAAACGACTCGCCCCGCGGGGGCCGCAGTCGCGTGCGCGATCCGCCGTCCGATCCAGTCCAGGTGCCGCGCGGTTGCCCCTCCCAGCTTTCCGGCGGCCTCACGGGCACGATCGCCGAGGAGACGGCGAGCGGAGGGGTCCCCTAGAAGCCGCTCGGCCTCCTTGCGAAGCGCCCCGTGGTCCGGGATCTGCAGCGCCGCCTGCTCGCCGAGGAGGTGGCGGGCGATCTCCTCGAAATTGGCCACCGAAGGACCGAAAAGGACCGCTTTTCCGAGTCGGGCAGGCTCGAGGAGGTTGTGCCCTCCCCTCGGCGTCAGGCTTCCGCCGACGAAGACGAGGTCGGCGAGGCGGTAAAAGCGGTCGAGGTCTCCCACGACATCGACGACGACGATCGGGCTCTCCCCATGCGCCGCACGCCGGGCCTGCGGACCGGCCCCGTCGCGCAGCCGCGACCAGCGGAGCACGGGCCCGCCCGACCGGGCCTCGGCGAGGGCTTCGACTTCCTCGGCCCGCTCGATGTGGCGCGGTGCCAGGATCAATTTGAGGTCGGTCCGGCTGCGGCGCAGCTCGTTCCAGACATCGAGGAGGGCTTCCTCCTCCCCCGGATGCGTACACCCTCCGGCCAGGACGAGCGGGGGGCCCGGCGCGAACTCGGCCGGAGCCCACCCGAGCTTTGCCAGCGTCGTAGCGCTCTCGTCGGGGGCGGGCGCAGCGTCGTACTTGAGGTTTCCGAGCACTTCGATGCGGTCGCGCGTGACCCCCAGCGACTCGAACCGCCAGGCGTATTCCTCCGACTGAGCCGCGAAGGCGGCCACGCGGTCGAAGAGCCAGCGCGAGATGGGTCGCAGCCGCCTGTAGTGCGGGAAGGAACGGTCGCTGATCCGTCCGTTGGCCACGAACACGGGGATGCGCGCCTCCTCGGCGGCCAGCAGGAAGTTCGGCCAAAGCTCGAGCTCGATGAGGAGGACAGCCGCGGGGTGGATCCGCCGCAATGTCCTTCGCACCGCCCACCCGTAGTCGAGCGGATAATAAGAACAAGGCACGCGAGCCGGAAGGGTCTGCTCGGCGATCTCCTGTGCGGTGTCCGTGGATGTCGAGACCCAGAGATCCCAACCGGGCAGGGTCGCGGGGAGCCCCTCGATGAGGGGGATCGCGGCTCGCAGCTCGCCCACGGAGACGGCGTGGATCCAGAGGCACGGCCGGTTCCCCGGGCGAAGGGGAACTCCTCCGAGGCGCTGGAGTATCCCCGCCCGATACCGGCGGCGCGTGAAGAAACGCGACGGGATGAGGAGCCGCAAGAGGATCAGAGGGGTGGCGAGGTGATAGATGACGTCGAGGATGACCCTGAGAACCCTCGTCATTGAATTGGGGCGCGGCGCTACGGTCCCTTTCCCAGGCCGCAGCACCGTTTGTACTTCTTCCCGCTGCCGCACGGGCATAGATCGTTTCGGCCAACTTTCGGAGCGACGTTCCGGATCGGTTTCACCGGCTCCTGGGATTCCCCGGCGGCGGCTTGCGCCTGGCCCGCTTGTCCTCCCACGGATGCATTGGGGTCGTCCTTTCGGTACTGGGCGTGGTCGAGGTTGGTGCCCAGCTTGGACTCATCTTCCTTGCGGACCTCCACCCGCAGCATCAACTCGGTCACCTCGCTCCGGAGGTTCGAGATCATCTGCGAGAACATCTGGTACCCCTCCTGCTTGTAGGCCACCTTCGGATCGATCTGGCCGTAGCCCCGGAGGCCGATCCCGTGGCGGAGGTGGTCCATCGCGTGGAGGTGATCCTTCCACTTCTCGTCGGTCTTTAGGAGCAGGATGAACCGCTCGATTCGGGCCATCGCCTCCGGACCGATCTTCTCGCGCTTCGCCTCCGCGGCGGTCTCGTAGGCGGCGAGGAGGCGGGCGACCAGGGGGTCGATCTGGTCCCGCGGGCGCACATCGGGGTCGAGGGCGAGATCGGGGATCTGGATGCCGTAGCTGTCGGCGAACCAGGCGCCGAGCAGCGCGACCCGGTCCGGCGGCTCCTCCGGCCCGGCACTATCTTCGGATGGGTCATCGGCGGTATCGCTCGGAGGCTTGGTCCCCTTGCGGGCGGCCGTCGGGACCAGCTCGCCCTCCGGAGCGGTGAGGAAGTGCCGGACCTGCTCCTGGAGGATCTTCTCCATCATCCTTCGGACCATGCCCCGCAGGTCTCCCCCGTCGAGGATCTCCTGCCGCTGGCTGTAGACGAGTTTTCGCTGTTCGTTCATCACCTCGTCGTACTCGAGGAGGTTCTTGCGGATGTCGAAATGGTAGGCTTCGACTTTGCGCTGGGCGCGGGCGATCGCCTTGGTCACCCAAGGATGGGAGATCTCCTCTCCTTCCTTCATCCCGAGCCTCTTGAGGAGGGTGCTGACCCTCTCCGAGGCGAACTTGCGCATCAAGTCGTCTTCGAGGGAAAGGAAGAACGTAGACGAACCCGGGTCTCCCTGGCGGGCGCAGCGGCCGCGGAGCTGGTTGTCGATCCGCCGTGCGTCGTGGCGTTCGGTCCCCAGGACGTGGAGGCCGCCTTTGCCCGCGATCCCCGGGCCCAGGACGATGTCCGTCCCGCGGCCGGCCATGTTCGTGGAGATCGTCACGCGGCCGGGCTGTCCGGCCAAAGCCACGATCTCCGCCTCCCGCTGGTGCTGCTTGGCGTTCAAGACGTCGTGCTTGATCCCCCGGCGGGTCAACATGCCGCTCAACAGCTCTGATTTCTCGATGGAGACCGTGCCGACGAGGATCGGACGCCCCGATTCGTGGACCCCGACGATCTCTTCGACAATGGCCCGGTACTTCTCTCGGGCGGTGCGGTAGACGACATCGGGAGAGTCGACGCGCGCCATCGGCTTGTTCGTCGGGATCGCGACGACGTCCAGGTGGTAAATGCGGTCGAACTCCACCGCCTCCGTCATGGCGGTTCCCGTCATCCCGGCGAGCTTCTTGTAGAGCTTGAAGAAGTTCTGGAGCGTGATCGTCGCCAGAGTCTGGTTCTCGCGGCGGATGGGGAGGTTCTCCTTCGCCTCCACCGCTTGGTGGAGCCCGTCGCTCCAGGTCCGCCCCTCCATGAGGCGGCCCGTGAACTCGTCGACGATCACGACCTCCCCCTCGCGCACGACGTACTCCACGTCGCGGTGGTAGATATAGTGGGCCCGGAGCGCCTGCTCGATAAGGTGCGGCCACTGCATGTTCTTGCCGCTGTAGAAGCTGTCCACCCCCACCAGCTTCTCCGCGCGCTCGATCCCCTCCTCGGTGAAGATGATGGCGTGCTCCTTCTCCTTCACCTCGAAGTCCTGCCCGCGGGTCATCCTCTTCGCCACGCGGTTGGCGGTGTAGTAGATGTCGCTCGATTCCTCGGTGGGCCCAGAGATGATCAGCGGTGTGCGGGCCTCGTCGATCAGGATGCTGTCCACCTCGTCCACGATCGCGTAGGCGCGGGCGCGCTGCACCTGCTCCTCGCGCCAGATCTTCATGTTGTCGCGCAGGTAGTCGAAGCCGAACTCGTTGTTCGTGCCGTACGTGACATCGCAAGCGTATTGAGGAAGGCGTTCCTGGGAGCTCATGCCGCTCTGGATCGCCCCCAACGTCATGCCGAGCCCCTCGAAGATCGGAGCCATCCAGTCGCGGTCGCGCTGAGCGAGGTAGTCGTTCACCGTGACCACATGCACTCCCTTCCCCGGGAGCGCGTTCAAGTAGGCGGGAAGCGTGGCGACCAGGGTCTTGCCTTCGCCGGTCACCATCTCGGCGATCTTTCCCTCGTGGAGCACGACCCCGCCCAGGAGCTGCACGTCAAAATGCCGCATGGGCTGCCCTGACCCGGTCTTCAGGAAGCGGCGAGCGGCCTCGCGCACCGCGGCGAAGGCCTCGGGGAGCAGGTCATCAAGCTTCGCGCCTCCCGCTAGCCGGTCGCGGAACTCGGCGGTCTTCCTCTGGAGAGCCTCTTCGGAAAGCGCTTGAAGGCCGCTCTCGAGTTCATTGATCCGGTGGACGATCGGCCAGCGCTCCTTGAGGACCCTCTCGTTGCGCGAGCCGAACATCCTCAGAAGGAATCGATGGAAACTCGTGAGCAGGTTGGACATAGACCTCGCCGGCTGATGTCGCTTTCCGGCCGTTGACCGAATCCTCCTGGGCCGGGAAGCGCGGCATTATAAGCCCGCCCCGGAGGGATCTCCATCTCTTCGGACCGCCCACGGGCTTCCCTCAACGCCTCGTTCCGGATTAAATCGCACTCGATGGACCGCTCCAGCCTGCCGACGACGCTCGACGAGCTTGTCCCCGTCTTTCTGGGGCACCTCGAATCCGAGCGGGGACTTTCCCGGAACACCATCGACGCTTACCAAGGCGATCTCGAGCGGTTCTCTCGAAGCCTCCCCCTCGATCACAGGGCCGACGTGAGGCTGATCCGCGAGCGGGAAGTCTTCCAGTTCATGGTGCAGGATCGCCGGGAGGGACGCGACCCGGTTTCCACTCGCCGCGCGCTGGCGGCGCTGCGGACCTTCTTCCGCTTTCTGGTGCTCCTCGGGGTCTCGCCGGGAAACCCGGCCCGGCTCCTCGACACCCCCCGCACTTGGCACCATCTGCCCAGCGTGCTGCAGCCCGAGGAGGTCTCCCGCCTCCTCGAGGCGGTCCGGGCCTTCCCGAGCCTCAATCCGCTCCGCGATCGCGCGCTCCTGGAGCTTATCTACGCGACGGGCCTCCGGGTCTCGGAAGCGGTTCACCTCAAGCTCTCATCGATCCACTGGGAGATCGAAGTCCTCCGCACGATCGGAAAGGGGGGGCGCGAACGCATTGTGCCCTTGACCCGCACGGCTCAAAGCGCGTTGAAGGAATACCTGGAGAAGGAGAGGCCGAAGCGCGCCGGCGCTCGGGCCACGGAACTCATCTTCCTCAGCCGCGGGGGACGGGCTCTCGGCCGCGAGGTCGTCGCCGCCCTCATCCGCCGAGCGGCCCGCCGGGCCGGGATCGCCGGTCGCGTCACGCCCCACACGCTGCGCCACTCCTTTGCGACCCACATCCTTGCCGGCGGGGCCGACCTCCGGGCGGTCCAGGAGCTCCTGGGCCACGCCAAGATCGAGACGACGGAGATCTACACGCACATCGAGCGCTCGGAATTGAAGAAGGCCCACCGGAAGTATCATCCGCGGGGTTGATGCCGGGGGAGGGGGGAATCGTTACACTCGGTCGTAGCGGATCAACGTGAAGCCGAGGCGGATGTAGTCGCCTTCCTTGAGGACGGTCTTCTTGATCCGCTCGCCGTTGACGACGGTCCCGTTCGAGCTTTCCAGGTCGATGATGATGTGGTGGTCGCGTACGGCCTCCACGAGGCAATGCTCGCGAGAGATCTTGCCGTCGGAGAGCTTGAGGTCGGAACCGACCGCGCGGCCGATCTTCACGCGCTGCTTGCCCGGAAGCGCGAAGGTCTCTCCCTTTTCCTTTCCATCCACGACCACGAGGCTGAGGACCTTCTCGGCGGCCTCCCCCGAAAGCTCCGGTGCCGAGGATGCCGCCCGGCCGGGCCCGCTGTCATCGACCATCTCGAAGAGCAGCTCCACCTCCCCTATCAGGAGGCGGTCGCCGTGGGCCAGCGGCGTCGTCTTTTCCACGGGCTGGTCATTGACCTTGGTCCCCTTGGAGGATCCGAGGTCGGAGATGGAGTAATTGTCCCCGTTCTTGTAGATCCGGAAGTGGCTGAACGCCACCGATTCGTGCTTGATGTAGACGTGGTGGCCCTGGGAGCGTCCTCCCTCGAAGACCGTGAGGTCTTTGAGAAGGTAACGCTTCTCCTCATCCGTTTCCGGCTTGACTGTCAGGCATCCGACTTGCATTCGGTCGTTCGGCTGAAGGGGAAGTCGTTCGGTTGATAGGGAAACAGACTAACGGCGGAACAAGCCGCCAAACTGACCAAGACTATAACAGCCAAGCGAGCCTGGCAAATCGAGCGGCGACCGCGGCTTATCGGCCCGCCTCTGCAGTGATTCGAGGGGGTAGCCGTTCACCCGGCGTGGGTTTCACTAAAGGACCAAGGCGCTCACCACGGAGTGCGTCGCCCCCGCTCGGCCGCCGCGCGGACCTCAGATCGCCCACTTCAGGGAGCCTGCGTGGCGACTGAACGCACGGTCATGGAACCGTTCTCGGGCCGTCAGGCCCGGTGAACCCCTCGCCCTGCCATCTCACGGCGCTCACCACGGAGTGCG
>Ga0187893_10000523_pt1 | contig 99124 bp, 89 predicted proteins | sample MA1701074metaG_FD_139574 | JGI IMG/M metagenome (GOLD analysis project Ga0187893, IMG submission 139574) | White microbial mat communities from a basaltic lava cave in the Kipuka Kanohina Cave System on the Island of Hawaii, USA - MA170107-4 metaG ...
CGGTATGGGTGAAGAGGGCGGGGGGCCGATCTAACGCACCAGCTCAAAGGCTTCAGGCCACTTCGGCCTCCCCGGAGTTGCCGTGAAGTCTACTCACGACCCCTCAAACGTCAAGGTACAAGGGCCCGCAAATACAAAGGCTCGGCCGCTGCATATTTGCCCAGTTTCCGATACACTCCAGCCAAATTGTTAAGACATGTTGCAACGCTGAGATGATGCGGCCCAAGCTGCCGTTCGCGAAGCTCAAGGGATCGTTGCAGCAGGCGCTCGCCGTCGTCATAGCGGCCTAAGTCAACCCAGAGTGCGCCCAAACTGCTGAGAGCCGTGGACATTTCTGGACGCTCATCTCCTGGTTTCGCACCTAGAATCGCCGCCGATCGTCGGCAAAGAGATTCGGCCTCCTGGTGACGACCTTGCTTGACATAGAGCACCGCAAGATTGTTCAGGCTCGTTGCAACATCGAGATGCCCAAGCCCCAAGGTCTTCTCGACACTTCCCATGGACCTCAGATAGAGCGGTTCGGCCTCGGTAAAACGACCTTGGGTGGTATACAACAGAGCTAGATTGTTGAGCATTCCAGCCAGATCCCGCTGATCGACTCTAGGCTGACTTTCCATGACCCTTATTGCCTTTTGATAAAGAGATTCAGATTCTGGATACTTGGCTTGGTCGTACAAGACACCCCCAAGATTGTGGAAGCTTTTGGCCAGACGGGAATCTCGGTCGGCAGATTTTTCAGCTTCCCCGAGTGCCTCTCGAAAGTTGCTTCTGTCATTCTTCCCTGCTCCGGCCTTTTCGCCGGATGGCTCGAAGATCGCATTCCGCTCCGAACGCGATGGCGGAGGGATCTAGCTCATTTCAGCAATTGGCGGGGATGAAAGGCTGGTTGTGCGGCAGGGAAGCAGCCCTCAGTTTTCCCCAGATGGCGCTCAGATCGCCTATTCCGTCGGTGTGAAGGTCACGAATCTCAATAGCAAGATCTATCTTGTGGCCTCAAGCGGAGGGCCGCCGCGACAACTGCAACCACAATTTGCTTACGCCTCTGGACCTGCCTGGTCACCCGATGGAAAGCACGTGGTGTTTCTAGGAGTCAGAGAAGAACGCCTCTTCCTGGCGAGCTCCTGGATGGACTCGACCCTGGAGCCTTGGGATTGGTGGGTTGCCCCGGTGGAAGGAGGAACGGCAGTGCCAACCGGGGCGATGGGCGTCATGCGTCGCCAGGGGCTCAAAGGTACTCGTCACAACTTGACGCCGAAGAAATGGGTAGCAAGCGAGCACGGAGAGGCCATCATCTTCTCTGCCCAACTGGGAGACAGCATCAACATCTGGCAACTGGAGATTTCGTCCCAGACTTGGCAAATCTCGCACGCCGCTGAGAGACTGACATTTGGCGCCGGAGAAGTGGACCCTTCGTTTGCCGAGCCCGGTCGTCTCGTTTTCGCAAGCTCTTCTGGGCAAAGCGACATCTGGAGTCTTCCGATCGACGCCAATCAGGGGAAAGTTCGTGGTGAGCCGCAACTACTGACCCAGAATGCGACAGATGATGTCCATCCCTCACTCTCAGCCGACGGCAAGAAACTGGCATTCAACTCCACGCGATCAGGACACCCCGATATTTGGATAAAGGACATGGAGACCGGCCAAGAACGTGCTCTTACCGATGATCCCCAAAGGCAAACGAGAGTGCTAATCAGCCCTGACGGTTCCAGAGTAGTCTACTCGGTGTTTGACGACGGGAAGACTCAGCTATATGAGGCCGCCGCCACCGGCGGACCACCGCGCAGGCTGTGCGACAATTGCGACGCCGTCCCATTGGGCTGGTCGCCGAATGGAGTTGAGATCCTCTACCGGTATGGACAGCCGATTCATTTTGGTTTGCTGAATGTCGTTTCGGGCGAAAGACAGGTGGTCCTTCAACACCGACAGTACAACCTGCATCGGGGCCAGATTTCCCCAGATGAACGTTGGATTGCCTTTTTTGTGCCCATCGGGCCGAGCCGTTTCCCAGTGTTCATTGCGCCACTCCGGCGTGGGGCAACGCCCGGTGAGAGTGAATGGATCAAGGTCACCGATCGTTTGGGAGTGGACCGTTACCCGTTCTGGTCCCCGGACGGCAGCCTGCTTTACTTCGTATCTGACAGGGACGGTTTTCTCTGCATTTGGGCCCAACGTCTGGATCCAGCAACGAAGCGGCCGTTCGGATCACCCATCGAGGTGTATCATCTCCACAACGCACGCCGCTCGCTGGCGAACTCAGTGGAGGGATACTGGGGAATGTCGCTCACACGAGACAAGCTGGTCTTTAGCATGGCCGAGATCACCGGCAACATCTGGATGGCGGATTCTGAATAGGTTGCCGGTGCGCAATGGTTCAGGACTGCAGGTTGTAGCGCAGACCGGCGCATTCTGCCAGTCTGCGGCTTTGACTCAAACGATTCGCAGGAACTGTGAAATTAACAGCCGACCGTAAAAGCCGCAGACCCGCACACCACGCGGGTCTGCGCTACAAGAGATTTCACCATAAGCGGAAATTCGGATCGGACGGGAGGTTTACCACATCGATTGGCAGAGCGGCATCGCAGGGCGTCTTCTGAGGCTGTGGATGCTGGACCAGCGCCAGTCTTCGGATCGCATCATCAGGCCGCGTCGGACGGGATTCATGTGAATGTAGTCTACGGTTTCCCAGTATTCCTTGACTGTGCGCAAGATTCGGTCGAAAAAACGTTCTTGCCAGACCGGTCCAGATTCACTCCGACGCTCATTGATTGCTGATGTGCTGCGCAGCTTGATCGTTCTTAGGACATTGGAAATGGTCAGCGGATGCGGGTAGACGATTGCGTGCCAGGGGTCAGGGAGGAATACCCAGGCAGTGATAAAGAATCCCTGTGACTCATGCACGTTCGCAATTGCTGAGGACAGGTCTCGGAATTTCGAGCTCGTGAAGCAAGCCTTTGGCTTGAGCAACGTTTCATGTGACGAAAAAATATCGGTCAGATACGGCGATACGTCGCAGGCGAGACATCCGAACACGTGTAGCGCAGACGGGCGCTATTTGCCGGTCTGCGGCTGTAGCTCGAAGTGGTTGCAACAATCTCGAGATTGAACGAAGGCATTTTGAACAACCCAGAAAAAGACCAATTCCGGGCGGGTGGTACAGGGCTGCTTGCAACGAAGGCCTTTCGATACTCGCACCGAAAAACCGCAGACCCGCACACCACGCGGGTCTGCGCTACAGGTTGGGGTTCAACACGGCTTTCACGTACTCACCCGACTGCATCTTCTCAAAACAATTGTTCCAATCGGGCAAGCCGGCAACGCGGCTGATGATGACGTCGAGATTGATCTGGCCTGTGGCAATCATTCCAATCACCCGTTCCCATATCGGCCAGTTGTGCGAGAAGCTTCCTTGCACTGTAACAGCCTTCTGCACCATCGGGTCCAAGTTGAAGCCCAAAGGCTGAGGCCCCCAACCGACTTTGATGATCTGCCCCCCAGGACGCACGGCCTGCATGGCCAGTTGGAATGTGGCCGAGACACCGGCGGCATCAATCACCACATCCACTCCGTAACCATCGCCCAGATTCTTCACGTAGTCTGCCACGCCGCCATCCAGCGCCGCATCGGCGCCCAACTGTCTGGCAACGGCGAGGCGCTTCGCATCCACAGGCAGACCAGCAACAATCAAGTGCCCTGCTCCGTTCAGCTTCGCCATCAACGCACACAGCAGGCCAATGGGACCGGGACCGACGACCAACACGTGATCTCCCGGCCGAATGTGCGCGTTCATGCAAATCGCGTTGTAGGCTACGCAGCAGGGCTCGGTAAGAGCCGCCTTCTCGAAAGTCAGCTGAGGCGGCATGGCGTGGAGACAGCGCTCTGGCACTTTCACATACTGCGTCATGGCGCCGTCGACACCGTAGCCGAATCCAAGGCGGTTGGGATCGAGGTTGTACAAGCCGCGGCGCGTGTAGGGAGAAAACTCGTCGATAACCGCAGCTGTTTCACTAACAACGCGGTCTCCTTCTCTGAACTTGCGAACCCGTTTTCCGGTCTGGGCAATCGTGCCGCAGAACTCGTGTCCCAGAATGCAGGGATAGTTCACCTTCCAGCTGTGCGTCCCGTGCCATTGATGCAAGTCACTGCCGCAAACGCTGACCGCCTGTACCTTCAGCAGCACGTCCTGCTCGCCGATTTCCGGTACTGCGACTTCTCGCAGCTCCACGCTGAAATGCTCGGGTGCGTAGTTGACCAGCCCCGGCATTGTCTTCGCCATGACTAGTGGTCCTTCCTAGTAGGCACGTCGCCATAGGCATGAACACGCTCGCAGATCTGCCGCAACGCCGCCTCGACATCACCGCCGGCCGTGCGGAATGACTTTGCATCGATCGCCAGCGGGGCCCCAATGACCACCAGGGGCGCACCGTACTTTGGCGTTTCGATGGCTTGCTCGATCGTCAGCCCGCCAACAGCCTGTACTGGCACGCTTACGGCGCGTACCACATCACGCAGCTGATCCAGCGGACTCGGAAACACCTTGCCCTGCTCTTTCAGCACAGTACGCAAATCATAAGCGATGTGGTGGATGACATAATCGCAGCCCGCGTCTTCAAGCAGCCGCGCACCCGCCACCATGTCGGGCATGCCCAGATTGTCTCCCATCACTTTAACGCCGAAGTCTTTTCCGGCTCGGACAACAAGTTCGACAGTCTCCCGGTGTGCCTGACCCATGACTACCACCAGATCGGCGCCGGCTTTTGCCATCAGCTCAGCTTCCAGCCAGCCGCCATCCATCGTCTTGAGGTCTGCCACGATGGGCACTTGGGGGAATTCCGCGCGCAGTGCTCGGACGCCGTTCATTCCTTCGGCAATAATCAACGGCGTTCCGGCCTCCAGCCAGTTCACGCCGGCGCGCATTGCCATATGGGCAGCTTCAAGCGCTTCAGGAATCGTTGTGAGATCGAGGGAAATCTGAACGATCGGTTTCATGCAGGCATAAGAAAAGGGTGAGAGGCGTCACAATCAGATCAGGCGCTCCCAATGATCGGGATTCAAGATCCATCGAGTGGATATGTCCTGACGCCCCGGCACGCGGATCTGTTAAGCCGGTATTTGGACCCGTGATCACTTCTCACCCAGGCCGCAAGACTAACAGATTCGAATGCGAAGCAGCAAACGGAATTTCAAGTTGGGCCCTGGACTAACGGAATGTCGAAAACTTCCAGGACCGCTCCCTGTTGGTTGCGGCACAAACAAGCCTGCACTGAAGCCAATGCAGTACGGCGCGTGCGAGCATGCCGCGACTGGATTCGTGTCCAAACAGTCTGGTTCTGATCGCCCAACGGAACTTAGGCGAGCCACCCTTCACTTCATCCCCTTCAGAATCTCGAGGCACTCAATCATGGCCCGGCCATTGTGATAGCCGGCCTTCCAGATTTGAGCTTTGTCGCCGAGCGCCTTTCCGTCAGGGGTAATCGTGGCGTGCCATTCGCCGTGCTCCCAATCCGTCTGATACTTCTCGATGAAGTCAAACGTCCTTTCGAAAACCGCGAGATACGTTGAGTCTTGTGTCAGCCTGTGCATGTGCAGCGCGCTGACAATGGCCTCCGCCTCGACCCACCAGATCTTATCTCGACGGTCGGCAGGCTTGTTGAAAGTTCCACTGTCATAGAAGCCGCCCTTTTCTGCGTCGTAACCATACCGCAGCGAATAGTCAAACAGCGCCCGATAGAGGTCCAGAAAGGGCTGGGTCGAAATTCCAGCAGCATCGCACGCGTCGATGAGCAGCCAAATATTTTCCAGATCGTGGCCATAAGAAACTCTGGAGAAGTTGCCCTCCAGACGAGGTGTCCAATCCTGGTCGTACTTATCCGTGCAGGCGCCGAGACCCTTGCGCACCACCGTGTTGCTTTCAATGTTGATTAACTCTAGGAGCCGTTCTCGTGCCAGCGGCAGCCGGCTGGCCCGGTAGAACGTCGTCATGGCTTCGAGGAGATGCAAATGAGTATTCATCAGCTTGAATGATGCTGTGCCGCCCCCCATGTAAGGCGTCTCGCCGGCAGGAGCAGGAGTCCAGTCGTCGTTGAAAAATTCCCGGTAGCCGCCATATTGTTTGTCATGAGCCTTGGCGTCGAGCAGACTAAAGAACCGAAGCGCGAAGTTGAGCACTTCCTTCTTCCGGCTTGCCAGGTAGTACTCTGAGAGGGCGTATAGTGCGAACGCTTGCCCGTAAAGATGCTTGTGCGACTTAAGCTTTTCGTTTCCGGTTGCGTCCACCTCCCAGAAGAATCCGCCGTTCCGGCCGTCCCACATCTTTTCCATGAGGAAGCGATATCCGTGGTCAGCCGCCTCGAGATGCTCCTTTCCGCCATAGCCTGCACGCGCCATTCTCGAGAACAGCCAAACTGTGCGCGTCTGGGTGACAATCATCTTCGTGCCCGGGCCCTTAGGTTCACCCTTAGGGCCAAAGTTGATCGTGTACCCCCCGTGGGTTCGGTCGAGACTCTTGGAGAGCCAGAATGCACCAATGTTTTCTTTGAGGTTTTTCTCGAGCCTTGGAATGCAACCTTTGAGCGCAGCAGGCGTCTGCGAGAATGCGCTCGGTGAAGGCGCACAAATCAACAGCAGGAGCCCGAAGCACAGCCCGACTCTATCTGTCTTCATATTGATTCCATCCACCAAGTCAACAGAATGTGGGAGCCAGACTCCCGCACTCATCAGGTTCTGCGGCTCATGGCATGCACTGCGTCCACCAAGGCTAGTACGTGGTCCACGGGCGTTTCCGGAAGTATGCCATGTCCCAAATTGAAGATGTGCCCGCTCCGGCCGGCAGCCCGCTCCAAGAGACGCTGTGCCTTCTCCCGGATCGTCTCTGGATCTGCAAATAGAATCAGAGGATCGAGATTGCCTTGAATGCCTTTGGCAAAGCCGATCCGCTCCCAAGCGCCTGCGAGATCGGCCCGCCAGTCGATGCCAATCACGTCGCCGCCCCCTTCACAAACTAGCTCCAGATAGCTGCTTGTGCCTGTCGAAAAGTTGATCACGGGAACGCCAGGCGTCACGCCTGCGATGACCTGCCGCGTATGCGGCAGCACAAACTCCCGATAGTCGTCTGGGCCCAAACATCCCACCCAGCTATCGAAGAGTTGCACGGCTTGCGCGCCCGCAGCGATCTGGCCGTTGAGATACTTCACCAGGCTGCGCACAATGCTGGACATCATGTCGTGCCAGGCCGCAGGTTGGCGATACATCAGCGCTTTCGTATGCTGGTAGTTCTTCGAGGCGCCGCCCTCCACGATGTAAGAAGCCACAGTAAAAGGTGCGCCGGCAAATCCAATCAGCGGAATATCAGACCGAAGCCCGGCGCGAGTTTTTCGAATGGCATCGAAGACATAACCCAGAGAGTCACGAGGCTCGACTTCCCTGAGCCTCCGAACATCCTCGTGTGTTCGGATCATGCCGTCGATAACCGGGCCATCGCCCTTCTCGAAGCGCAGGCCCAGGCCCATGGGTTCAACAATCAAGAGAATATCTGCAAAGATGATCGCTGCGTCCACACCCAGCCGGTGTGCGGCCGTGACGGTGACCTCAGCCGCAAGATCTGAGTTTCTGCAAAGTTCCAGGAAGGAATTTTTGGCCCGAATCTCTCGATATTCCGGCATGTACCGCCCGGCCTGCCTCATCAGCCAGATCGGCGTGTGGCTTACCGGAAGCCGGCGGCATGCCCGCATGAACATACTGGATTCGAGCGGGTCCACTATTTGAGGTTCTGCGCGAGCCGCCATCACTTCGACGGTCGCTGCAGAATGGGCTGCTGGACTTGCTGATCTCTTCCGCGCGAGCAACGACTGCGTTCTTCCTGCAGCCTCGGCCACCAACTGTCCCATCTTCGGGTGTTGTGGCTCCAGGTCCACGCAAATCCCCTGTTCACGGAGTGCTTCGCTGCTCAGCGGCCCAATCGAGCCGACCACAACCTTGGAGAGGGCGTTTCGCAACTCGTGGGACCGGCCCATTTGGCCCGCGATCTGGAACAAATGGGAAACCTGTGCCGAGTTCGTAAACAGGACGACCTGGCACCTTCCCTGAATCAAGCCTTCAATGGCTTCCTGCAGCGGCCGTATGTCTTCCGGCAGCGCCCAGCGATAGACGGGAACCTGGAACACCTGGCAGCCGCGTTTCTTGAGCCCCGCCATGAATTCCGGATTCGGCACACCATACTCTTGTACAGCGATCGTCAACCCCTGCAACGAAGGGCACTGTTCACTGGCATCCATGGCTTCCAAAAGTTCCCGCCAGGTATTGGGTTCCGGCACAGTGACGGATATTGGGACGCCAAAACCTCGCAGGGCCGCCACAGGCTTCGGTCCTCGGGCAACCACAGTGGTTCGACTGAGCGCACCCACAAGGGTCTCACGGCCATGACGTGTGTCCAGCACCTTGAAAAGCGCTCGCGTTCCCACTCCGGTCAGAAACACCACGACCGCAAATTCGCCGCGAAGCAAACGTTCAGCGAACTCGAAAGCCCGCACATTCTCTCCCAGAGGCACTTCGGCCATCGCAGGTGCCACTTGCGGCTCGCCACCAAAACGAGCAATCAGCTTCGTCATCTCGCTGGCAAATCGCCCTTCGAACGCTGCCACGCGCACCCCCCCGAAGTTCGTTGGCACAACGGTTTTCCCGGCTGAGTTCCATTCCTCAGCGCTCTGCTTCATCATCCGCGCCTCCCAGACTCACGCCGGTCGCGAGTATCTCAGAATGACCGCGTGCGCGGCAAGCACCACGTCTTGAGGACTGTGATGTGCGCAAAGCTCGGAACAGGCATCTCCCTCAATGTTGTAAGCTCGGCGGCTCTCTGGCACAATTAGCATCCGTTTCCAGGAGTGACAAGCAGCTTTCTTGCCCGGGTGTGATCAGTCTGGTCAGCCATCGGCCAGGCCGGAGACAAAAATGTCCAAAGAGCTGCGGTTGGCATCATGTTCAAGATGGCATCCCATTCGCAACCTGGCACAATCGCTCCCAAAACTGGCTGGCAGCTCTCGGCGTGCGAGGGACGAGGCTGGCGCTGTCCCAAGCTGGCGCGCGACGCAGTTCCTTCAGCCTGTGAGTTGGAGGCCTTTCGAGTCCCGTGAGCGATCCCAGTTATCAGAGCGCCCTGCTCGCTTCCTCGGTGATGTGGGCATGGAAAGCATGCGTTACATTTCAATACGAGCGTTGAAGTCGAATTGAGGAGACTCTGGCATGGCTATTGGCATACGCACTCGAGACTTGCGCAAGATTTACAATTCTGCGCCACCGTTTGCTGCCGCAGCCGGCGGCTTCGTTGCCGAAGTCGTGCGCCGCAAGCCCAGGAAGCAATCCAAACCGGAGATCGTCGCCCTCGATAGCCTTTCGCTGGATGTCTCTCCAGGAGAAATCTTCGGATTGCTGGGGCCGAATGGAGCAGGCAAGTCCACGACTGTGGGTATCCTGACAACACGCACGCGACCGACCAGCGGCAATGCTTGGATTGGCGAGCATGAAGTCTGGAAGGAGGAGGTGGCCGTTAAGCGATTGATTGGCGTGGTAGGCCAGCGCCCCAACCTCGATTTCTCTCTCACGGCTTTTGAGATTCTGTCATTCCACGGTGCTTATTTCGGGCTGGCCTCACACGAGCGCTCTCAGCGTGCGGCGGCGTTGCTGGAACGATTCAAGCTGCTCGACCGTGCAAATCAGATGGTACGGGGATTTTCTGGTGGAATGATGCAACGTCTGTCCATCGCGCGCGCCATGATGCACGACCCGCAGGTCTTGTTCCTCGACGAGCCCAGTGCTGGGTTGGACCCACAGACTCGCCTGCTGCTGTGGGAAATCATTCGTGAGTACAACCGTAGCCACAGGACTATTCTGCTGACCACTCACAACATGGAGGAAGCGGATGCCCTGTGTCAGCGTCTGGCCATCATCGATCATGGACGGATCATTGCCCTAGGCACGCCAAAGGAGCTGAAAGCTTCGGTGCCGGGCGGATTTCTGTTGCGGCTCCGCTTTGGCCACCATTCCCCAGCGCTCCTGCAACGATTCCAGACTCTCGCGGGTGTGAGAGAAGTGCGCGCAACGGAGAACAGTGGCGCCGATCTGTATGCCGACCGTGGTGGTTCGCTTGTTCCCGAGATTGCCAGCCTCGCCTCAGCAGCGAGCGTGGAACTGTGTGATGTGCACATCTCTGAGCCCAGCCTCGAAAATCTGTTTCTACACCACACTGGAAGGAGTTTGCGCGAATGAATCGTAAAGCTTTTTTGGCTATGCTGGCGCGTGATGCCCAGGTAGCACGCCGGAACTTTGTGCCACTGTTGCTGCAGACTTTTCTTCAGCCGCTGATGTTTGTTTTCATTTTTGGCCGGGTCATGGTGAGCAGCGGCTACATGCCCCCTCAATACAAGAGTCTGCTGCTTCCGGGCATCATGGCTATCAGCATGGTCTCAGCAGGTATCTGGTCTGTGGCCATGCCCTTAATTGCAGAATTTCAGTTTACTCACGAAATCGAAGACCGCCTATTGGCCCCGATGGAGATCTCTTGGCTAGCGATCGAGAAGGTGGTTGCAGGTATGTTACAGGCACTGGTCGCGGGCCTGGCAGTCATCCCGGCAGGCTGGCTCTTGCTGAGGCCAGGCGTTGAACTGAGTCTGCACGCGCCACTTGCTTTTGTGGGCGTGGCGTTGCTGGTGGCTCTTTTCTCCGCCGCCGGCGGTCTCACCTTGGGTTGCAGCGTGGGTCAGGCACATATCGGGCTGATGTTCAGCATGGTAATAGCACCGATGATCTTCTTCGGATGCACGTACTATCCGTGGAGCGCGCTCGCAAACTTCCCTTTGATGCAAAAGGCCGTACTCCTCAACCCGATGGTCTACGCCAGTGAGGGACTGCGCGGGTCTCTCGTGCCTCAGTTTCCGCATCTTTCCTTGCTGGCGGTGATGGTTGGATTGGTGCTATTTGATGTTGTCCTGCTTGTCGCAGGACTCCGGCAGTTCCGCCGCAAGGCGGTTAATTGAGCTGGCTCCACCGGTTTGCTGAACCCTGCGCGGCGATATCCCTGAAGGTCAGCTTGCCCCTGTCAATGTCTTCCGTGCGACTGGCACGGAACGGTAGATGACCTTTCCGCCTACGATCGTGTAGAGGACTCGTGCCTGAGGGATCTGGACGGGAGGAATCGCAAAGATATCGCGGTCCAACACTACCAAATCAGCGAGTTTGCCCGCTTCAATACTCCCTGTCTTTCGTTCAGCGAAGGAGGCAAATGCATTGCGGAGAGTGTAGCAGTTCATGGCTTCCTCTACCGTGATCTTCTCCTGGGGAATCCAACCCTCCGGATTCCGACCATCCAGAGTGCGGCGGGTAACAGCGGCGTAGACTCCAAGAAGCGGATTGATGGGCGCTACGGTCCAATCAGAGCCAAAAGTGAGACGAGCGCCGCTGTCGAGCAAGGAACGAAATGGGTAGGTCGTTTTGATTCTTTCTGGCCCGATCCGCTTCTCAGCCCAGCGGCCGTCGTCGATGCAGTGGTAGGGCTGCATGGAGGGGATCACTCCCAAGCTGGCAAACCGGGCGATGTCTTCCCGGCGCAGGTGCTGGGCGTGCTCGATGCGGAACCGCCGATCGCGAGGTCCGTTGATTTTCGCAACTTCTTCAAACAAGCCCAGCAGAACCTCATTGGCACGGTCACCGATGGCATGAATCGAGAGCTGCAGACCGGCCTTGTCGGCAGCGAGCATCCTCTGGCGGATCTTGTCTTCGGGAATTGCGTCGGCTGCAAGGAGCCCGGCCGTTTTCGGATCGTCGTTGTACGGTTCGAAGAAATAGGCGGTGGCGGAGCCCAAGGAACCATCCATGAAGGCTTTGAACCCCGTCAACCGCAGCCAGTCGTCTCCGGCCCCATTCTTCTTGATCCAAGCGACCTGTCTTTGCCTTTGTGAGAGCGGCGTTCGGGCCGCGACGCGAACTGTGAGGCGGTTCTCCACGCGCGCTTTCCAATAGCTTTCAAATGCGCTCCAGGAGGTGATGTCTTGAATGGACGTCACCCCGTAGCGGGCGGCCTCTCTCATGGCGGCTTGCAGAGCCGCGTCTCTCTCTTTGGAACTTGCGTCGGGAATCTTCCGATACACCAGATTCATCGCTGCATCCTTCAAAATACCGGTAGGCTCGCCATCAGCGGTCCGAACAATCGTGCCGCCAGGCGGATCTGCGGTCGCTTTTGAGATGGCCGCCAGCTGCAAGGCTAGGCTGTTGGCCAAAGCCATGTGGCCGTCCAGGCGGCTGACAAAGACTGGCCTGTGAGGGGTGAATGGATCCAGCAGAGCCTTCGTAGGAAGTTTGGCTCCTGGCCAGGCCTCATGGTCCCAGTCGCCGCCGGTAATCCACTTGCCGGTGGGCAGAGCCTCAGCGTAACGGCGAATGCGATCCGAGAACTCGGCCTCACTCCGGGCTGGCCGCAAGTCAATGCTCATGAGCTGGAAGCCACCGTCTAAAAAGTGGGTATGATTGTCGATGAATCCGGGAACGACAAGGTGTCCAGGGAGTTCGAGCACCGTAGTTTTGGTGCCGCGCAGCTTCAGCACCTCGGTCTCGCTTCCAACCTCCACAATGAGGTTCTCCGAAACGGCCACAGCTTGCGCCCAAGGTAGGGCGGCAGTCCCGGTCCAAACCCTAGCCTTGATCAGGATCAGATCGGCCGGCGATTTGGCGAAGAGGCACGAACTCAGGGTGGCTACAAGAACGAAAGCCAGAAGAATCTGCATAAGCACGTAAGGATGCGCTGACTCAAAAGCAACAGGTCGTCACTTCTTCCCAGGCCCCCACAGCGCTCTTCCGGGTCGGGCACCCGTGGGGCGGCCGTTGTCAAGAACGACCTGACCGTTCACGATCACTGTATTCACTCCCACAGAATACTGATGAGGCTTCTCGAAGGTGGCACGGTCGGCAATGGTCTTTGGGTCGAACACGACAACATCGGCGAACATGCCTTCTTTGAGGATGCCACGCCGGTCCAGTCCGAGATTCTGCGCAGGCAAACTTGTCAGTCTGCGGATCGCTTCGTCCAGCTGAATGATTTTTTCTTCACGGACATACTTGCCCAGCAAACGCGCAAAGTTTCCGTAGGCGCGGGGATGCGTGCTGGACTTCAAAAATACTCCCTCCGTGGCCATTGATGCTCCGTCAGATCCGAAGCTGACCCACGGCAGCGCAATTTGCTTCCTGAGATTTTCCTCCGACATTGTGAAGTAGACTACACCTACTCGGGATTCGTCTTCCGTCATCAAATCGAGCACTGTTTCAGCTGGAGCCTTGCCGCGTAGTTTTGCGACCTCGGCAAGGGTCCTCCCTTGGAGCGGCTTCAACTTCTCACTCTTGAACTCAACCAACAAGATCTTCTCCGGAGCGTTGACCCGATTTTCAGCGCCAGGGCTGTTCGAGGTCATCTCGCGGAGAATTTTTTGGCGCTGCTGCAAGGTGCGAAACCTTTGTCGCATGGCTTCAGGGCCGCCGCTCTGTGCCCACAGGGGAATACAGGCATTTAGCCCCGTCGAACTGGCTGGGTAGGTATACATGTCGGCAGTGATTTTCAATCCCTCACTGCGAGCCGCCTCTATTTTCTTGATGACTTCCGCCATTTTGGACCAGTTCGGTTCCCCGGAAGCCTTCAAGTGATAAATCTCAGCGGGAATGTTGGCTTCGCGGCTGATGCGGATCAACTCGTCGATCCCTTCCAGCAATCCGGTGCCCTCGCTGCGGATGTGCGAGATGTACTTGCCCTGATATTGGGCGGCAACTTTGCAGAGCTCAATCAGCTCTTCTGTGCTGGCGTAGTTGTCTGGCGCGTAGATCAGAGATGATCCAACGCCCAGGGCTCCTGTTTCCATCTCCTGCCTCACCAATTTGCGCATGAGGTCAAGCTGATCGGGTGTCGGCGCTTTATTCTCCAGCCCGATCGCATATTCTCGCAGTGTCCCTGCCCCGATGTATGAAGCTACGTTCTGCGAGACGCCTTTCCTTTCCAGATAAAGCAAGTACTCAGACAAGGTGGTCCACTCGATGGGAAATTTGATGTCGCCCTGTTCCTTGACCATCCGCTCCTTCATTACCGAAGTCAACGGTCCCATTGAAGATCCTTCGCCCATGATTTGCGTTGTGACACCCTGCCGAATTTCACCCTGGGAGTTGCCGTCGACAAGCAGGCTCTCTGTAGACCAGCTCAGCATGTTGATGAATCCAGGACTCACTGCCTGGCCAGCAGCGTCGACAACGCGTCGCGCTTGCGACTGTTCGATCTGCCCAATCCGGGCAATCTTATCGCCTGAGATGGCAATGTCGGCTTTGGCGGCAGAGCGACCGGTCCCGTCGTAAATGTCTCCTCCCATAATCAAGAGATCGTAGACAGGCGCCGGCCGGCATGAAAATGAAAACACAGCAGCCAGCGCAAACAAGGATAGAAGCAGAAACCAAAAGGAACGGGAGCCTACAGTCATAGTCTCTCCTGTCATCTGAGCTGGAGTGTCGGACTGTCTTCTCGAAGATGCGCTCTCGCAGGGACCGCTCGTGACGCAAACGCTTGCAGCTGGCTCCCGGCCAACCGATATGGGGCCGTGAAGCAGAGTCATCGACGGTCGCGGAGATCGATCAGTTCCTTCGGATGAGCCATACACCCGAGACCAGCAGAACCACGCCCAGCACCCTCCAGAACGTGACTGGATGCAGACGGAACCCGACAATACCGAAGTGGTCCAGAATCATCGACGCGATCATTTGTCCCGTAACCACCGTCGCAATGAAGACGGTGGCTCCAAGTCTAGGCGCCAGCACAATCGTCACCAGCACTGAAAATGCCCCAAGCAACCCGCCAGTCCAGGCCCACCACGGTGCCTGCCGCGCCGCACTCCATGCGGGGAAATGGATGCCCACGAGCAGTGGACAGATCATCAGCGACAAAGTGCCAACAGAGAAGGAGATGAGGGCGGCCAGAAGCGGATGTCCAATCCAGCCCCGGAGCTGCGCGTTAATGCCTGCCTGAAACGGGAAAACAAATCCGGCCAGAAGAGCAACGAACAACAAGAGCCAGTTCATGAGAGTTCGGGGTACATAGGGCTGGTGATGCTGAGATCTAAACGCAGGCACAGCCTAATTCATAGCCGCAGAGAAAGCAAAGCGATGAAACTTCTGTGGCCCGGAGGTGTCTAAGCACAATGAACGGTTCAGCATTCAGGGCGCCTTGAATTCCCTGTTGTCTTGCGGTCCAGCGGCGGGACTGGTTTCTGCCAGAGGAGTGACGAGTCTTGCCAAGTTGCAGTGGACGACAAAAGGAGATCTAGCCATGTTTGCACAACTCATCGCCTCGCAAACCGCCTCGGTTCGCACCAACAAACCATTTAGCGTCGGCGTCTCCGTCGGGATTCACGGGATTTTCATTCTGCTGCTCCTGGCAGCTCCGACGGTCTTCCCGGAAACCATCGCGGGACCTCAGCGCCTCCTGACGCCTCCAGGTCCACCGCTTCGAGCGCCGCGAGGAACAATATGTTTGATGACTTCCGCCAAAACGCCGACTGGAACCCGAATCGCTTCTGCGGGCCCCCATGTTCTAACCGCTCCGTCCTTCATTCCGAAGAAAATCGATCTTAAACTACTTGGCGAGCCCGGTTCGTCCTCGTCCTCGGGTGGAGAGTTCCCTGGTCAGAATTTGGGGCCTTCTTTTCCAGTGGGAAGTTCCACCGGAATCGTTGGCGCACCTCCGCAGTATCAAAGACACGTCCTTGCTCCACCGCAGCCTGCCGCTTCGGTTTCTCAACCGGAGAGGACAATCCGGCACAACGTTGGGGGTGACGTACAGCAAGCCAGACTGCTGCACCAGGTGAAGCCCTCGTATCCTCAGGTGGCCAGGAATGTCCGAGTCCAGGGACGTGTCATCCTGGAAGCCGTGATCGATCGCGAGGGCCGTGTAGACAAGCTGCGCGTTCTCAGTGGCCACCCACTTCTGGTGGCAGCTGCCCTGGATGCCGTGCGGCAGTGGAACTACCGGCCAACATTGCTTAACGGAGAACCGGTGGAAGTCATGACCCAGGTGACAGTAACTTTTGCCTTGGATCGTTGACTCTGATGATGGTGAGGCCTCGTAGCAATTTCAACCACACGCTCGCATTGAGAACCAAGTTCCCACGGGGTGTCGCATGAGTGCTGTAGCCGCCCTGCCATGCTGGCGCGTTGGAGTTAGCTTGACGACGCGATCGCGCCCTCCATCGGTGGGTCGTTACTGAAACTGTAGGTTTCTCTCGAAATCTGCTGGGCTGGTAGCCGCTGCCTTGCCGGCCTCAAGCGTGATCATCTCCTGAGCATAAAGATCGGCTAGATGTTGATCGAACGTCTGCATCCCATATTGGTCTCGGCCCTTCTCGATGTAGTCTTTGATTGCGGCTGTTTTTTCGGGGTTAGCGATGCAATCCTGAATGGTCTTGGTTTGCCGCATGATTTCTGCGGCAACGGCTCGACCCTTTCCGTCTTTTCGAGGCAGCAGACGCTGTGAGATCACCGCCCTGAGAGTCTCAGAAAGCCTTAGACGCACGACGTCTTGCTCTGACCCATCAAACATGCTGACTAGCCGGGAAATGGTTTTGGGAGCATCGACGGTATGAACGGTGCTGAACACGAGGTGGCCGGTTTCCGCAGCTTTCATGGCAATGTCTATTGTCTCTTGGTCTCTCATCTCGCCGACAAGAATGATGTCCGGGTCCTGCCTTAATGCTGCCCGGAGTGCCTTGGAGAAACTCTGGGTGTCGGCACCCAGCTCTCGTTGAATCACAGTGCAACGGATGTCTGAGTGCAAAAATTCGATTGGGTCTTCAATCGTCAAGATCTTTCCCGCCCGGCTCTGATTTGCGTATGAGATCATGGCTGCCAGTGTCGAAGACTTTCCACTCCCTGTTATGCCCGTCAGCAGAATCAGGCCGCGCTCCTCCAATGCGATTTCTTTGAGAACTGAGGGCAGGCCCAGGTTGTCGAAGCTTGGTAGTGAGAATGGAATGGTGCGGAGCACCAAGGCGAGCGAGCCACGCTGGCTGCAAATATTCACACGAAATCGGCTGCAGCCAGGCAACGCGTAAGAACAGTCGAAGTCGGTTAGTTCTGCCACGGTTCGCTGGACATTTTCTCGAGTGGCCTTTCGAGCTGCGACCAGGATCTCGCCCGAAATGACAGCTGTATCCTCCGGCTTCAAAGCCTCCACAGCCTTCACCGGAACGATCTCGCCCTTGATCCGCATACGAAATGGCCCACCGGCACTGATATGAACGTCGGAAGCGTTCATTTCGACTGCTTTCTTTAATACCGCATTGAAAAGTTCGAAAATAGTCATCAGCAGCCCCCGCTAAGAGCAATCTCGTCTCCTATCGCCTAACCCGTACATTGCCTTGAGCGGTTATTCGCTAAAGTCATCGTACTAGTTCCTTTCGTATTTCATGTTTTGTATCTTTAGATAAAGTTCGTTGACGACTCCTCGCGCAGGTTGACGGTGCTCTATTTGCCACCGTTTGAGGATTTCAAACCGAGACTTGAGGTGTTCGATAGGAATCCATCAGCGAACGGAACGCGCCAAAAACGGGCAGCGTTTTCCTCCAAAACTGAGAGCAGCGGTTAAACCTCTCACAGCCCCCGTTTTGTCCATTTGACCGCCCAGTCAACCGTCGCGCGGTTTTTCGCATCATTACCTCGAGAAACCCGGCAGCTGCTGCCGGCGGCAGACAGTGAGGGCTTTGACTCGAAGAATTTTGTCGTACTCCTCGGGTGCTGGCCGATAAGGTAGAAGAGACAACGAATCGGACAAGGAGGCAGTCATGAAACCCTTCGCTTTGAAAACAATTCGGTCGATTCCAGTCATTTCTTTGTTTTGCTTGTGCCTGAGCGCGGCGGGCGCTCAGTGGCTGGGGCTCCTTGAGTCTAGCAGTGCGGCCCTGCTGCTTGCGCATTCGGACAGGGATGACCGGGACCGGGGGGACAGGTATTACGATCAGGGATTTCAGTTTGGAAGGCAGGACGCAAGAAGGAATCTGAGCCAGGACTACAGACGACACCGAAGAGAGTTCAACAGTCGCTGGGAATCAGATTTCCGTCAGGGCTACGAGGATGGATACGAAGACCGGTTCGACCGCAATGAGCGTGATCGCGGTCGAGGTCGGGGGAGGTGGGGCGACGACGACCGTTCCCGCGGTGATTACGGAAACCGTGGATATGTTGGCCCTGGAACTTTGACCTGGAGAGGGCGGGTTGACGACTATGTGGAGCTGAGGATTCAGGGCAATCGCGTCTATTCCAAAGAACGGCGAGGTGCGCCCACTCTCAGCGAGCGATACAATTTTTCTAATCCGCTGCCCCGGGCCGAGGTTCGAGTCTTCGTTAAGAAGAGGGACGGACGTGGCCGAGTCCAACTTCTCGAGCAGCCAAACCGATCTAATGGCTACACTGCAGCCATCACTGTTGACGATGACAAAGGGGGCGCCGACGACTACGAGATTGAAGTTCGATGGGAGTAGAGGCGGCGGCAGATTAATCGGGACAGTCTTCCTGTGAAGCAACGGAAAAAGGCCATCATCGTTGAGATGATGGCCTTCCTTGTTTTGCGGAGTTGTTGGGACGCATCCCAATGGCAAGACCAAGAGCCCATCGCTGATCCTGGTCAAGAAAGGGGCTTCTGATTCTCAAATCCGCTGGCAGCCCACCTGGGATCTGAAAGTGGTAATATCTTCCAATCTGCAGCGCCCTCCGCCGTACAATGCGTTGGCCGCTGCTGCGGCCATCGCCAGCTTTCCCAGCTCCACCAAAGAAAGCCCCGACTCGAGCCCTGCCACTAACCCCGCCAGGGCGGCATCTCCTGAACCGACACTGTTTCGCGCCCTGATCGCCGGCGGCACAAAGCGCAGCTTTTCCTTCGAGGTGGCCAACACAGCCCCGTCTGCGCCCAAGGTGACCATGACGAGAGGAAGACCTTGACCCAGCAAGCGATCCACTGTGCGAGCAGCGTCCACCGCGGTCTCCACGGGCTGGCCGCCAAACACTGACGCTTCCACTTGGTTAATCTTCAGCAGGAACGGCCTCGCCAGAGCTGCATGCCGCAGCGCTGCACCGGAACAATCCACCATGACACGCTTCCCGGCAGAACCAGCCCGAGCAATGAGCCTTGCATAGAAGTCGTCAGGCATGCCAGGAGGCAAACTGCCGGAAAGGGCTATGAGCCCGGCCTTATCAAGCAATTGCTCAAACCTGCAAGTGAAACGTTCGGTTTCTTCAGGAGTGATCTCGGGTCCAGGCTCGTTCACTACCGTTTGCCTGGAGTTCTGCTCATCCAAGAGAATATGGCAAGTGCGACTTTCCTGACTAACAGTGCACGGCTCAAAGCGGATGTGCTCTGCTTGAAGCCCACCAGTGATGAAGTTGCCCGCAGCGCCCCCAACCAAACCGGTCAGAACGCACGGAATCCTCAGCGTGGAAAGAACTCTGGCAACGTTCACTCCCTTGGCTCCCGGAACGCGCAGCTTAGCTTTCGCGCGATGCACACGGCCGGTCTCCAAATGATCGACGGAAATCGTCTCGTCGACTGCCAGGTTTGGACACACTATCAGAATCATATCCTTTGGTCAGAGAGAAGTGTCGCCAGGCAGGCCGCGTGCTTCCCTACGCTAAATAAAGGTTCTCGTGGGGCCCTCAGCTGCCTTCAGTGGTCTGCCACAGCTCCGTCTGAAAAGACGTACTTGGGTCGGTTCACAGGCTTGTAGGGATGCTGAGCGGCAATTTTCTCGTTGAGATCGACGCCGAGGCCAGGACCGGTGGGGAGTTCAGCGAATCCATCGCGCACCCGAACAGCGCCGCCGTTAAACAGCTCCATGACCCACGGTGTCGTGTTGGGGTTGTATTCCTGAATGGTACAGGCCGGCGTGGTGGCATCCACATGCAATGAAGCCAAGTTGCTAACTTCGCTCTGCGGATTGTGGGGCGCCATCTCGACTCTGTAGGCCTCGGCAATAGCACCAATCTTCTTCATTTCCAGAATACCGCCCGCATGGCAAACATCCGGCTGGACGTAGTCAACGAGATGCCGGGCGCAGAATTCCGTGAATCCATATTTTGTAAAGGAACGCTCCCCCGTCGCTAGTGGAACCTTGGTCTTTCGTCGTAGCAGTTCCAGCTCGCCCAGGTCCTCCAGTTGGGTGGCCTCTTCAACAAAGAATGGGCGCAATCCCTCGACGCGGGTGCAAAAATCAACAGCCATCACGGTCGTTAGCTTGCCGTGCGCGTCGATGCAAATGTCAAAGTCAGCTCCCACAGCTTTGCGGACCGCCTCGAGCTTTTCTGCACCCTCGCGCACTGCAAGTGAAGGAAGGACCAAGTCGTCGCGCACAGTGACGAAACCCGATTTAGCGGCGGTGTAGCCTTCGGCCTTTGCCTTCAGGAAGCTTTCAACAAGTTGTTCCGTTGTTTCACCGCCTACATCCTTGTACAAGCGGATCCGCTTGCGAGCAGCGCCTCCCAGAAGCTGGTAGATAGGCGCTCCAAGGGCCTTTCCCAAGATATCCCAGAGAGCAATCTCCACCGCGCTGATGGCGCTGTTCAGAATTGGTCCACCACGCCAGCGGGGATACCGAAACATTCCTTGCCACAACAACTCGATCTCTGTGGGGTCTTTGCCAATGAGGAACCGCTCGTGTTCCAGGATGGCCTGAGTCAAAGTGGCTTCCTTGCTTGTGATGGACCCCTCGCCCAGTCCAGTGAGCCCTTGATTGGTGTATACCTGGCAAAAGACCCAGTTGACGCTTCCGACATTGACGACAAAGCTCTTCAGGCCAGTGATCTTCAGGTTCAACGACTTTGCAGGCGCGGCCGCGCGCGCGATTGCTTCTGACTGGGCAAAAGCTTGGCTGACTCCGGCCATGCCAAGACAGGAAAGAAATCCTCTTCGGTTCATTTCGGCTCCCCAGGCTGCTTTGGAGGGGTTGTTCACGCGAGATTTACTTCAGATGGCGAGGAAGTCTATGCAACCAGAGGGGCGATGTCAACGAGACCCAGAAACCCTTGAGGTAACATGCGTCACAGATTAGACTGGAGGGGAAGTTGGGACAGACTCGCAGCGAGCACCGATGTGCAGAACCTTCAAGCCGGACCGGTGCCGATGAGTGTGCAAAAAAAAACCGGAGGAACCCGCGCTCCTCCGGCGTTGACCTAACTACTGGCTTCAGCTAGTTCGACATACTCTCGATTTCGCTCTTCAGAAGAGTGATTTCCACACGGCGATTGGCAGCACGGCCGGCCTTCGTCTTGTTGTCCTCAACCTGTTTTGCTTCGCCAAGTCCAAGGATGAACATGCGGAACAGCGGAATCTGGTGCTGCTGAGACAGATAACGAACGACGTTTTCGGACCGCTTTTGGCTAAGTGTCAAGTTGTAGCTGTCGGCACCGACGTTATCCGTGAAGCCCTGGACCTCGAGAACATAGCCCTTAGATCCCTTCACCTTAGCAGCCAATTGATCGAGAGCCGCTTTGGCTTCATCCGTCAGGTCGGCCTTGTTAAAGTCGAAATTCACGCTGGCATTCTCAACCGGCTTGTAACTGTCGATGTTACCGATCTTTCGATTCAGGCTGGTCTCGACGCCGGAAATCTTAGTCTCGGCGTTTTTCACCATCTGTTGCGCCTCAAGAGCCTTTTGGTCCGCGGCCATCGCTTTGCCATCCACTTCGGCAGCCTTGGCCTGGACACTTTGGATCCCTGACTGGGCACGCGAATCCACATCCTTGATCGCGTTTTCGTTGCGCTTGCTTACTTCGGTCAGCTCGTCGACCCTACCACTGACTGGGTCCACTTGCTGCTTCACGTACTTTTTCGTCGCACACCCCATCTCGATGAACAGCCCGAAGGCCGCAATCATGCAAAGAAGCAGTGTGTTCTTCCTGTTGATGGACATTGTCTCTCTCCTTATCGGACTTCTTGGGAACGCCACCAGGCGGGCACCTGGTCGTCACTGTTGATATCTTAGAAAACTTCCGAAACTCTCGTGATCTGGTCGATCCGAAAGCACGGTAGTCTCCAAAATGGACCGCTCATTTAACTAAAACATCTTATTTAGCTTATACGACATACCGATATAGTGAAGGAAGAGCCATACCGAAAAGTTTACAATCAAAAATGCAGTTTTTTCAGAAGCTGTGTAGAAAAGGTACAGAAGAGAAGGGGCGCGTCAACTCGACTGGAAAACTGCCAGGATGTAATCGGCTCTATCTCGCGGCTTACAGTAGGCCCGAAGATCTGGATGGAAACCCTTCTCCGGGTCTGGCTGGGTCAGAATGAACTCTACGATACTCTCAATGGGGAAACCCATTTCCTTAGCCTTCCGTGCTGCAATGCCGTCCGCTTCCTTCTCGAAGCGCCTGCGAGTCTCGATAAGGTTTTTCCTTAAGGACTTGGCCTCTGGGTTGGTGACGTGTGCAAAGAGTTGAACGTCATGCTCCAGATAGGCGTGAGCGTACTCATGTGCGATTGCAAAGAAGATTCGCCCGCGATCGGCAGTTTCCAGGAAGGACTTATCTATAATAATGATACCGCTGCTGTTGGTTGTAGCAAATCTACGGGTCTGTCCGACTGAGATCGAAAACTCGCAGCGAAAGGAATCGTTTAGTTTCGACTGTATCTCCTTAATAAGCCTAACTCGTTCTGGAGACAAGGAACGTACTGAAGCATCGAGAATCGAAGCGCTTCCGAACACAAGCCAGACCGCAATGCTGAAACTCAGTACTGTGTGCATCAGAATGACCCCCAAACTGCATCGATGAAAAAGTTATCGGCATAGTTACTCGGAACGATTAGGCGGGGGGACACCCGCACAGATTCCTGGATGAGCGAAAATAGCTCCGGTTCCTAATCGTCCTTCTTTTTTCGTTTTTTGCCGAAGATCCAGGAAACGAGGATTCCCACCAAGTATAGCAGCACCATGGGGGTGGAGAAAATCAACATATTGGGGATATCGGAGGTAGGCGTCAGGACCGCAGCAACTACGAAGATTATGAGAATTGCGTACCGAAGGTTCCTGAGTAGAAAACGGGCGTTAACAATGCCAAAGATGGTCAGAAAAAAGATCAGGATTGGAATCTGGAAGATGATCGCACAGCCCAGAATCACGGTTAGGATCAAGTCCAGATACTCCGTGATCGTCACCATCGGCGTGAACGAACTGCCCAGGTTGATCAGGAACCGGAACGACATCGGAAGGGCAATCTTGTAGGCAAAAGCTCCACCCAGAAGGAAGAGTAAGGTGGTCGAAAAAATGAAAGGCAGCGCTAGTTTCTTTTCCCGCGCATACAAGCCTGGAGAAATGAAGAGCCAGACCTGAGTCAGAACAACCGGGGATGAAAGAAACACGCCCGCCAGAAGCGCCACCTTCATGTAAATGGTGAAGGGGTCGGTGGGATTCGTGAAAACCAGCTTTCCCCCAGCCAGATGCTGGATAAGAGGCACGGACAGAAAGTCAAAAATTTTCTCGGAAAAAGAAAAACAGGCGACAAAACCAACACCGATTGCCGATACAGAAACGATGAGTCGCCGACGAAGCTCGTCCAAATGGTCGAGAAAAGACATCTTCGCCGACGACTCAAGCTCAAGGTCGTCCTGGTCGTCAGTGTGCATCCACTTTTGCTTCAGTGCTGGATTCTGAGGGGGATTCAGATTCGACGCTGAGGTCGGTTTTCACTTCAGCCGCGCCGGCTGTTTTCGTCCTAGCTGCAGTCTCGTTGGCTGTTTCAGATTCAATGGCGCGAACTTCGTCCTCAATCGTGGATTTCAATTCGTTGGATGCCCTGCGAAATTCAGCAAGCCCCTTCCCCAGGGACTTGCCGAGCTCTGGCAACTTGCGGGGACCGAAAACGATCAAAGCGACTACGAAGATGATGATGAGTTCTGGGACGCCGATGGAGCCCATTTCTTCCTCCAAACCTAACACTTCGGGAATATTAGTAGAGAGCCTTACTCAAAGTCAAGCCAACTCAAGCCGCCCATTTGCGTCTGTCTCCAGCTGCGCGACTCGTGCATGCCTTCGCCTCGTCTTTACATTGAATTTTCCGGATGCTATAGTTTCTGCAATTTGACCGTGGGGAGAGACTCGTGAAGAAACAGCATTCATTAACCTATGCATTGCTTGTAATTGCCGTTGCATCGCTAGCGGGAGGGTTTTGGGGGAACCGCGTCCAGGCCACTTCCAAGACCGGCGAAGACGTCAATGAACTTCTCAGGACCTATTCTCAGGTCGTCAGCATTGCGGAAGAAAACTACGCTGACAAAGTCGACCCCCAGAAAACCGTCTATGACTCAATCCGGGGCATGTTGAAGACGCTTGATCCCCATTCGAATTTTTTCGATCCCAAGAGTTTTGCCCAATTTCGTGAGGATCAGCGTGGCAACTTTTACGGCCTTGGGATAACGATAGCCATCCGAAACGCGAAGCCCACAGTCATCTCCCCAATCCCGGGCACTCCGGCCTATCGACTCGGAATACGGTCTGGAGACATCATTGCAAAAATTGAGAAGGCTTCCACTGATGGTCTTGCGATTCAGGATGTGGTGGAAAAGTTGCGTGGTCCAAAGGGGACGACCGTGAACATTTCCGTGCAGCGTGAAGGCATTGCAGAGTTGCTGGAGTTCGCCATTGTTCGCGACGAAATCCCGCACTATAGCATCCCATTCACTTTCTTTATCCGTCCCAAGGTCGGCTATATCCGCATCGATACCTTTACAGAGACGACTGAGAAAGAGATCACTGACAGTCTCAAGAAGCTGGGCAGCGATCTGGAAGGAATGATTCTCGATCTTAGAGGGAATCCGGGCGGTTACCTTCAGGCGGCCATCGGTGTCGCAGACAAGTTCCTCAAGAATGGCCAGAGCGTGCTAGTGACCAAAGGCCGACTGGCCAGCGCCAATCACAAGTATCCGGCGCCCCGAGGCACAGACAGTTCCAATTTCCCAATGGTTGTCTTGATCAATAGTGGCAGTGCCAGCGCATCGGAAATTGTGGCTGGAGCGATTCAAGATCACGATCGTGGGCTGGTCCTCGGAGAAACCAGCTTCGGAAAAGGACTCGTTCAAACGGTCTTTCCTTTGAGCCAAGGGGCGGGGGTCTCGCTGACAACCGCCAAGTGGTACACTCCGAGTGGACGCCTCATACAGCGCGACTATGCGCACAAGTCGTTCTATGACTACTACTACAACAAGGGCAAAGAGACCGCGCCGACTGAGATCACAAAGACCGACGGCGGTCGTGAGGTTTACGGTGGCGGAGGCATTACGCCTGATATCAAGATCGAGATACCTAAGCCGAATCGATTCCAAACGCTGCTGTTGAGCAAATCCACCTTCTTCAGCTTCGTCCGCAGCTACAATGCAGGCCACGCTGGATTCGACAGGAGCTTCGAAGTCAACGAATCAATCTTGAACGACTTTCGAGGCTTTCTGGTAAACAGCAAGAATAAGATCGAATTCGAAGAGGCCGATTTCTCGGCCAACGTGGATTTCATCAAGCGCCAGATACGGTACGAATACATACTAGCCAACACAAACCAGGAAGAAGCTCAAAGAGTGTTTCTGGAAGGCGATGTCCAGGTTGCCAAAGCCCTGGAAGTACTGCCCCAAGCAGGAGCGCTCTTCCAGAACACAAAGAAGATTGCGAAAAACAACAGTACCCGTTAGTCACTCTTGCCTCCAAAGCCCTCCGGTGCCGAGCGCCCGGGATCCTATCAAACTGTCTGTCTCAGTTTTCCAACTTCCCAGGAGCTGCGACTCCGCCTATAGGTGGCACGAACTCCTTCGATGAACCGCCGCCGCTTTGTTCAGCAGCTTGCAGGTGCCGGGGCTGGCCTGTTGGGGCCAGCCTCTCCAGCTTGGACGCTAGGCGCAGTTGCGTCTCACTCCGCCGAATTAATGGCCGATATCGCTATCCTTGGCGGAGGAGTCGGTGGTTGCGCCGCCGTCTTGGCGGCTGCCCGAAACGGTCTTCAAGTCATTCTCACTGAGGAAACCAGCTGGATTGGTGGACAGTTTTCGCAGCAGGCTGTTCCTCCGGACGAACATCCGTGGATCGAAAAGTTCGGTGCAACCGGCTCCTATCGCGAGTTTCGCACGCGGGTCAGAGACTACTACCGCAGGAACTATCCACTCACTTTTGAGGCTCGATCTCGCCAGGACTTGAATCCCGGAAATGGCAGCGTGTCCCGACTCTGCCATGAACCGCGTGTGAGTCTGGCGGTGCTGGAAGAGATGCTGGCACCCTCTGTCAGCGGCCAGCAATTGGTTATTCTTCGCCACCACAGGCCGGTAGCAGCGGATGTCTCTGGAGACCGCGTGAAAGCAGTTACGGTTCGCAGTCTCACAACTGGAAGAGAGTTGACGATAACTGCGGAATTGTTCGTCGATGCAACCGAGATGGGTGATCTGCTGCCCCTTACGCGAACCGAATACATTACCGGGTTCGAATCTCAAAGTGAAACCGGCGAATTGCATGCCCCAGCCCAACCTCAGCCGCAGAATATGCAGGCCTTTACCTGCTGTTTTGCTATGGATTACCTGCCAGGCGAAAATCACACAATTGATAAGCCCCGCGAATACGACTTCTGGCGGCACTATCAGCCAGAACTCAAGCCCGCTTGGCCAGGGCGGCTGCTGGCGTGGCCTTATTCGCATCCAATAACACTTGAGCCGCGAAACGTGATGATTGATCCGTTGCATGAAGACGAGCCTGGCAAGAACGGCTTTTGGAAGTATCGGAGAATTGCCGATCAAAAGAACTTCGTGAAGGGTGCGTATCGAGGCGATATTTGTCTGGTGAACTGGCCCCAGAACGACTATTGGCTGGGTAACCTAATCGACGTCACAGAGGAAGAGGCAAAGCGGCACCTGTCGCGTGCCAAGCAGTTGAGCTTGTCATTGCTGTATTGGCTGCAGACTGAAGCGCCACGCCCCGACGGTGGGACAGGCTGGCCAGGGCTCAGGCTGCGCAACGACATCGTCGGCACGGAGGATGGCCTTGCCATGAATCCCTACATTCGGGAGTCCCGGCGCATCAAAGCGGAGTTCACCGTTCTCGAACAACATGTCGGAACAGACGCGCGCATGAAACTGACCGGCAAATCGCGGGATGAAGTAACGGCAGAGTCTTTTCCCGATTCGGTTGGTGTGGGTAGCTACCGTATTGACCTGCACCCAAGTTCCGGCGGCGACAACTATATCGACGTCAGTTCTCTTCCCTTCCAGATCCCTCTTGGAGCGCTGATCCCGCAGCGTGTTGAAAATTTGGTGCCGGCCTGCAAGAATCTCGGCGTTACACACATTACCAACGGTTGCTACCGGCTCCACCCCGTCGAGTGGAACATTGGCGAGTCCGTTGGAATGCTCGCGGCTTTCAGCCGGAAGCAGAATAAAACAGTCCGCCAGGTGCGCAATCAAAAACCCCTGCTGGCTGACTTTCAGAAGTTCATCCAGAATCAGGGCATCGAAATCGTCTGGCCCGCACTCACTCCGCGATAAGGAGTTTCCAAAGCGATCCAGTCCGTTAGATTTGGCTGCCAGCAGGCAACCAGCATCGCCTGCGTGCGAGCTAAGTTGCAAAGGACAGGATAATCGAGCCTGCCAGCATGCCCAACCACGCACTGAGCCCATATCTCAACCATACTGGACGAAGGAATTCCAGCCCCGTCTGAAGTCCCTCTGCAAAGAAAACCGCCATGGGCCCGAGAAGGGACAACGCGAAGAATGCCTTGGTCGTGCTGTAGATGGGCACGGCCAGGCTGTAGTGAATCATTGCAAAGCCCATCAGCAGTGAAAGACCACAAAGGAAACCGTAGCTGAGCCTCAATCCTGCGTCGGGGTGGAAAAGGCTATGCCAAAGGGACCTGAAAAAACCCAGGCCGATGACAGCCGTTGGCAACAAGGCCAGCGGCGAGACCAGGCTCATGAAATCGTAGTTCCACAGCTGATGCCGGCCCTCCAGAACGACCCGCCCGCCCACCAAGCCATCCAGCCAGAACGTGGAATAGAGCGCATCCCAGAACGACCGAAACCCCGAGAAGTACGGCTGGGCCAAACAACTGCCGAAACTCAGCAGATAACCAGGCATGTGAAATCCTGGCTGTTGCCACCACGGCGGGATGCTGCCCGTTGGCAGATTCCAGTTGAAGACCAGAAACCTGCCGTAGTGGAGAAAGTTCCGGACATAGAACCAGCCCGAGATGACAGCAAGGCCAAGAACCACAACCGTGACAAGAGACGCGGCCCGCTTGAGGCTCACTCTCTCAACGGTCACGAGCTTTGCTCCAAGGAACAGCACGGCCAGAAAGACAGGAATCACTCCAGTGAACTTCGAAAGTAGCGCCAGCCCGCCAGCACACCCCAACGCCAGCATCATCCAAGGGGTCACCCGAGATTGACCCAGGCCGATGACTGTCAGCAGCATCACCAGATGTGCCAGCAGCCCGCAGAGGGTCTCGTTCGACACGTAGGCGGACATGTAGAGGCCCATCGGCCAAAGGCCGCCAACCAAGACCGCCGCCGAGGCTTTTAGCGTGTCATTTTCGAAAAGCCTTCGGCTTAAGAGCCAGGTCAGCCAGACGGTTCCGAGTCCGCTGATGAAAGGGACAAGTCCTGCCGCAAATTTGAAAAACTCTGGCCCTCCGGAACTCGCCTTCAGTCCGCCAACGGCTGCGGCTGAAAGCAAATAAAACAACGGCGGGTGGTACATGGCCCACCCGTCGCCAGCCATGGGGAACGAATGCTCCTGAAGAATGAAACTGATGTAGTTGAGATGCGCCAGTGCATCGAAGCCGATGCGGGCGTCGATGCGGACCATCTTTTGAAAGAATACGAAGAGCCAGAAAGCCGTGATTGCCCAGACCAAGCTGCGCGCAGACGAGATCGGGGGCACTGCGCGGCGTGGGCGAGAAATGAGAAATGCCGCCAGCATTCCTGCCCCCGCAAATCCGACCAATGGAAGTTTGTGTTGGGTGGCGAGGGCCCAGGTGCTGGCTGGCCTTCCTGCGTCAGGATGAGTCAGCACATCGTTGGCTGGAACTGCCGAGGCCGAAACTCCGTTTGCCGATTGGGCCGTCCAGTCTGAATCGGTGGAGATTCTCGGGAAGAGGCCCTCCACCTGCGCCCAAAGCAAGCAGGGCCCGCGGGGATTGTGGACACTGGCTAAGAGCCGATTGCGTCCTGGTTGAATGCTGTGGGTGATATCAACCGCGGTTTCTCTCTTCCAATTGTGGACACGTGTGGCCTCGTCGGGGACGGCGGCCCCGTTGACGAACAGTTTCAGGCTGCCCAGTGCTTTGAAACGGAATACAACTCTTTCGGGAATGTTACTGGAAACATCGAACTCTTTGGAAAAGTTACTGGTCAGCCCCTCGCCGGCAAGTCGCACTTTAGCGTCGAACTGGCTGGGCTGACCAATCCACGCTGCGTCAGCACTGTTCCAAATGAAGGGCACTGCGGGAGTAAAAGCAATCTCGTAGGCAAGAAAGAGCAGAGGCAGGAGCGTGAGTGCCCCAAGCAAGAGTGCCGGGGCAGGCCAGAGTCTCTTTGGCCTGGAGCCATTCACCACGTCCAGATAATCCAGTTTGTCATTGGCCATTTTCCACTTCTCATGCTTCCTTTTAACGCCCTGACCGAAAAATGAGAAATACAGGATCCACGATGGCAAATGATCTTGTCTGGCGGCAGACCAGCGTTCCTCATATCTTCAAGCCCTCACGAGGACCCCGGCCTGAAGTCGTAGATGTAGTACGCGTGTCCGACAATGTCCTGCGGAACTTTATGCAGCATCCAGTTTTCACTAGATGTTCCAAACTGCCTCCGCAGGACCGCTCGCATTCGGGCCACGCAATGGGCGCTGAGAATCAGCATACCTTGCGGCTTCATGAGGCCTTCATTGGCGATGGGTTTCTGTTGGACGCCGTAGTAGCCCGGCACTGCGCTGCCAAAGTAGCAAAACCAGTAATCGCCGATGGGGCGGCGCTTCAGATACTCGCGCAGCTGGATGAGCCCTTGCCCCCAATCTACATTGGAATCGTCCAGCCATTCGGTGCCGTGATTGGGCCCGCCTGCCAGCTGATTGAAATAGGAAAGATGGTCGGGCCAGATGGAGGCAAACTCCCAACCCAGCCAGAGCAGACAAGCCAACAGAGCCACGGCTGCCCGCCCAGCCGCCCAGCTCGCCACACGAGCTGAAAAGACAAAAAGGAACGGAAAACAGGGAATCAGATACCGGATTCCCAGGTTGCTTGCACCTGCAGAGTAAGCAGCGAAGTAGATGATGGCTGGAACTGCCACGAACGCCTCCTCCAGCCAACTGCGGCGCTTTCCGCAAATAAAGAGCACCACAGCTGCCCCGAGGATCAGAAGAGTCGCGACAGGTGTTTTCACGAGCCAGGCTACAAAAAGGAAGTACCACCACCCCTGCTTGCTGAGTTCGCCCATCAGGTAGAACTCATGGTTGGGCGCGTGGTCGCGATAGACGGTCTTCATTCCCTGCCAGTAGAAAAGTGGGTCTTGTGGGAAGAAGTACAAAGCCCAAAGCACCAGGTAGGCAAGCCCCACCGTGAGCACTGCAAAGAGAAATGCACCTCGGAGGCGCTTGAACAGCGAGGAGTCGTCAAAATCACTCAAAAACTGCCGGAACACGACGAGAAGTTTCGAGCGGGCATCTGTTGCCTCAGGTCCAGTAGCGAGGCTGCGGCCCTTGGTCCAAGTGTTCAATGCGATCAGAAGAAAGGCAATCGGTAGCAGAATCAATGCCGAGAACTTCGTCCCGAGTGCCAGTCCCAAAGACAAACCGGGCAGCGCCAGGTTAGTCCAGCACGGGTTTTTCAGAAACCTTCTCAAGAGGAAGAGAAACAGGGTGGAGAAAAAGGCACAGCCGATATCGGTGGTCACAAGCTGGGCGTGGGCCGTAATCGTTGGATCGAAGACGTACAGCGCCAGAGCGAGCACCCCCGCTGCTTTCCCCCAAAGCTGGCCTGCCCAAACCATGATCAGGCCCGCGAGACAGAGCGAGGTCAAGACTGCCGGAACACGCCCCCAAAAAAGAATCCTGTCTGCATCCTGAGAAAATAGGAACTCTCTGCCGAATGCCCACTCAAAGCCCTGCGGCAGGTCGGGACGCTTCAGGGTGTCCCAGTGAATCGGGTTCTTGAGATTCAGGAAAAGGAGCGGATACGCACAGAGCTCCTTCATGAGCGGCGGGTGCTGGGGGTTGAGGTGAATCTCGCCGGTCGCCAGGTAGGAGTATCCGGAAGGCAAGTGGGTAACTTCGTCGTAGGTTACCGACTTGCTTCTCAGGATCAACAGCGGCGCTGCAAACGCCAGCGCCAGCAGTGCCGCCTGGAACCAGCGGTGGCAGCTGGACCACTCCTTGGCGCGTTGCAGTAGTCTAGCTGGCATCTCTTCTTTTCACCATCCAAGGCGATCGCGTGGCCAGAATGCCGAACCAGACCAAGGCAGTAATTCCGCTGATCCAGAGCCCGTAGTAGAAGGACTGAGGGAAGTATTCGAAAATCAACCGGTGCTCTCCTGGTGAGACTTCAACGCCTCGAAACACGTAGTTCACGCGTCGAATCGGAACCTCCCTGCCATCCAGCATGGCACGCCATCCTGGATAGAAACTGTCCAGTAGTACCAACGTAGATGGCACCTTGGCTGTCGCCCTCAACACAACCCGGTTGGCAGCATACTCCGCGATCTCGACGCGTGCTGGGTCAGGCCCCTGATTGGCGTCCGGACCAGCAGTCTTCTGGCTCGGGCTACCAGAAATCACTTCGCTGAAGCTGAAGTCAGGCCGGGTGCCCTCAACGCGCGTGGCATCCACAAGAAAAGCTCTTGGCAGACTGGACCGGAGCCGGTAGATCCGCAGAGGTTGCGGTCCGTTGACAGGTTCCATTCCCACCAGCTCCACCTGCGGCGCTTTTATCTCGAAGAGCGACAGAACATACTTCACGTTCAGCCCAGCCAGCATCTGGAGTTTTTCTTCGGGCGTCTGCAGCAAACGAAATTCTGAGTTCACAAGCTGGCAAAATTTCGTCTCCATCCGGTCAACAGGATTGTACAGTCCGAATTGAATGTGATCCTTGGCCGCAAGCAGTTCCGAGAGTATAGACCTTCGTAACAACGTTCCCCAAACAATCGAATTCGTTGAGCCATGGATTTCCGGCGCATCCTGATTCACGAGTGGAGCTGTTTGGACTCGGAACAGTTCCCCTTTCTGGAGTTCGTTCCGAAGAAACAGAACGGCCGGAGGCGGATCGTAGAGTTCTTCGCTGGTGAGCGGATTGATCCAGTAAGTTCCAAGAAAAAAGTCGTATAGGACAAAACTGAACAGGCAAAGTCGAACCACCGTCAGACTCGGCTTACGAAAGGTTATCAACCCTAAGAGCAGGAGAATCGCGAAGAAGTGCAGTTGGGCAGTCTCCAGCGCCTTGGAGATGAGTGGCTTGGAAATCTGATACGTCTCTCCCGCTGCGGAAAGAGACACAAACGCTTCAGAAAAAGTCACCTGGGGCACAAGAGTCCAAAACCGGCCCCGCTCCAGTCCCTGGCAGAGCCCAATCCCGATCAACAGGACAAGCGCCGCCAGAAACATGCGCTTCCTCTTCCAGAGTTTGTCGCGCATATCCTCCAGCGATTCCAGAGCGAGACCCGCGAGGATCGCGGCACACAGGTTTGGGATCAAGATATACTTCACGGGAAACCGGCCATATCGAAACACCGGAACAGACTCAAACAGCCAATGAAACAGCGGAAAGTGCTTGCCCATTGCCAGCAGCAAGCCCCATGTGGCAATGCCGCCCAGAGTCGGACTCAGCCAGCGCCTGCGACTGAAGATTAGCCCCCAGCCCGCGAGAAAGAGCGGCAGGATCCCAAGATAGCAGGACAGCAAGTAAGGCTCGCGCTTATCAAACAAACTCTTGGCCCAAGCCATCGACTCGTGAAGCTTGAAAATGTCGCCAAAGATCTGCGGGAAAGCCACCTGCATCAAGTTCAGAGGATGAAGCGACCAAAAGGTGACAATCTCGAACGACAAACCTCCCTGGCGTCCTGAGTTTCGCGTCAGCTCGAGTGTCGGGAGCAATTGGACTGCGGCAAGCAGCAGGCCACTGATAAGGGTCGACCCCAGAGTCACGATAACCACTCGCCAAGACGTTTTGAGACCGTCGTTAAGGAAATAGAAACTCACCGCCAGTGGGACCAGGAAGAATCCAACCGTGAGTATCGCGGTCGGTTCGACGGCCAGCAGAAACAACGCCAGCACGCCACTGCTGAGTGCAACTCGCTTGACACTAGGCGCCTGCAGAAGCCTGATCAGAGCCAGTGTCAGCAGGGGCAAGAAGACAATTACCGGAAGGATATTGAACAAGTTAAGAAACGAAAGGGTTGTGCCGCTGAAGTTGTAGATGACGGCGGTAAGAAAGGCACAGTGACGCCTCAATCCCAGCGCGCGGCCCAGAAAGTAGGCCGAAATTCCCGCAAGAACCGAATGCAGCACGAAATGAAGCTCATAAGCAGTCTGGAAGGGAAGCAGGTGAAGCAGAATTTGAGTCGGATACACCGCCATCGAGTTTGGGTTCGCCAACAGCGGCTGCCCGAGCTGGAGATATGGATTCCACAGCGGCCATTCACCGCGGGCGTATGCCTCAGTGACGAGTCTCTTGAGGGGATAGTGAAAGAATGAGACGTCGCGAAAAAAGAACGTGTTCTGGCTGAAGAGCGCATCGCCAAAGTAGACCAGGTTGATCAGAACGAGCAGCAGCAGCCAGCCAGCATTGCCGTTTCGGAGCGCACCAAGCAATTTCAGGCCAAACCCACGAGGCATGCTGCTATCCAGATCCGAAGTCGGAGTGGACTTCTGATTCCTGGTTTCTGTTTCTGGATTGGCTAGCTTGGGGGTCACGTCGTGTCCTCTGCAGGTGTTAACTCGCGCCGGCACCAGATCACAGTGCGAATGGCGAGAAACAGCATCCACGCGGCAGCTGTCACTGAACTGATCCACAGTCCTTGGCGAAACGAATCCGGATCGTAGCGAAAACTGATGCGATGCTTTCCGGCAGACACCTCGACAGCGCGATAAACATAATTCGCGCTCTTCACTTCTGTTGGCCGGCCGTCCACGTCAGCCTTCCAACCGGGATAGTAGCTATCCACTAGGACCAATACGCCATGCCGGTTCAGCGAGGTGTCGAGTGTCACCCAGTTTGGAGTGTACCGTGTGATTTGAATCGAGGGATCATCCGCAGTTGTCACCAAGGGTTGTGCCGCACTGCGGTCTTCGACACTCAGGGCTTTCTGAAATCGAAAGTCCTCAAAACTTGCCGTCTGCGGCTCCACCCATACGGCTCTGGCCAGGCGGTTGCGCACACGATAGAGCCTGAGCACTTCCCTGCTATTCAAGTCGAACGTTGCCTCTAACGAAAGGCCTGCACTGTTCATTTCCTGATAGGCGGCAACGTAGGCTACGTTGAGTCCGGCAAGGAACTTGACCCGTTCATCTAGAGTTTTTGATCCCTCGAGCTCGCCATAAATCATCTGGCTTGGCAGCGTCTCGAGCTTGTCAATGGGAATGAAGCTGGCGTATTGGAGACCATCCTTGGCCGCCAGCAAGGGGAACAGCGTCAGCTTTCGAAAAAACGCGGCCCAAGCCACAGAATCAGATTTTCCCAAAATATGCGGATGCTTCGTAACATCCTCCTGCTGCAAAGCATAAATACGAAAGAGTCCTTCGCGCTTCTGAACTTCTCTCAGGTAGCTCGCCGCAGGCGCCGTGTCGTAGAGGTTTCCACCCGTTACAGGATTGATCCAAAGATTGCTGCTCACCAGATCCAGCAGAATCAGGCAACTCAGCGTAGGGCGCAATAAGCTCATGCGAACTCGCGTCAACAGAAGTGCAACGCAAAGCAGAGCCACCAAGCTGTGAATCCTGACGTGGCGGACAGCCTCCCAAATGGCGTCGACCTTGACGTCAAGCTGCAGGCCTGAGTAGGGCAGCCGCACCACGTCTTCTGCAGACTTGCCCTGGAGCCATTTGTCAACACGAGACCCCAGCAACATCGCGGCTCCAAAGATTGCGATGAAGCAGACGGGCAAGAGCCACACGGCAGTTTTCTCCCAGACCCCACGCCTTGACCAAGTCAGTCTCAGTGTTCTCAAGCCATCGAGTCCCAGCCCGGCCAATAGAGCGATGCAAAAGCTGGCAACAAACAGGTATTTCACAGGATAGCGGCCGTAACGGAAAAGTGGAATGCTGCTAAAGAGCCCTTGGAATAATGCAGCGTGGCGCCCCATCGCCAGCAGCACTGACAAGGAGCCGACAATCGCCAGAAGCAAGGCAAGCCATCGTTTTTGCGCCAGTATCAGGCCGCACCAGGCCACAGACAGCAACAGCAAGCCCCAATAGCAGGAAAACAAGTAGGGCTCACGCCCTTCGAAAAACGGCGCCCCCCAGTAATGGCTGGTGGTTAACCGGAACCAGTCTCCAAAAGGCCGAGGGAGGATGGCCTGCCACAGGTTGCTGGGTGTCATGGACCAGTAGGACACGGAAGAGAAATCCAACCCGCCCTGCCTTCCAGAGTGCTTTAGCAGTTCCAACGTGGGGAGGATCTGAACACAAGCCAATAGTATTCCGCTGACACCAACAAGAGAAAGGAGCGCCACCGCCCGCAGCGGAGAGACCTTGGTGGGCGCAGTTCTGTATGCTGCCAAGAGAAAGGGCAGCAGGAACATTGCAGTGGCCAGTGTAGAAAGCGGCTCCAGCAGGAGACAAAAGGCGCCCATCACGCCACTCGCAGCCGCGAGGCGCAAGGGCGAGAATTTCTCCAAGCAGCTAAGTAACGCCAATGCCAGCAGGGGCAGAAAGGCCACAACTGGCAGTATGTTGAAGACATTCAGAAAGGACAGGGTCGCTCCGCAAAAATTGTAGGCACTGGCCGACAAGAACGCCGCCTGCCTGGAAAACTCGAGCTTTCGTGCCAGGTAGAAAGTGGCAGCTCCAGCCAGAAAACAATGCAGCACAAAGTGGAGCTCGAAAGCCACTTCGAACGGGAGCAACTGAAATAGCAATTGTGTGGGATAGAACGCCATCGCATTGGGGTTGGCCAGCAAGGGCTGCCCAAGCTGGACATAGGGATTCCACAGGGGCCACTGCCCTTGCTGGTAGGACTCCGTCACGAGTTTCTTCAGTGGATAGTGAAAGAAGCCAACGTCGCGGATGAAGAACGTATTTCCGGTAAACAGGGGGTCGGCGAAAAACAGCAGATTCAGCAGAAGCAGGAGGACTACCAGCATCCAGTCGCGAGACAGCAAGGGACGACCATGGTCTTTCAACGATCGCGTTGCGCCACTGGAGGACGTCCCTGGAGAACACGTCTCGGCTGCTGCAGCATCTCCGTAGGTCATGCTTACCCAGTTCGACCAAGGAACCGTCGAACTTTACGTTTACATTAACAAATGCAAGGAGTTAGGAACTCGTGGAAATCAGCAGGATGTTGCTCAAGGAACCATCCATCAACTTTGGTTCCCCTCATTGGATAATGAAGTGCTGCCCTGAGGCTTGCAGCGGAGGAGCAATCTTCCTTTGGTTGGCTGGGCGGGGCCCCATGGCTGAAGACCGCATTAGTTTGGAGTGCAACTGAGGGCAGGTGCCCTGCACTGCCAAACGCTAGTTCCTGGCAGGACGCGCCCTTTGAGAAGGCTCTGGTGTGGCAGCAGCTGCTGCGGCATTCGACTCTGCTGAGCCGGGCAACGGTATGCTGAGCGCCTTTCGCAGTTCTTCTTCAATCTTCTGCCGGATGTCGGTGTTGTCCTTTAAGAACTGCTTGACGTTCTCCCTGCCCTGCCCCATCCGTTCGCCTTTGTATCCGAACCAGGCCCCACTTTTTTCGATGATTCCCTTTTCGGTACCCAAGTCGATCAGGTCGCCTTCTTTCGAAATACCAGTTCCGTACATGATATCGAACTCGGCTTCCCTGAACGGCGGAGCCACTTTGTTCTTCACTACCTTGACCTTGGTGCGGCTGCCGGTAACCTCATCCCCATCCTTGATGGAAGCCACGCGTCGAACATCAGCGCGTACAGAGGCATAGAACTTCAGCGCCCGTCCTCCCGTGGTCGTTTCCGGGTTGCCAAACATCACGCCGATCTTCTCTCGGATCTGGTTGATGAAAATCAAACATGTCTTGGACTTCGAGACAATGCCGGTCAGTTTCCGCAGAGCCTGGGACATCAGTCGAGCCTGCAGTCCCATGTGCGAATCGCCCATTTCGCCTTCCAGCTCAGCCCTAGGCACCAGCGCGGCTACAGAGTCCACGACGCAGACGTCTAGAGCACCGCTACGCACTAGCATCTCCGCAATCTCCAAAGCTTGCTCGCCGCTGTCGGGTTGGGACACCAGTAAATTGTCGATATCGACTCCAAGCTTGCGGGCGTAGGGAGCATCAAGAGCATGCTCGGCGTCGATGAAGGCAGCCATTCCGCCTGTCTTCTGCGCTTCAGAAATCACGTGAAGCGCAAGAGTCGTTTTGCCGCTGGACTCAGGACCAAAAATCTCTACCACGCGACCGCGAGGCATTCCGCCCACGCCCAGTGCCGCATCGAGCGCGAGAGAGCCAGTGGAGATGATTCCTCCATTCGCGAGTGCTTCGCGGCTGCCAAGCCGCATGATAGAACCCTTGCCAAACTGCTTTTCGATTTGCGATAACGCTAATTCGATTGCTCTGCCACGCTCTGCCCTGTCGTCAGCCATACTGCCCCCCTGGAATTTGAACCTAGAATGTGAAGTTTGGGATTAGATATTTGAAGTTTGCGCTAACCACTGCGCCAGCCGAAAGCGGCTCGCCCGTGCTTACTTCCGTTCCGCGTCCTTCGTGCGCCCTTTCCATCCTGTGTCATCCTGCCGAAAGTTCAGGCGCAACTCATCCTTGACAAGAAACTCTTCTTCATTGAGCGCCAAGCCGCGCTTCAGGTCTGTAATGGATGCGGGTTTCGGCTGGTCGCTCACAAAAAAACCCAGCGCGTCCTGGTAGCGTGATTCCTTCGGATTGAGCTGAGCCGCTGTCTTAATGCACTCCTTGGCTTTTCTGGTCCAGTTTTGCTCCAGAAAGGCGAGTCCTAGCTGAAAGAAGGCTTCGTGGCAGGTTGGGTCCATTTCAATTGCCTTCTTCATATGTTTGATCGCGTCGCGCAAGCGTCCTTGGCGGGAGTAGATGGACCCCACCATCAGATACATTTGCGGCGACGACTTCAAATTTAAGGCGCGCGAGAAGTGGCCCAGCGCCCGAGCATCCTCGCCCAGTGAAACCAGTACCGAGCCCAGAAACACGTGCGCGGCCAGAGAAGTTTGGCAGATGCCAACCGCATTGTCCAAGAACTGCCGGGCCGCAACAAAGTCACCCCGACGTCTGGCGAGAAGGCCCGTCAACAGATTTGCTTCAAAGTGGCGCGGGTTGGTCTTCAGCACGCGTTTCAGGTGCTTTCCAGCATCTGTAAAATTCTGAAACTCGTAATGAAGCTTGCCAAGGAACATGCCAATCTCACAGTTCTGCGGATCAGCCGAGAAAGCCCGCTCCAGCGCCTTCAGACCCCGGCGATAGTTCTTCTTAATGAAGTGCTGTCTGCTCTCTTCGATTAACTTTGAGAACCGGTTCTTGTCCTTGCCGCGAAAGGCGTTGAGGAACGATTTCTTGCTGGCTTCGAACTTCTCCCGTTCCTCGGTCTCCAGCAGTCGTTGTGTAACGCGTTCGTGCCAATCGCGTTCAAGATCTTGCTTGCCAACAATCTGCAATCGCTTTAGAGCCTCGGCTATGGACTCAATCATCGTGTGGTCGTAGAAGCTATCGGTACTCAGCTGCTGCACGAGGTCGTAGATCTCGTTTAGACGCTCGTCCAGGCGTCCAATGCTGTATTCCAAAGCACTGATCCTCTCCAGAAAATGCTCATCGAGAATCGGCAGGCTGCTGTTCAGCCGATGGGCATAGGGCAGAATCATCAGCTTGGTCCCGCACTTTGCGCAAATCTCCTCACCGATCTGATTCTGTGCCCCACATTTTTGGCAAAAGATCACTGGCACTCTGACCCCCCTTACTGCGAGTATCGATAGAACCCTTCGCCACTTTTGCGACCGAGTCTCCCCGCTGCAACCATCTTCTTAAGCAGAGGACAAGGGCGATACTTGCTATCACTGAAACCCTCGTAGAGAGTTTCCATAATATTCAGGCAAACATCAAGCCCAATCAGATCCGCCAGCGCTAGCGGGCCCATGGGATGATTCATCCCCAGTTTCATCACAGAGTCCACCCCGTCGGCAGTCCCGACATTTTCGTAAATACAGAAAATGGCCTCGTTGATCATCGGCATCAGTATACGATTAGAAACAAAGCCAGGTGAGTCGTTAACTTCCACAGCGACTTTGCCGAGTTTCTCAACAAATTGCCGGACGAAAGCAAACGTCTCATCGGAGGTTTGAGCGCAGCGGATGATTTCTACCAGTTGCATTACTGGCACCGGATTCATGAAGTGCATGCCGATGACCTGCTCTGGCCGCTTGGTGGCTGCGGCCAGACGTGTAATTGAAATAGAAGAGGTGTTGGACGCGAGAATGGCAGATGGGACGCAAATCGTGTCGAGCGCCTGAAGCAAATGGCGCTTGACATCAAAATCCTCACTCACTGCTTCGACGACAAGCGTTGCCTGCTTCAATGCCTGCAAGTCGCCGTGGGTCGTGATTCTGGCTAGAGTCAGGTCTTTCCCAGCAGCATCGATGCGCCCTTTCTCCAGATCGCGCTTCAGGTTCCGCTCGATTGTCACCAACGCCTTCCCAGTCTGCTCCGGAGAGCTGTCGCACAGTGACACCGCGAACTTCTTTTGGGCAAACACCTGGGCAATACCGCTTCCCATGGTTCCAGCTCCCACAACGCCAATCAAGCAACCCGTTTCATTCATGATGGGAAATCCTTGTGAAACATCACCGCTCCGCGGGTCCACAATCCGCCGCCAATGGTCCTTTGTATGTCGTCGGCCCGCGCTGTTGGTCTCCTCGGTAGGCGACCGACGAGCAATAAAGGACAACCTGCGAAGGACGGTTACCGCTCGACCGCCATCGCCACCGCATTGCCGCCGCCAAGGCACAAGGCGGCGATCCCTCTCTGCGCCTTCCGCCTAGCCATCTCATGAAGCAGTGTTACAAGGATGCGCGCTCCGCTGCAGCCGATCGGATGACCCAAAGCAACCGCGCCGCCATTGACGTTTACCTTCTCCGGGTTCAAGCGCAGCTGCTCAATGACAGCGAGCGCCTGCACTGCGAAAGCTTCGTTAATCTCAAAGAGATCGACGCCGTCTCTGTCCCAGCCAGTCTTTTTCAGCAGCTTTTCAACCGCGCTGACGGGCGCCATCATCACATCGCGAGGTTCCACGCCGCTCACAGCCTGACCCATGACTCGCGCTAAGGGCTCGAGACCCAATGCCTTTGCCTTCTCGGACGACGCCACAACCACTGCCGCCGCACCGTCATTGGTGCCCGGAGCGTTTCCAGCCGTCACAGTGCCATTTTTCTTGAATACGGGCTTCAGCGCACTCAGCTTTTCCAGACTTGAATCCCCACGTGGCGATTCATCGATTTCGAATAAAATCGGATCGCCTTTCTTCTGTGGCACGGGAACAGGGACGTACTGGCTGCGAAACCTCCCTTCTCTGATGGCGCGAAGAGCCTTTCCATGACTGTTTGAAGCAAACTCGTCCTGCTGCCGGCGAGAGATTCGATACTTTTCAGCCACGATCTCGCCGGTGTTCCCCATGTGGAAATCTTCAAAAGCATCCCAGAGACCGTCTTGAACCATCGCGTCGACGACCTTGCCGTGCCCCAAGCGCAGCCCTTCACGTGCTGCCGGAAGCAGGTAGGGCGCGTTCGACATCGATTCCATGCCGCCTGCAATCACCATTTCGGATTCACCCAGGCGTACTGCGTGAACCGCCAGTCCAACCGCTTTGAGTCCTGAGCCACAGACCTTGTTCACAGTGAATGCTGCCACCTGGGGTGTGAGCCCTGCTCTCAGGCCCACCTGTCGAGCCGGGTTTTGCCCAAGCCCGGCAGAGACCACGTTGCCCATAATGATTTCTTCCACTTGGTCCACTGGCAGGTGAGACTGTGATATCAAGGCGCGAACCACAATGGCACCCAGGTCCACGGCAGAAAGTGATTTCAAAGCTCCCAGAAACTTGCCGATCGGTGTTCTTAGCGCACTGACGATGACAACGTCTCTCATAGCCGCCTCCCAAGAACGCATTATAGGTCACTTTCGATGCTCTCACGTCAAGGCCAGACGAAAAGGCACGGCCTCTCGACTTCCGAGGTCCTTTTCCGACTCTTAAGCCACTCGCAAGCAACCAGTCGATGCGGGACTCCGAGAGTCCCCTAAGGGAAGCTTGCCGGCCATGCCAGCGTTGGAAGTCGTCGGAGATCCCTCCTCCGTTCAGCACCGCTGTCCAGATCAAAGGAACGCTTTGATCAGCTTCCATGCAGGTTCCTTGGCAGGAACAGCCAACTCCAGCGGTTGCCGCGGCCGCTGGTCCTGCGGAAAGAGTGTCTTTCTCGGGAGTATGGCAACCTCAGGTCTCCAAATTGTCCTCCAAGTGTCCTGCAGTTGAAACGTTTACATAGCTGGATTTGATCCTTATAATCTGGGACGATCATGATCACTCGTGCAGCTTGCCAGAATCTTCTCTATCGAGTATCTCAGCTCTTCGGCGGAATGGCGCTAGTGTATGTGGTTTGTCATTCTGCCGACTTCGCAGCTCAAGAGCGGCGAACCAGCAGCGATGCCGAAGCGACGCTGAGGGTCAGCGTTGACCTCGTCAATGTTATCTTCACCGTCACAGAAGGAAATCGCCTGATTCCGAGCCTGGCCAAGGAGGAGTTTCTCGTCGAGGAAGATGGCCGACGACAAGAGATCTCACATTTCGCAAAGGAAGTGACTTTGCCGTTGACGCTGGCGATCCTGATTGATACCAGCCCCAGTGTTCAGCCGGTTCTCGACATTGAAAAGCAGACGGCGATCGAGTTTCTCCATGCCGTGCTCCGCAAGGAAGACCTGGCCCTGGTAATGAATTTCGACCGGAGTGTCTCTCTGGTGCAGGACTTTACTTCAGACCTCCGTCGCCTGAGCAAAGGCATTCAATCAGTCTCCGTAGGCGGAGGCACATCAGTTCATGACGCGATTTATCTTGCCTGCGACGAAAAGCTCAAGCGCGAAACGGGCCGCAAGGCTATTGTTCTTATCAGCGACGGAGCCGACACGACAAGCAGGCTCAAGATCAAAGATTCCATCGAAGCCGCACAGCGGGCCGATGTTATCGTTTACGCGATCTCTAACAGGGGAGGCGGCAGGTTTTTTGGTGGCGGCGGCGACGATGGCACTCTCAAAAGGTACGCAGAAGCGACCGGGGGGCGGGCATTTTTTCCTTCCAAGCCAGAAGATTTCAAGAAAGCCTTCGACGCTATCCAGGAAGAGCTACGGCACCAGTACGTGATCAGCTATAGCTCCAGCAATACACAAAAAGATGGCGGGTATCGTGCCATCCGTATCACTGTTCCCAATCAGAAAACTCTCAAGGTGCGGGCCAAGAAAGGATACTACGCGGGCAGGGTCTCCTGAACCACTGAGAGGCCAGCAGACGCCAAGTTTGCACGCCCGCAAAACCACGTGACACTATGTTCTGCAAACTCACCGCGCTTATCGCGGCGTTGGCTGGAGGCATCTCATTGGCCCAAGCCATGACGTTCTTTTCTACGCCAAACGTTCCGCTTAGATCCAACGGCACGCTGATGCGGCGCTCCAGCTCTCTACTGCCACACCTGTCGCTGCAGACTCCGGTTTCTGCCTCCGACATTGCGGAATCGATCGTGAAGAAGGCGCTAACCGCCTACGGCGGGGAGCCGAAGATAGTCTCGTTTAAGAATGCCACCTTTCACTACGAGGTCGAGTCACTGGAGGATACCGCGTCCAAGCCCGTTCAAGTGACGGCATATTTCAAGGACGCAGGCTACTTCCGCAGCGAAGTTTCAAGCGGTGGTTCCGACGCGATTACGATTTTGAATGGCGACAAGGGCTGGGTAAGAGTTAGCGACACCACACTTTCGTTGTCGAAGAAGAACCTGGACCCCGTCAAAGCCGCCATGCTTTCACAGCTTCGGCCTGATCTGCTGTTGGTCTCGTTGCAGAAGTTTCGCTACGCAGGCAAAGCTGACGAAGAAGAACGGAAATTAGATCTCGTGGATGTCTCGGGACTACTCGGGGGGGAGTATGTTCGCGGACGGCTTTCCTTCGATTCAGCCACTCATTTGATCTACAAGTATGAGTTTGAAATCGAGCGCGAGTTTCCCAAGGGAATGGGAATCGTGGCAGGCGAGGAGAAATACCTAAGTCACTTGGAGACCGCAGGGCTGAAGGTTCCGGCCGAAGTTGCCTCGCGGCAGGGCCGAAAACTCTCGCGAATCTGGATCAAACAGGTTGACTTGATTTCCGTCCTCAGCCCGGATCTTTTCCAAGACCCAGCTGGAGCTGCTTCCGAACCCGTCGGCAGCAAGAAGCCTTGATTCCACTCTCAAGATGTGGCACTCCACACCTGCTTCGAGCAGCACTCCACCTCCCCAGCTTGCTCATAGTCTGCTGGTCTTCCTTATAGTCCTGGTGCTTTCGTTGCTGCTTGCCCCGGAGCCTCGCGCCGAAGCTGCAGTCGTTCAGTCCGTTGCATTGCAGCTTTTCCTGGTTTTAGGTGTCCCGCTTGTTCTGGCCAGCCTTCTCCGTTCAGACAGCCGGGTCATTTTTAGCCTGTGCCCGACTTCGGCGATGAATCTTGTCTGGAGCCTCGTGCTGGCGATCGGTCTGATCTGCGTGCTGGACGAAGTCGCATTTTTGCAGTTCCGGCTCACTGGCATATCGGCCGGTGTGAGTCCCGAGATCCAGCGTTTGCTGCGCGCCGCGTCGATTTCTCAATTTCTTTGGATACTCTTTGCTTTGGCACTGGTTCCAGCCGTTTGTGAAGAGTTCCTGTTTCGGGGCTTCCTCTTTGGCAGTTTCCAGGCCGCCAGGGGCCCCGCCCAGGCATTGATGCTGAGCGCCGTGCTGTTTGGCATCTTTCATCGCAATCTGCAAACCCTTCTACCCACCACGTTGGCGGGCGTGGCCCTGGCCTTCATCGTTTTGCGAAGCGGAAGTCTGTACAACGCCGTGATTGCACACGCCGCAGTAAACACATGGGCTATCATTGTCGCCAACGCAGACGTGACGCCATATGTTCCCTGGGCACTTCAGCCACAGCAGATACCGCTGGGAATTCTGATCATTTCAATGGCAGGAATTGTTCTGGCAGGAAAAAAACTGACACAAACTCATTGATGCTCACGATCACAGCAGCCGTGCGGCTGCCTTATCTATCAGCCAACGGAGTTGTCCTCGATTAGGCCGGATAAGCTGGGCCGGAAGCTGCTGCGGCTTGAACTCACCGCGCAGTACCGCTCGCAAGGCTTCCGCTTTGTCCTGTCCGGTGACCAGGAAAACCACGTTCTGTGCATTGTTGAGCAAAGGGGCCGTCAGTGTCAGGCGGAAGGAACTGAACTTGGGCACCCAAACCTCGGCGGCAATTCGGGTCTGCTCGCCAAGTACATCGGTTTCCGGAAATAACGAGGCTGTATGGCCATCGCTGCCCATTCCCAGCAGCACCAAGTCGAACCTTGGCATCTGGCCTTGAGCTGGGCTCAGGGAGCGGATCAGAAGACGCTCGTAATCGGCTGCCGCTTCAACAGCGGCCTTCTCAGATTGGAAGCGGTGAATGCTCTCCAGCGGCACTTGTACCCTTGAGAACATCGTTTCGTGGGCCATGCGGTAGTTGCTATCCGGATGATCTGGCGGGACGTGTCTCTCATCACCCCAAAAGAAATGAGTCTGCATCCACGGAAAGGCTGACCGAAACTCATCCCGTTCGCTGGCCAGCAGGCTATAGAGCCTCTTCGGAGTAGACCCTCCGGCCAGCGCCATTGAGAACCGGCCGCAGCTTGCCACAGACCCAATTGCCAGTCGGGTACACTCCTGCGCTGCGGCGTGTGCCAGAGCCTCAGGAGTATCGAGAATGCAGAGTGTCGGGCTAATGTGAGGCACTAGTTCTGATTCTGATCCTCGGGTCGGATGGGTTCAGCTGAAGACGGTTCATCCTGCAGGGGGCGCAAACATATTCGCGGTGTCGATGGCAACCCTGAGTGGCAAGGCTAGGGCCGCCGACTCACTCTTCGATGCTCCTCCACGTTCGCCCGTCTTGTTGCATCAAATCGTCGGCTTCTCGAGGTCCCCAGCTCCCGGCAGCATAGTTGGGGAATGAGCGTGACGGCAGAGCTTTCCAAACATCAAGGATGGGTGCCACCGCACTCCAGCCAGCTTCCACCATGTCGGCCCGCTGGAACAGCGTTGCATCTCCGGTCATGCAATCGTAAAGCAGCCGTTCATACCCGGTGCTCGGTGTACTGCCAAAAGTCTCAGCATATTTGAAATCCATGTCCACAGGGCCCAGGCGCATGAGCGGCCCGGGAACTTTCGCACCAAAGCGCAGCGTGATCCCTTCGTCGGGCTGCAGGCGTAACACGAGGCGGTTAGTGGTTAGCCGGTGCACCGGCGTTTTTCGAAAGAGCATGAAAGGCGCCTTCTTGAACTGAATGGCGATCTCTGTGACGCGCTTCGGAAGAAGCTTTCCAGTGCGCAGATAGAAGGGAACATCAGACCAGCGCCAGTTGTCCACCAACAGCTTCAGCGCGACGAAGGTTTCGGTTTGTGAGTTGGGTGCCACACGCACCTCTTCACGGTAGCCGGCCACTCTCTTTCCGTTCACAATGCCTTCACCATACTGGCCGCGCACGCTGCGTTTTAGCACCTCTTCAGGCGTCATGGGAGGAATGGCCCGAAGTATTTTAGCTTGTTCATCCCGCACTGCGTCGGCCTCAAACGAAATGGGCGGCTCCATCGCTACCAACGAAATGAGCTGGAAAATGTGGTTGGGCACCATGTCACGCAAAGCGCCCGCAGTCTCGTAGTATCCTCCGCGCTGCTCGACACCGATGGCTTCGGCCACAGTGATCTGGACATGATCGATGTAGCGGCGGTTCCAGATGGGCTCGAAGATTCCATTCGAGAAACGAAACACCAAAATGTTCTGGACGGTCTCCTTGCCTAGGTAATGATCGATACGGTAAATTTGTTGTTCTTTCAACGAACGCGCCAGATCGCGATTTAGATCTCTGGCCGAATCCCAATCGGAACCGAAAGGTTTTTCAATAATCACCCGCCTCCACTGCCCGTTCTGCTCGCGCGTGAGCCCCGCAGCATGGAGGCTTCGAACCACTGGAGAAAAATACTCCGGAGCCGTTGCCAGGTAATAGAAATAGTTCCCCCTCGTTTGTTGCTCCGAGTCCACCTGGGCCAGCCTTAGCTGAAGCTGCTGGTAGACTGAATCGTCGTCAAAGTTGCCACAGACATAGTGAAGGCGACGCGCAATCTGTTCCCAAAGCTCAGGATCAAACCCATTTGTCGCGTACTCCCGCATGTCGTCGCCGATCTTCTGGCGGAACTGCTGTTCACTGATCTCCCGCCGCGCAACGCCCACGATGGCAAACTCCCGTGCCAGCAGATTCTCTTTGGCCAGGTTGTAGATCGCAGGAATCAGTTTGCGTTTGGTCAAATCGCCAGCCGCTCCGAAGATCACCATCACGCACGGGTTGGCTGGCTCTCCAGCTGTCCCCTCCGATCCGAGATTGATTTCCTGCAGCAGCATATCCCGCTCTCCTTCGCCGACAGATACGACAACGGTTGACAATTCAGTGCACTGAATACCGTCTTTTCGTTTGCAAAGCAAGGGTGTCTTTCCCTGGTTCTGCAGCCATCGACGGCCATTTCTTCAGATTTCGCTAGATCGACTGCTGCCTAGTTGTGGGGAACCTGCGAGCAGGTACACCGCTGCGAGCATTGGGAGTAATCCCCGATCAAAAGTGTCACAGCCGACGCCACACTTCGCGTCCCAACCACGCCTTATGCCGGAAGCTGCGAAACATTTCTCCCGCCCTGGAGTTCCGGGCCGGCCACGTTCATGGTCAGGGCCTGCATCATCTTAATGCCCGCCTGCACAGCAGCGTTTGTGGCTTACTTCTGTTTTCCGGCTTACTCTGTCTGGAAGGCGTCAAACGCTAACATGCTATTAGAAAAAGACATAGCGTGAGGTCCACGGGTAGCTGGGACTGGGAAAAAGATCGTGGGAAGGGAAAGGCGACCGGCAACGCTCTTCGCGTTCCGCTCCATCCGCAATGTCTCACCGCCACGAGTATCGCAGGGAACCCTCCCGCCTGGTGAGGTCCTCAAGCACGTCGACAATAATGTCGACATTTTTCTTGGTTGAACTTACTGATTTGCGTATAATCCGTCGCTGTGTCGCGTTAGCCCCTCCGCAGTGCCTCCTTCCTCTGAGACGAAACCTTCATTAGGCAGGTGCAATAAATGAGATTCAAACTGTGGAAAGTCTGGCGGAAGTACGGGAACCGCCTTTCAATGCGTGGCAGGATTGGATTCGGCATCACAGTGTCCCGGCTGATTTTTCTGCCAGTAGTCTCTCTCTCAATCTACTACATTGCTGGCATGGTCACTGCGACCAACCGGATCGCCACGGTAGATGCCAAAGTTGGCCAGCTGGCTGGGCAAATTGTTTTTGAAGTTGAGGAGATGCGAAAGGCACAAAAGAACTATGTCCTGTTAAATGATACGTCCTCTTTGCGAAAGATCCGAGAAAGCTCTCAGAAGATCATGATGCAGATCGAGGACGGAGTGGTCCTGTCAACCCTGGAGCGGCAGCGTTTTACCCAGCTTAAGGAGTTACTGAACGCCTATATCGCCCTCATTGACGAGACCTCGCAGTCGGCCAATCCCAGCCAGGATGCTGCCGGCCTGAAACACCTCACGGGGGGTGTGGAAAGCTACCAGAGGCGGATCGGTTCGCTCCTGGCCGTTGCCAGAAAATCGCATGCCCGAGAAGAAGTGGAGCGGGCGATTGAAGAAATCAGCAGTGCGGCCAGTTCGTTCGACCGCACAGTCACCGAGTGGGTTGCCGGTTCCGACCCGGCGCGATCCAAAATGCTCCGCGATCTTCAGGTTAAGGCGGAAGCACTTTCAACGCACGCCCGGCTGATTCATGAAAATGGCTGGCGGAACATTGAGGACGAGCGGGCAAGGACAGAGGGCTTGGGGCATCGAGCCACACTGCTGATCATCGTAACCTTGGCTGTGACTCTCCTTTTGAGCTTCGCCTTTACCTGGTACCTCCCGCGGCGTGTTCTGCAGCCGATCCGCCTGGTCACCCAGGCCCTGCGCAAAGCTGCCAGCGGAAACTATGACGTCTTCCTGCATCTGAGCGCCAAGGATGAACTGGGTGAACTCGTCAGCGAGTTCCACCATCTCGTCAGCCACATGCGGAACCGGGAAATCTCCCGGCCGCAGAATGGATTGCTCCCACCCGCAAAGGATCCCTCTCGCGAGCAGGCTTACACGGTTTTTTAGGGTATCGGAAGGTTCAGAATCGCGGCAGGCTTTTCCCTGCTATGCCCAGTCTTCGCCCGGAAAGCTCACGCCAAAGAAGTTGCTCGTCTCGATAAACTCAATACCAATGTGGCCCAGAGAATCGTCGTCCTGTCTGCCGATCCAGGCGACGCGGAAGTTCGACCAGTCGTCCCCGGATTTCAACCGCAGTTGTAACACGGAATCCTCCTCCAGTTCGTGAACTGTGAAAATACGCGTGCCAAACTTGCTCACAACGAAAGTTTCGGTTTCTTCTTCAAACTCATAACCGTGTTTGTCCACGCCCTTGATAATGACCGCAATCTTGACCATAGCCCGTGGGCTGCGCCTCAGGACATAACCCTTGACGTCTCTGGTTGTAGAACTGGAGCTCTGCTCTCCCATTGTTCATATCACCTCGTCGATTCTATGATGACTCGGTAAGAGGCTTGCAAGAAGCCCGTGAATTCACTTTAATCCGGGTGCTTCATTTAAGATTCGAAGGATGGTTGCCGGTCGAGCAAGCGAATCTGTCCGCCGTTCCCCACTCAAGCCTGTCTTGGATGGATGTAGTTGCCGCGCCCGAAACCCGGCAGCTAGTCAACCTCGAGAGCAACTTTTCGAAGAAACTTGAAATCCGTCAGAAGCTTGCCTGTGCCCATCACTACGGACCGCAATGGATCTTCGGCAAGGATCACCGGCAACTGGGTTTCGTCCATCAGCTTCTTGTCCAGATTTCGAAGCATCGCGCCTCCGCCTACCAGCATGATGCCGCGGTCCACCAAATCGCCTGAAAGCTCAGGAGGCACGCGCTCCAAGGCAGCGCGCACGGCATTCACGATTACGCCAATACACTCGAACAGCGCCTCACGGATCTCCGAATCCCTGATCTTGATTGCCTGAGGCACTCCCTGAATGAGGTTCCGGCCGCGAATCTCCATTTCCAATGGTTCTTCAAGCGGATGGGCTGATCCGATCTCAACCTTGATCTGCTCAGCCATGCGATCCCCAATGAGCAGGTTGTGCTTCTGCTTGATGTAGTGGATGATCGCGTCGTCCATTTCGTCGCCTGCCACTCGAACCGACTTGCTGTAGACCACTCCGGAGAGCGAGATCACAGCAATGTCCGTCGTTCCTCCGCCAATGTCGACCACCATGCTGCAAGCGGGTTCAGTAACAGGTAGACCGGCGCCAATGGCCGCCATCATGGCCTGTTCGACCAGGTAGACTTCACTCGCCTTGGCTCGCGAGGCCGAATCCGTCACCGCACGACGCTCCACCTGCGTGATCTCCGAAGGAACACTGACAATGATCCTCGGGTGGACAAAGAACTTCCGCCCGTGAGCTCGCTGAATGAAGTACGCCAGCATCTTCTCGGTCACCCGAAAATCGGCGATCACTCCCTTGCGCATGGGACGGATCGCAACGATGTTTTGAGGGGTGCGGCCAAGCATCTCCTTGGCTTCGAGACCCACGGCTTCCACTTCGTGTGTTACGGTGTTGAGAGCCACTATGGACGGCTCGTTTACGACAACACCCTTGCCTTCGTGGTAGACCAGGGAATTTGCGGTGCCTAGGTCGATGGCCAGATCTCGTGAAAATGCATGGCGGGCAGACAGCAGGTTGAACATGACTTCCCTCTCAATGAATTATCCAGGGTAATTATCGGCAGTTGAAGGATTCGGATTAGGGACTTTCCTGCCAAACTGCCATGACATTCCTGCGCACTGTAGGCTAAACTTAAGTAGGATGTCGAAAGCCGGGATACGTCATTCATTTGCATTCAGACCGCTCCACGAAATCGACAAATGGAAAATGAGCAATGACAAATGGATCCTGACTGAGAGCCTGGATCATGAGCTCCTTCGGAAGACCACAGCGGGTCTCGGTAGAGCACCAATATCCCTATGCTTCTTCCTGCCTAATATTTGCTAAGCAAGGAAAACTCATTCCCAAGAGGTAAAGAGATGCAGAACGTACTGACATTTATCGAAAAAAATCAGGATCGGTATCTCGAGGAGTTGAAAGAGTTCCTGCGCATTCCCAGCATCAGCAACAACGCAGAAAATAGAAAGGACGTGTTGCGCTGTGCGCACTACGTGGCCGACCAGCTCAAGAGCATCGGTATGCAACAGGTTCAGCTCTTTCCCACGCCTGGCCATCCGTTAGTCTATGGAGAATGGCTGGGGGCACCGGGTCAGCCAACAGTGCTCTTCTACGGCCATTACGACGTTCAGCCGGTTGACCCGTTGGACCTCTGGGTCTCTGGACCTTTTGAACCCACGATTCGCAATGGAGAAATCTATGCGCGCGGATCGGCCGACGACAAGGGCCAGGTACTGATGAACCTGAAGGGTGTGGAAGCCCACCTGAAGGCCAATGCTAAACTGCCAGTGAACGTGAAGTTTCTCATCGAAGGTGAAGAGGAAGTTGGCAGCGCGAACCTCGACAATTTCATCGCCGACCACAGGGAACTCCTGAAAGCCGACGTGGTTCTCATCTCTGATACGCCCATGTTCGACCGCGGAGTCCCTTCCATCTGCTATGGTCTACGTGGGTTGGTTTATTTTCAGCTCGATTTGAAAGGATCTAACTGCGACCTGCATTCCGGTTCGTTTGGGGGCACGGTAATCAACCCAAACTTTGCTCTGGCCCAGATCATCATGCGCCTCAAGAATGACCAGAGCCGAATCCAGATTCCTGGGTTTTATGATGATGTGGTTGAGATGAGCTCAAAGGAGAAGCAGGAACTGCAGCGACTGCCATTTGACGAGGAAAAATACCAAACGGACCTGGGAGCACCCGCGCTTTTTGGTGAGCCGGGCTACGGTGTGCTGGAGCGCATCTGGGTACGCCCAACCTTGGAGGTCAACGGGCTTTGTGGAGGCTTTATTGGAGCAGGCGCCAAAACCGTGATTCCGGCCAAGGCGTTCGCCAAAATCAGCATGCGGCTGGTTCCAAATCAAGATCCCGACAAAATCGCGAGGCTCTTCGAAAAATACGTGGTCCAGATCGCTCCGTCGTCCGTGGAGGTCACGGTCACGCGCATGCACGGTGGCAAGGCATGGGTGGCACCCATCGACCATCCCGCCATCCAGGCTTCTTCGCGCGCTTTTGAGAAAAGCTTTGGAAAACGGCCGGTATTTGTACGCGAGGGGGGCTCAATTCCGGTGGTGGCCACGTTCGCTGAACTGCTGGGAGTGCCCAGCGTCTTGATGGGTATCGGTCTCCCAGACGAGAATGCCCACGCGCCAAATGAGAAGCTGGACTTGTTCAACTTTCAGCATGGCATCATTGGCTCGGCGCATTTCTTCAACGAGATGAAGGTGTAGGCCGGGCCAAAATTCTTCTCCGGGCCAACCGGCAACCTTGCATCCTTACCATTCCGCTACCGACCCGTCTTGATGGAATACTCTAGCCATCGGGCGTGTCCCGCCGAAGGGATATTTCTTGAGGGCCTGTTCTGTTAGGTCGAATCCCAGACCCGGTTTGTCTGGCAGCGGAAAGCGTCCGTCCACCATGCGCATCGCCGGAAAACCCAACCACTCCTCCCAGACCTTTTCCTTCATCTCCGGTTGCACGCCGCTGCAGATTTCCTGTACCAGAAAGTTGGGCGTGGCAGCATCCACGTGCACCGTGGCCAGGCCGCCAATCGGTCCTTCGCAGGCATGAGGTGCCATCGAGATTCCAGAAGCTTCAGCCATCGCTGCGACCTTCCACAGAGCGGTAATTCCACCAACATGGTTAATGTCGGTCTGCAAAATATCGACCACGCCCATTTCAATCAGCTCGCGGCAGGAGAACGAAGCCACCAGCCTTTCGCCCGTGGCAATTGGCGTGGTGGACCGCCGGGCGATGCGAGCCATTGCCTTTATGTTTTCCGGAGGACAGGGTTCTTCAACGAATAGTAGATTGAGCGGCTCAACTTCTTTCACGATGATAGAAGCCACACTCGGACTCGTCTTTGCATGGAAATCGACACCGATATCGATATCCGGACCCAGTCCTTCCCGTAACATCTGCATGGCATCGACGGCCCGTTTGATGCCCGCGTTGGTCTCGATCCATTCGTAGTAGCCCGGGATGCCACTCTTGAAGCAGGTAATGCCTTGGGCCGCCGCCGACTCGCGCAACTGTGCCAGTTGTTCGCGAGTATTGGCACGGGCGTGATAGTAGCCTCGCACGCCTTTCGGGTCCATGGGCCCGCCCAGTAGTTTATAGACCGGCATCCCCAGCACTTTGCCCCGGACGTCCCACAGAGCCTGATCAATACCCGAAATGGCGGAACCCATGACCGGGCCCGCCCGATAGAACGAATGCACATACATCGACTGCCAATGATGCTCCACCTGCATCGGGTCGCTGCCCACGACGAACTCCTTGAAGTCATCGATACAGGCGATGACGGCGCCAGCCTTGCCTTCGAGCGTTGCCTCGCCCCAGCCCACCACTCCTGCATCGGTTTCAAGCTTCACAAAAACGTAGGGTCGGTCGGAATCTGGTGTGAGTGATACGCCAAAGACCTTTAACCCGGTGATCTTTATTTTCGATCCCACAGACTGGAAAGCCTCAGAGCCCAGCGCATTCTGAGCCGGAAACATCGCACAGACACAGGAAGTGGCAGCATGTGCGCGACTCACTCGCGCCTTGCCCGCGATGCCGGCACCTGCCAAGCCAACCAGAAAGTGCCGCCTTCGCATCACGCACGCTCCTTGTACTTCTCCAGGGCCGCCTCACTGACCGCAATTCCCAAGCCTGGAGCCTTGGGCAACACGGCGAAGCCATCCTGAACCACCTCTACCGAAGAGCCTGTCAGCTCAGAGCGCATTCTGCGGTCGGCTTCATCAGATGGCAAAGGAATCTGCTGAACAAAGAAGTTCGGGAGGCTGGCAGCGAGATGCAAGGCCGCCGCAGTGCCAATAGGGCCGCCGTCATGGTATGGCGCGACGGCAACGTAGTAAGCTTCGGAAATGGCCCCGAGCTTGCGAATCGAAGTAATGCCATGAAGCGCCAGGCCGGGCCGAAGGACATCGATCACCTCTTCACGCAACAGATCCTGGAAGGTGCCCGCTTCCCGCAGGTCGCGTCCAAACCCCAGCGGCGTGACGCTCTCGGTGGCAATCTTTCGGGCCGTCGCAAGGTTGGAAAGGCGGCAAGGTTCGTCGAACCAAAGTAGATGAAAGCGCTCCAGCGCATGCGCTAAGCTTGAAGCATCGCCTGCCGAGAGAGTTCCAGCGCCATCGAGCGCGAAGTCCACTGACTCTCCTCCGACTGAGCGTAATGCCTCCAACAGCGCGCGGGTCGCCTCAACAAAGGCTCTTCCCTGATTGGGCGCTTTTGACGCCGGTGGTTGGACCAGAAAAGCCCGGAACCCTGCTTCGTAAGCTCTCTTCATCGAGGCCTGCAGAGCCTCGTCTGAAGCTCCCTCGACCGCTGTGATAGCACGGGCCTTGTTGCGCGTTGGCCCTCCCAAGAGCTGAAAGATGGGTACCTTGGCCTGCTTCCCAAGAATGTCCAGAAGAGCGATGTTCACTGCTGCCTGCAGACTTGGCAGGGAAATCAGCTGCTGCCGCACGACTTCGTAGCTAGAAGCAGGCCTGCCTGCGACGACGCGTCCAGACGTGGAGAGTTGGTCGGCCGTTGCGGGGCCGCATTCGCCATAGCCTGTTATTCCCGACTGAGTGCGGATCCTGACAACCGTGTACCGGCGTCCTGAAGAAGGCTCCCGCAACGGCCAGGCGTGCAGATCGCTGACTTCAAGCCCTTTATCCTTGACTTGTGCCGCGCTCGCGAGCAACTGTGCCGAGATGGCATTAGCGAGCCTCGCCCGCCGGACCTGGGTGTTGTCAGGCATAGGATGGCCTCTATGTGACGTCGACAGTTGGATCGCCTGCAAGCTGGATCGCTACTTCGACCGCCCCACCTTCACAGCTTCGAGGAACTTCCGGGCATTCTCTGTGATTTTTCCGAACTCTTTTGCAGCAACTGCGGCCTTGTCGACCAATTCTGAGCCCACGGCCAGCGCCGCCGATCCAGCGGCAATAAACTCGACCGCGGTGTTCAGATTTACCCCTCCAGTGGGGATCAGGTCGATTTGCGGGAATGGTCCCTTGAGCGCCTTAATGTAACGAGCGCCGCCCACGTTATCACAGGGAAACACCTTGACGAAGTCGGAACCGGCTTCCCAGGCAGTGACGACTTCAGTAGAAGTGAGCGCTCCCGGGATAATCACTTTGCTGTAGCGCTTGCACATCTCGATCGTTGAGACCTTCAGCGACGGTGTCACAATGAACTCGGCACCTGCCAGAATGCAGGCTCGGGCGGTTTCGGGATCGAGCACAGTGCCTGCGCCGACGAGCACGTCTTTGCCATACCGTTCGACAACTTTCTCGATAGCCTGAATCGCGCCCGGCACCGTCATCGTGATCTCCAGCACCGAGACGCCGCCAGCTTTGATGGCCTCGGCGATCGCGATCGCTTCTTGCGAAGTGCCCGCCCGAACGACCGGGACGAGACCTACGTCGAGGATCTTTTGAATGACCTTGAGATTTGGCACGATGGTCTCCTTGAGCAATGAAAACAAGTACTAATATTCATGCAAGCTCTCGCCGCAAACTGAGGGCTGCTTCCGGCATTCAAAGCTATAATCCACGGCTGCAACAACACTCTCGCTATTTGAGTACCACGAAATCTCTCTTCTTGAGTTCAGCAAACATCTTCCGAATGGCGCCGTCACGAACTTTTCTGGCCCCGCGCTCCACGCGGCGCTTGGAGAGGATCGCAGGCAAAGCACGGACCGCATCCCACAACCCTAGAACGAATGCCGCGCGCAGCGTGAGCACTGCCTGAAGAAGGAGCAGCAACGTCGCCCCAAAGTGGAGAAGGATCATGCCTGGATCGTGAAGATTCTTCCACAGGAAGATGAACCGGTTGCGGGTGTTGATGCGGTCGAATCGCAGCCCATGCGAAGCACCTCGGAGCCCCTCGGCCGCATCGAGATACACAATGATCCGGGGCTCGTAGTTAACAACCCACCCCCGTTTCCAGGCGCGGTAAGAGAGCTCTACATCCTCCCAGTAAAAGGGTGCCATGAGCAGCTCAAAACCTTCGAGTTGCTGCAACTTCGGGCGGCTTAGGGCGCAATACGCGCCGCAGACCGTGAACGAATGACAACGAGCGCTCGAATCGTTGAAATGCTCCACGCCTGCAACATCATAATTCCGGTAGGCCTTCCAGAATCCCATGCGAAATTCACCGATCTTACCTCCGGAGTGAAAGGAAGATCGGTCCCGCGACATGGACTTGAAGGTGACCCCAAATACGCGAGCATCTTCAAAGTGTTGCGGCAGGGGCAGGAAGAACGCCACATCGACAGTAACATCGTTGCTCAGCAGAACAATGATGTCATAGCGGCAGGCGGAAAAGCCCAGGTTGCAAGCCAGCACAAAACCGCTTTTGCGCCTTCGCGTGATGAGCTTGATGTTTTTTTCGGGGATGGTCTCGATCCATGGAATCGTATCGTCTACGCTGCCGTCGTCAACAACGATGATCTCCCACGCGCCGCCTGTCTTGTCACGAAATTCCTTCGTAGCAAGCAACAGCGAAGGAAACATCGCCTCCAGCAGCATTCGCCCGTTCCAGGAGGGAATGACGATACTAATCGACGGAGGAACAGAGCTCATTCGAGATGGCTCTTAAAAAGGCCGGCGAGTCGGTGAATGCCAGTGCGAATATTATCTTCATTTTCCCTTGAAAACGCCAGACGCAGGGTGTTGTGCCCTTTCGAGTTGACGTGAAAGGGCTGCCCTGAAACGTAGGCGACTCTCTGCTGCGCGATAGCTTCGCTGAAGAGAACTTCGCTGTCCAGTTGTTCAGGCAAAGTGACCCAGAGGAACAAACCGCCAGAAGGCTTGGTCCAAGACACTCCGGTTGGCATCATCTCCGTTAGGGCCTCCAGCATGGCGTCACACCTCGCTCGATAGAACTCCCGAATGGCAGGCAGGTGCCGCAGAATAACCCCCTGCCGCCAGCACTCCGTCACGATGCGCTGGTCAAGCATGCTGCCGCACAGGTCGGTGGCCTGCTTGGCCAGATCGATCTTCTCGATGATTTTGGCGGGCGCGACAATCCAGCCCACTCGCAGGCCGGCAGCCAAGATTTTTGAGAATGTGGAAAGGTAGATCACCCGATTCTCCCCGTCAAGTGTACGAATCGGTCGAAGAGCACCTGCAGAGTGCACATCAAAGTAGACCTCACCGTAAGGATCATCCTCGACGATCATCAGTCCGAAGCGGTCGGCAACTTCAACCAATGTCTTGCGTTTTTCAAGTGAGAGGGTGATGCCGGAGGGGTTCTGAAAATTGGGAATAACGTAGACGAGTTTGGGCCGCCCTCCAGACTGCTGGCACGCCTTGATTTGTCGGACCAAGTCTTCAATGTCAATGCCATCATTGGCATGCCGTACACCAACTGTCTGTGCTTGCAAGTTTCGAAAAGCCGCTATCGCTCCGACATAGCTGGGAAGCTCCACGAACGCCACGTCGCCGGGATCGAGAAACAAACGACCTATAAGATCCAGTGCTTGCTGCGACCCGGATGTAATGCAGACCTGCTCTACCGCGACACTCATGCCTTTTCGTGTCTGGCAGAAATCAACGACCGCATCGATCAACCCTGCGTAGCCGAGCGTCAAGCCATACTGAAGAGCTGCTTTGGCATCGTTCTCTAGAACCGATGCTGTAATCCTGCGAATGTCATCAACCGGAAAAGTATCCGCACTGGGTGCTCCAGCCGCGAAACTAATGATGTCCGAACGCTGCACGAGCTTAGCCATGCGCCGTATGGCCGAGTATTTCATGCAGGAAACATCTCTGGAGAATAGAGAATCGAACTCAGTCATCAGAAACGGGCGTCATCGAGAATCCTAGGAAAATCACCAAGCCGAACGCGGAAGGTCCATCCTCATTCCGGCTTACGCTGAAACAGAATCGCCTCCGCTGCCGTCACGGCATTCAGCGCCACCAGCCGCAGATTGTCGGAAACCGCCCAGAACCAAAGTCCTCTGGGGTTCAAGAAATCTCTCTTCATCCCGCCAATCTGAATGAAGTCTGTGCCGGCTACATCGACTTGCGAAGGTGGCTCGTCGTCGGTTGGAATCACGGCAAGGGATCCTGACTGAAGGCAGTTTTCCAGCTCGGCAAGAGGAATAGCGGGGTCCACCTCCACAAAAAACGAGAAGCCATGGGAATGAAAGACCGGCGCCTGGATCAACGTGACGCAAGGCTGCGGGCAAGCGGGCTCCAGCAGGGCCCGCAAATGACAAGAGACCACGCGTTCAGACTCAATCAGTCGCTCCCTGGCCTCAGCGCCAAAGCGCGGGAGAAGGTTAAATGCCAGTTGGCGGTCAAACACGGATTTCTGGGTTGTCTGAAACGAGAAAATGTCGATGGTCTGCTGCTTAAGCTCTTCGACGCCCCTGGCGCCTCGCTCAGACGCTGGTTCAAAGATGCTGACCACGGGATTGTGAATCTCATAAGACTCGTTCAACCGGCGAAGCACAGAAGCCACTGTAATAGCCGCCGGATGCGGAGAGCTGACCCGCCCCTGCCGGGGAACGTCCTTTTTCGCGTCCCACAGGCCCTCTAGGTAAAAAGGAACACTGGCTTCGCTGGGGAAGGCATGCGTCAGGTCCACGAGAAGGAATCCATTCTTGGCGGCCAATGAGGCGTGCGTACGAGTTGCTTCCGCACTGCCTGCAAAGAAGGCCACGTCCAGGAATTCAAAGCTGCTAGCGCTGATGGTAAGCGAGACCACCGGCTCGCCATCAAACTCGCTCAATCGTCCCAGATCTTCGTCACTGTCTAGCAGCGCCAGCTTCTTGATAGGAAACTTGCGGTCGCGCAAAACGGACTTCAGCTCTTCACCCTTCAGGGTAGAAGCGCCAACAATGGCCACGCGCATCGGAGTGGGTTTCAGGGAGTTCATGAACGGATGGACAGGCTACTTCGAATCGTCCGGGCTGGGAACAAGCTCTTCTGCAGGCAGGATGCCTTCGTTCTTATGCTTGACCATCTGATAGATCTTCATCAAGAAACCGGAAGTGGCGTAAACCGTGGCCAGGATCAGAAGCACAACCTGCGAGTAGAGATAAATAAGAGCAACCAGCAATGCGAGTAAGTAGAAGTTGACGTACGACTTGCGGCTCCGCATGTCGATGTGCTTGAAACTGGGATAACGAATCGTGCTGATCATCAGGAACGCCAGAAACCCCACCAGGATGTTCCAAAGAGCTCCAGCCTGCCAGTTGTCGAGGGCTTCGGGGCTGAAATGTACAATGGCCGCAACTAGTCCGGCACCAGCAGGGATCGGCATGCCCACAAAATATTTCTTCGCGGAATGCTGCGCCGGCAGCTGCGGCTTCGTGCTCTGGATATTGAACCGCGCCAGGCGCATAGCGCCGCAGATGACGAAAGCAAACGCGACAATCCAACCAATCTGCTGAACGTGCTTTGCATAAGGCGGGACGGTCGGCACTATGGACTTCGCTCCCCAGACATAGGCGAGGACAGCGGGTGCCAATCCAAAGGCTATGACATCCGCCAGAGAATCCATCTGAACACCAAACTCGCTGCAGGAATTCGTCAGCCGGGCGATACGTCCGTCTAATCCGTCACAGACTACGGCAAACCCCAGAGCTATGGCCGCCAGGTTGAACTCGCCTTTCATCGTGTTAATCACTGCATAAAAGCCGCAGAAGATTGTCCCGATGGTAAATAGCGTCGGCAGAATGTAGATGCCACGGCGGAGCTGCCGGCCGCTTGCCCGTGCTTCAGACATGGTGGATCCTCCCGATGATGCTTGCCCCTCCCTGGACCTTATCGCCCAGTTTCACCAACAGGGTCACATTCTCGGGCAAGAAAATATCGACACGCGAGCCAAACCTGATCAAACCGACGCGTTCGCCTTGGCGGACGGGATCGCCTGGCTTCTTCCAACAAACAATACGGCGAGCAAGGATTCCAGCAATTTGACTGAATCTGATTCTATCTGAGCCCCTCCGGATCACCAACACATTCTGTTCGTTCTGGGCCGAAGCGGCAGCGTCGAAAGCGACCTTGAACTTCCCTGGAACGTAGCGGACGCTCTCAACCTCACCTGCAATCGGCGCTCGATTGATGTGCACATTAAACAGTGACAGAAAAATCGAGACACGATTTATTCCGAGAGGCTCAACAGCAATACCGACGATCTTTCCGTCTGCCGGAGAAACCACCACAGCCTCGTCCGCGGGGATCAGCCGCTCCGGATCACGAAAGAAAAACGCAACAAACAAACTAAGCGCCAGAAAGACAGCGCCTAGCCCCTTGAGCCCAAAGAGAAAGAAGAAAAACGACAACAACAACAGTGGAACGAGGAATGGATAGCCTTCTTTTGCCATTCTGAGTGTGATGGTTGGGGGCGGCATCTCCAGCGCGCGATGGCCTGCACTACGGCTGGACAAAGCGGAGCGATTATAGCAGGCGGCCCAAAAAAAGGGGAATCGGAGGCGATTCCCCTGCGAAATTCTCGGGTGGATGTCGTTTGGCTAGAAAGAACCGGAGTGGAGCGTCAAAACTTCTCAGGACCCTGACTTCGCCCGCTGCTGGCGGTACTTCTGGATCATCATTTCCATTTGGTCTTTGATGTGAAGCTTCATCTTTTTGAGATTCACTTCCTCGATTTTTTCCTGCTCCGACAGATGTTGCTTATGGACCAGTTTCTCGAGCTGCTCGTCATATTGATGATGTTTTTGTACCAGCTTTCGGAAGTCCTCGCTGGATTGCAACAGATGTTCCTTGATGTCTAAGGTCCCCAGTTCCATCACCTTACCTCCTTGTCTGTTCATCAAAGGATTTGTTGGCTTTCCGACGCACTTTGCAAAAAAAGCTAGCACAAGGCCCAAGGGGAGACAAGCACTAACTTCCCTGTGCTTACAGCTTCAAATAGTCCTTCAGCCGGCGGGAATGTGAACGGCTTACAGGGATTTCCGTTTCTTTCTTGTCGGCCATTTTCAGCTGCAGGGTCCGGTTGAACCACGGCACGACTTCTTTGATCTTGTTCAGGTTCACCACGTAGGATCGGTGCACTCTCCAGAAGGTTTCTGGGTCAAGCTTTGCCTGCAACTCCTCCAGCGTGCGAAAGTTCGTCTCCCCAGTCATCTCTTGCGTCGAAAGGTGAACCACACTGTCCGAGACGCTCGCGAAAATGATCTCTTCGGAATCAACGAGCAGATTACGGTGCCGATCCTTCAGTAGAAGCTTGGCTTTCTTCTGCCCGGTAGGAGCCATCATACTCAGCAGATTCTTAAGCTGGCTGCTGACATCTGTTTCAGAAGCAAGCTGCTTCTTGGCACGCTGCACTGCTTTTTCCAGTCGGGATCTTTCAATGGGTTTCAAAATGTAGTCCACGGCGTTAACGTCAAATGCCTTGACGGCGTATTGGTCGTAGGCGGTTACGAAAATCACCTGTGGCAAGGCGTCCTTGCCGGCCAATTGTTCCACGACCTTGAAGCCGTTCAGACCTGGCATCTCGATGTCGAGAAAGAGAAGGTCAGGCTCGAGTTCTTCAACGAGCTTGATCGCTTCAATGCCATTCCTTCCCTGCCCGATCACTTTCACTTCAGGAATTGATTCCAGAAGGAAATTGATTTCCTCCAGTGCAGGCTGCTCGTCATCAATGATAATGCACGATATTGGCATGGACCCCTTTGTGAGTGCTGTGTGTCGAGTACTGAGTGCCAGAGTTTATCGAAAGGGTGGGAAAGCAACCGCCAGCGCACGATCCCAACAAGTGAGCACCCGTACTGAGTTGATTCAAAACTCTATCCGGCCTTTTCACGTACGCCTGCTTCGGGTATTGGGATCTGAACGTGTGTGAAAGTGCCGTGCCCAGGGAAGCTCTTCACGGTGAAACTGAAGTCTGAATGATAGACCACCTTGAGCCTTTCAATGATATTGCTGATTCCAATACCCGAGCTATAGACCTTGGGGATCTGGTCTTCGGGCATTCCGACTCCGTTGTCTTCCACCTCGATGGAAAGCCTGTCCTGATGACGTGTCGCACGAATCGTAATTCGGCCCCCTTCGATCTTGGGAGCAATCCCATGCTTGATGGAATTCTCAATGATCGGCTGGAGAATCATGCTGGGGATCATGCAGCCGAGCGTCTCGGGTTCGATCTCCTTCTCCACGTGCAGTTTCTCCCTCCCAAATCGGATCTCTTCGATGTCGAGATAGTTGTCAATAAATTCCAACTCCTCTCTCAACGAAATAAAATTCTCGTGCCCTTGCAACAGCTTCCTCAGAATATGCGAGAGCTTGATGACCATCGTCCGCGCCTTGGCTGGGTTCGTTCGGATCAAGGAAGAAATCGAGTTCAGTGTATTAAACAGAAAGTGCGGGTTGATCTGGTTCGCGAGCGCGTCCAGCCGCGACTTCACCACCAGCACCTCCTGCTCGGCAAGCTTCATTTCCAGACGGGTATTGTTCCAAATCTTCAGTGTAATCCCCACGCAACTCAGCGTCCCGACAAAGATCAACGGAATCATGCGTGGATCAGCCGCTGACAGGCGAAACAGCCAGTGAGCGGGAAAACTCCGGTCGGTGAAATAGAAGAGCGCATCGAAGAGCAAACAACTCAGAAGAAGCACCATCTGCCAGACAATTTTTCTAAACTGGAAACTGGAGCGGAGAGTCTGGAAGATATTCATCAACACGAAAGGCGAAAAATTCCAGATTTCCTCTTTGCGAGGAGTCAGGTTTCGCAGACCGCCGCTCACGAGCCCGAGCACGGCGGCCAGAGGTAACGCCAGCCATTCGCGATGAAACATGGCCGTCAGGCCCACCAAGCAACCGACGATCAACCCCACGACGTTGCCTCCCAGGAGACCAGCAATGAACGTCCCCTCTAGCGTGAGATCAAAGGCCGGGTAGCCGAGGCTATTTCGGATAGCGACTCCCAGCGCCAAAGGAACACCCCAGAAGAGCACCAGGTTTAGCTTTTCCTGAAATCCTCTCGGCTCGGCATAAAGGGTTTTCTTGAATTTCAGAGAGCGGGCAAGCAGCGCTGCCAGAGACGAAACGATCCCTAGCTTGACCAAGAGGATAATGAGGACGTCTCGGTTGTCAGAAAAGAAGTGCATCTCTACTGTGGGGGTGACCGGTCGGGCGAGCGTACCCGACTGGCCTTCTCGACTCAACAGCATACCCAAATTCCCCAGTCGATGCACTTCCTATCCGGGCGGTCCCATCCACAGGACTTTCCCTCTTAAGACGACTTCGCCTATTGGTTTGCGCGGCAAAGACTGGTTTGACATCGGGTCAGCCAGCGGCACGTGTACTAACTTTATATTGCAAAGTACTTGACATCTGTTTGCCTCTACCGTAGGATTGCCCTTGAGTCCTCCGTATCCGCACAGCGAGAGGTTTGCCGATGCGTTCCGCTCCATTGCAACAAGAGTTCCAGCATTTCAAAGTCACCCACTATTCACTCCAGCTCGACACTGAGGGCTGTCTTCAGTTCATCGATCTGACGGAACAGATTCACGATGCTGTGCGCCAGTCTGCGGTATGCGACGGACTGGTCACCATCCAAACCTTGCATACGACAACAGGTATTCTCGTCAACGAGAACGAGCCCTGTCTGATAAGGGATCTCACAGATCTGTTGGAGCAACTGGCGCCGTGCCACAGAAAATATCGCCACAATGATTTCACGATTCGAACCCACAATCTTCTTCCCGGTGAAGATCAGAATGGTCACTCGCACTGCAAGGCAACTCTCTTAAGGACCTCCGAGACTCTTTCGCTGGCTGAGGGGAAACTGCAGCTGGGCAACTGGCAGAGGATTTTCTTTGTAGAGCTCGACAAGGCTAAGCAGCGACGTGTTTCGGTGACTGTCCTCGGGTCGGCTTGGCACGGCGCCATCAATGCTCCTCGGATGCAAGCATCCGATAGGCACAGACGGTAGATCATGGCCGAGCTGGCAACTGTGCCGGGCGTGCTGAAGCTGTAACAACGATCGACTCATTCTCTCCTTGAAGGACTTGGATCGATCCCATGGCAGGTGAAAATACCATTAGCCTTCGCGAGGGAGATCAGGCCGATGCCCCATGGTTCACACCAGGAACACCCTTCTGGCGAGTAAATCGGGAAGGAGTGGTAGGGTTGGCCGGAATGCGCGCATTGCTCATGGAATTGGCACATCCTCTCATTGCCGCAGGTGTGGCGCGGCACAGCGACTTCCAGCGCAGGCCCTTGAGACGCCTTTACCGGACGATGATTCAAATGAGCCGGATAACGTTCGGTAGTCGCCGGAGTGCAGCCCACGCGCTTCAGCATATCCAGCGTTGCCACCGCAGGGTGCGTGGAACGCTGGATGAGTCGTCCGGAGCTTGCTCGGCCGGGCGTGGCTACGACGCAGAGGATCCAGACTTGAAGTTGTGGGTGCTGGCAACACTGATCGATTCCAGCCTCGCCACCTATGAATTGTTCATCGCTCCTCTCACGGCCGAAGAGAAAGAGTCATACTACAAGGATGGCTGCAAGCTGGGCCGACTGCTGGGAATTCCCACCACCTTGATGCCAGGGTCTTTTTCAGATTTTTCGCTGTATACCAAATCGATGCTCGACGGAAACACCTTGTTGGTCGAAAGTGACGCCCGTCGTATTGCAGATTCACTGCTGGGGTCGTCGCTGCTAGGTGGTGTGGTGCGACATGCCAGCTTTGTGAGCATCGGACTGCTTCCGCAGCATCTTCGCGAAGCCTACGGACTCACGTGGGACGAAAGGCGGGAGCGTCGTCTGCTCCGCCTGGCCAGCCTGTGGCGGAACAGTCGGCCGTACCTGCCAGAGGTTGTCTGCGTCAACCCGCACGCCTGGCTTTCCTCCGAACACCCTGCGACTCGCGACCGCCAACCTGGGGCATAGAGCGAGGCAGCGACCATTCCGGATACCAAAGCAGTCGACAACGAGGAGCCGTAGACCGTGTATACTGGCTTGCCTCCAGGCTCAGCCAGCCGGAGCGCAGCACATCAGTGTTTTCTTGCGGAGTTGAACCATTCGCCCAAGCTCATCCAGCTCGCTTGATGCCGTCCGCCTGAAGATCGAATATTGGGCGGTTGCGGCCCTCGTCAGATTGCTGGGAGCCATCCCCAGAAGTGCAGCTCTCGCGGCGGGTCGTATCGTTGCCGCTGCGGCCGTTTTGGTCCTTCCCCGCCTAAGGAGAGTTGCAGAGCACAATCTAAAGCTGTCGTTGCCAGGACTGGAAGAGGTGCAAAGGTTCCAGATTGTCCGAGGCGTCTTTTCCAACCTCGGAAGGCTTCTGGCAGAGTTCTGCCAGCTTCCCAAACTGACCGCGGACAACATCTCACAAGTGGTAATTTATGATGGCTTCGAGAATTTTGCGGAGGCCGAACGACGGGGGCGAGGCGTTCTCTTTCTCACGGCCCATTTCGGCGCCTGGGAGCTCTGTCCTAGTGCTCACGCTCTTTATGGCCATCCGCTGAAGTTTGTCGTCAGGCCCATCGACAATCCCTACATCGACCGCCTGATCAACCGCTACCGCATGCTCAGTGGAAATCAGATCATTGAAAAAAAGAGCTCTCTCAAAGAGATTCTCACAACCCTGAAAAATGGTGGCGCGATTGGAATTCTCATCGACCAGAACACTACGCGAGATGCCGGAGTGTTTGTGCCTTTCTTTGGAATCCCAGCCTGCACTACAACCAGCCTCGCGACCATTGCGTCGCGCACTGGAGCCACCATTCTTCCGGGCGTGTTGATCTGGGACAAGGCGCTGCGCAAGCATCGGCTCCGTTTCGAGCCGCCCGTCGAACTGCTTGAGTCGGGCGATCGGCAGCGTGACGTCATCGAAAACACAGCACGGTGCAATCGGGTTCTCGAGGAGTTGGTCAGAAGGCATCCCGATCAGTGGCTGTGGGTGCATCGCCGCTGGAAAACACGCCCCGAGGGAGAAGAAGAGCTGTACTGAAATGGGAAGCCGTTCTGAAACGGTCCTGCAATCCTGCAAAAGGCTGTATTCACTGATTTCACTCACATTCATCGCTGATGAACTGTCTTACACCCGACTCCAGTTCCGTTTCCATTCTCATCGTTGCTGGAGAAGCGTCTGGCGACATGTACGCTGGAGAGCTGGTCTCTGAGCTTCGAAGCAAACTCACGCGTGATTCCACAGTGTTCTTCGGTTGCGGTGGCGAGAAGATGCGCGAGGCTGGAGTGCGAACCTTGGTCGACATTCACAGTCTGGCTGTCTTGGGTCCATTCGAAGCTCTGTCCCATCTGGGACATTTCTACGCCGCACTACGGCTGTTGGTTCGGGAAGCAGAACGCCGTCGTCCTCAGCTGGCGGTGCTGGTGGATTTTCCAGACTTCAATCTCCGGCTGGCGAAGAGGCTCAAAGCCCTTGGTATTCCTGTTCTGTACCTGATCAGCCCTCAGGTCTGGGCCTGGAGAAGCGGCCGTGTCGAACAGATGAAGCGAACGATTGACCGGATGCTGGTTATCCTTCCTTTCGAGAAAGAGTTTTATGAAGCTCGAGGCATGGAGGTCGAGTACATCGGGCATCCGCTGGTGGACAGGGTACGGTCTTCGAAATCAAAGGGCGATTTTTTTCGCTCTCACGGGCTCGACAATGCGTTGCCCACCATCAGCCTGCTGCCCGGCAGCCGGACGAAGGAGATCAAGTTCCACCTGCCAACTCTTCTTCAGGCGTCCCTCTGGCTGCACCAGCGACGCCCGATTCAATTTCTGCTCCCCTTCTCGTCGAGTCTGCATCGGGAACTGATTCACAGAACGCTGGCTCAAGAGGCAAACCGGCTGCCCCTGACGCTGGTTGAGAACGATACCTACAATGCTCTGGCGCACTCTGATTTGGCAATTGTTTCCAGCGGAACTGCCACACTCGAAGCTGCGCTCCTGGGCACTCCCCTCGTCACGGTCTTCAAAATCTCTGACCTGACGTGGATCGTGGGCCAGTATCTGGTTCGTGTTTCCCACTACAGCTTGGTGAATCTGATCGCCGGGCGGGAGGTCGTTCCTGAGCTCTTTCAGAAGAACTTCACAGCCGAGCGGCTGTTTGCCCAGATGGTGAGGTATCTCGATCATCCTGAGCAATTGAGCCGTGTTAGAATGGACCTGGCTTCCGTGAAACAGCGGCTGGGAGAGGGCGGAGCAATTCACAAGGCTGCAGAATACATTTTGACATGGCTGCCCAATGCGAGCGCGGCCCGAAGCAAGAGTTCCTAGAGCGGTGCTCCCGACGCTCTTCCTGCCTAAGTCCACGGCTTCCGCTTCCAAGGCAGACGACACCCCTGGCCTCGGACCAGAGCCGCCAGCGGAACTCTGGTTTCTTTCAGATTTCAGGCCAAAGAACATCCAGGGATGGAAGGCAGCCCCAAATTTCTCAGACAACGGGAAGGAGAAACCAGCATCCAAGCCTGTGACATTTGGAGGCTGATATCAGTGTGGAGACAAACTCGATGCCGAAACGGAAACTGAGCTTCTCGCTTGCCCTTGCTCTTGTGCTTGCTCACTACTCCGGTCCGGGACCAGCAGCGCAGTCCAGCCGCACGGGCGAGGAGCGTCGTCCACAGATCGATGTTGAAAACTACGAAGTGGAGGCAGAACTTCTGCCGGCAAAGCAGGAAGTCAAAGCCAAGGCCAGCATTCGCTTTGTGGCACTGGAGGATGCGGTGAACTCCGTGGTTTTCGAATTCAACGCTAACCTTCGGCCTGAGCGGGTGTACATGGCCGACAAGCCCCCGGCACCGGGGGCAGTTCTGGCAAGCGAGCCCGACGAAACCCCGTCTTCCTCTGAGGTGCCCCGGCTGACGCGAGGCCCCAAAAAGAAGGCCGCGCCGGCGGCGCAGGCCATCCCCGCTGCAAAGCCCGTGGATAACAGTCTGCTGCGTTCGTTTCCCAGCTCTGCGGACCATACGATCCGGATCGATCTCAACACGCCACTAACCCGCTCACAAACGGGCACGCTGGTCGTCGAGTATGGGGGAAAGCTGAATTCGGCGGATAACTCGCCACTGGAAAGCGTTCAACTGGCCAAAGTTCACGAGGATGTCAGCTATTTGCTCGCGAGCGGGCTCTGGTTTCCCACGCACCGTTTCCTGAGCGACCGTGCCACAGCGACGTTTCGCATTTCCGTGCCGCAAGGCGTCGTCGTTGTCATGGATGGAACCGCCAAGCCCAAGGAAGAGCAAGCGGGCAAGGACATCTATACTTTTGTCAACGAGCGGGCCACTTTTCCTGGGTCTCTCGCGGCTGCGCGGTACAATCTGCTGCCCGCTGCCTTAGGCAAAGTGGAAGCGACCTTCTGTGTTAAGGACAACAAGCGCGATTTTGTCGGCTCCCAAAGCGAGACCCTGGGCAAGATCCTGGAGTTGTACAGTGAGAAATTTGGCCCCTACGCGGGCAAGTCTCTTAAGCTGGTTGTGATTGACAACGATTCACTGCTTGGCTACTCCGCGCCTGGGATGGTTTTCCTGGCCGATCGCGCATTTGAGAAGACGCCGAACACCAATCTGCTGGCCCGGGAGGCCGCCTACCAGTGGTGGCAGTATCTTGTCGCACCTCGAAGTCCTCAGGATCTTTGGCTCAAAGAGGGCTTCGCGGGCTACTCCGCCTTGCTGTTCCAGGAAAGCATTTCCAGTGAAGCAGGGTTTGCGCAGGAGATGCGAGACACGGCGGTGGCCGCCCTGCTGCACGAAGACAAGAGCACTATTCGTAATGCCTATCAATTGCAGGTTTACTCTCCAGAATACAATTCCGTGTTGAAAAGCAAGGGCAGCTACGTGCTGCATATGCTTCGCTGGGTCCTAGGGGACGAGAATTTCTTCAAGCTCCTCAAAGAATGGGTTTACAACTTCGCCTACAAAGAGGCCTCCATCCAGGATTTCAAAGCACTGGCAGAGAAGATTTCTTCGCAGAATCTGACCTACTTCTTTTCACAGTGGATCGACCAGAATGGCGTTCCGGACCTGAAGTACGACTACACGACGTACCGCACCAAAGAAGGTTTCAAAGTCAGCGGCACGATCAAACAAGACATTGATACATTTCGAATGCCGGTGGAGATAACTATCGACACAGATGGAAAGCCGGAAACAAAGCGAGTGGAGGTCATCGGTCCCGAATCGGCATTCTCAGTGCCAACTTTCGGCAAGCCCAAAAGCGCACAGATCGACCCACACTACAAAATCTTGCGAATCTCAGACCAGTTGCGCGTGTCGACCGCGATCGCACGGGGTGACGAGCTTCGCAAACTTGGCGAACCGACCGAAGCTATTGCGGAATTTCAGAGGGCCATTGAACTCAATAAACGCAGCTCACTCGCCTTCTATCGCATTGGCGAGGCCTTCTTAGAGCAACGCAGCTACAGCTCCGCCGCTAATTCCTTTCGCGAGGCTCTGAACGGAGATCTGGATCCGAAATGGCTCGAGGTCTGGTGTCACATCAATCTCGGGAGAATTTACGACGTTCTGAGCCAGCGCGAACGGGCGCTGGGTGAGTATCAGAAGGCCGTCGATACCAATGACGACACCCAAGGCGCCCAAGAGATCGCTCAGAAGTACATTCAAGAGCCGTACAAATACGAGGGTACGCGAGAGATTATTCGCTGAAGTTTGTCTTTTTGAAGGTCGGAAAACGGCAAGCCATTGGTTCGGATGATTCGCGAACGTGGGATCAAAATCATCGCCCGAGGCCGACGGTGTCCCAGAAGCCTACAACTCTTCGTTCCTTCGCTGAACTGCAGTCCCTCGCCCGCGCTGCGCGCAAAGCAGCCCGCGAGGAGCCTGCTCCAAAGCCTCTGCCCAAGAAGGTTCCCGACATCGGCTCTCTCTCCGAGAGCGAGTTGTTTGCGCGTTCCATGGAAGACGTCAGCCCGCTGGGATGGAGCGACGCGCCGATCCCACCACCGGGGCCGATAGAAATCCCCAATCCCCGTGAAACTGAAGACGAGGGCCTGAAGCTCCTGATTGACTTCATCGAAGGCCGAACGCCCATTGATCTGCGTGTCAGCGGAGAGTACGTCGAAGGAACTCCCGACCCGCGTGGGCGCCGCTTGCTGGAACCGTTGCGCCTCGGCCATTTCGCTATCGAGTCGCATCTGGATCTGCACGGCCTGGCGCTCTCCGATGCTCGGCTGCTGCTGGAGCAGTTCATCCGCGACAGTCTTTTCCAGGGCCGCGGCTGCGTACGCATCGTTCATGGGCGAGGACACCATTCTGCAGACGAACAGCCTGTCTTGAAGGCCAACGTCCAGAAATGGCTCTGCAGCCGCCGTCTGGGCCGCTACATTCTCGCCTACACCTCAGCCCGGCTCCATGACGGCGGTGGCGGCGCCTTGTACGTTCTGCTCAAAAAGAAATCTTGATTCCTCGGCCAACGATGAACGCCAATTCCGCTATCGTGATTAAGGCCGTGAAACTGTCTGCATGGAACGAGCGCAACTCTCCCGCCGAAGGTAGCGGTGCCGGCTTCGCGCGTGATGGAAGGGTAATGGCGCCATTCGATTGTCGCAGATCCGCCAATTCTGTTCCTCTGCGTTTGGTGAGCCGCTAGAAACCCGCCATTAGAACTCAGAATATGCCGCGTGGATTTCTCTGGACTATGATCCAGCCCTGGCAAAGGCAACTACTGTCTTGCCCGTGCAGCAGCTGGCAGCAAGCTCACTCTCTCCTGTAATCTCATGACCGCAGGCTGTCCTCTGCGATCTCCTCAATGGTCTGGCTCAGTCTGTCCCATGACGCCAAAGAACGCCGCTGGGCAACCGCCTGCACCATCGCAGCTTCCCGCCGGTTTTCATAGTAGTCCAGGATGGCGTGAGCGATGGCTGAGGCATCGCACGGAGGCACGAGATAACCGGTCTCTCCCGCGGTGACCGCCTCGGGCAGTCCCCCGACATTGCTAACGATCACAGGCTTCCCAAATCCATAGGCCAGCTGGACGATGCCGCTCTGTGTTGCAGTCACATAAGGCGCGACGAGGATATCTGCCGCTTCAAAGTAGCGACCTACATCCTCGTTGGGAATATACCCGGGAACAAATGTAATCGACGAAGTGATCTTCAACCGCTCAGCCGTGTCCATGTACGTCTTCACGTCACCCCACACCTCGCCAGCAATGAGCAGATGAATATCCAGTCTTGCTTTGACCTGAGGCAGGCTCTCCAGCAGATAGTGCAGCCCCTTGTACGGGCGGATGAATCCGAAAAAGAGCAGCACACGTTCCGCCCGAATTCCCAGAGAGGCTCGAGCTTCAGCCTTGCCAATTGTCTGCTGCTTCAGATGTTCATAACGCGGGTGTGGACAAACCCGGATGGTGTTTGTCCGCGACCGCCCGACCCAGGGTGTGAGGTTGCTCTTGTCCCAGTGCGAATGCGTGATGAAGTAGTCGCCAATTCCCAAAACAAGCTGCGACCCCCACGATTTTAGCCAGTTTGCCTCATGCTCCACGACGTTGTGGCAGATGAAGACACTTTGAGTCTTCCCTTCTCGCCGCAACGCCTTAAGGAAGATCCAGTAGAACGGGCTCCAGTAGACGGTTGACCACTGCAGGATGACCAAGCTCGAGCCGGAGCGTGCCACATCCCTTCCAATGCGCCACCACGCCCAGGGATTGAGTGCATCAAAGCGTAAAGACACCTGTTCCTGCGTGAGCAGCGCCGTGCTCGGGTCACGATCACTGTCGCCAGGGTAGAGCCAGCCAGGATATTGTCGGGAATAGGAGAGGAAGCGCACTTCATGCTGCTCGCGCAGGCTGCGAACCAGCAAAGAAGTGTAATGGGAGATTCCCCCGCGGAAGGGATGCGTGGGACCCACTACAGTGAGAGTCATCCCCTTCGTACGCGCATGGGTTGAGTTATTTCGCGGAGCTTTTCAGCAACTTCAATACCCCCCTCAAGCTCCAGTTTGCGCAATCGGTAGAGGATGTCCTCATTCAGGCGCCGGTTGGCGCCAATCAGGTCAGCCACCAAACCAATGATCATGATTTGAAAGCCTACGATCATTAGAATGGCCGACAGAATCAGCGACTGAACGTGTCCGCTGGCGCCGGCCCAAAAGTAGAAATACAAGTAGCGCAGACCCAGGCCGAATCCCATCAAGAACGCCAGTCCTCCGATGAATAAGAAGACCTTCAGCGGGTTGTACATTGAGTAAACCCGCAACACGGTCGCCGCTGACTTCTTGATGTACTGCCAGGTCGACCCAGCCAGGCGTGATTCCCGCAATTTCGCATTCACCCGCACATTGACTTGTGCCAGGCTCAAGGGTCCCAATCCGGCGTGAATGAGGGTCTCCAGCGTATAAGAAAACCTGGAGTAGACAATCGTGCGTAAGGCGGCTTCGCGATTGAAGGCCCGAAAGCCGCTGGTAGTATCCTCGATGGTACAGCCGGAGGCCTTGCGCACCACCCAGCTTCCCCACCGCTGCAGCCACTTTTTTGTAGGAGAAAAATGATCGATCGAGCTGATGTCTCGCCTGCCGACTACCAGATCCGCCTCACCCTTCAGGATCGGGGCGACCAGCGCCGGGATATCGTCCCCCATATACTGATTGTCGGCGTCGGTATTGACAATGAGGTCGGCCCCAAGCTTCAGACAGGCATCCAGACCCGTCTTGAAAGCCGTTCCAAGCCCCTGATTCTTGGCAAACCCTACAACGTGGTCCACACCTCGCTCACGCGCGCAGCGGACAGTCCCATCGGTGGAACCATCGTTGATGACCAGCACTTCAATACTGTCGATCCCTGGAATGCTTCTCGGCAACTGGCAGAGTGTTGCCTGCAGAGTCTCTTCCTCGTTAAAACACGGAATCTGGATAATAAGCTTCATGCATTCGACCCGGGAAGCATCGCTTGCGTTCGGCCCGACTTCCCTCAGCCCCAGCCGTTCCAGAGGTGCGAGGCCATCTCCGACTGACAGCCTGTGACCCGTTCCAACCTCAGTGCTACGGCGCTTGCCCTGCCAACTCGATCACAGCGGCTCCCACCGGCAGCGCGACCGTCACGAGCACGGGCAATCGCCTGGCATTGGTCGCAAACCAAGCCGTAATCTGACGGTTCTCGATCATCCCAGATTCCTTCCTGAGGTTGATCTCAACGCGGTGTGCATTGAAGCTCCCCAGCTTGATCGTGATCAACTCAATGCCTGTGACGCGCGCCTCCAGCCAGTACTTGATGCCACTGTCCAACACCGGAAACGTCGCCTGCACGCCGGGGCTCAAACCCAAGCAGCGCAATGCATACAGTGCCGACACCGGATCCTGCGTTCCTAGTTCGATAGGCAAAGACTTCGACTGTTTCTTGGAATTCTGGAACGTAGCAATTCGACGAGCCTGGTCGAACGCAATACGCTCTTTGATGGACCGTTCCCTCTCCTTGAAGTTTTTTTCATACAGCGACGGAGCACGCAGAATGCTGTCAAAGTGCGAGACAAACTCGTCGCTGAAAGGATAGGTAGCGGCCATCGAGGCCGCAGGTTTCGCCCTCAGCTCCAGCCTCAGGAGGTTTGGCGCTCCGGGAGCGCTGGTAACATTCAGCTGTGCAGTTCCAGCTTCAACAATGTTTGCCCAGGAGACCCGATACGTCAGGCTCTCGCCCGACTGAAAGGGAAGGCCAGAGATTGAAGAGTTGGCCGGCACGGATACATGGGCCAGCCCTGTCAAACCAACGAGTATCAGAAAGAATAGCCTTTTAGGGAAGGTCATGAAGGCCCGCTCGAAGCTCGGGAGAATAAAAGGGGGGTGCGCCGACCCAGTCGTACACAGGAGTGCCTCCTCCATGCCTGACACGCCGTCAAGAGTCCTTTCGCGCGGCGCAGGATCGAGAAGGTCCTCATCGGAACCGTGGGTGGGGTAGCATGGCGCTGTGCTCTTCTAACCATTCGGCGCTAGCTGATGTTCAAAGAGGTCTAAATCCTCTAGCGTGTGTGCGAACTCCCGGGACGGTGGTCTCGTTCGTAATGCGCTTTAAGAAGGTCGAGTCCGAAGTCGCGGTCGAAGCCTCTCCAGGCCGTGTGGATGTGGTTGGCGTTGTTTTGAGTGTTGTCGTACTCCACCAGGAAAGTGGGACCCTGAACACGATAGTAGTGTGGGGCACCCCGATCGAGACTTCCTGCCCAGGCAAAGTGAATTTTATCGACTCCCGCCTTAGTCAGGCGGTCCCACTCCTCACCAGCAATGTCCTCCGGTAAGTTGTGCGCATACTCCGACAAGAGCGTCGTCAGCTTCTCAACCTGAATTTTGGTCATTTTGCTCGCGGCCAGTCCTTCAGGTTTGAGGGGGTCGGCTCGCCTTGAGTTGGAAGTAATGATATCCTTCGGAGCCGTCGCATCGATTAAGGCGACCTTCAACTGCTCCGGAGTGAGCAACCCAGCCAGCTCTCTGGCAAAGTCTTCTTCATGCGCCAGGACCCGCAGACCCTGCCTCGGCCCACTCTTCACTTCGGCCGGATTCGACCCGAAAAACCTAGGCGCCCCGGCTACCAGTTGGCCATTGACCACCGTGAAATTCAGTGAAAGATGATGCCCCTCCACTTTCCAGCCCCAGGTTTTCGTCTCTGAAGGCTCACCAAAGACACTGAAGAAATAGAGATCGTTGTCCCGAACCGGACCCTTCCCCTGCTCAAGTTCCTTGAGGATGGTTTCCAGGCTCATGATCGTTGTAGCTTTGAGATAACCGCGCTGGCTCAAGCCAGCACTCAGGAAGCCATGCGCCAGTTTTTGCTGAGTTGGCTCCATTTCTTTGAAGGAAAGGCCCTTTCGCGGAAACATGGAGTCTGGAATAAAGTGCCACACCAGGCGCTGGTCGTCTTCAAACTTGAACGACGCCTTCGCCTGCTGTTCTGGAGTCAGTGCGCTGAGAAAGTTCTTCGCAGCTGCCACCATGCTGACTGAAGACTTCACCTTGTGGTACGACCCAAATGTCCACGTGGCAATCATGACAACCGCCAGTGCAATGATCAAACCAAGCTGGCTGAGCTTCATCGGCCCAAGCGCCTCCTCCGCTGAACTACCTTGCTATCTTCAAAGCTTTATCGCTGAAACGGCTGAATTATAAGGAAAGGACACGGGGAAAGCCAGAGGCGAATGCATGTGGGTGTAATCTCGTGGCACGTCTTTCCTGCATTTGTCGACAAGCTTCAGGTCCATTAGCTGGTTGTCAAGTAGAGGCCGCTGAGTAGCCTTTCTTCATCACCATGGTTCCACTCGAGGGTTGGGACCAAAATCCCGACTGAATTGGTTGCGAAGCCCCAGGTTACCCCCTGTTATATCGATAAAGGCGGACCACAAGTATGCCGATTTATCAAGTCTGGATATTGGTTCCTATCGAAGTGTGGAGGTGAGTGTAATGGCTCCCAAGAATGATCAGCAGGCTGGCGAGTACCTCAAACAACTTCTCGGTTGCGTCGAGCGGCGCAAGCGAAAGCGCGTCGAGATGAACGTTCCCATCAAGGTCAAGGGATCGGACGCCCAAGGCAATGCTTTTGAAGAGCAAACCGAGTCACTCGATATCTCTTCGAATGGAGTTGCTTTTTTCCTGAAGCAACGGGTCCGTGTAACCTCAGCGTTAGAACTTTCGGTGTCCCGGCCAAACAGTAAAGACGTCTTCGAACAAAAAGCCCGGGTCATACGCGTTGAAGATTCTTCCGGACAACTCGGTTACAAGATAGCCGTCAAGTTCGTCTAGTTTCCTCGAGAAACGCCGCGAGCGCGGCAGCGCGGGCAGGCCTCGGCTCAGGAGTTGGGCCATGCGTGAGGGAAAAGCAAGGTGGGCGAAGCGCTGAAGCTGTCCCAGCGTCACCTCCTACTGGAGACAGTGCCCTTAGGCAGAAAGAGTCCACTGCCTAGACGTTGACAGGACGCTTCTCTTTGTAGGACTCCGTCGCCGCCAGGCTTACTTTCAGAGCCGCCAGACCATCCGCACAGGTAATCGTTGGCGCCTGGCCGCTCAGAAAACGATCCACAAAGTGTTTCAGCTGGGCTCGATACGCCTGCCCGAATCGCTCCATAAAATAAGGAACCGTGTCGTGACCGACATTTCCTTTCGTTAGCACCGTCAACGGCGTCTCACGCAAATAGCCCACCTGGAGCGTCCCCTTTGTCCCCAGGATCTCAGTTCGAATATCGTAGCCGTAGATGCCGCTGCGACTGAGATCAATCACTCCCAAAGCGCCACTGGCAAACTGAAGCGTCGTAATGGCGTTGTCGACATCGCCGATTTCCTCGACTTCGGGATATGCCAGGTTGCCAGCAACGCTGTAAACACTGGCAACCTCGCCCATGTACCAGCGCGCCAGATCAATGTCGTGAATGCCGCAGTCTGTGAACAGCCCGCCACTGCTTCGCAGGTATTCCAGGCTCGGACGATAGGGGTCGCGCGAGGAAGACTTCAGGACAATCGGCTGCCCAATGATGCCTTCTTCAATTTTCTGCTTGGCGGCGGCATAACCGGCATCGAACCGTCGCATGAACCCGAGATGGAAGAAAATGCCCTTCTTCTCGACCGCCTCTTTCATTGCTTGGCAATCTTGCAGCGACAACGCCAGGGGTTTTTCGCAAAAAACGGCCTTGCCCTGGTTGGCAGCTTCGATAACGATTTGCTTGTGGGTATCAGTCGTCGTGACGATAACGACAGCGTCCACTTCCCTGTCGGCCAGCAAATAGCCATAGTCTGCATAGCGTTTTGAAATTCCATTCTCGTCCGCAAATTCCTGCTGGACTTTTTCATTCACGTCCGAGACCGCAACGAGATTTGCGTGCGCAACGCTTCCCAGCAGATATTGCGCGTAGACCCTTCCCAGCCGTCCTAATCCAATCAATCCAATGTTGACTTTTTTTTGCATGCCACCCTCGACTCAATGTCGTCTGTCCTCAGACCTCCGAAAAAACAGTCTTGCCGATTGCATTGTGCCAAGACGCCCAATCTCCATCTCGGACAATCACTTCCTCACAACAGCATTCTCTTTCGTAATCAGCTCGATCCTAACTGCAGTTTCTTCCTGTACCTTCTCACCGTTCAGAAGGCGTGCGGCATTCTCCAGCGCCAATCGTCCCATCTCAGCGGGAAACTGGGCAATGGTAGCATCCATGACACCTTTCAGCACGGCCTCCCGCGCTTCCGAAAAGGCATCGAATCCCACCACGGTAATCTTTCCAGTTTTACCTGCAGCTGCAATCGCTTCGACAGCTCCAAGCGCCATCAGGTCACTGCAGGCAAAGAGCGCTACCACCTGTGGATGCGCTTGCAGAATGTTCTGAAACACACTGTAGCCTTGATCTCTTTCCCAGTTGGCCGTCTGCGATGCCACTATTTGAATTCCGGGCTGCGAGTCCACGGCGGTGTGAAAGCCCTTCAATCGAGAGTCTCCAGTCTCGTGACCCGGGATGCCTTCCAGAATGGCTACCTGCCCTTTGCCACCGAGTTTTTTCGCGACAAACTCTCCCGCGAGTCGTCCGCCCTCGAAGTTGTCTGACCCAATAAAACTGGCAGCTTTTCCTCCCGCGTCCAGTAAGGTCTGCGCATGCACACGCGTGTCCAGGATGACTACCGGAATTCCTGCCCGGTTTGCTTTGACGATCGCCGGAACGATTTCTTTGGAACCGCTTGGCGTCACGCAGAGGGCTGCCACTTTGCTTTGGATGAGGTTCTCGATGATCTGCATCTGCTTCTCGACATCTACTTCGCGCTCGGCAGCCTGAACCGTGAGCTGCAAACCTGCTTTCTGAGCCGCTTCTTCCGCGCCCTTCTGCATATCGATGAAGAAAGGGTTGTTCAAAGTCTTGAGCACCAACGCCACTCTAGGCTGGGAAGACGTTGTCTGGCCTCCACGCTGGCAGGCAGCCGCACCCAAACAGATAGCGCCAACAATCACGAATACCCAGGCTTTTTTTATCGCATTCATCTTGACTCCAGGATAGCAGAGCACAACGGGAGAGGGTTCTTTTGCATTCCGCACAGGCGCTATCCGACCTCATTTCCTTCCCGCTCTCAATACCATGTCGAGCAGCACCGAAACAATAATCACGCTCCCAATCACGATCTGCTGCGTGAAAGAGGGCGTCCCCAGCAGGTTCAGACCGTTCCGCAACACGCCGATGATCAAGGCGCCGATCAGAGTTCCAAAAACCGTTCCTTCACCGCCCAGGAGGCTGGTTCCTCCAATGACCGTTGCCGCGATTGCGTCCAGTTCGTACATGATCCCGGCGATCGGCTGGGCGGAGTTCAGACGAGCCGTCAGCAGGATCGCAGCCAGCCCGCTCAGCATGCCACACTGGCCGTAGACAATCATCTTCACCCGGCTGACATCCACTCCCGAAAGAACCGCAGCCTCCTCGTTTCCACCTACTGCATAAACATAGCGTCCCGTCTGCGTCTTGGTAAGAAGCAGATGAGAGGCGGCAAAGACTAACCCCATCAGAATCACCGGAGCTGGAATATGAAAAGCATCGCCGGTGGACAGCTGGCGAAAGGTTTCGGCAAAACCGGAAATGGGCCGGCCATCGGTGAACAGCAGCGCTCCACCACGCGCAACACTCATCATGCCCAACGTCGCAATGAATGGAGGCAAGCGGCCCCATGTGACCAGGGCTCCATTCAGAAGTCCAAAGACCAAGCCCGTACCTAGACCGGATAACAGGGCTGCTGCCAGGGGCCAGCCCGAGTGCAGAACGCTGGCTAAAACCACACCCGAAAACGCAACGACCGAACCAACCGACAAATCAATACCGGAACTAATGATGACCCAGGTCATTCCGACGGCGACGATGGCAATGATCGTCGTCTGCTCGGCAACGTTCAGCAAATTCGAAACCGTCAGGAAGTGAGGCGTCAGAATCCACAGAACCAGTGAAAGTCCGATCAAGGCCAGCAGAGGGCCATATTGCCGCGCGTGACGGGTTACCCAGAGCTTGATTGGCATTGTGGCATCTGAAGGCCTGAGGCGTCAGACCTCGACGCGCTTGCCTAGTCTCACCTCTCAACAACCAGGGTCGCTGGACGCTTGTTACTCAAGCCTCACTTGGCCGTGTTGAACGTACGCTGCTCCATTTCCTCGGTCCTGCGTTCGTCGAATTTGTATTTGCGCAAAAAGTCGTCCGTGATGCTGACGCCCAGGCCCGGACCCGTCGGCGGGCGGACAAACCCATTCTCATTGCGCAGACTGCCTGCGCCAATTTCACGGAAGATCGCCTCATCGGGTTCGAAAAACTCAAGGATCAAGAAATTGGGAATAGAGACCCCTGCGTGCAATGTGGCGAGCGTGCAGATGGGTCCATTGGGATTGTGCGGCGCCACGGGAATATAATAGGTATCCGCCATCGCACTGATCTTCTTGAGTTCGGTAATCCCGCCAGTGCGAGCTACATCCGGCTGAACGATCCGGACTGCTTGCTTTTCGAGCAACTCCCTGAAGCCGTGCCGGCCGAAAATCCGCTCACCGGTTGCCAGCGGAACAGTCACCGCCCGTTGGACCTCAACCATGGCATCGATGTTCTCGGGCGGCACCGCCTCTTCGTAAAACAAGAGCCGGTAGGGTTCGAGCGCTCGGATGATCTCAATCGTCGACTTGGTGTTCCAGCGCCCGTGTACGTCGATGGCGATGTCGTAATCCGGCCCGCCGGCCTCGCGAACCGCTTTGACCTGAGCCATGGCATCGCGCAACTGTGGCTGCGTTACTTCCCGGCTAAACGGCGTCTCGGAGAAAGGATCAAATTTACAGCCCGTGTAACCTTTTGCCACGAGTTCGCGAGTACGTCTTGCCAGCGCTTCGGGATCGCGAGAAATCCCCTCAGTCCAGCCATTGGCATAGATTCTCAACTTCTCATGCACCTGACCGCCCAAGAGTTTGTAAACCGGAACTCCCAGCTTCTTGCCCACAATGTCGTAAAGCGCAATGTCAATCGCGCTGATTGCCGCCATGACAACTCCACCCATGCCGTTGTAGTAGAGGTAGCGGTACATCCGGTTCCAAAGCTTTTCAATATCCCAGGCGCTCTGCCCCAGAACAGTCCCCTTAAGACTGTTGACTGCCGCTGCAATCGGCTGCACGCCAGGAAAGTTGGTACCCTCTCCCCATCCCACAATGCCTTCCACGGTTTCCACGCGCGCAAACAGCCACGGAGCGTAACCTCGAATGCCCGTCAACAGGAACGGCTCGACCTTTGCGATCTTCAAGGAGGTCTCAGCAACGGCTTGCTCCTGAGCCAGCAGTCGCAACGGCAGTGCGGCACAACTGGCTGCCACGCCGGTGACTCCAACTGAAAGTGCCTTGACAAAGCCACGCCGAGAATGCGGGGAATGCATCTTCACGTGAGAACCTCCCGGCAAGAACAGGACGTCGAGTACGCTGTTCTTCAGACTGACCCGCAGGTTGGTGAACAAAGGAAGTGGGAATTTAGTTCGAAACGCTCGGCATTGGCAATCACAAAAGGGCCGGCTGCGGGCTATCACAACTCTCTTGGGTTCGCGCTCGAGTCAGAGCTGGCACGCACGCCGCGGGCCTGACATGCAGGCAAGGCCTCCCGTGCACAGCAGGCAAGGCAGTACATGCGACTCATGAAGATATTCACGTTCTGGCCTGAATAGCCTTGACGACTCGCGAGGGCGACATCGGCAGTTCGTAGAGGCGCACGCTGACGGCTCTGGCAATGGCATTGGCGACTGCTGCCAGAGGCGGGACGATAGGGACTTCTCCCGCTCCTCGCACTCCATAGGGATGACCGGGATTTGGAACTTCAACGATGATGGTCTCAATCATCGGCAAGTCCAGGCTGGTCGGCATGCGGTAGTCAAGAAAGCTGGCATTCAGCATTTTTCCTTCGTCGTTGTAGACGTACTCTTCGTTCAACGCCCATCCAATGCCTTGAACGACGCCTCCCTGCATCTGCCCTTCGACGTAACTGGGATGGATGGCTTTGCCAACATCCTGTACCGCCGTATAACGAAGGATGGTGACCTTGCCGGTCTCTGGGTCGACCTCGACATCAACGATGTGGGTCCCAAAGGCGCCGCCTACTTTCTGCGGCGTGACGGTAATGCGTGCTCCAATGTCAACACCACGGTGAGCCAGGGTTCCAGCTACCTCTGCAAGGTCGATTGTTCTCCCGGAGTCTTTGCGATCGCAAAATACGCCTTCGCTGAAGCTCACCTGATCTGGCTCCACTTTCCACATCTTGCCGACTTGCTCGATGAGCTGCCTCCGCAGAGACTGCCCGGCCTCGTATGCCGCGTAGCCGGTGGCAAATGTCACACGGCTTCCGCCGGTCACTTCAGTGTATCCCACCGATTCGGTATCGAGGACCGACGGCAGAACATCTTCGGCCCGAATGCCCAGTGACTCCGCTAACTGCATTGCCACCGAGGTACGCGTGCCGCCGATGTCTGGGGAACCTTCGCCCAAGGTAACGGTTCCGTCGGAGTTAAGACGCGCCACGACGCTCGACGTCAGACCCGCATTCATCCAGTACCCAGACGCCACACCCCGCCCGCGATGAGGAGCGGCCAAGGGCGAGCGGTAGTGCGAAGAGTTGCGAGCCGCCTCCAAGGTCTCGATGCACCCGATCCGAGGGTACAGCACTCCATTCGCCTGAGGGTCTCCCTCTTTGGCGGCATTCTTCAACCGAAACTCCAGCGGGTCCATCTTCAGCTGTTCACAGAATTCGTCGATCATCGCTTCGGTGGCAAATTCGGAATTTGGCGCCCCGGGAGCGCGATAAGCCGCCGTCTTGGGCTTGTTGACTACGACGTCGTACATCTCAATGGAATAGTTCTCAACGTTGTAGGGAGCGAGCAAACATAACCCTCCTGCTCCCACAATCGATCCGGGAAACCCGCCAGCCTCATAGGCTAGCATCGCCTGGGCCGCCACGATGCGGCCTCCGCGAGTCACTCCCATCTTCAACTTGACGTAAGAACCGGAAGTTGGCCCTGTGCCAAGGAAGACCTCGGTGCGGTCCATCACGACCTTCACCGGGCGTTTCGCTTTGTGAGAGAGCAAGGCCGCCACAGGCTCACCGTAGGCTGGAATCTTTCCTCCAAATCCTCCACCAATCTCGGTTGGAATCACCTTGAGCTTTGAAACTGGAATACCCAGGATCTGGTGGACGCTGGTTCGCATTGTGAAAGCGCCCTGCGTGCAACACCACAAGGTAACTTGGCCGTCCTCATTCCACAGAGCCGTGGCGGCGTGTGGTTCGATATATCCCTGATGGACGGTCGCGCTGCGATATTCCCTTTCCAGAACCAGGTCGGCCGCTGCAAAGCCCTTCTGAATATCTCCTCTCTGAAATGTCTGATGAGAAGCAATGTTGCTGGGCTCATTGCTCTTTTTCCCGAATTCACTCGTGTGCAGGTCCTCGTGCAACAATACTGCGTCGGGCCTCATGGCCTGAAGAACGTCAAGCACCGGCGGGAGAACTTCGTAGTCTACCTCGATCAGGTCTAATGCCTCCTCAGCCAGGTGGGCACTGCTGGCAGCGACAGCCGCCACGGCGTGGCCTTGATAGAAAACCTTCCCTGATGCGAGCACATTACGACTCAAGTCTTCCAGAGGCACCTCACCCAGTTCTCCGAGGTTGGCTGATTTACCTCTAGGGTCAGGAAGGTCTGCCGTTGTGACCACTGCCTTCACTCCGTCGAGGGCCAGTGCTTTTGCAGTTCGGATGGCTTTGATCCGTGCGTGTGCATGCGGGCTCCTGAGAATCTTGCCGTAGAGCATACCGGGCAGCTGAATATCAGCGCCGTAAGCCGCACGCCCTGTAACTTTGTCTACGCCATCATGGCGAACTGGACGGGTTCCGATCACGCGATATTGCGTTGTGGTTTCAGTGGTCATGCTCACGATGGTCTTACCTCCAGACGTTGCCCGGCATCGAGGATGGCACGGACGATCTTATCGTATCCAGTGCAGCGACAGAGATTTCCCGCGCACCAGTGGCGGATCTCTCCTTCCGTAGCGCGCGGGTTGCGTTCCAGCAGCGCCTTGGCAGCCATGATGAAGCCTGGCGTGCAAATGCCACACTGCAACGCTGCGTTTTCCAAGAACGCTGTCTGCAAAGGATGCAACCCGTTGGAACCCATGACGCCCTCGATGGTTTCGAGCACAGCGCCTTCCGCTTCAACACCCAGCACGATGCATGCATTCACAAGCCGCCCGTTCAGGATCACGCTGCAGGCACCGCAGTTCCCGTTGTTGCAACCTTCCTTGGTCCCAGTCAGTTTCTGCACGTCCCGCAAGACCTCCAACAGGCTCTGGCGAGGTTCGCAGAGGAAGTCCACAGGCTCGCGGTTGATGGTCGCGCTCACTCTCACTTTAGTTGGCATGGACCGCCTCCTTTGCCCGTTCAAATGCCTTCTGCACGGTCCTTCGGGCCAGAACTCCCACCAGATGCCGCCGGTACTCAGCCGTGCCTCGCATGTCTGAAATCGGTCGCGACGCGGCTTGCGCTGCGGCCGCCGCCTTGTCAATGGTCTGTGCACTCAATGGTTGTCCCACAAGTGCGACCGCTGCCTCAGCGACCAGAAGCGGCGTGGGTGCCACTGCCCCCAGAGCCAGGCGCGCACTCGTGACCGTCTGCAGGTCTTCAGCGAGGCTCAGCGAAACACCACATCCCACCACCGCGATGTCCATTTCGTTGCGCGGAATAAAACGAATATAGCTGGCGCTGAATCGAGGTGGAGGCGCCGGAATATGAAAAGAAACGAGCAGTTCTCCACGGCCAAGCGCATTCCGCCCTGGCGCCAAGCAAAACTGCTCGACAGGCAGCTCGCGTCGTCCATCCACGCCTGCGATGACACAGGTCGCGTGATGGACAATGAGTGCCGGCGTCGAATCTGCGGCTGGAGAGGCGTTGCACACGTTGCCTCCCAACGAAGCGCGATTTTGAATCTGGATACCGCCGATGAGGAAGGCCGCATCGACGAGACCGGGATAAGCCCTGCGAATTACAGGATCTTCATAAATACGGTGGCAAGGAACTGATGCACCAAGCGTCAACCCAGCAGCATCGAAGCGAATCTCTAACAGCTCAGGAATGCGTTTCACATCCACCATTAGATCAAGCTCGCGTCGCTTCTCGCGAACCTGAACTATCAAGTCAGTTCCACCGCTCAAAACTCGGGCACGTTCACCCTTCTTGGCCAAAAGAGCAATGGCATCATTCAATGTCTGGGGTGCGGAATAGTCGAAGGCGCGCAACTCGTTGTCCCCCTCTCTGCTGTCGGTCGTTGTTCAAGGCCACCTTGATCCCGAGATTTCAGGATCAACCAGGCAGCTGGCGCGAGGCATCATAAGCGAAGCGGCGCGGCCACGCAATGGCCGCTCGCGCAACATTAACTGTTACACGACACTGAAAACGCAACCGTGGAAAGACCCTGCCCCTTGCTAGCTGGCGCGACACCTTTTGAGTTCCGCTAGAGCCTCAGACCTTGGTGGGGCTTTCAGAATTCAGGGTTTGGATTTTTCGTTTCCGGATAAAATGCCGATGCTGAGCTGAACAAGAGCGGCAATCCTCCCAAAATGGGAGTTGGAGCGGGGATTCATGGACAACTATGAAAAGCTCGGGGCGTTCTATCTAGGGAAACCCTACGACCTGAGGACTCAAAAGCCAAAAGATGCCCTGCTGCTCTACGATTCGAAAGATCTGGTAACGCACGCTGTCTGCGTCGGCATGACCGGCAGTGGCAAAACGGGTCTTTGCCTGGCGCTGCTGGAAGAAGCGGCGATTGACAACATTCCGGCACTGATCATCGACCCCAAAGGAGACCTCTCCAATCTGCTGCTTGCCTTTCCACAGTTGCGAAGCGAAGACTTCGAACCGTGGATCAACCAGGAAGATGCAGCAAAGAAGGGGCTCGGCCCGCAAGAATACGCACAGCAACAGGCCGAGTTGTGGGAGCAGGGACTCGCAGACTCGGGGCAGAGCGGTGAACGCATCGCGCGGTTCAAGGCTTCTGCTGACTTTGCCATCTATACGCCGGGAAGCTCGGCCGGACTGCCGGTCTCCATCCTCAAATCTTTTGACTCCCCAGGCGCTGCCCTGCTGGAAGATCGCGAGCTACTGCTGGAGCGAATTGGCAGCACTGTTACCAGCCTGCTGGGACTTCTAGGCATTGAGGCCGACCCGCTGCGGAGTCGGGAGCACATTCTATTGTCCACAATCTTCAGCCAAGCCTGGCAGAAGGGCCAAAACCTGGACTTGGCTGCTCTCATCCAGCAAATTCAGACACCGGCGGTCGCGCGCGTCGGCGTCATGGATTTGGAGTCTTTCTATCCGTCGAAGGACCGCTTCGACCTGGCAATGCAGATCAACAGCCTTCTGGCTGCGCCCGGCTTCGAAGCCTGGATGGAAGGGGATGCTCTGGACATAGATGCTATGCTGCACACGCGCGAAGGCAGGCCACGAGTCTCTATCTTTTCTATCTCTCACCTGAGTGACAGCGAACGGATGTTCTTCGTTTCGCTGCTTTTCAACCAGATTTTGGGCTGGATGCGCAGCCAGTCGGGCACTACCAGTCTTCGCGCCATCGTTTACATGGACGAAATCTTCGGCTACTTGCCTCCTGTCGCAAATCCACCTTCCAAAGCGCCTTTGCTCACCTTGCTCAAGCAGGCTCGGGCTTTCGGAGTCGGCATCGTGCTGGCGACACAGAATCCGGTTGACTTGGACTATAAGGGGCTGTCGAACGCCGGCACGTGGTTCATTGGGCGGCTGCAGACCGAGCGGGACAAAGCCCGAGTCCTCGACGGGCTGGAAGGCGCGGCCGCCACGGCTACTGGGAAATTTGACAGGCAAGCCGTAGAACAAACACTGGCCGGGCTGGGCAACCGGATTTTCATGATGAATAACGTGCATGACGATGCGCCTGAGGTCTTTCAGACGCGCTGGGCTCTTTCTTACCTGCGCGGCCCCCTCACGCGAGACCAGATCAAAGTCCTGATGACTGCAAGGAAGGCGGGAACTGACCCAGCGGGCCCCGTGGCATCCCCCGCATCACCTGCGAGAACTGCCGTTCAGCCAGCACTAGTCTCGCCGGCCGCAGGACAGCGCCCGTTGTTGCCCCCGGAAGTTCCACAGCTCTTTGTTCCCTTGCGTGGAAGCCAGCCCGCCGGCAGTTCCCTGCTCTTCCAGCCAATGCTTCTCGGTTTCGGCAAGGTTTACTTCGTCGATACCAAAGCTAAGGTGGACGCAAATCGTGAAATCTCGCTTCTGGCGACCTTTACAGACTCGGCGGTTGCGGTGGACTGGGAAGGCGCGGAAGCCGTGGACATTTCCCTGGGAGACCTGGAAAAGGAGTTCCCGGCGGAGGGCGGCTACGGGTCTCTTCCAGCTGCGGCGTCAAAACCGAAGAGTTTTGAAACCTGGCAGAAATCGTTCGCCGATCATCTTTACCGGAATCAGGTGCTGGAATTATTGTGCAGCCCAAGTCTTGGTCATGTTTCAACTTCGGATGAAACCGAACGCGATTTCCGCGTACGCCTGCAACAGGCAGTTCGCGAGGGGCGTGACTCTCAGGTCGAGAATCTGCGCAAGAAATACGGCTCCAAGCTGGCCGTGCTGCAGGAACGCATCCGCCGCGCTCAACAGGCAGTCGAGCGTGAAACACGGCAGGCACAGCAACAGAAGATGCAGACGGCTATTTCGGTTGGCGCAACGCTGCTTGGAGCGTTGTTTGGCAGAAAGGCAGTCAGCGCCGCGACACTGGGCAGGGCGACAACGGCCGTGCGCGGTGTGGGAAGGACGATGAAGGAGTCGCAAGACGTTGCCCAGGCCGGGCAGACGGTCGAGGTCTATCAACAACAAATGGCCGACCTGGAAGCTGAGCTGCAGGCCGAGATTGCATCGCTGGAAGCGGCCAACGATCCACTTAGCGAAAAGCTCGAAACCATCTCCCTGAAGCCGAAGAAAACCAACGTTTCGGTGAGTCTTCTGACACTGGCTTGGGTCCCTTTGTGGCGGCAGGCCAATGGCAACTTGACGCCAGCCTGGAAGTGAGATCATTTTTGAAGTGCAGCAACTCGAAGCCTCGTTGTCATGCATGTCGAGTAACGAATATCACTTCATCTCGCGTTGGCGGGTTGAGGGGACTGTGGAGGAAGTCTCGGCGATTCTCACCGACACCGCTTCTCTTCCTCGATGGTGGCCCTCAGTCTACTTGGAAGTACAGACCCTGCAACCTGGCAAAGAAGACGGCACGGGAAAGATTGTCCATCTGCACACACGCGGCTGGCTGCCTCATACTCTCCACTGGACGCTGCGAGTCGTTGAGTCGAGGCATCCGCGCGGTTTTACGCTGGAGGCTCATGGTGATTTCAACGGAAGGGAAATATGGCGGCTCGTTCAAGAAGGCTCTTGGGTTAATGCCATTTACGATTGGAAGATTCGCGCTGATAAGTCGCTGCTGCGCACTCTTTCTTTCGCCTTCAAGCCCGTGTTTGCAGCTAACCATCGCTGGGCCATGGCTCGCGGGGAAGAAAGCCTGAAGCTGGAACTGGCCCGGCGGCGTGCTGGCTGCACGACGATTTCGGAGCAGATTCCTTATCCTCCCGGCCCCGCGAGATTTTCCGTGGTGGTTCTGGCTTGCGCCTGTGTTGCCATGATCGGTGTCGTCGGGGGCTGCAGCTTTCTGCTGTTGCGCTAACCTTAGAACCGGTGAATCATACCTCGAGGCAGAGAACCGACAAATTCATGCTGCCACCTACTAGAATTAAATAAACGGCAGTGCAACCACGAGCGAGCATGCCGCACGGTCATTCTCGCAACACGTCGGTTACTACCCTGAGGTAAGTGATAGTGATGATACGTCCAGTAGGGAAAGGCGATCAGGCTGAGTGGCTTCGAATGCGCCGCCTGCTGTGGCCGGAAACGTCCGTGGCGGAGCATGAGGATGAGATGAACGGGTACTTCATCCGAGGGGAAAATTTGTTTACCTGTGTTGCAGAAAAGGCGGAAAAGAAACTGATTGGATTTCTCGAGGCCAACATCCGCATCTATGCGGAGGATTGCGATTCGATCAATGTGGGTTATATTGAAGGCTGGTTCGTCGATGCCGACTTTCGAAGGACTGGTGCCGGCGGCATGATGGTTCGACACGCAGAACAATGGGCCCTGTCGCGAGGATGTAAAGAAATTGCTTCAGACTGCGAGCTGACGAATGAAGTCAGCCTCAAGGCGCATTTGTGCTTAGGATACCAGGATACATCGCGACTCATTCATTTCAAGAAGAGGCTTTGAAAGCAACATCAAGCCACCGCTGATGAGTGAAGTTTCTGCTGGTCAACGCGTTACTTAGTGTTCCCTCATGTCTAGCATCTCCGATCTTCGGCTGGAATACACCCTAGCTGGCCTCAACGAGACAGACCTCGAGGCCGAACCTTTCCAGCAATTTGCCAAGTGGTTCCAGCAGGCAGTGGATGCCCACCTGCCCGAGCCCAACGCCATGACGTTGGCCACAGCGACTCCGAACGGCGAGCCTTCAGCGCGCATTGTCTTGCTGAAAGGATTCGACCACCAGGGCTTTGTTTTCTTTACCAACTACGAAAGCCACAAGGGCCAGGAGTTGGCCGCCAATCCTCGTGCTGCTCTCGTCTTCCATTGGGTTGAACTAGAGCGCCAAGTCCGCATCAGCGGCCAGGTGGCCTGTGTCTCGCGTGAGGAATCTGAAGATTACTTTCACAGCCGGCCGTCAAGCAGTCAGCTGGGTGCATGGGCTTCCCGCCAAAGCCAAGTCGTCAGCGGACGCGAAGTTTTGGAATCCCGCCTCAGACAGCTGGAAAAAGAATATGCGAACGAGACAATTCCCTTGCCCCCTTACTGGGGCGGCTTTCGGTTGGCACCCAACTGGGTGGAGTTCTGGCAGGGACGACCGAACCGGCTCCACGATCGCCTGCGCTACACACTACAGACCGGCCAGTGCTGGCTTATCGAGCGCTTGTCGCCGTAGTTTGCCTGTGGCCAGCTCTTTCCGTGAATCCGACACCTAACCCGCGAATCAAGGTCTGCTGCATCCGTAACCTGGAGGAAGCCTGGCTGGCAATCGACTGCGGCGCCTCGGCGCTGGGCCTTGTCTCTGAAATGCCGAGCGGTCCGGGCGTGATCGAGGAGGCAGTGATCGCTGAAATTGCCGCGCGCATTCCCCCTGGAATTTCCTCCTTTCTTCTTACTTCGAAGCAAGATGCCGGCTCGATCATTGCCCAGCAACACCTCACTCGTGTCAACACGATTCAAATCTGCGACCGGGTCGAGCCGGGCGGGCACGCCAGACTGCGGCAGGCTTTGCCGGGAATCGCATTGGTTCAGGTCATCCATGTGACCGGCAGTGAATCGGTGGATGAAGCTGTCGTCATAGCGCCCCAAGTCGACGCCCTGCTGCTTGATTCGGGCAATCAATCACTTGCGGTCAAGGAACTGGGTGGCACTGGGCGAAGGCATGACTGGAAACTGAGCCGGCAGATTCGCGAGGCAGTAGATGTGCCCATCTTCCTGGCGGGTGGTCTGACTCCGGAGAATGTCGGAGAAGCGATCGCCGCAGTCGAGCCTTTCGGCTTGGATCTTTGCACGGGTGTCCGCATCAACGGTCAACTGGACAGAAACAGACTCGTTGAATTCTTCGGAAAGGTCCGCATGGCGTGAGCGGGCGTTCTTTCAACCGCCTCGCTTCACATATTCTGCCGCTCCCAGTCCAGCCGCCCGACCCGTTGCCCAGGCCCACAGAAAATTATACCCGCCGATGGGACCGAAAGCGTCAAGCATTTCGCCGCAAAGAAACAGACCTCCGCGGAGGCGACTCTGCAGCGTTCGCGGCTCAATTTCTTCGAGAGCCACTCCACCTCCCGTGACCTCGGCCTTTTTGTACCCCTCGTCTCCTGTCCACGGTAACGGGTAGCGCGTCAGCAGTTCTACCAAGTGGCGACGCTCGTCCTTTCTCAGCTGGGCCTGACTGCGTGAGGCTTCAACCTTGGCTTCGATCATGAGTCGCTCTGCAAGGCGTGACGGTAAGTGCCGCCTCAGCAGGCTGAGCACAGAACCTGGAGCCGGCCCTAGCAGCTTTTCCCAGCCCGAGGTGTCTAACCCACACCATTGCACATGAATGGGCTGCTTGCGGCCGCCCCGCTGGCGTGACTGGACTGCCAGGTGAGAGATGTTGAGAACAGCAGGTCCGCTGTAGCCTCGATGTGTGAAGAGAAATCCTCCTTGAGTCCGGAACACTCGCTTGCTGCTGGGCGCAACCAGCATAACTTGCATGGAAACTCCGGCGAGGGCGCTGTGAATCGGAGGTTCCAGGGTTAGAGGCGTCAACGCCGGATAGGTAGTGTGAATCGTATGTCCCAAGCGTCGCGCTAGCTCGAGGCCGACCCCGTCGCTTCCTGTACTTGGCACGGAGAGCCCTCCCGACGCCAGGATCACGGCTTTTGCAGAGAGTTTACGACCCCCTGCGAGGCTCAGCAGCCAGGCGTTGGAGGTCGTGCAGGTTTCAAGAGCTGTCACAAAGCTTCCAAACTGGATCTCCGCTCCCGTGCTAGCGGCAAGACCAAACAGCTTCTTTCTTACCTCTCGGGCGCTGTCGGAGGCAGGAAACAGCTTTCCGGTCTCTTCCTCCAAAACGAGCGCGATCCCGGCCTTTTGTTCGAAATATCTCCGCTGCTGCTCCAGCGGCCAGGAGCGAAGAATATTTCGCATCGTGTGGAACGAAGACGCTGTCACGAACTGTGCGGGATCTACCGCCGAAGGCAGGATGTTGCAGCGTCCCCCGCCGCTGATCAGTATCTTTCGTCCACCATCAGCAGTGCGTTCCAGCAGCGCCACGCGACAACCCCCTGCGGCAGCGAAGATTGCGGCCATGACTCCAGCAGCTCCAGCTCCGACAACGGCAACAGGAATGTTCTCGATGGGGTTGATTTTCATGCAAGGATTGAAGGATACTTTCGTTTGCTTGCGTTCGCCTTGTCTGATTTTGTCCGATTGAACCTCAAGATTAAGCACAGATTCGCTTGGCTGCCTTTGTTCTCGTCACGTTGAGGCAGTCCGAAGCTGGGTCTATCCTTGCGACATGATGGCAGATACTCTGGTTTTATTACCTGGCGCGGTTGACGACTGGCTCTTCGAACTCCGACAGCCCTCATCCGGCGCGCTGGCTTCCCTGTTGGTTGCGCCAGAACAACAAAAGGCGAAGGGTTACTATCACACCTTGCGCGAGATCTGCCAGCAGCCCCTGACGTGGATCAACACGGCTGAGCGCATCCATGCCAGCCGGGACCGATTAAAATCCGTTTTGAGAGGCTCCCTTTCTTCGACTGACAGCTCCTCGATCGTGCTCACCGGATCAGGAAGTTCTTTCTATGTTGGAGACTGCTTACGCTTGACGCTTCAGACCAGCCTCGGCGTCCCAGTCTATTCGGTTCCTGCAGGTCTTATCCTGACCCATGGAGCCGCCGCGATGCCTCCCCGCCAGCCCTGCCTGGTCGTCTCTTTCGCGCGCTCAGGCGACAGTCCCGAAAGCGACGCCGCTGTTGACCTTTTGCAGGAGCACTACCATCATCTGATCATCACCTGCAACAGCCAGGGCAAGTTGGCCAAAAAGAATCAGACCAATCCCAGGGCCTGGACGCTGACCCTCGACGACGCTACCTGCGATCGCAGTCTGGTCATGACAAGCAGCTTCACCAATATGGTCTGGGCGGGCCGCGCCCTGGGTGCGCTGGACTCCATCAGGGATTACCAAACTGCCACGCAGAACTTGGCTCGGCTGGCGAAACAAATACTGGTAAAAAACTCAGCACATCTGTCCAGCGTTGGAAGCCAAGCCTTTCGTTCGGCCCTCTACTTGGGGAGTGGCTTGCGTTTCGGTGCAGCGAAGGAATCGGCTCTGAAGATGTTAGAGATGACCTCTGGAAACGTGATGGCGTTCTCCGAAACCTATCTCGGAGTCCGGCATGGTCCTCTTTCAGCCGTCAATCCAGACACGCTCATCGTCTGTTTCCTCTCCTCGACCTCTCAGGCCCGTGCCTATGAACTGGATCTGATCCGAGAGTTGAATCGCAGGGATTTGGGGCTGCAGAAAGTGATTGTTGGCCAGCAAGTGCCAAGCGACATTGTGCTCGCCCGCGACACAGTCGTAGAGTGCGGCGGCGTCTCCAGTCTGGGCGACGAAAGTCTTCCTTTGCTTGATGTTCTGGTCGGCCAGCTGCTGGCGTTCTTCCGCTGTCTCAGCCTCGGCCTGAAGCCCGATTGCCCTTCCCGCGATGGAATCATCAGCCGCGTCGTGGCTGACTTTCCAATTCACCGGCTGGGCTAAGTCATTCCACCTGGGGATGATCGATTCCCGAGCCCCGGAGAGGAAGCCCTCCCAGATAACTTTACCGTGACACTCGGAAGCGCTCTGGCAGCCCGCGCTGACAGGGACGGCTGGACCCCCCGGTTCCAGCGCTGAGCAGGTGCGGCACGCTGTCCACTTTGGGGCTCGTAGTAGGGACAGGATGACCCCACACCATTGTTTCCCTAGAGCGGGGTATCGATTGTTGCGTGTGTCTTTCCTTTCAATGCATGGAATCAAGTCAGCAACGACGCTGGGAGCCTAAGGAGAGGCTGTGCTTATGTGGAACCGTAGACAGTGGCTTGGCGCGATTCCTTTGTTGCTGGCTGGAAGTCTTCCGGCCGGTAGAGCCTCAGCTTTTCAGGCTGCTCCTCAGCGAAAGAAAACAGGCCTCGATCTGTCAGACTTCGAACCCAGGAGCATGCTGCATGTGCGCGAGACTTCCGTCGAAAGGGCCCGTTTTCCCATCATCGACATTCACACGCATTTGGCCTTTGCCGCCAAGAGCGAGAGAGGCGTGGCTCTCACTGACGAACGGCGCTTTCTGGCGGTGCCTGAAGAGCTACTGGAAGTAATGAACCGCAAGAACATCAGGACAATGGTCAATCTCACGGGCGGCGTCGGTTCTGGTCTGCCCAAGTGTATCGAGCGATTTGACCGTGCCCACCCGGGCAGATTCCTCACGTTCACTGAACCCTGGTGGAGCCGGAGTCATCGGGAGGATTATCCTAAGTTCCAGGCCCTTGAAATCGAGCGCGCCAAACAGGCGGGTGCACGTGGCTTGAAGGTCCTGAAGACCCTGGGACTATACCTGCGCAAAGACCTCACGAGAGGCCCGCTGATCAAGATCGACGATCCGCGCTTCGATCCGATGTGGGAGACCTGCGGCCAGCTCAACCTGCCAGTCGCGATTCACATTGCTGACCCCGAAGCCTTTTTCCTCGAGACCGACCGTTTCAATGAACGATTTGAAGAGCTCGCGAATCATCCCGACTGGTCGTTTCATGGCAAGGACTTTCCTAGCAATCGGGAGTTACTGGAGGCGCGTAACAGGGTTTTCCTGCGGCACCCGAGAACACAGTTCATCGCTCTGCACGTCGGTAACAATGCAGAGAATCTAGCCTCTGTATCCGAGTGTCTGGATCGTTTTCCCAATATGCACGTCGAGATTGGGGCGCGCATCGGCGAGTTGGGTCGGCAGCCACGCACCAGCCGAAGATTCTTCGACAAATACCAGGATCGGATTCTCTTCGGCACCGATGCCGTCCCCAACGGTGTCGAAACACCGCAGCAGATCTTTGGAGACAAACTCTACGAGATCTACTGCCGATTTCTGGAGACTGAGGACGAGTACTTCGACTATGCCCCAGCGCCCGTTCCACCTCAAGGTCGGTGGCAGATTTATGGTCTGGGGTTGCCCGACAGCATTCTCCAGAAGGTTTACAACGGGAACGCGGCAAGGTTGTTGGGGATTCAGGCCTAGTACCGCGTTTCAAAGAGAATAGGGTGAGGCATTTTTCAACGCCCGAGAGGTCTGATCCCGCACAGCTGCCGACCGAAGTGCCGGAAAAGCGACGCTTGGCGCATTTCCGAGGCGCTGGTGGGAATCCTGAGCCCGGAAACCTCTTTTCCTGTTGGCTCCACTGGCGGTTGGCTCTCTCGTCGCAGCCTTATTTAGCCCACACTTCAGATGATGCCGGTCAATTATCGGGTTCTGACTCCCGCTGACATTCCATCCGGCCTCCGGCTTTGCCGCATCGCGGGTTGGAACCAGCTTGCAGCCGACTGGGAACTGTTTCTTCGTCTGAGTCCCGGCCAATGCCGGGCTGCTGTCTATGACAGCCGGGTTGTCGGAACCGTAACGACCGTGAATTACGAGGACCGCTTTGCCTGGGTAGGCATGGTGCTAGTAGACCCCTCAGTGCGCGGCCAGGGCATTGGTACCACGCTATTGGCGGAAGCTCTGCTCATCTTGAAGGGAATTCCATCGATCCGGCTCGACGCCACACCTCAAGGGCGGCCAGTTTATCAGCGTCTTGGCTTCGAGGATGAATACCAGTTCAGCCGAATGCAAATGGCAGCAGCCAGCATTCTTGCTTTCAGGGAGTCATTGAATGGTCCGATCCAACTTCAAGGGAGCGATCTCCACAGCGATCCCATGAGCGAACAGGATCTTGATGCTGTAATCGCAATGGACCAGGAGGCCTTTGGAGCAAATCGAGGAGTCATACTGCGTTGGGCCTGGCAGCAGGCACCTGAATATTCCTGGGTGGTTCGCCGCCTGTCCGGCGTCGAAGGCTATTGCTTCGGCAGACACGGCTTCAACTTCGACCAGATCGGTCCCTTGGGCGCACGAACCGAGTCGGCCGCCCGGCAGCTCGTTCGCGCCTGTCTTTGTGCAAACGAATGTGGCAGGCCTATGGTTCTCGACCCATTGCATCATTCGCCCTCGTGGATCGCATGGCTGGACCAGACTGGATTTGTGCACCAGCGGCCCTTCACGCGAATGTACTTCGGAGCGAATCGCTATCCTGGCAATCCAAGCCAGCTATGGTCGATTTTCGGGCCAGAATTTGGATGATGCCTATCGTGGAAAGTCAAACTGACTGAGCGCAGAATCAGAGACTCCAACTGGACTCTGATCCACAATCCCACTGTTCTCACGTCGCACTTCTTCTTTACACCAGCAGCACTTCCACGCCCCGCGCCTGCAACCCCTCAACTATTTCAGGGGCCGCTTTGTTGTCGGTGATCACTCGGTGGACGTTCTCGACTCTGGCAATCACCGAAAGACTGCGCTCCCCGAGCTTGCTCGAATCGGCCACAACTGTCACCTCCCGTGAGATTCGGATCATAAGCGCATTGAGCTTGGCTTCGAGCACGTCGGGGGTCGACAAGCCGATCTCAGGATCCAGCCCATCGACTCCCAAAAAGGCGTGGTCGGCGTTGAGATCTCCCAGGAACTGCTCCGCATGCGGCCCGACCAGCGAGTAGGACATCTGCCGGAGCATGCCTCCGAGCATGATGACCGATACTTGCGGCAAATTAGCCAGTTCCATCGCGATGTTGAGTGCGTTGGTAATGACTGTCAACGCCTTGATCTTGGAGGCTCTGAGCTGCCGGGCAATCTCCACTGTCGTCGTGCCCGAGTCCAGAATGATCTTCTGGTCTGCTTGAATCAGCTGCGCAGCCGCCTGGCCGATGCGGACTTTGGCCGCGTGATGAAGAGTCTCTTTGACCTTCAGCGGATGGTCTTGTCGCGGATTCAGCCGCTTTAGCGCTCCGCCGTGTGAGCGGACCAGCGCACCTCGCTGGTCGAGTACATCAAGGTCTCCGCGAATCGTTACCGCAGAAATGCCGAAACCGTTGGCCAGTTCGCCGACAGTGACGCGTCCTTGTTCGTTCAGTCTGTCGAGAATCCGGCGCCGTCGCTCTTCAATCAGGAGCCGCGGTTCAGCAGGAGTCTTGGGATTCATAGGCTAGCGACCTGGGACACCACTTTGGACAACAGAAATCATAGTCGGCTGCAAACTGCACAGGAGCCTTCTGGCATCCCGCTGGCGGCGAACCGCAGAGATTGAAGACAACAGGTACCGATCTGCCTGCACCTTACCTCAACCAGTGATCGAGATTCTGAGCGACAAACTCATCGTCACGGAGATGAGGATAGCCTTGGCAGACACGGTTGATTTCTTCCATCTGGCCTGGCGACAGTTCCTCTTGAGGGTCAAGACACCAGCGTCCTTCCAGGAACCCTTGCCTGCGGAGAATTTCGTGCAAGCCGGCGATACAGCCTGCAAAGCCGTGACGAACGTCGAACAGAGCCGCATTGGCGTCGGTGAGCTGGTTTGAAAGAGCCAGTAACTCCGCCATCTTCTCTGGTGCATTTCGGCGAGATTCCTGAACAGCCTGCAACATTTCGACGGCGCGCCGAGTCCACACCGCCCACTGCCCCAGCAGGCCCCCGGAAAAACGCACGGCTTGAGCCCCTCGCTTTAGGCCCATCGGAAAGTCACCCAACAAGTCGACCACTATGTTGTCATCATTTCCAGTGTACAGGGCTATCTCAGCCTGGCGCTGGCTGTCAGACAGGGCACGAACAACATCGAGTGTGTGATAGCGGTTGAAGGGCGCAACTTTGACGGCCACCACATTCTCGATTTCGAGAAATGCCCGCCAGAAATCATACCCCAGCAGCCGCCCGCCAACTGCTGGCTGCAGGTAGAACCCAAAAAGAGGAAGAACTTCGGCAACTGTCCGGCAGTGCTCCAGCATTTGTTCAGTCGAGGCTTCGCGAAGAGCCGAAAGGCTGAGCAGGCCAGCATCGTAACTCAGGTCTCTCGCCAGCGACGCTTCGCGCAGGGCCTGATCCGTCGAACCGCAGATCCCGGCGATCTTGACAAGCTTGCCCCGGTCTTCGCGTTCATGTCTGGCAACTGCCTCGGACGCGAGTTGCAACACAGGGCGCAGCAGCCCAACTTCGGGATCATGAATTGGGAACTGGGTTGTATGGACACCTACGGCAACTCCGCCAGAGCCCGCGTCACAATAATAACGGGTCAAGGCTGTCTGACGCCGCTCATCCAGCTTGCGGCTGGCGTTCAGCGCCAGCGGATGGGCTGGGATGACACAGCCTGCAAGCAAGGTCTGCCGAAGGGTGCTGGTATGCAACATCAACGCCTTTCGAGCGCGTCACCAAAGTGCCGGCGGAGGGACCTGTTGGCCGGTGCGGAGCGCCTCTTTCAAAACCTTCCGTCTGATACCTCATACTTTGTCGGCTTACCTAGATAACTTCCACTTCCTTCCACCCAAACCGCGACCCACTCCAGCAGCTGCTCAGAGCTAACCTCGAGTTCGCCCAAGAGCGACCGACTCAGCGCAGAATTGCTGAGCAGCGCTGTCGGTCCTTCTGTTCCTTGGAACTGGGGCTGCCGGTCCCAACGGCTGGCAAAGAAATGAGCCACTTCTTTCACCGAGAGCTTCTCGGCGCCTGTCACATTGAGGATTCGGGGTGGCGACTGGCAAAAATCCAGACTACGCAGCGCCATTGAGTTGGCGTCACCTTGCCAGATCACGTTGACATAGCCGACCGTCAAGTCGATGGGCTCTCCGCGGCGGACCTTCCAAGCAATGTCAACCAGAACGCCGTACCTCAGGTCCACCGCGTAGTTCAGTCGAAACATGAGGCTGGGCATCGAAAATTCTCGAGAAAAATACTCCATCACGCGCTCGCGGCCCAGGCAAGACTGCGCATACTCACCGACGGGACCAAGCGGATCTGTTTCCGTAGAGCCTGAACTGCTTGCCGCAACCAGCGGATAAACATTGCCCGTCGAAAAAACCACCATTCGGGAGTCATGCAAGTGGAATCCCAGATTGGCCGGAACCACGGTGTTGCTGGCCCATGTCAGATCTGAACGGTCGCCAGTGCCAAACTTGCGACCGGCCATGAAAAGAACATTCTCACACAAAGGCAGCTGCTCCACTTGCCCTCGATCCAAGAAGTCACAAGCTATCGTTTCAATTTTCTTTTCCTCCAGCCGCTCGCGCGCTGCCGGCGACGAAAAACGCGAGACCGCTGTCACTTGCAGCGCGATGCCAGCTGCGTCTGCAGCCCTTCTTGCCCGCCAAGCCAGTGACGGCCCCATCTTTCCCCCAGCTCCCAAAATGAGCAGGCCGCCACGTAGGCGAGAGACCCATTCGATGTCAGCCGGTGTGGGCCGAGAAAGCAATTCTTCGAGTTGATCCTCCGACTGGATGGATCTCACCGAAGCCGCAGACAGCAGGGACACAGCGCCTCCCGAAGAAACAACTTCAGTACCGAGTTTCAGAACTCGATAACAATCGCTTAGGTCAGTGGAGAAACCCGATCTAAAACCCCGCAAGCCGTTGGTACTTCCCCAAACTTTCAACGTTCACATGACAGTCTGTGCCCCAGCAGGGCCAGCACTCAACAAGAGGGGTTATACGTTCAAGCCAGGTTTCCGTCAAGTTGGAAGAAAGAAATCACAATAAAAAGCAAAGCCGAAGACAATAAGCGAGGCACTTGCTGCCGGTCTATGATTTCGCTATCGTTGGGTCCTCTGGACTGAAGGATCCGGATTTCCGGGTAGAGATGTTTGAGGACTCCAGACCTCTGCAATCCGCAGCATCAAGGCTGACAGATGAGCCACGAGAAGAAGCGGCAACTGGAAGAACTGGGATATTTTGTTCTGCCTGGCCTGATGGACTCGGAATTTCTGAGTGCAGCTCAACGGAGGGTTGACGAGTTGTTTAAGCTGGAAGGCGATGCGGCCGGTTCAGAATTCAAGCAGGAACCTCAAAGCCGCCGTCTCGCAAACGTGGTGAACAAAGGCGATGTGTTTCTCCGAGTTATTCAGACACCGGAAGTATTGGAATGCGTCTCGCAAGTCTTGGGAACAGAATTTAAGCTGAGCAGTCTGAATGTCCGATCGGCCGATCCCTTTTCAGACTGGGTACAGCCGCTTCACCTGGATGGCGGCGGACTTCCCGACGAGAAGGGTTACTACGTGTGCAATTCCGTCTGGATGTTGGATGATTTTACCAACGACAACGGCGCCACACGCTTCATCCCAGGCAGTCACCGCTGGAATCGAAGGCCCCAGGACATGCTTTCGGACCTGACAGCGCCGCATCCCGAAGAAGTATTACTCACGGGCAAGGCTGGAACCGTTGCAGTGATGAATGCCCATCTTTGGCACGGGGGCACCGCAAACCGCACTCCCCATCCCCGCCGTGCCTTGCATTCTTATTACACGCGCAACGACAAGCCCCAGCAGCTCTATCAGAAAAAGTACCTTAGCGTGGAGCTGCAGGCGAGTCTGTCTGCCAGCCTTAGAAAGCTGTTGGCTCTCGACGATTCATTCAACGACGAAATCAGCACGAGAATCACGGGGATCAGTGGATTTCTGAAATAGGAACAAAACGATGTGTCTGCCCTTTCATCGCTCTCCAGCGGAGAGCTAGTCCCTGAACCAGTGTGATAACTGGTTGAGCAGGCAACAGAAAGCTCGAAACGCTCATCCAGTGTGGGTATTGGCTGATCCTGAAAAATCACAACACCCGCAAAGGAGCGCGTTTCGA